>ERZ1673697.131-NODE-131-length-120797-cov-15.919374_pt1 | contig 120797 bp, 117 predicted proteins | sample MGYA00580227_ERZ1673697 | MGnify/ENA primary metagenome ERZ1673697 (study PRJEB41218, sample SAMN15661759) | gut metagenome | host: Homo sapiens | place: Canada: London | collected 2015-08-20/2019-03-30 | study: EMG produced TPA metagenomics assembly of... | reverse complement strand
AAAAATGGTATTTGCATTTAAAGGAAAAGAAGTAAAAATGCAAGTAATATAAAAGGTATTTTGGGGGACAGACTCAAAAAACACCTAAAAATAAAAAAATTACTTAACGCAGTAGACAACCAAAAAACAAACGAAATAGATGCAGGAACAACAGCAGACATCAAATACTTATGACTTCAAAATAGAAACAGCAGAATAAAACAAGAAATAAAAACTAGAAAAATTTGCAGTTTTGAACCAAAAGGCAAAAAAAGATTGGATAAAAAACCAAAAAAGTATTGCAATAAAAGGAAAAATAAGGTATAATAAAAAAGTAGCAAAAAGAAAGAAGAGTGGGAACAAATCCCACTCTTCAAAAGTTAATAAGGAAAAAAGCAATACATAAACTAAATAGAAAGATAACACAAACACAAGACAATATCCAATAATTCAGAAAAAACAAAAAACAATATACAATAACAGAAAAAAGAAAAATAAAAAAGATACAAAACACTATACATAACAAAAAATAGATACGGTTTATAGGTAAAACCAAAAAAACCTAAATAAAAAGAAAAGAGAAAGGTAAAAAAATGGCAAACATAGAACAAAAAGTAGAAAATCTACTAAAGCCAAAAATAGAAGAAATAGGCTATGAATTATATGATGTAGAATATGTAAAAGAAGGAAAAAACTATTTTCTACGAATATACATAGACAACGAAAAAGGAATAGATTTAAACGACTGCGAAAAAGTAAATGACGCAATAGTGGAACCATTAGACAAAGCAGACTACATAAAAGAACAATACTTTTTAGAAGTATCATCACCAGGAGTAGAAAGAACACTAAGAAAAGACGAGCACCTAGAAAAAAATATAGGAAAAGAAATATATATAAAACTATTCCAAAAAGATAATGATGGAAAAAAAGAATATAAAGGAACACTAAAAAAATACACAGAAACAGAAATAATAATAGAAACCAAAGAAACAACAAAAAAAGAAACTAGCAAAAAAAATAAAAAAGAAACAAACAAAAACAACAACCCAAAAAAGCAAGAAAGCAATATAACAGAAATAACATTAGAAAGAAAAAACATAGCACAAATAAAAACAGTATATAACTGGGATTAAAAGAAAGGAATGGTATAAAAATGAAAGCTATTGATAACAAAGAATTAATCTTATCATTAGAAGAATTAGAAAAAGAGAAAGGAATAAAAAAATCTTATGTAATAGAAGCAATCGAAACAGCACTAGTAACGGCATATAAAAGAAACTTCGACTCATTAGAAAATGTAAAAGTAGACATAGACAAACAAACAGGAGCAACACATGTATATGCAATAAAAGACATAATGGAAGTCGCAAAAGACGAAGCAACAGAAATCAGCTTAGAAGACGCACACAAAATAAACAAATCATTACAACTAGGAGACCAAGTTGATGTAGAAATAGTACCAAAAGACTTTGGAAGAATAGCAGCACAAACAGCAAAACAAGTAATAATCCAAAAACTAAGAGAAGTAGAAAGAGACTTAATATTCAACGAATTTAATGACAGAAAAGGAGAAATAGTTTCAGGAATAATCCAAAAAGCAGACAAAAACATAGTAGTAATGGACCTAGGAAGACTAGAAGGAGTAATGCCAACAAAAGAGCAAGTACCAACAGAACATTACAATGTAAATGACAAAATAAAAGCATATGTAATGGATGTAGAAAGAGGACAAAAAGGAGCACCACAAGTATTAGTATCAAGAAGTCATCCAGACTTTGTAAGAAAACTATTAGAACTAGAAATTCCAGAAATATATGAAGGAGTCATAGAAATAAAAAGTGTATCAAGAGATGCAGGAAACAGAAGCAAAGTAGCAGTATATTCACCAGACCCAAATATAGACCCAGTAGGATCATGTGTAGGACAAAAAGGAGTAAGAATCCAAAATGTAATAAACGAATTACACGGAGAAAAAATAGATGTAATAGAATGGAATCAAGACCCAAGTATTTATATAGCATCAGCATTATTACCAGCAAAAATAATGGCAGTAGATATAAAAGAAGAAGACAAATTTGCACAAGTAATAGTACCAGATGACCAATTATCATTAGCAATAGGAAAAGCAGGACAAAATGCAAGACTAGCAGCAAAACTAACAGGTTGGAAAATAGACATAAAATCAGAAAGTCAATTTAGAGAAATGCTACAAAAACAACAAGAGCAAGAAGAAAATGAAGAAATAGACCAAGAAGTAGAAGAACAGACACAAAAAGAAAAACCAGAAGAAAATCAAGAAATAAAAGAACAATTACAAGAAGAAAAACAAGAGGAAAACAAAGAACAAATCGAAGAATAGAAATAATAAAACAATATATAAGCAAAAAACGAGCAATAGATAGAGATACATCAAAACACAAAAATCTAGTTCGTGATAAAATAGCAAAAAATAACATACAATAAAAGGGGGACAAATACATGAAAAATGTAAAACGTAATCCACAAAGAACATGTATGGGATGCAACCAAAAAAAAGACAAAAAAGATTTAATTAGAATTGTAAAAAATAAAGAAAACAAAATAAAAATAGATAGAACCGGAAAGCTAGAAGGCAGAGGGGCATATATATGTGATAATATAGAATGTCTAGAAAAAGTAATAAAAAGCAAAAGACTAGAAAGAACATTAGACACAAAAATATCACAAGAAATTTATGAAAGTTTAAGAGGTGTAATACTTGATAAATAATAAAATATGGGGGCTAGTAGGTTTAGCTGCTAGAGCTAGAAAAATATGTTTCGGAGCAGACAGTGTAGAACAAGAAATGAAAAAGAAAAAAGTCAAATTAGTACTAATAGCACAAGACAGCTCAGAAAGAACAAAAACAAAATTCCAAAAATTATGCAAAGAAAACCAAACAGAATGTTTAATAATAGGGGACATAGAAACATTAAGTAAATCAATAGGAAAAGTAAACAAAGCAATAATTGGAATAGAAGAAGAAAATATAGCAAAACAAATACAAAAAATAAACTATGGGGGTGAAAGTATTGGGTAAGATAAAAATATATGAAATAGCAAAAAAACTAGACTTAGCCAGTAAAGAAATTGTAGAGATGGCTAAAAAATTAAATATAGAAGTAAAAAATCACATGAGTACAGTTTCGGAAGAAGAAGCACAAAAAATAGAAAATAAAATAAAAAACAAAAAAGAAAATAAAATTGAAGAAGCAAACACAAAAAAAACAAATGAAGACTCAAAAAAAGAAAAAAAGGCAAATAAAACAGAAACTAATAAAACTACTAAAAAAGAAGAAAAAGCACCAGTAATTATAAGAAGAGAAGTCTTGATAGAAGAAAAAGGAAAAGAAGAAGTAAAAAAACAAAACAAATCAAACAATGTAGGATTTGTAGAAAGAAAACAAAACAAAGACTTTAATATAGTATATCGTAACAAACCAAATAAACCACTAACAGTAAGCGAATTATTTGGATTAAACAAAGAAACAAAAAAAGAAGAAGAACCAAAAAAAGTAGAAACACAGCCAAAAGAGGTTGATAAAAAAACAGAAAAAGAAGAAAATAAAACAGAAGAAACAAAGAAAAACGAAGAAATAAAAACTGAAAACAAAGTAGAAAAACAAGTTAAAGAAATGCCAAAAGAAGAAAAAAACAAAGAAGAAAAAGAAAAAAATATAAAAGAACAAGGAGAAGTAAATCAACCTATGCAAAAAATGCAAACAAAACAAGTAGTCCAAGAAAATAAACAAGAAAGAAATCAAGGAAACTACCAAAATAGAAATAATTATAATAATAGAAATAACTTTAGAAATGGTCAAGAAAGAAACTATCAGGACAGAAACAACCAAGAAAGAAATAATAGAAACTGGCAAGACAGAAATAACAGAGAAAACGGATTCCGCGACAAACGTAACAATGGAAATAATATGAATAACAACAGATTCAGAAATAATAATGGAAATAATGGAGATAATAGATTTAATAACAGAAATAACAACAACAATAATAATAGACCATACCAAAAACGCCCATTAGATGAAAAAGGTATAGAAAAAAATATAAAAAATATTATGTCTGCAGAAGTTGGAGAAAAAGAAAATGTCAGAGAATATAACAAAAATATAGACAAACAAAAAAATAACAATAAATTTGACGAAAACAGAACAAACAAAAAATCAAAAGGAAGAAGAAACAACCAAGAAAACGGATTTGACGAAGGAAAACTAAAAAGTTTAAAACAAACAAGCAAACTATCACACATGTTCAATGACCAAGAAGGTGGAATGTTAGACTACTATGACTTAACAACAGAACGTGGAAGAAAAGGCAAAAAGAAAGCAACAAAAGGAAACGAAGAACGCAACAAACAAAAAATCTTCAAATTAACAGACATAGAAATTCCAGAAAGCATAACAGTAAAAGACTTAGCAGCTGAAATGAAAAAAACAACAGCAGAAGTTATCAAAAAGTTATTAGGATACGGAATAATGGCAACAATAAACAATGAAATAGATTTCGACACAGCATTTTTAGTAGCAGGAGAATTTGGAATAACAGCTAAGAAAAAACAAACTGTAACAGAAGAAGACATATTATTTGACGACTCAGAAGACAAAGAAGAAGAATTAGAAGAAAGACCACCAGTTGTTGTTGTAATGGGACACGTAGACCATGGAAAAACATCTTTACTAGACACAATACGTAAAACAAATGTAATAGAAGGAGAAGCAGGAGGAATTACACAAGCAATTGGAGCATACATGGTAGAAATCAATGGAAGAAAAATAACATTTTTAGACACACCAGGACACGAAGCATTTACAGCAATGAGAGCCAGAGGAGCACAAATAACAGATATAGCAATACTAGTAGTAGCAGCAAACGACGGAATAATGCCACAAACAGTAGAAGCAATAAACCATGCAAAATCAGCAGGAATACCAATAATTGTAGCAATAAACAAAATAGACTTACCAGACGCAAATGTAGAAAGAGTAAAACAAGAACTAATGAACTATGAATTAGTTCCAGAAGAATGGGGAGGAGACACTATATGTGTACCAATCTCAGCAAAAAACAATATAAATATAGACCAATTATTAGAAATGGTATTATTAGAAGCAGATGTACTAGAACTAAAAGCAAATCCAAATAAACAATCAAAAGGAGTTGTAATAGAAGCAAGACTAGACAAATCAAAAGGAGCAATTGCAACAATGCTAGTACAAAGAGGAAAACTAGACGTAGGAGACACAATAGTTGTAGGAGCATCAATAGGAAGAATAAGAGTCATGACAAATGACAAAGGTAAAAAAGTAAAATCAGCAGGACCATCAACACCAGTTGAAATAATGGGACTAACAGAAGTACCAGAAGCAGGAGACACATTCTACGAAGTAAAAGACGAAAAAATGGCAAAACACTTAATAGAAAGAAGAAAACGCCAAGCAAGAGAAAAAGCAATCAACCAAGGAACAAAAGTAACACTAGACAACTTATTCAGCCAAATGGAAGAAGGAAAATTAAAAGTACTAAACCTAATAGTAAAAGCAGATGTACAAGGATCTGTAGAAGCAGTAAAACAATCAATGGAAAAACTAGCAAATGAAGAAGTAAAAGTAAAAGTAATCCATAGTGCAGCAGGAGCAGTAAACCAATCAGATGTCACACTAGCAAAAGTTTCAAATGCCATAATAATAGCATTTAATGTAAGACCAGACCACACAGCAAAAGAAATGGCAGAAAAAGAAGAAGTAGAAATAAAACAATACTCAGTAATATACCAAGCAATAGAAGATGTAGAAATGGCAATGAAAGGTATGCTTGAACCAAAATACGAAGAAAAAGTAATAGGTAATGTAGAAGTAAGACAAACATTCAGAATCTCAAATGTAGGAACAATAGCAGGAGGATATGTACTATCAGGAAAAGTAGAAAGAAATGCCGGAGTAAGAGTAATAAGAGACAATGTAGTAATACACCAAGGCAAACTAGCAACATTAAAAAGATTCAAAGATGATGTAAAAGAAGTAACAAAAGGATTTGAATGTGGAATTCAAATAGAAAACTACAATGACATAAAAGAAGGAGACATCATAGAAGTCTATATCATGGAAGAAATAAAAAGATAATAACCCAAGGAAAGGAGACTAACAAGAAATGCCAAACAAAAATAATAACAACAGAATGGGACGAATAGGAGAAGAATATAAAAAAGAATTAAGCCAAATAATAGACAGAGAACTAAAAGACCCAAGTATAACAGGAATGATAAGTGTAACAAAAGTAAAAGTAACAAACGACCTAAAATACGCAAAAATATATATAAGTATACTAAACTCTAAGGACGAAAAAGCAACAATAGAAGGACTAAAAAAATCATCAGGATTTATAAGAACAGAATTAGCAAAAAGAGTAAATTTAAGAAACACACCAGAATTAATATTTGAAAAAGACGACTCAATAGAATATGGTGCGAAAATAGATTCTATTTTAAAAGACATAATGCCAAAGAGTTAGGTGTTTTAGAAGGAGGTGTTTTTGGGGACGGGGCAAAAAAACATCTACAAAATCAGATGTTTTTTGACCCGTCCCCAAAAACACCTATTAAATATAAGGAGGAAAGCAATGACATTAGATATAATATTAGAAGAAATAAAAAAAGCAAACACAATAGTAATACTAACACATGAATCACCAGACGGAGATGCAATAGGAAGTTCACTAGCAATGGAAAAAGCATTAAGAGACATGGGAAAAGAACCAGATGTAATAATAAAAGAATATCCAAGAATATTCAATTTCTTACCAAATGCAAACAAAGTAAAAGAAGAAACAGATGTAGAAAAATATGATTTAGCAATCAGTTTAGACTGTGCAGATTTAAAAAGATTAGTTGGAAAAGAATATTTTGAAGAAGCCAAAAAAACAATAGTAATAGATCATCATGGTTCAAACACGATGTATGGAGACATAAACTTTGTAAACCCAGTAGCACCAGCATGTTGTGAAATTTTAATAGGAATGTTTACATATTTTAATATTGATATAAATATAGAGTTAGGTTCATGCATATTAACAGGAATAATAACAGACACAGGAGGATTCAAATACCAAGGAGTAACAGCAGAAACATTTGAATTTACAGCAGAATTATTACGCAAAGGAGTAAATGTATCAGAAATATATCAAAAAGCGCTAGAAACAAAAACAAAAGCAAATTTTGAGTTAATGCAAAAAACAATAAACAGAATAGAATTCCTAGAAAATGGAAAAGTAACATTTACATACATAACGAACCAAGACGAAAAAGAAGTAAATGCAGAACCAGGAGATCATGAAGGACTAGTAGAAGTAGGAAGAGATGTAGAAGGAGTAGAAGTTTCAGTATTTATAAGACAAAAAGATAATGAAGATAAATATAAAGTATCAATGCGTTCATCAAACTATGTAAATGTATCAGACATTTGTTATATTTTCGGAGGAGGAGGCCACCCAAAAGCAGCAGGATGCTTAATCCAAGGAAATATAGAACAAGTAAAAGAAAAAATAATAAAAGAAATAAGAAAAGTATTAAAATAATATAGAAAGGAACAAAAGTTAGTGGACGGCATTATAAATATATATAAACCTAAAGAATGGACTTCACACGACATAGTAGCAAAAATAAAAAGAATAACAGGAGAAAAAGTAGGACACACAGGAACATTAGACCCTTTAGCACAAGGGGTCTTACCTATTTTAATAGGAAAAGGAACACAATGTTCAAAATACTTAGTAAACCATGATAAAAAATATCGTGTTGAATTAAAATTAGGAAAAAGAACAGAAACACTAGATGCAGAAGGAAAGATAATAGAAGAAAAAGAAATACCACAAAATATGCTAGAACAATCAAATAAAAGCAACATAGAAAAAACACTAAAAACATTTGAAGGAGAAATAGAACAAAAACCACCAATATATTCGGCAATAAAAGTAAAAGGAAAAAAACTATATGAATATGCAAGAAAAGGACAAGAAGTAGAAATACCAACAAGAAAAATAACAATATATTCTATAGAATTAAAACAAATAAAAAAAGAAGAAAACATAATAATATTTGATGTTTACTGTAGCAAAGGAACATACATAAGAACACTATGTGAAGACATAGCAAAAAAATTAAATACTATAGGATATATGCAAAACTTATTACGAATACAAGTAGGAGAATTTAATATAAAAGACAGCATAACTTTAACAATGGAAGACAAAACAGACTTAGAAAATATAGAAAAAAATATAATAACAATAGAAAAAATATTTAGTAAATATCCAAAAGTTAATATAGAACAATCAAAAATAAAACATTTTCTAAACGGAGTCAAAATAACACAAAACTTAGAAGATGGCATTTACAGAATATACACAAACAATAAATTTATAGGAACTGGAACAATAAAAGAAAAATTATTAAAAAGAGATATAATTATATAAAACACCTCATATATTTTAATGTGAGGTGTTTTTTATGTATTGTATTCAAAAATATGACAAGCCTAATATATGTATAAGATGGCTAAAAATAATAAAATTAGAAGGAAACAAAATTTATATCCCATTAGAAAATTACGAAAAACAAAATAAACAACAAAAGACAGAAGAAAAATTAGCAATAAAAACAGCAAAAATATTTGAAAAACTAAACAGCAAAAAAATTGTATTAAGCAAAGAAATAAAAAAATACGAAAGATATACAAATATACTAAATACTTATGAATTAGACATAATAAATGGAAAATGGCTATTTTCAATGCTAATTCCAGAAATTACCCAATACATAGAAATAAAAAAACAATTAAAACCAGAAGAAACAACAATCCACATTCTAGTAAATGATTTTACAGAAATAGCAATTGAAAACATAAAAAAATTAGCAAAAAATCATAAACATATAGCAATAATAAGTAAAAACATAAGCAAAATGAAAAACATAGAAGAACAAATATTAGAAGAAACAGGAGCAATAATAACAGTAATGAACAACAAAAAAAGAAGTCTAGCAAAAGCAAAAATAGTAATAAACATTGACTTTCCAACAGAACTATTAAAACAATACACACTTTATGAAGAAAGCATAATTATAGACTTAACGCAAAACATAAAAATAGTAAAAAAAAGATTTAATGGAACAATCATAACAAACTATGAAATTTCATTAAAAAACAAACAAATATACAAAAAAGAAGATGAACTATTTTTCACAAGAGACCTATACGAAGCAGAATTTTATAAAAAACAACCATATAAATATGTAAGAGAGAAAATAAAAAAAGACGGAATACAAATAAAAAATTTATATACAAAAAATCAGAAATTATAAATTCCTTATTTTAACAAGCAATAATAAAATGATATATAAGTATGCATAATTATAAAAATTTCCTTAAACTCTTCCTTTTTTGCAAAAAATATACTATAATAATAAAGAATTGGCAAAGGGGAAAAAGGTTAACCAAAAAAGTACTAACCAGAAAAAAAGCCTTTAAGAAAGGATTGTGATAAAAAATGCCAAACGATAGAAACAACAAATACAGTAATAATGACAAAACAATAAAATATAGACCAGAAAGAAACAGACAAGCAGCAAACACAAAAAGAAGCGGAAATAGAAACACAAGTAGCAGAAATAACACAAGAACAGGGCAAGCAACAAAAAGAATATCAACACAAAGAACTCCAACAGGAAAAAGACCAACAGCACAAAACAAAAAAACAAATAAAAACATGAAAAAGAAAGGAAAATTCTCAGAAAGACACCCAAAACTAATGATATTCATAAAACTAATTATAATACTAATACTACTATTATGTGTAATAGGAGCAGGAATAGTAGCAGCAATGTTTTTTGGAGTATTTGGAGACGATTTTGAAATAACCAAAGAAGACTTAGTAATAGGCTCAGCAAACTCAGTAGTATTAGACAGAAACGGAGCAGAAATAGCGAACCTAAGTAAAGAACAACAAAGAAAAATAATATCACTTGACGAAATGGCAGACTACTTGCCAAAAGCGTATGTAGCAATAGAAGACAAGAGATTTTATGACCATGACGGAGTAGACTGGAAAAGAACATTAGGAGCAATAGGAAACACAGTACTAAAAGGCGGATCAAGTTATGGAGGAAGTAGTATAACACAACAATTAGTAAAAAACATAACAGGAGACAAAGACAGCAGTGGAATAGCAGGAATCATGAGAAAAGTAAAAGAATGGACAAAAGCATATCAAGTAGAAAGAATGATATCAAAACAACAAATTCTAGAATTATACTTAAACATCTTATTTATAGGAGGTCAAGACATACATGGAGTAGAATTAGGAGCACAATACTATTTCAGCAAAAGTGCAAAAGACTTAGATTTAGCACAATGCGCATTTTTAGCAGGAATCAACAGTTCACCTAACAGCTATAACCCATTTGACGAAACAAAAGACCAAGAAAAAGTAAAAGAAACAATAAAGAAAAAAGTATTAACAGTACTAAAAGAAATGAAAGACCAAGGATATATTGAAAACGAAGAAGACTATAACAATGCAGTAGCAGAAGCAGAAGCTGGGCTAGTATTCACAAAAGGAAATGTAGAAAACACAACAGACTACTCATATCACACAGATGCAGCACTAAAACAAATAATAAATCAAGTAATGAAAGAAAAAAATGTAACAAGAGAATTTGCAGAAAAATATGTATATAGTAGTGGATTAGTAATATACACAACAGAAGACCCAGGAATACAATCAACAGTTGAACAAGAATTTAGCAAATCAAAATACATATTAAAAGGAAGAGAAAAAGACAAAACAACAGGACAACTAAAAAATGAACATTCACAAGCAGGAATGGCAATAATAGATTACAAAACAGGAGAAGTATTAGCAGTAGGAGGAAATTTAGGAGAACAACAAACAGCATCAGGATGGAACAGAGCAACACAAATGGTAAAACAAACAGGATCATCAATAAAACCAATAGCAGATGTAGCACCAGCATTACAAGAAAAAGTAATTACACCAGCAACAGTATATAATGATTCAAAAACAGACTTTAACGGATACTCACCAAAAAATGATGGAGACAGATACAGAGGATTTATAAACATAAGACAATTTATAGCAACATCACAAAACGTTCCAGCAGTAAAAATAATGAAAGAACTAACACCTAAAAAATCATTAGAATATTTGAAAAAAATGGGAATATCATCATTAGATGACAAAAACGATAATGAATTACCATTAGCAATAGGAGGATTAACACATGGAGTAAGCCCATTAGAAATGGCAGCAGCTTATGGAACAATAGCAAATGACGGAGTATATATAACACCAACATTCTACACAAAAGTAACAGACTCAAGTGGAAATGTAGTGTTAACACCAAAACAAGAACAAACAAGAGTATTTTCAGAACAAGTAGCATATTTAACAAGATCAATAACAGAAGAACCAGTAAAAAGTGGAGGAACAGCAACATATTGTAACATTACAGGAATAGAAACTTGTGCTAAAACAGGAACAACAGATGGATCTAAAGATAGATGGTTATGTGGAATGACACCATATTACTCAGCAGCAGTTTGGTTTGGATATGACAGTCCAGAAGAAGTAGTATACAATGGAACAAACCCAGCAGGACAAATATGGTCATCAGTAATGAAAAGCATACACAAAAATCTAAAAAATGCAAACTTCAACACACCATCAGGAATAACACAAGCAACAGTATGCAGAAAAACAGGATGTTTAGCGACATCAGGATGTACAGACACATATACAGAACAATTTGCACAAGACAACCTACCAGAAAAATGCGAAGGACACGGAGTACAAAAAATATGTACAGAATCAGGAAAATTAGCAACACAATACTGTCCACAAACAAGAAATAGTTCTTATGGAGGAACAGTACCAAAAGAAACACTAAACTTATGGAACACAAATGGAGCCTCAAAAACAGCAGGAGGAAAAATAACAGAAACCTGTACAATACACACAAAACCAGCAGAAAAACCAAAAGAAGTAGAAAAACCAAAAGATAATACAACAAACACTGCCAATAATAACAACAAGACAAACAATAACACAAATACAAATTCAACAAATGCAAAAAAAGATGATAAAACAAATACTGCAACCAATAATACCGGAACAAGCAACACAACAACAAATACGACAACAACAAATACAAAAAAAACAGAAACAAATAAAAAGCAACAATAAAAAATAGACAAAAATAGGAGGAATTTACATGGATATTTATTTTACAAACACATTAACAAAACAAAAAGAAAAATTTAAACCAATTCGAAAAGATGAGGTACGCATATATTCATGTGGACCAACAGTATATAAAGACGCAACAATTGGAAATATGAGAACAAACATATTCCAAGATGTATTAAGAAGAATATTAAGATACAATGGATACAAAATAAGACACGCAATGAATATAACAGACGTAGGACACCTAGTATCAGACGGAGACGACGGAGAAGACAAAATGATAAAATCTGCAAGAGAGGAACACAAAACTCCTCTCGAAATAGCAGAATATTATACAAACTTGTTCTTTAATGACCTAAAAGAATTAAATATAGAAACACCAGAAATTGTATGTAAAGCAACAGACCATATTCCAGAAATGTTAGAATATGTAGAATTACTAGTAAAAAAAGGATATGCCTATGAAACATCAACAGCAATTTATTTTGACATATCAAAACTAGACAAATATCCAATACTATCAAGCATAAACTTAGAAGATCAAAAAGCAGGAGCAAGAGTAGAAATAGATGAAGAAAAAAGAAATCCTTATGATTTTGCATTATGGATAAAAGCACCAGAAAACCATTTGATGAAATGGAATAGCTCATGGGGACCAAGTTATCCAGGATGGCATATAGAATGTTCAGCAATGTCATTAAAATATCTAGGAGAACAATTTGACATACATACAGGAGGAATAGACTTAATACCAACACACCACGAAAATGAAATAGCACAAAGCAAAGGAAGAACAGGAAAAATACCAGCAAACTATTGGCTACATGGAGAATATTTACTAATAAATGGCGGAAAAATGTCAAAAAGTTTAGGAAACGTATATTTACTAAAAGACATAAAAGAAAAAGGATATGACCCACTTGTATATAAACTATTTTGCTACTCATGCCACTACAGAAACAAACTAAATTTTACATGGGAAGGAATAGAAGCAACATCAAAATCATTAGAAAGATTAAGAAATGCATATCAAACACATTTACAAGGAAATGACGAGCTAAAAGACGCAGACATTAGAAAAATATCTGATATAGAAGAAAAATTTCACAAAGCAATAAATGATGACATGAATATGCCATTAGCAATGAGTTTTGTATGGGAAGCAGCAAGATTTGAAAAGAAAAATCCTAAAGTAGCAGAATTATTACAAAAATTTGACACAGTTTTAGGAATAGAAATAAACAAAATACAAGAAAGTAAAAATGAAGAAATACCAGAAGAAATCACAAACTTATTAGAACAAAGAAAAATAGCAAGAGAACAAAAAGAATGGTCAAAATCTGATGAAATAAGAGATTTAATAAAAGAAAAAGGATATATTGTAAAAGACACAAAAAATGGCCAAGAACTAGAAAAAAAATAAAATTATGTATAAACACTAATAAAAGATAAAATAAAAAAAGAAAGGGTTGATATATATATGGCAGTATTATTACCAGGAGGAGCAGGATATATAGGAAGTCATACAGCAGTAGAACTATTAAATTCAGGAAAGGAAATAGTAATAATAGACAATTTCTCAAACAGTAAAGCAGAAGTATTAGAAAAAATAAAAAAAATAACAGGAAAAGACTTCAAATTTTATGAAATGGATTACCGCGATAAAGAAAAACTAGAAAAAGTATTTACAGAAAATGACATAGAAGCAGTATTAAACTTTGCAGGATATAAAGCAGTAGGAGAATCAGTACAAAAACCAATAGAATACTATGACAACAACATAAATGGAGCACTTGCACTTTTAGAAGTAATGAAAAAACACAATGTAAAAAAATTCATATTTAGTTCATCTGCTACAGTATATGGAGACCCAGAAGTAATTCCAATCACAGAAGAATGTAAAACAGGAGGAACAACAAATCCTTATGGAACAACAAAACTATTTATAGAACAAATATTAAAAGATACTTATGCATCTGACAATACATGGGATATTTGCATATTAAGATATTTTAACCCAGTAGGAGCACATGAAAGTGGACTAATAGGAGAAGAACCACAAGGAATACCAAACAACTTAATGCCTTATGTAGTTAGAGTTGCAGCAGGAATATTACCACAATTATCAGTATTTGGAAATGACTATAACACACCAGATGGCACAGGAGTTAGAGATTATATCCATGTTGTAGACTTAGCAAAAGGACATGTTTTAGCATTAAATAAACTAGAAAAAGAAAATAAAGGACTATTTATTTATAACTTAGGAACAGGAACAGGATACAGTGTATTAGACATGGTAAAAGCATTTGAAAAAGCAACAGGAAAAGAAGTACCATATAAAATAGCACCACGTAGAAGTGGAGACATAGCAACATGTTATGCAAATCCTAAAAAAGCCAAAGAAGAATTGGGATGGGAAGCCACAAAAACATTAGAAGATATGTGTAGAGACTCTTGGAATTATATAAATTCTTAAAATATAAAATTAAAGGAACGCTTAAGAAAAAAATTAAAGTATTAATAAGTCTAGCGTTCCAATTTATTTACTTAAATGAAAGGAAAGAAAAAATGTTAGATATAAAAAAAGAAATATCAGAACAAATAGCCAAAACTATAGAAAATGTAAAATCAAAAGAAATATATACATATATAGAAGTACCAAAAGACACAAAAAATGGAGATTATGCATTTCCATGCTTCAGACTAGCAAAAACACTAAGAAAATCACCACCAGAAATAGCAAATCAGATAAAAGAAAAGCTAGAAGAAAATGGAATATCAAATTCAGAAATAATAAAAAAAGTAGAAATAGCCGGAGGATACTTGAATTTTTATATTTCTTCAAAAATATTTACAAAAGAAGTTTTAGAACAAATATCAAATAATGAAAAATTTGGCATAGAACCAGAAGATGACAAAAACAAAGAAAAAAATATAGTAATAGACTATTCAGCGCCAAACATAGCAAAACCATTTCATATAGGACATTTACGTTCAACAGTAATAGGAGCAGCACTATATAACATATATAAATATCTAGGATATAATGTAACAGGAATAAACCATTTAGGAGACTATGGAACACAATTTGGAAAACTAATAGAAGGATATAAGAGATGGGGAAAAGAATATGATATAGAATCAGACCCAATAAACGAATTAACAAAGATTTATATTAGAATAAATACGGCATGCAAAGAAGATGAACAAATATTACAAGCATGCAGAGATAATTTTAAAAAACTTGAAGATGGAGATTCATATTGCGTAGAAATCTGGAAAAAGTTTAGAGAATTAAGTTTAAAAGAATTTCAACGTGTTTATAACTTATTAGGAAGCACATTTGACTCTTGGAATGGAGAAGCATTTTATTCAGACAAAATGCAAGAAGTAATAGAAATATTAGAAAAAAGTGGAAAATTAAAAGAATCTCAAGGAGCAAAAATTGTAGAATTAGAAGAACAAGGAATAAATACACCATGTATAATAGTAAAATCAAATGGTTCAAGCACGTATGCAACAAGAGATTTAGCAGCAATCTTATATCGTGCAAGAAACTATAACTTTGACAAAGCACTATATGTAACATCTTATGAACAAGTATTACACTTTAAACAAGTTTTTGCAACTGCAAAATATCTAGGATTGGATGAAAAATATATAAAAGGATTAGAACACGTTTCATTTGGAATGGTATTATTACCAACAGGAAAAATGTCAACAAGAGAAGGAAATATAGTAAAATTGGAAGAACTTTTAAATGAAGCAATAGAACGTGCCAAAGAAATTATAGAACAAAAAAATCCAGAACTAGAAAACAAAGAAGAAGTAGCAAAAAAAGTTGGGATAGGAGCAATCATATTCAATGACTTATCAAATAGCCGTGTAAAAGACGAAGTATTTGACTGGAACAACATTCTTAACTTTCAAGGAGAAACAGGACCATATATCCAATATACTTATGTACGAACAAAAAGTGTATTAAAAAAAGCAGGAATAAAAATAGATAATATTCCATTTGATATGGTTAATTTTGATAGTTTAGAAGATACATATTCTCAAAACATAATAAAATTACTATATGATTTTCATAATATACTTGTACAAGTTACAGAAAAAAATGAACCATCAATATTATCACGTTATTTAATAGAATTAGCAAAAGCATATAGTGTATTCTATAATGAAAACCGTATAATGGTAGAAGATGTAAATATAAAAAATAGTCGTATTTACCTAACTTTTGCTGTTGGAAAAGTTTTAAAAATAGGTGCCAACTTGCTTGGAATAGAAATGCCTGAAAAAATGTAATAAAAAGAAGTGATTTTATCACTTCTTTTTAGAGTATGTATAAAATTAATCCTTTTTCTTATCTGTAACAATATCTTTCATAGCACCCAAGCTAGCCAAAGTATTTGTAGCCTCAAAAGGAATAAACACTTTATTAGCCTCACCCTTAGCAACTTCTTCTAGTGCTTCTAAAGATTTTAATTGAACCAATTTTTCATCAGGATCTGATTTCTTAATAGCCTCATAAACCACTTGAATTTCCTTAGCCTTAGCCTCTGCAACTTCTCTAATAGCCTGAGCCTCACCAGCAGCTCTACGAATTTGAGCTTCTTTATCAGCCTCGGCCTCTAAAATAGCAGCCTGTTTTTTACCTTCTGCAATAGTAATAGCTGACTGTCTTTGAGCTTCAGACTCAAGAATTAAAGCACGTTTATTACGTTCAGCATTCATTTCTTTTTCCATTGCATCTCTGATATCAGCAGGTGGAGTAATATCTTTAATTTCAACTCTATCAACTTTACAACCCCATCTGTCAGTAGCTTCATCAAGAACAACTCTTAATTGAGTATTAATACCATCACGAGAACTAAAAGTTTCATCTAAATCCATTTTACCAATAATATCACGAATTGTAGTAATAGCTAAATATTCAATACCTTTTTTCAAATTTTGAATCTCATAAACAGCCTTTGCTGGGTCTGTTATTTGATAAAACACAACAGTATCAATAGTGATAGTAACATTATCTTTAGTAATAACACCTTGAGGTGGAACATCCATAGTTTGTTGTTTAAGACTAACAACACTTCTTACATGATCAAAGAAAGGAATTATAATAGTTAAACCTGCATCAGCAACTTTATAAAATCTACCTAACCTTTCAATAACATACACCTCAGCTTGTTTTACGATTTTAATAGAACTACAAGCAATAAAAATAATAAAAGCAAGTAATATTAAAAAAATCCACATAAAAAAACCTCCTTTTTAGAAAGAAAACTTTCTAAATATATATTAAAATATTAAAAACTAATTAATAAACATTTACAGGTACCAATTTTACAATTAATTTAACACCATCAATTTTTACAATCTCAACTTCGGTATCTTTAGAAATAATATCATTTGATTCGCTTTGAGCAGACCAAATTTCGCCACCAATTTTAACTTGACCTGTAGATTTTAAATTATCTATATCTTGAATAACAATTGCTTTTTTACCAATTAATGAATTTACATTTGTTACAATATTTTCATTATTTAAAAATTTTTTTGCAAAGGGCTTTGTTGCTAAAATTAAAATAACAGATGAAATTAAAAACACTATACATTGAATTATAATATTAGTAGTAAAAAAACTTACAACCATTGCAATTAAGCTAGCAACTCCAAACCAAAAAAGTAAAAATCCAACAGTTATAATTTCACCTATAAAAAAAGCACCTGAAGCTATTAACCAATATTGCCACATATATATCCCTCCTAAAATGCAACCTATAATACCATTATACAATAAAAAACAATAAAAAGCAATGAAATGTAATGAATTTGTAATTAAAATGTAATAAAAAAATAATATAAAAATAATAAAAAACATTTTACAAAATACGATATAAATGATAAAATTATTATGCAATAAGCAAAAGATAAAATAAGAACAAGGAAAGGAATGTAATAAAAATGGAAGATATTGATTTAAAAGAACTATTTATGATTTTTTGGAATAAAAAAATACAAATCATATTATTTATAATTTTATTTGCAATAATAGGTGGAATATATACAATAGGGTTTATAAAACCAATGTATACAGCATCAACAACATTAGTATTAGCAACATCAAGTGGAGAAAATACACAAGATGCAACAAATTCAATAACAACAACAGATGTAACACTAAACTCAAAATTAGTATCAACATATAGCGAATTAGTAAAAAGCAAAAAAGTATTAAGGAAAGTAATATCAAATTTAAACATTGATGTAAAAGAAGAAAGCTTAAGAAAAAATATAACAGTAAGTTCTGTAAAAGACACAGAACTAATAGAAATAACAGTATCAAATGAAGAACCAATATATGCAACACAAATAGCAAATGAAATAGCAAATGTATTTTCAGAAGAAGTAAACGACATATATAATATAAACAATATACATGTAGTAGACACAGCAGAAATACCAAAAGAGCCATCAAACATAAATGTAAGTAAAAATGTAATACTATTTGCATTTGTTGGACTAGTTATAGCAATAATATATGCATTAATAGCAAATATGTTAGACACAACTGTAAAAAGTGCAGAAGAAATAGAAAAAAATTATGGAATACCAGTAATAGCAACAATTCCACTAATAGACAATTTCGAAAATGAAAAAGGAGGTAGAAAATAATGAGAAAAGAAGTAATAGCACATAAAGATCCAAAATCTCCAATTTCAGAAGTATTTAGAACATTAAGAACAAATATACAATTTATGAATGCAAACAAAAAAATGAAAACAATATTAGTAACATCAACATTTCCAGGAGAAGGAAAAAGTTGGGTAGCTTCTAACTTAGCAGTCACATTTGCACAAGCAGGAAAAAAAGTAGTTTTAATAGATGCAGACATGAGAAAAGGAAGACAATATGCAATATTTGGAATATCACCAACACCAGGGTTATCAAACTTATTATCAGGAATAGAAGAAAAAGAAAATAACATAACAAACACAATGGCAGACTACATTCAAGAAACAGAAGTAGAAAACTTATATGTGTTATCAGCAGGAAATATACCACCAAACCCATCAGAATTACTAGTATCAACACAAATGATAAACTTATTAGAAGAATTAAAAAAAGTATGTGATATAATAATAATTGATGGAACACCATCTGAACTAGTAACAGACTCTATAATATTATCAAGAATAGTAGACTCAACAGTAATAGTTACAGCATATAAAATAACAAAAAGAGAAGCACTAGAAAGAGTAATAAAAAATATACAAAACGTAGGAGGAAACCTAGCAGGAGTAGTATTAAACAGAATACCAGTATCAAATAAAAAATACGAAGAAAAATATTATTATTATGGACATGAAAATATAGGAAAAGATACCCAAAAGACAAAAAATAAACATCTAGATTTACCAAATCAAGAAGAAATAAATAAACAAAAAATAATGGAAGTATTAAATGTAGAAGAACAACAAAATAATATAACAGAAGAAACACAAAAAAATAATCAAGAAATACAAACTGAAGAAAACATAAATAATATAAATCAAGAAATACAGCAAGATGCACAACAAGAGCAAAATCAACTAGAAAACAATGAAGAAAAAATAATATATTTAGAAAAAACAAATAATATATTAAACCAAATAAAAGACTATTTAAGTAATGAAAAGAAAGACTTAAATTAAAAGGAGTAATAGTTTAAAATAATATAAATTGTTTTCAAATTAATGTGTGCCTTTAGGAAGGAATGAAATTTACAATGATAGACTTTCATACACATATACTACCAAATATAGACGATGGTTCCAAAAGTATAGAAGAAACTTTTAATTTAATAAAAGAAGCAGAAAAAGCAGGATTTAAAAAGATTATATCAACATCACATTATTTAGAAAAATATTATGAAGTAGATGTAATAGAAAGAAAAGCCTGGATAGACACATTAAACAAAACAATAAAAGAAAGAAACGAAAAAATAAAACTATATTTAGGAAATGAAATCTACTTCTCAGACAATATAATAAGCCTATTAGAAGAAGGAAAAGCAACAACAATAAATAACACAAGCTATTTACTATTCGAACTACCACTAAATGCAAAACCATTTAACATATATAACATAATTTATGAACTATTAGAATATAAATTAATACCAGTATTAGCACACCCAGAAAGATACACATTTGTACAAAGTGAACCAGAATTAGTATATGATTTAATACAAAAAGGAGTATTAATGCAATGCAATTATGGAAGTATAATAGGACAATATGGAAAAAAAGCACAAATAATAGTAAAAAAACTTTACGAAAATAATATGGTACATTTTTTAGGAACAGATGTGCACAAGCAAAACACAATTTATGAAAGAATCCCAGAAATATTACCACAAATATCTGAAATAATAGGAGAAGAAAAACTAGAAGAAATAACAACTCTAAATGCACAGAAAGTATTAGAAAACAAAAGAATAGATATAGACGAACCAAAACAAATAAAATTATCATTAAAAGAAAAAATAATATTAAAATAAAATGAGCAGACATTAATAATCAGTAGATATTAGAAAAGAACAAAAGCGGACATTAATAACATTGCACTTATTTAGAACTTTAATATAATAAAATAAAGCTGGAGCAAATTAATTATAAAAGATTTGCCCCAGCTTTAAAAACATTTTTTATAAATATAGACTTTTTACAAAAAAAATGATATATTATAAAAATAAAAGGAGGGCAAAAATTGGAAACAGAACAAAAAAATAAAGAAAAAAAACTCAATATAGAACAAAGTCAAATAAAATACAATGAGCCAATGAAAAAGCATACAACATTTAAAGTAGGAGGAAATGCAGACATATTTATAACAATAAAAAAAGAAGAAGAACTAAAAGAAGTATGCAAATTTGCCAAAGAAACAAAAACACCAATAATCATAATAGGAAATGGAAGTAACATATTAGTTACAGACAAAGGAATAAGAGGAATAGTAGCCAAAATAGACATTAAAAAAACAGAAATAAAAGAAGAAAAAGATATAATAGTAACATTAGGAGCAGGAAATAAAGTAGCAGAAACAGCGTATAAATTACAAAAAGAAGGAATAACAGGATTTGAAGAATTAGCAGGAATACCAGGAACCATAGGAGGAGCAATAAGAATGAATGCGGGAGCTTATGGAAAAGAAATGAAAGACATAGTAATAGACGCAAAAATATTAAATGAAGAAGGAAAAATAGAAACACTAAAAAATGAAGAATTAAAATTCGAATACAGAAATAGTATAATTTCACAAAAGAACATAATAGTACTAGAAACAAGGCTAAAACTAAAAAAAGGAGAAAGCCAAGAAATAAAAAGCAAAATGGATGAATATGCAAAATCAAGAAAAGAAAAACAACCAATAGAATATCCAAGTGCAGGAAGTACATTTAAAAGGGGAAAAGACTTTATAACAGCAAAATTAATAGACGAAGCAGGACTAAAAGGATATCAAATAGGAGGAGCACAAGTTTCAGAAAAACATGCAGGCTTTATAATAAATAAAGGAGATGCAACAGCAACAGATATACTAAACTTAATAGAATATGTAAAAAAAGAAATACACAAAAAATTTGATAAAAATATAGAACTAGAAGTACAAGTAATAGGAGAAAAATAAAACAAAATTTACAATTATTAAACAGTATATAGATATAGGAAGGAACGAGGAAAAGTGAAAGGATTTTTTAGATGGTTTAAAAACAGCTCTAAAATGAAAAGATGGATGTTTATAATAGTAATAGGAATTTTACTAGCATGCTATGGAATAGCAGAAATATTAGTATTAAAAGAAATATCATTCAAAGAAGTAGGAAAAATAATAGTAATATTTATAGTAGGATTTTTAGCTATAATTACAGGGCTAGTAGGACTTAACAAAAGAACACTAGAAGTATTAGTAGAATCAACAGATGACAGAATGGAAAATAAAAAAAATGTAAACGTAAAATCCTTAATATTTAATAAAACAATATACAATCAAGGACCCAATATAGTAGTAATAGGTGGAGGAACAGGACTAAACACAGTACTTACAGGATTAAAAAAATACACAAACAACTTAACAGCAATAGTAACAGTATCAAGTTATGGAGAACAAGTAACTGATTCAAGAAGAGAGCTAGGAACAATGCCATTAGATGACATAAAAGACAGTATGATAGCATTAGCAAACGAAGAAAAACAAATGTCAGACTTATTAAATTACAACTTTAGATATGGAAAATTAAGAGGTTTATCATTTTCAGACATATATTTTTTAGCAATGAAAGAAGTAAACCAAGATTTTGCAAAATCAGTAATAAACAGCAATGAAATATTAAATATTGTAGGAAAAGTAATACCAGTAACATTAGACGAAATGAACATAACAGCAGAACTAGCAAATGGATATGTAGTAACAGAAAAATCAAGAATTCCAGAAATTGTATATGAAAAAATAACAAAAATAAATCGTATATACTTAAATCCATCAAACTGTAGACCAGCACCAGGAGTAATAGAAGCAATAAAAAATGCAGATTGTATAATAGTAGGACCAGGAAGTCTATATACAAATGTTATACCAAACTTATTAGTAAACGGAGTGGCAAAAGCAATAAAAGAATCAAGTGCAATAAAAGTATATATAAGTAATATAATGACAGAACCAGGCCAAACAGATAATTATAGCGTATCAGACCATCTAAATGCCATAATAGAACACTGTGGAAAAGGAATAGTGGACTATTGTATATATGACACAGGAGAAATAATTCCAGAAATGATAAAAAAATATAATATGGAAGGTCAAGAAATAGTAGAACAAAACATAGACAAAGTCAAAGGAATAACATTTTTACAAAGAAATTTAGCAATGATTACAGATGGATATATAAGACATGATCCAACATTAGTAGCATCATCAATAATAGAACTTATATGTGATGACTTAAAATATCAAGACAAACAAAATGACCCTCAATACATGATGTTAAACAATAAGCTAAGGGAAGACAAACGTATACACAAGATACAAGAACAAATGAAAAGAAAAGAGAAAAAACAAAGCAAACATCCAGAACGAAAGAACAAACATCAAAAAGGAAAAAGCAAATTTGCAAACAAATATAGCGAAAGAATAAATTCAATAAGAACATCAGACGAAAAAAGAAAAATAGAAAGAAAAAAATTAGAAAAAAACAAACAACAGGTAAAAAATAAACAAGAAAAAACATCACAAGAAATAAGAAGAGAAATGAGAGAAACATTAGAAAAAAGCAAAATACATAATGAAAAAAACAAAAGTAAACATTAATATAAAAAAGTCAATAGAAAATTAAATATTTTCGAAGAAAGGATTGAATAAAAGTGAAATATACTAATGAAGATATAAATTTAGAAAACGGAATACAAAAAGAATGGATCATAACAAATGGAATAGGAGGATTTGCAAGTTCAACAATAATAGGAGCAAACACCAGAAAGTATCATGGACTACTAATAGCACCATTAACACCACCAGCAAGAAGATACTTGATATTATCAAAAGTAGATGAAAGCATAGAAATTGGAGGAAAACAATACAATTTATACACAAACATAGGAAAAAACTACATAACAAAAGGATATGAATATCAAACAAGTTTTGAAAAAGAAGAAATACCAACACTAAAATATAAAATATCAGATGTAGAAATAACAAAACAAATATGCATGAAATATGGAGAAAACACAGTAGGAATATTATATAAAATAAAAAATGGAAAACAACCAACTAAACTAACATTAGCACCATTAATGAATTTTAGAGACTTCCATTCCATGAGCACAAACCATGAATTTAAGATAAGACAAGAAAATAAAGGAACAAAACTAAAAGTAATAATAGACAATATGATACAAAATTCAATATATATAAAAGTATCAGAAGGAATATATATACCACATAATAATGACATCTTTAGAAACATGTTTTATATAGAAGAACAAAAAAGAGGATTTTACCCAGAAGAAAATCATGCAGTAGTAGGAAGATATGAAATAGAAATAAAACCAAATGAAGAAAAAGAAATTTCATTTGTATGTTCATTAGAAGAAAACATAGACGAATTAGATGTAAAAAAGTTAATTATAAAAGAAAAACAAAGAATATCAAAAATTTTAGAAAAAACAGAAATAGATTTTTCAGAAAAACAAGACAAAACAGAAGACGAAGAAAAAAGACAAGAACTAATAAAAAACTTAGTAATATCAGCAGACACATTTATAGCATATAGACCATCATTCAGACTACACACAATAATAGCAGGATACCCATGGTTCTTAGACTGGGGAAGAGATAGTTTAATATCATTTGAAGGCTTACTACTAAAAACCAAAAGATATGATATAGCAAAAGAAGTATTAAAAACAATGATGAGAGACATAAAATATGGACTAGTACCAAATGGATACTCAGGATTTGACAATAGACCATTATATAACAGTGTAGACGCATCATTATTACTATTTGAACAAATACAAAAATATTTAGAATATACGAAAGACCAAGAATTTATAAAAGAAATATTTGAAAAATTAGAAATAATTATAGAAAATTATAAAAAAGGAATAGACATAGACAATAACAATATATATTTAGACACAGACCATTTAATAGTATCAGGAACAGAAAACACACAAAACACATGGATGGATGCAAAGGTAGATGGAGTAGCAGTCACACCACGTAATGGAAAAGCAGTAGAAATAAACAGTATGTGGTATAATAGCTTAAAAATAATGGAAAACATTTGCAAAGAATTGCGGAGAAAACAAAAAAGCAAAAAAATATGCAGAACAAGCAAAACTAACAAAAAATTCTTTTGAAGACAAATTCTATAATGGACGTAGAAAATGTTTATATGATGTGTTAGGAGACAGCAAAATACGACCAAATCAGCTATTTGCACTAAGTTTAACATATCCAATAATTGATCCAAACTCAGAAATTGCAAAAAATATAATACAAACAGCAGAAAAAAAATTATTAACACCTTATGGATTACAAAGTCTAGCAAAAGGAGAAGAAGGATATGTACCAGTATATCAAGGAAATCCACATGATAGAGACATGACATATCATCAAGGAATAACATGGACATGGCTACTAGGACTATACTATAATAGTTTAGAAAATATGTTAAAATATGCAAAAACTAAAAAAAGAAAAACAGAATTAGAAACAAAAATAACAGAATTTAAACAAGAAACAACAAAAACTTTTGAAAAAGAAATATCAAATAGAGGTTGTGTAGGAAGTATAGCAGAAATATATGACTCAACAAAACCATATGCACCAAAAGGAGCTTTTTCACAAGCATGGAGCGTAGCAGAAATTTTAAGAATAATAATTTAGAAATAAACACACTAAGGAGGGAGCTAGAAATTTAGCGTAAAAATGCGAATATTAGGAATAGACCCAGGTTTTGCAATAACCGGATACAGTATAATAGACTATATAGGAAACAAATTTTATTTAAGAACATCAGGAGCAATACTAACAGAAGCAAAAACATCATTTCCATTAAGACTAGAAAAAATAAACAAAGAACTAGCAGAAATAATAGAAAATTATAATCCAGATGCAATGTCAATAGAAGAACTATTTTTTAATAACAATGCAAAAACAGCAATAAATGTAGCACAAGCAAGAGGTGTAATATTAGTAACAGCAAGAATGCACAATTTAGACATATTTGAATACACACCTCTTCAAGTAAAACAAGCTGTTACAGGATATGGAAGAGCAGACAAAATTCAAGTACAAAGAATGGTAAAAATGATTTTAAATGAAGAAAAATTACCAAAACTAGATGATGTCACAGACAGTATGGCAATGGCAATCTGCCATGCACACTCAGCAAAATTTTCAGAAAAACTATAAATAAAATACAAAAATCATAAAATAAAGAAAGGCCTTATGTTAATAAAAACACAACAAGCAAAAAATATAATAGTAGGTGAATCTATTGAAAAAAATTGAAGAATTAGAAAAAGAATTAAAAAATAAAGAATTACACAGTTTATATCTTTTATATGGGGAAGAACAATATTTATTAGAACAAAACTTAAAAAAAATAAAAGAACTATTTGGAAAATGTATAAATGGAATAAACTATATTCAAATAGACGAAACTAATGTAAATCAACTAATTGAAGATATAGAAACACCAAGTTTTGGATATGAAAAAAAATTAATAATAGCCAAAAAAAGTGGAATACTAAAAAAAGAAGGAAAAAGAAAGTCAGAAGAATTAACAAAATTAAAGAAAAGAATTTCAGAATACATAAAACAAAATATAAAAATAATACAAGAAAGTGTAATACTAGTATTTGTAGAAGAAGATGTAGAAAAATTAGAATTATACAAAACAATAGATAAATTAGGAGAAGTATGTTATTTTGAATATCAAAAACCAATACAAATAATACAAAGACTAAAAGAAGCATGCAATAAATACAAAGTAAGTGTAGAAAATTCAACACTACAATATCTAATAGAATGTTGTGGAACAAATATGCAAGACTTAATTAATGAAACAATAAAACTTACTGAATATGCAGGAGAAAATGGAAAAATAGAAAAAAAAGACATAGATATGTTATGCATAAAAAAACTAGAAAGTGTTATATTTGACTTAACAGATAGCTTAGGAAAAAGAGATATCGCAACAGCACTAGAAGTTTTAAAAAATTTAATATATGCAAAAGAACCACTACAAAAAATAATAGTAACATTATACAATCATTTTAAAAGATTGTATTTAACAGCAGCAGCAATGTATTTTAATAAAGATGTAATAACAAGTTTACAATTAAAACCAAATCAAACATTTTTAGTAAATAAATACAAAACTCAAACAAGATATTTTAAACCAAAAGAATTACGAGGACTATTACAAGACTTATGTGATTTAGACTACCAATACAAAAATGGACTAATAGATTTACAAATAGGAATGGAAACAGTACTTTGCAAATATTGTGGAAAATAATAAATAAAAATGAATAAAAAGCCAATAACTGTAAAAAATAATATAAAAGAAAAAAGACAGCATTTAGAAAGGATATGAACAAATATGAAAACAAAAACGAAAATTATTATTTTTACAGTTACTTTTTTTGCATGTATAATAGCCACATTTTTTATAATATCAAAAAACAACAAAGTAGAAGCACTATCAAAATATGGATCAAGAGGAAGTGAAGTAACACAAATACAAACAAAATTAAAAAGATGGGGATATTATAACGGAAATATAGACGGAATATATGGAACACAAACACTAGAAGCAGTAAAATACTTTCAAAGAAAAAATGGACTAACTGTTGATGGAATAGCAGGACCAGCAACATTAAGAGCAATGGGAATAATGACATCAAGTTCAAGTTCAAGCAGCACATCAAACTCTACAAACTTAAATCTATTAGCAAAACTAATTTATGGAGAAGCCAGAGGAGAACCATATACAGGACAAGTAGCAGTAGGAGCAGTAGTACTAAACAGAGTAAAAAGCAGTTCATTCCCAAACACAGTAGCAGGAGTAATATATCAAAACGGAGCATTTGATGTAGTAAAAGACGGACAAATAAATTTAACACCAAATGACACTGCAAAAAAAGCAGCACAAGATGCAATAAACGGTTGGGACCCAAGCTATGGAGCCATTTATTATTTTAACCCATCAACAGCAACAAATAAATGGATATGGTCAAGACCAATGACAGTAACTATAGGGAACCATCGTTTTTGCAAATAGAAATTACTTTTTAAATTAAGACATTATCATAAATGAATCATAATTACTATTTTTACAAATAAAACATATTGAAAAAATAAAAAATAAATGATATAATCAAGAAGACAAAGGTAAACAAAGCCTTTCGGAAATCCGGAGGGCTAAAAAAACTCCGGAAATAAAAGTAAACAGGAGAAAAAAATATGAACACAGAACTCACTTTAACATGGAAAAAAGAAGGTAAAACCTTCAAAAAAGAAATCGAAAGACGGAAAATGATAGCACCGTTTGAAAACCTTATCAAAGAGTTTAAAAATAATAATGAGATTTCAAAGAAATTAGTAAAAGTAATCCCAGTAGCAACAGAAATTCATATAAACTGGGACTGCACAGCAGATGTAAACAGAGTATATTACACTATAGAAGGTGTAACAAAAAGCATTCCAATAATTGGAGCACACAGCATTGTATGGACAAAATTAAAAGAATTATGCACAGAAGAAAAAGAATAAAGTAGTCTGTGATACAAGAATAAGCTGATATTAAACAATTAAGTTAATATCAGCTTATTCTTTAGTCAATGCATTTCAATTCAAAAACATAATGAAGTTCAGAAGTACATTTTTTAAAAGTTACTTTTGCAATTTTTAAAAAGTTTATAGGAATACCATATTTTAAAAAACGTCTATCATTTTCAAGTTTATTCCAAACCATTTTATTTATTTCCTTTATATGAGCATTCAAATATGAACTTATATCTTCATCCCATTCAGATACCAAGCCAACATATAGATGTATATAATCAAAAGTAGTAACCTTATTAGGATTTTCAGGAATACAAACAAAAGTAGGTCTTTCAATACGAGTAACAAAACGCTCAACGCCTTCAGGTAAAACAAGTTTTCTAAAAGTAACATTATTGCAATGTTCTATTAAATCCTGGACCGTATCACCAATACACATTTGACCAAGAGCTTTTTTAAGCACATTCAAATTATCTACTTTAATAACACGAGAAAACTGATGAAGTTGTACATCACAAGAATATGAAATACTCTTATGAGTAACGAAAATATTACCTATAAAAACATTACTTGGCAAAACATTTTTCTCGGTTAAAAATGAATACTTGCCATTTTCATCAAAAAAATAAAACTTTCTATTACGTATTCTAATAACAGTATTAGCAATTTCAAAATCATCTAACTCATACAATTTTTCAAATTTAGAAAAGTTTTCCCGAAATTGATCTATACTATCACCAGTACGTAAGCAAGCAACGGCTCTATCCATAGCATTAGAGTGATTACTAGAAAAATATCCATACAAGGGATTTATTTTGTAATACTCACCAGTAAAACCATTAAAACCTAAATCTCTTAACTTCAATTTTTTAGCATCAACAATTGATGTATGAGAATAAATTCCATTCTTATCAAAAAAATATACCTCCTTATCAATTACCCGCATAACTGAACATTTTAATGCATCTGAATCCATTTTCTACCTCCTAAATTTTTTTGGAGGCACTAAAACCTCCAAGTATTTTAAAACTTTTTGGTTTCAAAAAATATTTGTTACATTATAACACATTTTTTTATAAAATAAAAGTACATTTAATTTTAGATTTTACGCAAATATAAAAAATTTAACATTTACCATCAGAAAAAAGATTTTTAAACTTCACATAATACAAAGATAAACACTTTTGATCATATATTAAAAAATTAAAATTTAGTATGGAAAAAATCACAAAAACATGATAAAATAGTCAACAATAAAATAAAGAAAAGAGAATATATATGAATATAATATTAATTAATCCACCAAACATACCATTTTCAGAACAAAAATTATTAATAGAACCAATAGACATAATAACTTTAGGAACATATTTACAAAAACAAAATCATAATGTAAAATTTTTAGATATGGATTGCAAAAAACTAGACTGTAATGATTTAATAAAATATATCAAAAACGATTTCAATCCAGAAGTAGCCATTATTTCTTATGACTATCACATACCATTACATACACAAAAAGCACTAGAAAACATTTCAAAAATCTGTAACAAATTAAAAGAAAAAAATATAAAAACAATTATGATAGGAAAAACAGTAACATATAATCCAGAAATAATAAATAAAATAAATTTTGATATTGGAATTATTGGAGAAGCAGAAAACACTTTAAAAACACTATTAAAATCAAATATTAACAATATACAAGAATTAACAAAAATAAGTGGAATCACTTTCAAAAATGGAAATGAAACAATTATAAATAAACCAAACAAAGAAAAATATGATTTAGACAAATTACCAATTCCAAATAGAGAATTAGCAGATTTAGAAGATTACATAGATATAAGAAGCATATTAACTAGTAGAGGATGTATAAACCAATGCAACTTTTGCCCAACATACAATTATTGGGGCAGTTGGAGAGGAAAAAGTGCAGAAAATGTTATAAAAGAAATAGAGTCTTTAATAAAAAAATATAACACAAAAAAGATAATATTTTTAGATGACAATGCTACAGTAAGTAAGAACAGAATGCAAAAAATAAGCAACATTATCATAAAAAAGAAAATAAATATAAAATTAGGATGTCTTTCAAGCATAAATACTTATGACAAAGAAACATTTGAATTAATGCATAAAGCAGGATTTAAATGGATTCATTTTGGAATAGAATCAGGAAGTCAAAAAGTACTAAATAATAACAATAAAAATTTTGACATAGGCTATGCAAAACAAGTTATAAAAGAAGTAAAAGAAATAGGATTTAGAGTAAGAACAAGTTTTATTTTTGACTTACCTACAACTACAAAAGAAGATATGCAAAAAACAATAAATTTCATATTAGAAACAGAACCAGATGAAATAAGAGGACATTTCTTAGCATTAAGATTAGGAACAACTATATATAATAAATTAGCAAAAGAAAAAGAAATACCAACACAATATATACATAGTGATAAACCATTAATAGAAAATGAAAAATATACAAATTCAGAAATGTTACAAGACATTGAAACATTAATAAGTAAACTAAAAGATAAAGAATATAAAATTGTAAAAAATGTAAAAGAATGGGAAAATCTAGAAAGTTTAAGAAATAAAGAAGGAAAAATCAAATTTTTATCATTTTGTCCTTCAAAATATGGAATAGATTGGGAGAAATAAGTGAAAAAGGTAATAGGAATAACAGGCTCAATAGGAAGCGGAAAAAGTCATGCAGTAAAAATCTTTAAAAATATATGCAAAGAAAAAGAAATAGATGCTATTTTTTTAGATGTAGATGATATTAGAAGAAATATATTAAATGAAGCAAAAATAGACAGAGTACAGCTAAACAAAAAAATATATAATGACGAAAAAGCAATGAAAGAATACAAAAAATATATAAATCCAAAAATAAAAAAATATCTAAGTGAACAAATAAGAAAAAATAATGTAGTTATATTTATAGAATGGGCATTATTATTAGAAGATGATTTATACAACATAGTAGATAGTATAATAATGATTAACTGCAAAAAAGATACTCAAATAAAAAGACTAGAAAATGGAGACTTAGGAAAAGAAGAAATAGAAAAAAGAATAAAAATGCAACTAACAAATGAACAAAAAATAGATAAAATAAAGCAATTAAAAAAAGAGTTCTTTATAATAGACACAAGTAACAATCCAAAAGAAAATGAGTATGAAGAACTTTTAAAGAAAGAGGGATTATATGAATAGATATCCATTTTGTTTATTTAGAATACCAGAAAATGGAGGTAGAGTTTTATGGGAAATAACAAACACATGTAACTACCATTGTAGCTATTGTATATTTAGTAGTGAATCAAAAAAATATGAAAACGAATTATCAACAGAAGAAATAAAAAAAGCAATAAAAGAATTAAAAGAAAACAATTTTACATATATAAAGTTTACAGGAGGAGAACCATTTACAAGAGACGATATGATAGAAATATTAAAATATGCAAGAAACTTAGGGTTTGATATGGATATATCAACAAATGGTTCTTTGATTACAGAAAAAATTGCAAAAGAATTGAAAAACATGAGTTTTCCAATGGTACATGTTAGTCTAGATGGAGAAAATAAAAAATCTCACGAATATGTAAGAGGAGAAAACACATTTGAAAGAACTTTAAGAGGAATAAAACATTTAACAGAAAATAATGTTTATACAAGAATCGGAACAGTAATATACAAAGAAAACGAAAATAAATTAGAAGAAATAGTAAAATTAGCAATACAACTAAAAGCAAATGAAATAATCTTTTCATTTATGGAAGCAGTTGGAAGATTAGAAGGAGATGAAACTATTATCTCCAAAAGAGCTATAGAAAGTGTAAAAAAAGAAATAGAAAAAATAGCTATAAAATATAAAAATGAAATAAAAGTCAAATATAGTATTACAGAAAATAAGAAATATACAACAGAAGAATGTTGCCAAGAATGTCCAGCAATAAATAAATTTTTATATATTAATAACTTAGGACAAATATCGCCATGTACATGGGTAGTATCAAATTATCCAGAATATAAATCAGAATTAACATTAAAAAATAGTAATTTTACAGAAATAATAAAATCGCAACCTATACAAAAATATTTAAAATATATAAAAGAAAACCAAATAAAAGGATGTCCAGTAAATAGGAGAAAACAATGAAAATAGAATATATAAATAAGAATACACCAAAATTAAATATAAAAGAAATAGATGTAAAAAATTTTAACAATTTATCACCAATATATTCATTTACAACAGAAAATATAGCAAGATATTTTGAATATTTAGATTTTAAAAATAAAACAGTCTTAACAGTTGCAGCTTCTGGAGACCATATAATAAATGCATTTTACAAAGGAGCTAATAAAGTTTATGGATTTGATATAAACTACATTGCATTAATTTTTACTGAATTAAAATTAGTAGCACTACAAAATTTAGAATATGAAGAATTTTTACATTTTTTTATGATAAATGAAAAAAATGACATAGAAAAAAATAAGAATGTTTTAGATTATAAAATATATGTAAATAAAATAAAAAAGGATTTATCACCAAATACATCAAAAAAATGGGACATATTATATAAAGAATTTGAAAATAATGGCTATAATTTAAGAAACTCATATATATTCAATAACAAATATGATAACAACAATGTAAAGATAAAATCAAATCTGTATTTAAAAAGCAAATTAGATTATAACATCGCCAAAGAAAAAATTAATGAAACAATATTAATAAATTCTAATTATAAAGATATTAATCACAAAAGTTTGCCAAATTTAAACAATTGTGATATAGTACTAATGTCAAATATTAGTGATTATATAAAAAACATATATAACGAAGAAACAAGCTACTTAGAACAATATATAAATGATATTATGAAAAAATTTAAAAATAAAAATAATAAAATAGTATGTGCATATTTGTACAATATTAAAAACACTATATATAGGAGTAAAATAGATGATCCTATATATAGAAAATCAATATTTAATAAATTAGATATTACATATAAAGAAAAAGAATTTAAAAGTGTAATAGATAATTGCACAGACAGTGTAATTATTATTTAAAAGGAGGTATTTTTATGTCAGAATCAAGAAATGGAGAATCAAGATCATATTCAAGTTATACACCTAGTTATAGTAGTTATGGAGGAGAATCAAGAGGGGGAGAAAGTAGATATAGTTATTTTTCAGCACAAAGAAATGAATTTATGGGAAGAATAAGATGTAAAACAGGTTCAATAAATAATGACATCGGAGATGATAGAAGAAATGTTATGAAAGAACTAGAAAAAGAATTAGGAAAAATAGAAGGTGAAAGTAGATAATGCTAAATAATTCTGAATTATTAAAATTGCACACAAACCAAAGATTATTAGTAACAGAAATGCAATCAAGAGGAATTGATGTTAAGATTATCTACAAAGATATAGAACTGATAAAAGCAGAATATGAAAAACACATAGAATGGATTTTAGATAGAGATTCTTCTATTACACCATATTCTGTTTCAATTATATGTGGAGATAAATATATCACTAAAAAAATTTTAGAAAAAAATAAAATAAGTGTACCAATAGGAGAAAAGTTTTTGCCAAATGAATGGAAACTATCTATAATTTACGCAAAAAAAATAGGATTCCCTGTTGTTATAAAACCAGTTTTCGGATCACATGGAGACAACATATACATGGACATAGAAAACGAAAACGAGTTAAAAGATATTGTCCAAAATATTTATGTAAAAAAATTAAAAACATCTTTTATAATAGAAAAACAATTTGAAGGCAAAGAATATAGAGTTTTTTTAACAAAAGAAGGAAATTACGCAGTTTTACATAGAGAGCCGGCTCATGTAATAGGAGACGGAGAACACACTATATTAAAACTCATAGAAATAGAAAATGAAAAAAGGAAAAAAAGAATAAATTGCCTATGTCCTATTGCAACAGATGAGATTACAAAAAGCTATATGAAAAAAAACAATATTTCAATGGAATACAAACCAGCAAAAAACGAAAAAGTATATTTAAGGCATAATTCAAATGTAGCAAAAGGAGGATTATGTATTGACTATACTGACAAAATACATAAATCTGTTTTAGAAAATTGTAAAAAGATTTTAGAAACATTTTCTGGATTATCTTATGTAGGTATTGATTATATGAGTAAAAATATTGAAAAGAATCAAACTCCAGACATGTATAATATTGTAGAAGTAAACACAGTACCAGGAATACATATGCACATGAAACCAAGTGAAGGAAAACCTAGAAATGTTGCAAAATACATGGTAGATATGATATTTCCAGAAACAAAGGAGCAAAAAAATGACAAAACTTAATTTATCAGAAAAATCCAAAAACTATTATGAAGAAAACGACATATATGAATTATTTAGTATAGCAGAAGACTATCCTAACAAAATATATAAATACTTACTACCAAAAATAAAAAATAAAACGATATTAGATTTAGGATGTGGAACCGGAAAGTTTATGCAAAAATTTCATATAGAAACAACTAAATATTATGGGCTAGACTTATCAAATGAACAATTAAACATAGCAAAAAGAAAAATAAAAGATAAGTCTGTAGAATTTATATGTTGTAGTGCAGAAAATATTCCGTTACCAGATAATTCAGTTGAAGTCATTATCTCTACATGGGTATTAGGTACTATTTTAGAAGTAGACAGAAGAAATAAAGTTTTAGAAGAAATGAAAAGAGTACTAAAAAAAGAAGGAAGCATTTATTTAGTAGAAAATGACATTGGAGGAGAATTTGAAGAAATTAGAAACAGATATCCAAATATAAAAAGAACAAAAGATTATAATGATTGGATTGAAAGCAAGAATTTCAAAATTGAAAATAAACTAAAGACATATTTCCAATTTAAAGATGACAAAGAAGCAAAAAATATATTTTCTAATATATGGGGAACAGAGATTGGAAATAAAGTAAAAAGCAATATAATAGAACAAAATATTATTATTTATATATTTAGAAAATCATAAAACTTTCCAAAAAAGTAAAAAAACTGGTTGACAAATGGAAAAAATATGATATAATAATAGCTGTTACAAGAAGAAGAAAAAAACTTCTCACCTTATCCGAAGGAAAAAGGTTATGCAAAAATAAATTCAAAAAGTATCAAATTTTTGTATAAAGGTGAATTGACTTGTAACAGAAGTCAATTTTTTATTTATGGAGGTGTTTTAATATAAAACAAGAATTACCGATTAATGGACAAATAAGAGAAAAAGAAGTACAAGTAATAGGAGCAAACGGAGAAAAGCTAGGAATAATGGCAACAAGTGCTGCACTAGAATTAGCAGGAAAAGATAACTTAGACTTAGTAGTTGTTGCACCAAATAGTAAGCCAATAGTTTGCAAAATAATGAATTACGGAAAATACAAATTTGAACAAGCAAAAAAAGAAAAAGAAGCAAAGAAAAAACAAAAAGTATTAGAAGTAAAAGAATTAAGAGTTACTCCAAATATTGAAGAACACGACTTTGGATTCAAAACTAAAAATGCAAGAAAATTTTTAGAAGCAGGAAACAAAGTAAAAATAACACTACGTTTTAGAGGAAGAGAAGTAAACAATGTAAAATCAGGAGAAACAGTACTAAATAAATTTATAGAATCACTAGAAGATATAGCAACAGTTGAAAAACAACCTAAACTAGAAGGTAGAAATATGTTTACGATTTTATCAAAAAAAGCATAAAATAAAAATCAAAATCGAAAGGGAGGAAAAACCAATGGCAAAATTAAAAACAAACAGAGCAGCTAATAAAAGATATGGATTAACAGCAACAGGAAAAGTAAAAAGAACAAAAGCAAATAGAAGACACTTATTAGCAAACAAAACAAGTAGACAAAGAAAGACAGGAAAAGTATTAGATGCTTATGCTGACAAATCATGCAAAAAAACAATTAAAAAATTACTACCATATGGTGGATAATCAATTAGAAAAGAAACAAAATAAGGAAGGTGAAAAAAATGGCAAGAGTAAAAACAGCTAGAACAACAAGAGCAAGACATAAAAAAATATTAAAACAAGCAAAAGGATATTATGGTGCAAAACACTATAGATTTAGAAATGCAAATCAAGCAGTAATGAAATCTTTATCTTATGCATATGTAGGAAGAAAAGATAAAAAAAGTAATTTCAGAAAATTATGGATAGCAAGAATAAATGCAGCTGCAAGAATGAATGGAACAACATATAGCAAAATGATAGCAGGACTAAAAAAAGCAAATGTAACAATAAACAGAAAAATGTTATCAGATTTAGCTATAACAGATCCAAAAGCATTTAGCGAATTAGCAGAAGTTGCAAAAAAAGCATAATCAAAGTACCAAAAACTTTGAAGATAAAAAGGCTTAGCAAAATTCTAAATAAGGAATTAAGTAAAAATAGGGGGACAATTTTATAGTTGTCTCTTTTTTATATTATAGAAAAGTTCATCGAACTTCCTATAATATAAAAATACAGTTTGCTAAAGCATGAACTACAAATTAAATAATTATTAATGCATAAACAAAGGAGGCATACAAAATGAAAATACTAATAATAGAAGACGAATATAAGCTAGCAGATGCAATATCAGAAATACTGAAAAAAGAAAAATTTACAACTAAAATAATAACAAACGGAGAAGAAGAAGAAAACGAAGCACTAACAAATATATATGATTTAATATTACTAGATGTAATGTTACCAAACAAAAACGGATTTGAAATATTAAATAATATAAGAAAAGAAAAAATAGATACACCAGTAATAATATTAACAGCAAACGTGAAAAAAGTTCAAAAACATCTCCAAAAAACGTGAAAGATAGAAAAAAGAACCTTTATTAGACTAAAAAGTTTAATAACAAAGGTTCTTCTATTTAATGCTTTCAAAAAACTAGAAAAAAATAATACAAAATTTTATATTACTGCTTTTTCATTTTAGGCTTAGAAATCAAAGAAGCAAGATATCCAAAAAATACAGCAGCAGCAATACCACCAGCAGCAGCCTTAACACCTCCAGTAAAAGCACCAACAATACCAGACTGTTTAACACCCTCAATAGCACCTTTAGCCAAATTATAACCAAAGCCGGTTAAAGGAACTGTAGCACCAGCACCAGCAAAATCAACAAGATATTGATAAATACCAAGACCACCCAAAACAGCACCAGTAGTAACAAAAATAACTAAAATACGAGCAGGAGTAAGTTTAGTTTTATCAATTAAAATTTGACCAATAACGCAAAGAAGCCCACCAACAATGAAACACTTTAAAAGAGATGGCCAAGCAAATATTTCAGCCCAATTCAAATCCATAATTCCTCCAATCTGTAGTAAAAACTACGAATACAAAATTATTATGCAAAAAGAATTTGCAAAGTAAAATAAGAATAAAAATACAAAAAATTAAACTTCAATACTGATAGCATGAGCAATACCAGGAATACTCTCACCTTGTTGAGAACTAGTAGAATTCATTAAAGCACCAGTAGCAATAAGAAGCATTTTTTTGATTTTCTTATCACGTAACTGCTTGAAGAAATAGCCAGAAAAAACAGAGCCACAACAGCCACAGCCGCTACCACCAGAATGAGTATCTTGTTCAGATTTATCAAAAATAAGAACACCACAATCATTATAATTAGATCTAATGTTATATCCTTGAGAACGTAGAATATCTATGGCAATATCCTTACCAATATAACCTAAATCGCCACTAATAATAGCATCATAATAACTTGGATTTCTACCAGTATCTAAAAAATGAGTAACTAAAGTATCAGCAAAAGCAGGAGCCATAGCAGCACCCATATTATTAGCATCTTTTATTCCCATATCAACAATTTTACCAGGTGTAATAGTAGTAATAAAAGGACCTTGACCAGATTTAGTCAAAATAGTAGCCCCAGAACCAGTAACAGTCCATTGAGCAGAAGGAGGTCGTTGATTTCCTAATTCCAAAGGAAAACGGAATTGCTTTTCTGCACTACAAAAATGGCTAGAGGTTGCACAAAGCACATTTTCAGCAAAACTTTCTACACACATAGCACCTAAACACATAGACTCTACAAAAGTAGAACAAGCACCAAAAACACCAAAAAACGGAATATTTAATTCACGAAGACCAAAACTAGAAGAAATACATTGATTTAATAAATCACCAGCAAAACAAAAATCTATTTTATCTGAAGGAATACCAGATTTATTAATAACTGTATTTACAGTTTCTTTTATAATTTTACTTTCAGCTTTTTCCCAAGTCTTTTCTCCCCAAAATTCATCATCTAAAGTTTGATCAAAATATTTAGAAAGAGGACCTTGAGCCTCCTTAGGACCAACTATACTTGCACATTCCAAAATAGTAGGTGGAGCATCAAACTGAATAGTTTGCTTACCTATTTTTTTCAAAAAATTCAACTCCTAACATAAAAATTAAAATATAAACAAAAAATACAAATAAAATGTAGAACAAAAAGTATAAAACAAAATCCAGAAAATATATAATTTTATACTAAAGTAATTGATTGAGTATTAAATAATAAATAAACAAGTCCAACAATAATAGAAGCAGAAATACCAAAAACCAAAACAGGACCAGCAACAGTAAACATTTTGCCACCAACTCCCATAACATAGCCTTCAGATTTGTACTCCATAGCTGGAGAAACAATTGAATTTGCAAAACCAGTAATAGGAACTAAAGAACCAGCACCAGCAAATTTACCAATTTTATTAAAAATATTCAAACCAGTTAAAAAAGCAGAAATTCCAATAAGAATAATTGAAACAATTGTACCAGACATAGCAGTATCAAAACCACGAGCCTTACAAATGTTAGAAATAATTTGACCAATTGTACAAATTAAACCTCCAACCCAAAAGGCATTAAAACAATTCTTTAAAATAGGAGAATTAGGAGATTTTTTATCAACATATTCTTGATATTTTTGCTTACTTTCAATTGGATTAGAAGAATTAGCATTCATCTATTTTTCATCCTTTCTATTCAAATCTAAAACAAAACTTAAATCTAAATCAACAAAATATTCAGAAATTTTATTTCCATCAATTTTAGCATATTGATCTAAAATTCTAATACTTGACAAATAATCAATTGTTTTAGAAGCCTCCTCAATAGCTTTAACAATAGCATCTTTCCAAGAAACAGTAGAATTTCCTGTTATAGTTAAATGTTTTTCAATTTCCATATACACACATTCCTTTCATTAAAAATCTATTATAAACATTTTTTCCGTTTTTTGAAAAAATATGCAAATAAAATATAATAAATCGGAAAAAATAAATTTACAATTAAAATAAAACATGATAAAATGCAATAAAAAAGGAAGGTAAAAAAATGATAGATAAAGTAAGAGAACTAGCATTAAAAGTATTATATAAAATAGACAAAGAAGAAGCATATTCAAATATAGCATTAAACGAAATATTAAATGCGAACAGAGAAAAACTAACACCAAAAGATATAGGACTAATATCAGAAATAATATATGGAGTAACAACATGGAAATTAACATTAGATGTAATAATAATAAAACATTCAAAAATAAAAATGAAAAAAATATCAACATGGGTAGTAAACATTTTAAGAATGGGAATATATCAAATATTATTTTTAGACAAAATACCACAATCAGCTGCAGTAAATGAAAGCGTAAATTTAGCAAAAAGATATGGACATAAATCAAGTGCAAACTTTGTAAACGCAGTATTAAGAAAAATAAGTATGGTAGATTATGCAGAACTATTTAAAATAGAAAATCCAATAGAAAGAATATCAAAAACAACATCTATGCCAGTATGGATAATAGAAGAACTTCTAAAAGATAGAGACTATAATATAAGTAATGTAAGAAAAATATGTGGAAATTTAGTACAAAGACCCAATATTACAATAAGAAGAAACAACTTAAAAATAAATAAAGAAGAATTTGAAAAACAACTAAAAGAAAGAAATATAAATTTTACAGAAATTGAAGAAAATAAAGATTTTTACATTGTAGAAAAAATAAAAAATATAGAAAATTTAGATATGTTCAAAAAAGGATATTTTACAGTACAAGATTTATCAGCAGGAATGTCAGCATATATGTTAGAACCAAAAGAGAATGAATATATATTAGATGCGTGTAGTGCACCAGGAGGAAAAACAACATACATAGCAGAATTAATGAACAACAAAGGTAAAATACTAGCATGGGATTTATATGAGGCAAGAACAAACTTAATAAAAGAAAACGCACAAAGACTGGGAATAAATATTATAAACACAGAAACAAATGATGCAACAAAATATAAAGCAGAATATAATGAAAAATTTGACAAAATTTTATTAGATGTGCCATGTATGGGAATAGGTGTAATAAAAAGAAAACCAGATATCAAATGGCATAGAAAACCAGAAGATCTAAAAGTTATATCAAAAGTGCAATATGAGATATTAGAAAATTGTAGTAAATATGTAAAAAAAGGTGGAACTATTATATACTCAACATGTAGTATTCTAGAAAAAGAAAATCATGGAATAATACAAAAATTTTTAGAAAAAAATCCAATTTATACTACAACAGAAATAAAAATAGAACCCACAGAAAAGCAAGACGGATTTTACATTGCAAAATTAATAAAAAAGTAATATTACAGCTATATTACAGTTGTATTACAATTTCATGAAACATATTGACTTTTTATGAAAAAAAGATAAAATAAAAGAGTATTATATAGAAGAATCTTCATAAAAATGAAATTAAAAACAGTATTTTTTTAATTGTAAAGCAAATCATATAATTATAAAAGAAATAAGGAGCAAAAAATGGCAAGTTGTTTAGGTTTATATATCGAAGGTAATTTAATTAAATATGCCAAAGTTTCAAAGGAAAAAGATGTAAAAAAAGTTGAAGCTTTTGGTATCAAGTTTTGCGAAAGATTAGAAGAAGGGGTAAAACAGATAATAGATGAAACATACAGTTATAAAATACCAGTATGTATTAATCTATCTGAAGAAAATTACCAATACTTTAGTATGTTTGCTTTAATTAGTCAAAAAGATTTAGATAAAGCAATAAAAACAGAATTCGAGTCTTTTTGTGCAGACAAAGGATACAATCCAAATGTTTTTGAAACAAGATATGCAGTTGTAAATGAAAGAGAAAATGAAGAAAGATTAAAAGTTATATTTGTAGCAGAAAACAAAATAGAATTAAATAAACAAGTACAACTTTTACAAAATTATAGACTATCAGGAGCATATCCACTACCAATAGCAATAACAACACTTTTAAACAAAGACAAAAGCAAAAAAAATTGTTTAATAGTAAATATTGAAGAAAAGACAACAATAACAACAATTTTAAATAATAAAATTTATGATGTAAAAGTATTAGAACACGGCAGTAGAGACTTTTTAGATAAAATTAATTTAAAAGAAAATTCATACCAGAAAGCGTATGAAATGTGCAAAGAAACCACTATATATACTTCAGACGGAAAAGAACTTACTGAAGAACAAACAGGATATCTAGAAGAAATAATGCCTGTATTATATCCAATAGTAGGACAAGTACAAAAAGTTTTAAATGAAAATATTGAAAAAATAGAAAATGTTTATATAACAGGTACAGCTTCATTAATAAACAATGTAGATTTGTACTTCCAAGAATATTTAAATAATGTAAGATGTGAAGTTTTAAAACCAGGATTTATTCCTGTAACACCAGATATAAATATAAAAGATTATATAGAAGTAAACTCTGCAATAGCAATAGCACTTATGGGATTAGGCGAAGGAATAGCAGACATGAACTTCAGAAAAGTACCAAGAAATGAAAGACTAAAAGCCATTTTAAATTTAGAAATTAATGGTGATGTAAAAAGCAAAATGCTAGAAAGTGGATTACTTACAAATGATTTAAAACAACCATTAGATAGAACAGAAAAAAAATTATTAAATGTAGTAGCAGGACTATTAATACTATTTATAGTATACAGTGGATTTTCATTAATGCTAAAAAGCCAATTTGAAAAAAAGAATATTGAAGCAGAAGACTCAATATTAAATACTAGACAACAAATATTATTAGCACAAAAAGATGACAACACAATAAAACAAATAAAAAGTGATTACACAACAAGAATTTCAAATATAGAAGCATTAAATAAAAGACTAGAAGAAAAAAATAAAGTAAAAGGTTCAATACCAACATTGTTAAATCAATTGATGAATGTAATACCAACAAGTGTACAAATAAAATCAATCCAAAATACAGGAGATAGACATATTGAAATACTTGTAGAATCTCCAAAATATGAACAAATAGCGTTCTTCATAGGAAGTATAAAAACAGAAGTTGTTTTAACAAATGTTATATCAACATCAGGACAAAAAAGTAATGATGTAATTACAGTAAAGATAGAAGGTGATCTACCATGAAAAAATTATTAATATCTATTTTAATTATATTAATCTGCGCATTAGTAATAGTAACAGGAATAAAAGGAATACATTTAGGAAACATAAACGTATTAGGAATTAGTGAAATAAAATCAGAAAATGCAGACCTAGAAAAAAAATTAGAACAAGCAACAACATTAGTTAGCACAGATTATCCAAGTCAAATATCTACAATTAATTCAGATATAAAAGCAATGAATAATGAAAAACAAACTTATGAAGATTTAGTAGCCGTAAGCACAGACAGTGAAGTAGCAGCATCATTACAAAAACAAAAATACACAGTTGACAAATTATGGGCTAAAATAGGAACTTTAGCAACAGATGAAGGACTAGATGCAAAATTTGAATTAAGAAATGGTAGTTTAACACCAGCAAGTTCTGAAACATTTAAATATTATGATATTGATTTCACTGTTGAAGGAAGTTATGCAGGAATCTCATTATATATATCAGACTTAGAAGATGATTCAGAATTAAACTTCAAAATAGAAAACTTTAAAATGGAGCCAGTTGCTGATGGAAGTATTGTAAAAGCAACATTTACAACAAATGATATAGCAATAGAAGGAATATCAACAAGTTCAGCAACAACACCTACTACAACAGAAAAAACACCAACAGAAACAAATACACAAAATTCAAACAGTACTAATACAACTAATACTACAAATACAGACACTAATACAGCAAGTGCAAATACTACAAACACAACAAATTCAGTAAATGCAAATACTACAAATACAACCACAAATTCAACAAGTGGTCAATAAAGAAGGAGAGTAATATGTCAAAAAATGTTTTAAGAGAAATTATTATTTTATTATTATTGACATTAGCAATAATTTTATTATTAGGAGTATTATTATATGAATATGTTCCAATGAACAAAGTAATTCCAGAAACAGTAACATATACAGCAACAGATGAAACAAGAAAAGCAATAGAAGAACAAAGCGCACAAGATGATGGAACAGTAGTATTATCTTATGAAGTAACATCAACAGATTTAAAAAATTATAAAAAAGTAAATGATTATAAAGCAGGAAGAAAAAATCCATTTTCTGCAGTTAATACAGGAAGTACAAGCTCAACAGGAACAAATAATGGAAACACAGGAACAGCAGAAAATAATAGTAGTACAACAAATAGTAACAATGAAAACAATAGTACTACAAATAATCAAACAAACGGAGCAAACTCAAATAATGTAAATAAAAATACAAGTAACAGTACAAATTATTACCCAGACAAGGGAATAAAATAATATGTTTTTAACATTATACTTATGAAAAAAGTATAATCTAAATATACAATATAGAGGAAAAGGGGGAAAGAACTAACGAAAAAACAACATAGTATAGGCATAACAAATAAAATAATAAAATAATAAAAAATTAGGAGGAATTTAAAATGAAAAATAATGAAAAAGGTATTACACTAGTAGCACTAGTAATAACAATTATAGTTTTATTAATTTTAGCAGGAGTAACAATTTTAGCTTTATCAGGAGATAATGGTATATTAAATAGAGCATCACAATCAAAAGTAAGTACAGAAATCGCAAATGCAAAAGATGCATTTACAACAGTAGCAGCAGAAGGAATTACAGAATATTACAATAGCAAATATGTAGAAGGAAACAACACAGAAACAGCAACACTACAAAAAACAGTTTATGATAAAATTACAGCTAGCTCAATATCATCAAGCTTTGTAAATACAGCAAGTTCTACATCACCATCAACAATCGTAACAAATGTTAACGATGCTACTGGAGCAGCTTTAACAGCAACAATAGATACAAATGGAAAAATAACATGGACAAATGATAAAATGACAAAAAATTAATAATAAAACTATTTAGTAAAAAGGCATATACGATCTTGTATATGCCTAAATTTATAAAAACAGAAGGAGAAACCAATGAACGCCATTTTTTATATTGCAATATTCATAATAGGAACAGTTTTTGGCAGTTTTTACACACTAGCAGTATACAGAATACCAAAAAGACAAGATATAACACATACACATTCATATTGCCCTAAATGTGAACATAAATTAGGTTTTTTTGACTTAATACCAGTATGGAGTTATATATTTTTAGGAGGAAAATGTCGCTATTGTAAAGAAAAAATAAGACCAAGATATTTTATATTAGAAGCATTATCAGGGATACTATTTTTAACAGTAGCATATTTCATGAAATTAAATCTTACAAATATTACAATAATAAAAGTAATAGACTACGCATTTTTTGCACTATACTTTACATTTATAGTATTAATGGCAGGAATAGACAAAGAAAAAAGAGAAATCAACAGAGATGTATTAGCGTATGGTATAATCCTTTCTATTTTATATATGATATATCTATATATAATAGAAAAAAATAGTATATATAGATATATCATATATCTAGTATTATATGTAATAATTTTATTAGTAGACAATATAACATTAAAAAAATATGCAAAAAATAAATACATAACATTATTATTACTAGTAGTAATAATAATGGCAATAATAACAGGGGAATTTGTAGCTTATGAAAGTGTAATTATAACTTTAATATCAATAGCATTAGATACAATAGTACACAAAATAAAAAACAAGAAGAAAAAGAAACAAGAAAATTATTTAAAAAAAGAACAAATAGGATATATGTTAGGAATTTCAAATATGATAATTTTTGTATTTATACTAATATGCAATTATTATTTAAAAATATAAATATTAAAATAAGGAATCTTTATAGTTTAGAAAGGGAAGAACTATTATGAACATAAAAGACGAAAAAGGCATCACAGAGATAGATATAACATTAACGGTCATTTTAATAACAATATTTTTAGCAGTAGTTTTAACCATTTTTACTTCAATACAAAAAAATACTACAAAGCTAAACAGAGAAACAGAAGCAATGTATTATGCAGTAGACACAATAGAAAACATAAAATCACAAAATTTTAGTATATTACCAAAAAAAGGAACAAGCAAAATAAGTGGAGTTTCAGATTTAGCAGATGGATATATAAAAGACAAATCAGGCAATATTACATCATATTATAGAACAATAACAGTACAAGACTACACAGAGCTTAGTGGAAACTCAAGTAAAACAGCAGAAGTATTAAAAAAAATAACTGTTGAAATTGCATACAAAGACCAAAATAAAGATAAATCAGTAACATTGTCAACAATAAAGGTAAAGGGGGACTGATTATGCAAGAAAAAGGAATAACAACAACATCAGTTATTATTTATGTAATTATAGCAACAATAGTTATAGCAACATTTTCAGTAATTACAACAGACTTTTATGAAACATTAAAAAAAGAAAATAAACAAAGCATGTACAGTAATAAATATACTGAATTTATGAGTTATTTTGCTAAAGATATACAAGAAAAAAATAATGCTGTAGACACTGCAGGAGTAAGTAATAGTGACCAAGGAGAACAAATACCATATATAACATTTACAAATGGAAACACATACAAATTTTCAAACGAAAACAGCACAATATATAAAAATGATATAAAAATATGTGATAATATCAATATATGTGTATTCAAAAAAGAAAATTATAATACAAAAAAAGACAAAATAACAGTAAATTTTAAAGCAGGAGATTTTAGCAAAATCGGAGACAATGCACTAGTATTTTATATGAACAAATAAAAACTGCAGAAAAAAAAGAAAGGAGAAATCAGATAATGGACATACGTAGAAAGCAACCAATGGGAGTTGAATTGGTAAAAAGAGGAATAGTAAAAGAAAGTGATATAGAAAATGCATTAGACTATCAAAGAAAAAATCCAGATATGAAATTAGGAGATATATTATATGAATTAGATGTTTGTGACCCAAATGTATTAATAAGTGCAATGGGAGACGTATTAGGAACAAAAGGAATTCTATTAACAAATAGTATAATAAAAATAAACATAAATGAATATTTATCAACAGATATAGCAAGAAAAAATCAAGCAGTACCATTTGACATAGAAAATGGAAAAATAAAAGTATGTTTCTCTAATACAATAGACAATGACCAAATGAATGAAATAAGACTATTACTATTAAATAAAGGTTTAGTAATGGAACCATATATAACATTTGCACAACAAATAGAAAAAATTCTAAAATCATTAGATGGAGAAGTAAGCTCAGAAATTACTAAAGCAGGAAACAGTAATAGCACAACAACAACAGAATTAGTAGATAGCATAATCAAAACAGGAATAGAAAAAAGAGCAAGTGATATTCATATAGAACCACAAGAAAAAGATGTAAGAATAAGATATCGTATAGATGGAGAACTATATCAAGCAGCAACAATAAAAAAAGATAAACAATCACAATTAATAGGAAGACTAAAAGCAATATCAAATATGCACCAAGAAAAACAAGAAGCACAAGATGGTAGAATATTAATATATGATGATTATAATATTCGTGTATCATCGCAACCAAATGTATATGGAGAAAAATTTGTATTAAGACTACTAAAAAAGAATGCAGATGTTAGAAGTATATTTGAACTAGGATACCCAGGAAATGATGAAGCTGTTAGAAAAAGTTTCAACAAGAAAAACAGTATAACAATAATTGCAGCACCAACAGGAGAAGGAAAAACAACAACACTATACAGCTTAATAGACTATTTAAACAGTCCAGAAATAAATATTACAACAATAGAAGATCCAGTAGAAATACGTATACCAGGACTAAACCAAATAGAAATAGGACCAAAAGCAACATTTTCAGGATCTTTAAGAACAGTATTAAGACAAGACCCAGACATAATTCTAGTAGGAGAAATACGTGATTTAGAAACAGCAGAAATAGCAGTACAAGCAGGACAAACTGGACACTATGTTTTATCAACAATACACACATTAGATAGTATAGAAGTAATAAACCGTTTAAGAAAAATAGGAGTATCAGATTATGATATAGGAAGTATACTTGCAACAGCAGTATCACAAAGATTAGTTAGAAAAATTTGTCCAAAATGTAAAAGAGAAAGAGAATTTAATAAAGAAGAAAAAGAAATAATAACGAAAATAATGGAAAAATACGGAGAAAAAGTAGACTTAGAAGGACAAAAAACTTATGATGCAGTAGGATGTGACTATTGCAACAACACTGGATTCCATAGCAGAATAGGAATCTTTGAAACACTAGATGTAACAGATGAAATAAGAGAATTAATTGTAAGAGGAGCATCAAGTATGGAAATACGTCAAAAAGCATTAGAAACAGGATACAGACCACTAGTAGTAGATGGAATCAAAAAAGTTATAGAAGGTGTTACAACTCTAGAAGAATTAAACAAAAAAATATTAATGTATTAAAAGAGAGGAAGGAAAAACTTATGGTAAACATGGACGAAATATTAGAATTGGTTGTAAAAAAAGACGCATCAGATGTACATTTAATATGTGGAAACAAACCGGTTTTAAGAATAGCAAGAGAGCTAACTGTAGTAGATGAAATGGAAGTATTAACACCAGAAGACATGAATGAAATATATGACTATTTAATAAGAGGAAACTTAGACAAAGACTCAGTTTTTAGAGAAACAAGAAAATTAGACACATCTTATGAATTTAAAAATGTAAGATTTAGGGTAAATATATCTAATTCTTTCGATATTCCTGTATATACATTAAGACTTATAAAAAATGAATTACCAACATTTGAAGAACTAGGAGTACCAGATGTAGTAAGAAGAATGACATATCAAACACAAGGACTAATATTAGTAACAGGAAAAACAAACTCAGGAAAAACAACAACACTAAATGCATTAATAAACGAAATAAATGAAACACAAAACAGAAAAATAATGACACTAGAAAATCCAGTAGAATATAGACATCATTCAAAAAAATCATTAATAGTACAAAAAGAAGTGGGAAAAGGACAAGACAGCTTAACATTCAGTGACGGTGTAAAAAACTCATTAAGAGAAGACTGTGATATCTTAGTAATAGGAGAAATTAGAGACAAAGTAACAATGGAAGCAGCAATAGAAATGGCAGAATCAGGGCATTTAGTAATAGGAACATTACACACAAAATCATGTGCAGAAACAATAGACAGAATGATAAACTTCTATGAAGTAAGAGATCAAGCAAGTATAAAATATTTATTATCATCACTATTAAAACTAGTAGTAGCACAAAGATTATTAAAAGGAAAAGACGGAAAACTAATACTAATCCCAGAAGTAATGGTAGTAGACAATATAGTATCAGGAATAATAAGAAAAGACAAAATAAGCGTATCAGAAATAGAAGACGCAATACAAAGTAATCTTGAAAAAGGAAGTATAGGACTAATAAATTCATTAGCAGAAGCATTTGTAAATGATAAAATAACATTAGATCAAGCAAAATCTCAACTAGAAGAAAAAAATATAGAAACATTAAACAGAACTATAATGCAATTAAAGATAAGACAAGGAAGATAAAGGAAAGGAGGAGTTTTTTTCCTAACAAAACATAGGAAAAAAATGCAATTAAGATGGCGGTATATATATATAAAGCAATGACCAAAAGTGGACTAGTTGTAAGAAACAAAGTAGAAGCACCCACAAAACAACATTTGGTTAAAATGCTAAAAGATAATGATATGTTACCAATTAGCGTAGATAAAATGCCATATGGACAAAAAAGACAAAAAGTAAAAAAGAAAAAGAATATCCATGACATGGACGAATTTATGAAAAATGTAAATACAACAGATATAGCAAAAGAAAATGAACCATCAACCAGAGAAAAAATAAGAATGTATTTTGCAAGAAGCAGAAAAATAACACAAAGAGACTTAGTTGTATTCACACAAAATTTCTATTTACTAAAAAAAGCAAACTTCAACAACATACATGCATTAAGAACAATAATAGATGGAACAGAAAACTTTTTACTACAACAGATTTTAGAAGATATATTAGCAGGTCTAGAAGCAGGGGAAAATATGTATACAACAATGGAATACTATTCTGATGTATTCCCATATATCTATATTAATATGATAAAAGTAGGAGAATTATCAGGTTCATTAACAAACTCATTAGAACAAGCAGTAAAATATCTAGATGACACAAATGCAGTAAACAAAAAATTAAGAAACATATTAATTCCAAATTTAATACAATTTGCATTATTAATAGTAATGTTAGTAGTAGGAACATTAGTAGCAATACCAGCAATACAAAATGTATATGATGAATTAGGTTCAAAAGACAAATTGCCCAAAATGACACTATGGTTCCAAAGAGTAATGAATGTAGCAATAGCATATTGGTATATACCAGTTTTAATAATAATAGGAGCAATTGTAGCAATATGGCTGTATGTAAGAACCCCAAAAGGAAAATACAATTTTGATTACTTTAAATATAGAGTACCAATATTTGGAGAATTAGTTTTTGCAATAGATTTTTCAAGATTGATGAAAGCAATGCTACTAAACCTAGAAAATGGAATGAGAATACAAGAAGCACTAGAAGTAAGTAAAAATGTAATAAAAAATTATGTAATGAGATCATTAATAGAAACATCAATAAACAACATATTGATAGGAGCATCATGGATAGAACCATTTGAAAAATCAGGGCTATGCAAACCAATGATAATAGAAATGCTAAAAATAGGAATGAGAACAGACTTAGCAGAAATGATGGAAAAATTAGTAGAATATATGCAAATAGATATAGATGACATACTAAACAAGATAATGAAAACACTACCACAAGTTGTATACGTAATAGTAGGAATAGTATTAATATTCTTCGTAATCGTAGTATTAGTACCATGTATACAAGTTTATATGGGTAACTTCTTATTCTCAGCATACCTTGACTAACAATAAAAAAGCAAATGTTATATTGTTCTATTTTAGGAAGTTCAGAGAACTTTCAAATAATATAAATAATTATTAGAAAGAAAGTTGCCAAGCGGACCAAAAACCCAAAATTGGCAACTTTTATATTATACAAAAATTTAAAAAAGATAGAAATAAAATGTAAATAAATATCAAAGAAAGGAGAAAATCGCATAATAAAAACAATTATAATATGCGAGAAAGAAAAAATGAAAGAAGAAAAAAAAGCCACAAGGCAAAGTTATGGAGAAGCATTATTAGAATTAGGAAAAGAAAATGAAAAAATAGTAGTATTAGATGCAGATTTAGCAGGAGCAACAAAAACAGGAATATTTGCAAAAGAATATCCAGAAAGATTTTTTGATATGGGGATAGCAGAACAAGACATGATGTCAACAGCAGCAGGACTAGCAACATGCGGAAAAATACCTTATGCAAGTACATTTGCAATATTTGCAGCAGGAAGAGCGTATGACCAAATAAGAAACAGCATAAGTTATCCAAAATTAAATGTAAAAATTTGTGCAACACATGCAGGAATAACAGTAGGAGAAGATGGAGCAACACACCAAATGATAGAAGACATATCATTAATGAGAACAATACCAAACATGACAGTAATATCAGTAAGTGATGACACACAAACTAAATGGGCAGTAAAAGAAATATCAAAAATAGAAGGACCAGTATATCTAAGGTTATCAAGGCTAGCAACACCAATAATATATGACAAAAATTATAAATTTGAAATAGGAAAAGCAATACAATTTGGAGAAGGAACAGATGGAACAATTTTTAGCACAGGAGTAACAGTAGCAGAAAGTATAAAAGCACAAGAAATACTAAAAGAAAAAGGAATTAATGTAAGAGTAATTGATATACACACAATAAAACCAATAGACAAAGAAATAATAAAAAAATCAGCTAAAGAAACAAAAAAATTAATATCAATAGAAGATCACAATACAATAGGAGGATTAGGAAGTGCAATCTCAGAAGTACTAACAGAAATATACCCTAAACAACTTATAAGAATGGGAATACCAGACACATTTGGAAAATCAGGAAAAGCAGAAGAATTGATGAAATATTTCAAAATAACAGCAGAAGACATAGTAGAAAAAATGATTGAAATATAAAATTTACAAAAAATTCAAAAATAATGAAAAAATAAGAAAATAAGCTAAAATAAGCAAGAAATCCAAAAAATTCCGCAGATTTTTTAATAAAAAGCTATTGCCAAAACTTATGATTATTGATATGATATAGTGGACGAGAGTATAAGATTACTATGCCGAAAGGAAGAAAAGAAATGATAGAATTTAGGAATGTAAGCAAAACTTATGATACAGGAACAAAAGCTGTAAAAAATGCTAATTTTAAAATAGACAAAGGAGAATTTGCATTTTTGGTAGGTTCATCAGGAAGTGGAAAATCAACACTTATAAAACTAATATTAAAAGAAGAAGAACCAACATCAGGAAATATAATAATAAATGGAAAAGACACAACATTTTTAAAACCAAGTAGGGTACCATATCTAAGAAGAAGTATGGGAGTAGTATTTCAAGACTTCAGATTATTACCAGACAAAACAGTATATGACAATGTAGCATATGCAATGTATATAGTAAGAGCAACACCAAGACATATAAGAAGACAAGTACCAATGATATTATCACTTGTAGGACTAAGCAACAAAGCCAAAATGTATCCAAATGAACTATCAGGAGGAGAGCAACAAAGAGTAGCATTAGCAAGAGCATTAGTAAATAATCCATCAATGCTAATAGCAGACGAGCCTACAGGAAATTTAGACCCAGACACAGCATGGGATATAATGACATTACTAAATGATATAAATATGAGAGGAACAACAGTAGTAGTGGCAACACACGCCAAAGACATAGTAGATAAAATGAAAAAAAGAGTTATACACATAAACAAAGGCGTAATAGTAAGAGATGATAAAAAAGGTGGGTATGATTGTGAAATATAATAGATTAGGATATTTAATAGGAGAAGGTTTTAGTAATGTATTTAAAAACAAAAAATCAACAATGGCATCTATAATTATAATGTGTGCAACAATGATAATATTCGGACTATTTCTAATAATAGGAGAAAACGTAAACCATTTTGTAGACAACTTAAAACTACAACAAGGATTCCAAGTCTTTATGAAAGAAGATGCCACACAAGAAGAAATGGACAAAGTAAAAGAAGACATAAGAGCATTAGATGGAATAAGTACAATTGAATTTGTATCAAAAGAACAAGGACTAAACACAATGAAAGAAAAACTAAAAGACGAAAAAGGAGTATTAGACGGATTCAATGTACAAAAAATAAAAGCATCTTACATAGTAAAAGTAACAGATTTGGAACGCAGTAAAACAATACAATCTGAAGTAGAAAAAATAGATAATGTAGTAAAAATAACAAATAGTAATGAAACAGCAATGAAACTAATATCAATAGCAAAAGTAATAAGAATAGCAACAGGAGTAATTTTATTACTATTAATTATAATATCAACATTTATAATTTCAAACACAATAAAATTAACAGTACACTCAAGAAGAAAAGAAATATCAATAATGAAATATGTAGGAGCAACAAACAGTTTTATAAGATGGCCATTTATAGTAGAAGGAATTGTAATAGGAATAATCTCAAGCATAATATCAATAATAATTGTAGGAGGAACATATAACATAATAACAACAAAAATGGCAGAATCAGACTTTATAAGAGTAATGGGCATGAATTTAGTAGGACTAAATGAAATGTTAACATCAATAATATTAGTATATTTAATATTAGGAATAGGCATAGGAACAGTAGGAAGTGTAGTATCTATGAGAAAATATTTAAAAGTATAAAGGAATGAATAAAATGCGTAAAATTTTATGTATAATATTAACTTGCTTAATATGTAGTATAACGCCAATAGTATTAGCTGTTGATGCAACACAATTGCAAGACAAACAAAAAGAAGTTCAAGAGCAAATTAATAAAACAAATGACGAACTATCAGACTTAAAAATGGATATTACAGAAAATTTAGAACAGGTACAAAAACTAGACGAAAAAATAGCAACAGCAGAAGCAGAACTAGCAGAAACAACAGAAAAAGTAGAAATATTACAAACAACAATAAAACAATTAGAAGAACAACAAAAAACAGAGCAAGAAAAATATGACACACAAAAAGAAGTATTTGAACAAAGAGTAGTAGCATTATATGAAGCAGGAGACACACAATATATAGATATAATATTAAAAGCAAAAAGTATAACAGACTTTATCTCAAGTTATTATGTGTTATCAGAAATTGCAGACTATGACTCAGAAATGTTACAAGAAATAGGAGAAAGAAAACACAACATAGAAAACACAAAAGAAAAATTAGAAAAAGAAAAATTAGAAGTAGCAACAATAATAGAAAGACAAACAAGAACATCAAAAGTATTACAATCAACAAAAGCATTAAGAGAAAGCTACATAAGTAAGCTATCAGACCAAGAAAAAGAAACACAAGAAAAACTAGAAGAATACAACAAAGTATTAGAAGAAGTAAATAAACAATTAGTAGAACTAGCAAAAAATGAAATAGACACAGCATATATAGGTGGAGAATTAGCATGGCCAGTACCAGGCTATACAAAAATAAGTTCACCTTATGGAATGAGAACACACCCAATAACAAAAGTATACAAATTACATACAGGTGTTGACATATCAGCACCAATGGGAGCAAACTTTGTAGCAGCAAATGATGGAATAGTAATAAAAGCAGAATATAACATAGCTTATGGAAAAATGGTAGTAATAGACCATGGAGGAGGAATATCAACACTATATGCACATGGATCAGAATTTTTAGTAAAAGCAGGAGACACTGTAAAAAGAAATCAAGCAGTTTTAAAAGTAGGTTCAACAGGATATTCTACAGGAGCACATGCACACTTTGAAGTAAGAAAAAACGGAAAAGTTACAAGTCCAATGCCATACATAACAAATGGAATAGTACCAAATTCAGAAGAAGACAAAGCACAAAGTGAACAAGACAGTACAATAAATACAATCAATACATCAAACACAGTAGAAGCAACAAATACAACAGCAGAAAATAAAACAGAAAATTCAGAAACAAAACAGCAAACAACAACACAATAAAATTAAAAAATAAAAAAATTAAAAATCACAAATTACCACACAAATTCCTGTGCAAAACAAAAAGACAAAGTCAGGAAAAAGGAGGAACAGATGAGAAGCATAAGTCAAAAAATAGTATGTCTAATATTAATATTTATAATAATATTTAGCACAAATTCAGCATTTGCAACAACTGAACAAGAACAACTTGAAGCACAAAAACAAGAAAATGAAAAAAAGCAAAATCAAATAGAAGCTGAAAAAAAAGAAGTAACAAATGAAAAAGAATCAACACAAAAAGAAGTAGACAATATAAACTCACAAATACAAGATTATCAAACTGAAATTACAAATTTAGATATACAAATAGCTAATGCAAATCAACAAATAGAAGACTCAAATAGCAAACTAGAAAAAGCACAAAAAGAATATGAAAGTCAACAACAAATGCTTGAAGAAAGAATAGTAGCACTATATGAAGCAGGAGATACAACATACCTAGACATTTTACTATCATCAGAAAGTTTAACTGATTTTATTTCAAGTTACTACATAGTTTCAGAAATAGCACAATGTGATTTAGATCTATTAAAAGAAATAGACAAACAAAAAAATGAAATAGAAACAGCAAAAAAAGAAATAGAAGAAAGCAAACAAACTCTAACAACAGCAAAAGCAAGCAAACAACAAGTATCAACACAATTACAAGCAAAAAAGAATGAAAAATCAACAGTAGTAGCACAATTATCTAGCCAAGAACAAGAATTACAAAAAGAAATAGACCAACTAACACAAGATAACGTACAAATTCAACAAAATATAGCAGCAGCACAAGCAAGATACAAAAAACAATTAGAACAATTAAAAGCACAAGAAGAAGCAAAAAGAAAAGCGCAAGAAGAACAAGCAAAGAAAAATAATGCAAATAAAAATAACGGAAAAACAAACAATAGCAGTTCTACAAATAGTAATAGTTCAACAAGCAACGGTGGAGGAAGCTCAACAATCAAAAACTCAAATGGATTTATCAGACCAGTAAGTGGAGGATCAATATCTACAAATGGATATTATTCAAGTGGAAGATTCCATGGAGCAATAGACTATGCGGTTAGCTCAGGATCACCGGTATATGCAGCAGCAGATGGAGTAGTATTAACAGTAGGAAGTCTAACATACAGTTATGGAACACATGTAATTATACAACATTCTAATGGATTACAAACAATATATGGACATGGAACAGCAGGATCTGTATGTGTATCACCAGGACAAATAGTATCACAAGGACAAGTAATAATGAAAAGTGGAAGCACGGGAAATTCAAGTGGACCACATTTACACTTTGAAGTAAGAAAATCACCATATAATTATAAATATAGCGCAACAAAATATGGAGACGACTCAAGAGTAAATCCTAACAATTATTTTTAAAAATGTAAAAAAGGGAAGTAATATCCCTTTTTATATTATAATAAAATAACAATATAAAAACTTCAGTATGAAAGGATGAAAAAAAGGATGAAAAAACAAACAACATATAAAATTTATAAAACTGCAATGATAATAATACTAACAGCTTTTATCACTTTTATAATAACATCAATAGGAATGTATAAATATATAGAAGGAGACGGAAAAATATCAGCATTAGTAGACAGCACAAGTAACGACATAGCAGTAAATTTAGCAAAATATAAAGAAATATTAAATAAATACTATTTAGGAGATATTGACGAAGAAAAACTAGCAGAAGGATCAATAAAAGGATATATAGAAGGATTAGATGACCCATATACAGAATACATATCAAAAGAAGAAATGAAAGACTACATGGAAGACACTTTAGGAAATTATGTAGGAATAGGAATATACATGACAGCAGACAAAAAGCAAGACAAAGTAAAAGTAATATCACCAATAAAAGGATCACCAGCAGAAAAAGCAGGAATAGAACCAGGAGATATAATAGTAAGTGTAAATGGAAAAACATATAAAGCAAGTGAAATGTCAGCAATGTCAAATGATATAAAAGGAGAAGAAGGAACAGAAGTAGAAATAACAATATTAAGAGGAACAGAAACAAAAGAATTCAAAGTAAAAAGAGAAAAAATAAAAGTAAATCCAGTAGAAGGAAAAGTATTAGACAATAATATAGGATATATCAAATTTACATCATTTGATGAAACAACAGCAGACGATTTCAAAAACAAATATGAAGAACTAAAAAAATCAAATATAAAATCATTAATAATAGACTTAAGAAATAATGGTGGAGGACTAGTAGACCAAGCATTAAAAATAGCAGACTATATAACAGAAAAAGATTCTGTACTATTATATGAAGTTGACAAAAACGGAAAAGAAGAAGTAAAAAAATCAGAAAATGATCCAATAATATCAGAAGCAATAATAATACTAACAAACGAAAACACAGCAAGTGCCTCAGAAATATTAGCAGGAGCATTAAAAGATTTAGGAAAAGCAACAATAGTAGGAACAAAAACTTATGGAAAAGGTGTAATACAACAAATTTTAACTGTAAAAGACGGAAGTGGAATAAAACTAACAGTAGAAGAATATCAAACACCTAACCGAAACAAAATAAACAAAATAGGAATAGAACCAAATGAAACAGTAGAATTACCAAGTGATGTAGAAAGTGTATTAAATGTACCAGAAGACAAAGACACACAACTACAAAAAGCACAAGAAATAGCAAATAAAAACCAATAATAATGGTTCCAAACAAGAACACAATTAGACAGTTAGAAAGGATGAAATAAAAATGAACTTAGCAAATAAATTAACAATATTCAGAATGATATTAGTACCAATAATGGTAATAATTCCATTTTTGGGAATAGAAAATGAAATACTAGGAATACCATTAACATATATAATAATAGATATAATATTCATAATAGCATCAATAACAGACAAACTAGATGGATATATAGCTAGAAGCAGAAAACAAGTAACAACGTTTGGAAAATTCTTAGACCCAATAGCAGATAAAATTTTAGTCTTAGCAGCAATGGTAATGCTAGTAGAATTTGGAAAAATACCAGCATGGATACCAATAATAGTATTAGCAAGAGAATTTATAGTATCAGGTTATAGATTAGTAGCAATAGAAAAAGGCGGAAAAGTAATAGCAGCATCAAAATGGGGAAAACTAAAAACAGTAACACAAATGATAGCAATAATACTAGCATTTTTGGATTTATATCCATTTGGTGAATGTTTTAAAGGTTATTTGCAAGGTTCAGACTTTATACTAAACTTAACAGTAACAATAATGATGATAATTCAAACTATAGCAACAGTATTTTCAGGAATAGAATATCTAAAAAATGGAAAAGAATTACTAAAATAGACTTGACAAAATTCAAGTTCTGTCTTAATATATAACGAAGGCGGACATTATAAAAAAATAAAAAGTCCGCATATTTATTTGTGTAAAAATAATAAAAAATTTCTACACAAAAGCACAAAACAAGAAGAAAGGAAGTAATCAGATGGAAGAAAAAGAAGTAATCCTTACACAAGAAGGACATGATAACTTAGAAAAAGAATTAAATTATTTAAAAACAGAAAAAAGAGCAGAAATAGCAGAAAGAATAAAAGTAGCATTAGGATTTGGAGACTTATCAGAAAACTCAGAATATGACGAAGCAAAAAATGCACAAGCAGAAAACGAAGTAAAAATAGCAGAATTAGAAAACAAATTAAGACATGCAAAAATAATTGATGAAAAAGAAATAGACACAGAAACAGTACAAATAGGAAATGTAGTAAAAGTACATGACTTAGAATTCGACGAAAAAGTAGAATACACAATAGTAGGATCAACAGAAGTAGATCTTACAGAAAACAAAATATCAAATGAATCTCCACTAGGAGAAGCATTATTAGGAGCAAAAAAAGGAAATACAGTTGAAGTAAATGCACCAGCAGGAATAATGAAATACAAAATATTATCAATAACAAAATAATTTATACAAATAAAGTATTGATTTTTTGCGAAAAATATACTATAATAAGAATGTCAAAAAAATAAGGCCTTTTACTTAGCCTACTAGCACACACCAAACTGTAAGCTCAGTTAAAGGAAAAAATGAAAGAGAGGTGCAAAAAATGACAAAGGAAAGAAAACAAGAAATAATCAACACATATAAAAGAGAAGAAAAAGACACTGGGTCACCAGAAGTACAAATCGCTCTTTTAACAGAAAGAATCAATGAATTAACAGAACACTTAAAAGTACATGTAAAAGACAACCATTCAAGACGTGGTCTATTAAAAATGGTAGGAAAAAGAAGAAACTTATTAAACTACCTAGCAAAAAAAGATGTACAAAGATACAGAGACATCGTAGAAAAATTAGGATTAAGAAAATAATATTTAATAAAAAGCCTATGCTTTATTTTGGCATGGGCTTTTAATAAAGTTAAAAAACAAAAGTACAAATAGAAAAAATAGATAAGAAATAGATAAAAGTAATAATTTTTGCACACAAAACAAATAAAAAAGAGAGAACCAACAAAATAAAATAAATTTTATTAGGAGGAAAAAATAAATGTTTAAAAGTTATGAAACAGAACTAGCAGGAAGAAAGCTAGTAATAGAAACAGGAAAAATGGCAGAACTATCAAACGGAAGTGTAATAGTAAGGTATGGAGAAACTGTAGTAATGGTAAATGTAACAGCATCAAAAGAACCAAGAGAAGGAATAGACTTTTTCCCACTATCAGTAGACTACGAAGAAAAATTATATGCAGTAGGAAAAATACCAGGATCATTCCAAAAAAGAGAAGGAAAACCAGCAGACAAAGCAATACTAACATCAAGAGCAATAGACAGACCACTAAGACCACTATTCCCAAAAGACTTCAGAAATGATGTAGTAGTTGTTGCAACAGTATTATCAGTAGAACAAGACAACTCACCAGAAGTAGCAGCAATGATAGGAGCATCAGCAGCACTATCAATATCAGACATACCATTTGGAGGACCAACAGCAGCAGTAAATGTAGGATTAGTAAATGGAGAAATAGTAATAAATCCAACAGAAGAACAAAGAAAAATATCAGACTTAACACTTACAGTAGCAGGAACAGAACAAAAAATAGCAATGATAGAAGCAGGAGCAAACGAAGTATCAAATGAAGTAATGCTAGAAGCAATCAAAAAAGGACACGAAGAAATAAAGAAAATCTGCAAATTTATAGAAAACATGAAAGAAGAAATAGGAAAACCAAAATTTGAATACAAATCATTTGCAGTAGACCACGATTTATATGAATATATAGCAGAAAACTTTACAGAAGAAATGAAAGAAAAAGTACAAGAAAAGGACAAAGAAACAAGAGACAATAACATAGCAGAATTAACAGAAAAAATATCAAATGCCTATGCAGAAAAATTTGGAGAAGAAGCATTTGAAGAAAACAAACAACAAATAGGAGAAGCAATATATAAATTAGAGAAAAAATGCGTAAGAGACATGATATTCTATGAGCATAAAAGAGTAGACGGAAGAAAAATAGACGAAATAAGACCATTATCATGCGAAATAGACCTATTACCACGAGTACATGGAAGTGCACTATTCACAAGAGGACAAACACAAGTATTATCAGTAACAACATTAGGAATGATAAGTGAAGAACAAACATTAGACGGATTAGATAACGAAGAATCAAAAAGATATATGCACCAATACAATTTTCCAGCATATAGCGTAGGAGAAGCAAGACCATCAAGAGGACCAGGAAGAAGAGAAATAGGACATGGAGCATTAGCAGAAAAAGCATTAGTACCTGTATTACCATCAAAAGAAGAATTTCCTTATGCAATAAGAGTAGTATCAGAAGTATTATCATCAAATGGATCAACATCACAAGCAAGTATATGTGGAAGCACATTATCATTAATGGCAGCAGGAGTACCAATAAAAAGACCAGTAGCAGGAATATCAACAGGATTAGTAACAAATCCAGAAGACGAAAACGACTATGTAATGTTAACAGACATACAAGGACTAGAAGACTTTTTTGGAGATATGGACTTCAAAGTAGGAGGAACAGAAAAAGGAATAACAGCAATACAAGTAGATATCAAAATAGATGGATTAACTTATGACATAATAGCAGAAGCATTTGAAAGAACAAAAGTAGCAAGACAATACATACTAGACAAAATAATGAAACCAGTAATAAGCGAACCACGAACAGAAATATCAAAATATGCACCACGTATAGTATCAACACAAATAAAAGTTGAAAAAATCAAAGATGTAATAGGACCTGGAGGAAAAGTAATAAATAAAATAATAGAAGAAACAGGAGTAAAAATAGACATAGAAGAAGATGGAAAAGTATTTATATATTCATCAGATTCAGAGAAAGCAGTAGAAGCTTTAGATATGATAGAAGACATTGTTAGAGATGTAGAAGTTGGTGGAATCTATTATGGAGAAGTAACAAAAATAATGCCATTCGGAGCATTTGTAGATTTAGGATGTGGAGGAAAAGAAGGTTTAGTACACATATCAAAAATCTCAAATGAAAGAATAAAAAATGTAGAAGATGTATTACATATAGGACAAAAAGTAACAGTAAAAGTAACAGACATAGACGACCAAGACAGAATAAACCTAACAATGAAAGACCTAAAAAACTAAACAAACTAAATAAATATAGCTTAATGTTATGCAAAAAATAAAACAAAGTAATAAAAATATAGGAGGCAAAAGCATTGAAAGTAACAGAATTTGACTATGAATTGCCAGAAGAACTAATAGCACAAACACCAATAGAAAAAAGAGACGAATCAAGACTAATGGTTCTAAACAGAAAAAACAACACAATAGAACACAAAACATTTAAAGACATAATAGACTATTTAGAACCAGGAGACTGCTTGGTAAGAAACAACACGAAAGTAATACCAGCACGTATATATGGAAAAAAAGAAACAGGAGCAAATATAGAATTTTTGTTATTAAATAATATAGAAGGAGACATCTGGGAAACAATAGTAAGACCAGGAAACAAATTACACATAGGAACAAAAGTAATATTTGGAGATGGACTACTAACAGCAGAAATATTAGACACAATGCCAGGAGGAACAAGAAAAGTATTATTTACCTATAAAGGAATATTTAATGAAATATTAGACAAAATAGGATTAATGCCATTGCCACCATATATACACGAAGAATTAAAAGAAAAAGATAGATATCAAACAGTATATGCAAAATATGAAGGCTCAGCAGCAGCACCAACAGCAGGGTTACACTTCACAAACGAACTATTAGAAAAAATAGAACAAAAAGGTATAGATATAGCAAATGTAACATTACACGTAGGAATAGGAACATTTAGACCAGTAAAAGAAGACACAGTAGAAGCACATGAAATGCATTCAGAACATTTTTATATAAAACAAGAAGACTGTGACAAAATAAATAAAGCAAAGAAAAATGGAAAAAGAGTAATAGCAGTAGGAACAACATCATGTAGAGTATTAGAAACAATAGCAAACCCAGAAAATGGAACAGTAGAACCAATAGAAGGTGACACACAAATATTCATATATCCAGGATATACATTCAAATGCATAGACGGATTAATAACAAATTTCCATTTACCACAATCAACATTATTAATGTTAGTATCAGCATTAGCAGGGAAAGAATACATAATGAAAGCATATAATGAAGCAGTACAAGAAAAATACAAATTTTTCAGTTTTGGAGACGCAATGTTCATATCATAAAAATAAAATAAAATTGAGCAATGCAAAAAATAAAATAAAATTGAGCAATGCAAAAAATGCACATAAAGAACAAAAGAGGACATTAATAGCATTTGCACACTAATCAGAACATTTTAAAGTCCGCGTCTTTGAACGATAAAAACACACTAAAAATATCAAAAAGGAGCATATCAAATTTGCACAAATGTGCTTAAGGAGGAATTTAAAATAGATGAAACCAGCAGTAACGTATGAACTATTACACAGATGCAAACAAACAGGAGCAAGAAGAGGAGTTGTGCACACACCACATGGAGACATACAAACACCTGTATTTATGCCAGTAGGAACACAAGCAACAGTAAAATCAATGACACCAGAAGAACTAAAAGAAGAAGTAGGAGCACAAATAATATTATCAAACACATATCATTTATATTTAAGACCAGGACACGAAATAGTAAAAGAAGCAGGAGGACTACACAAATTCATGAATTGGGACAGGCCAATACTAACAGACTGCGGAGGGTTCCAAGTATTTAGTTTAAGTGACTTAAGAACAATAAGTGAAGAAGGAGTAGAATTTAAATCACATTTAGACGGAAGTAAACACTTTTTCTCACCAGAAAAAGTAATGGAAATAGAAGAAGCCTTAGGAGCAGACATAATAATGTCATTTGACGAATGTGTAGAATATCCAGCAACATATCAATACACAAAACAATCTATGGAAAGAACAACAAGATGGGCAAAAAGATGTAAAGAAGCACATACAACCAAAAATCAAGCATTATTTGGAATAATCCAAGGGGGATTTTATGAAGATTTAAGAAAAAAATCAGCAGAAGATCTAATTGAATTAGACTTTCCAGGATATGCAATAGGAGGAATAAGTGTAGGAGAGCCCAAAGAAGAATACTTAAAAATGTTATATTATACAGCACCACTTATGCCAAAAGATAAACCTAGATATTTGATGGGAGTAGGAACACCAGATTATTTAATAGAATCAGCAATAGCAGGAATAGATATGTGTGACTGTGTATTACCAACAAGAATAGCAAGAAATGGAACAGCACTTACATGGAATGGAAAAGTAGTAGTAAGAAATGCAACTTATGAAAGAGATTGGGGACCATTAGACCCAGAATGTGATTGCTATACATGTAAAAATTACACAAGAGCATATATAAGACATTTAGTAAAAACAAACGAAATTTTAGGAGTAAGACTATTATCAATACATAACTTAAGGTTCTTGACTAAATTAATGGAAAGAGTTAGAATAGAAATAGAGAACGATAATTTATTAAACTTCAAAAACGAGTTCTATAAAAAATATGGTTACACCAAATAAAGGGGGAATACAGATGAATATAATTGATGAGAATTTTGTAGAAAAATCAAAAAAAGAAAAAACAAAAATGTCCAAAATAATACTAATTATAATAGCAATACTAGTAATAGCAATAATAGGAATAATTATAGCACTAGGATATATAGACAATGCACAATTAAAAGTAACAGTTGACGGACAATTACAAGAAAAAGTAAAAGATATGCTAGTATTTGACGGAGATACAGTATATATATCTATTAGAGATATAGCAAGTTATGTAGGATATCAAAGTTATAGTGGAGACTATGCAGAAAGATCAGAAGCCAAAAACAAATGCTATATACAAAATGACGACGAAATAGCAAATTTTGTACTAGGATCAAACAAAATATATAAATTAGAAACACAAAAAACAAATTCAGATTACACATATTTTTATGCTAAAAAACCAGTAAAAGCAATAAACGGAAAACTATATATATCATCAGATGGATTCCAAGAAGCATTCAATTCAAGTTTTATATATAACCAAGACACAAACCGCATAAAAATATATACAATGAATTATTTAATATCAAGTTACCAACAAACAGTACTAGACAAAGGATTTGCTGAAATGAGTAGCGAATTTCACAACGAAAAATCGATATTTGAAGAAAGACTAGTAGTACAAAAAGACAAAAAACAACTAGGAGTAATAGATTTAAAAGGAAACACAATAATAGAACCAAAATACGAAGAAATAACATATATACCAGAAACAGGCGACTTCTTTGCAAAAAGCAACGGAAAAGTAGGAATAATCTCTAAAGATGGAACAATGAAAGTACAAATATTATATGATAGCCTAAACCTAATGGACAAAGACGCAGGAATATATGAAGCACAAAGAGAAGGAAAATATGGAATAATAGATGTAAAAGGAAATATAAAATTATATATAGAAAATGATGCAATAGGACTAGATATTTCAAAATTTGAAAAAAATGACATACGTAACAAATATTTACTAGTAGACAACCTAATACCAGTAAAGAAAAATGATTTATGGGGACTAGTAGACAAAACTGGAAAAACAATAGTAGACTTCAAATATGACAGTTTAGGATATATAGCATCAAGTAACAAAGACGCATTAAACTTATTAGTAATACCAAACTATAACATGATAGTAACATGCAAAGACAAAAAATATGGACTAATAAACTCATCAGGAGAAGAAAAATTCCCAACAAGAGCAGACGACATTTATATGGTAATAGACTCAGGAACAAAATACTACTATTTGAATTTTGAAGATCAAAGATATGATGTAGAAAAATGGCTAGACTCAATAGGAGTAAAAGCAGTAAAAAATAATGAAACAAAAACCACAACAAGTAGCTCAAGTGAAACAACAAACGAAACTTCAAACACAACGCAAAACAATAGCCAAACACAAGAAACAACACAACAAGACGATACATCATCACAACAAGAAACATCTGAAAATTCAGAACAAAATAGTGAAACATCAAACCAATAAGAGATAAAAGCATAACAAAAATAAAATAAACATTCATAAAAAATATTAATATAAAAAGAATAAAACAAAAAATTGCAACATACATATATAAAGAGAATGCAAAGGAGAAATATATATGTTTAATGTTGCGATTTTTAAATTAAAAGACATAACCAAATATCTTGTAGTAATAACAATAATAATATTTATTGCAATAACAACTACAAGATTTTTTTCAATAAAAAAAGAAACCCAAATAACAATACCAACACCACAAATATATAAAAAATCAATAAACAGTCAAATACCAGCAATAGAAGGAGTAGAAAAAGAACAAAACAATGAACTAAATAGAGAAGAACATAAATATGCACAAATAGCCATAGAAACAGAAATAAGTGCAATAAAAAGTATAAATCAAGAAGAAGCAAAAATAACACAAGAAACAAATAATTCCGAGGAAAAAAACACAGAAAATCAACAAACAGAAGCAAAAACAGAGCAAAACTCAAACAATGAAAATAACCAAAACAATAATGTAAACAACAAAGAAGAAAAAAATGAAGAAGTCAAAACAGGACAAGAAACACAAATAGTAACAAATAACCCAATAAAAGAAACATATAACACCCAATACGGAAAAGTAAAAATAAAAAATGGAACAAAAATCAACTTAACAGAAGAAATAATGACACCAAACATTAGCATAGAAAATAAAAACATATTAATATTTCACACACACAGTTGTGAAAGTTACACATCAAGCAATGCCTTCCCATATACACCAACAGGAACATATAGAACAACAGACTTAAACTATACAGTAACAAGAGTAGGAACAGAACTAGAAAGCCAATTAAAAAAATACAATATACCAGTAACACATAACACAAGTTACCACGATTATCCATCATATAATGGATCATACACACGTTCATTAGCAACAGTAACAAACATATTAAAAACAACACCATCAGACATTATAATAGATTTACATAGAGATGCAATAGGGAGCAGAAGTGACTATGCACCAACTGTAAAAATAGGAGAAGACTATGCGGCACAAATAATGTATGTAATAGGAACAAACCAAGGAGGACTAGAACATCCAAACTGGCAACAAAACTTAAAATTTGCAATAAAAGTACAAGAAAAAGCAGAAGAAATGTTTCCAGGACTATTCAAACCAATAATGCTAACAGAATACAGATATAACCAACATGCCGGAAAATATGCAAGCATAATGGAAGTAGGAGCAACAGGAAACACATTGGAACAATGTCTAACAAGTATGAAATATTTAGCCAAAGTCCTAGACGAGGTAATAAAATAGAAAAAAATATCTGTGGGTGTTTTTTGAGTCCGTCCTCAAAAACACCCAAAATTAAACACCAAATTCATGTAAACCGTATAAATTACAAATATCGCAATCAGAACAAACCACAATTTTTTTTTCAAATATCAAAAGCAACGTATTTGCAAATTCATCAATAGCATTATCAACTAAATGCAAATAAATTTTTTTAGGCAAAACAGAAAGCAAAGTATTCAAAATAAAATCATTATTAGAAAAACTAATATCAGACAAATACTTAGCCTGGTAAATAGAATCATCTAAAGGAATAATATTTTTATTTTCATCTAACAAAAGAGGATTATCCTTTCTATAAACAATATGAACAACATCAGTTTTAGGAGACTGAGAATTTATATATAATTTTAATAAAGAAATAAATTCCATATATTCTTTTTCAATTATAAAATTACTAACAGCATCATCAACAACTTCATCAAGAATCGAAAAATACCTTTTTAGTCTAAAATTAATAAAGCCAGTCAACACTATAGATTTATGCTCTTTTAAATATAAGTAAAACTGATTATTAATGTATGAAAATTTTTTATTAAAATAATTAGAATAGTCTTCAGAAAATAAATCAAAACAATAATTTAAAATTTTTTTCCTTTCAAGATTATCAAAATAACAATAATTTTGTTGAATTATATTCAATAACAATTCTTCTTCCAATTCATCAATAACCAAATAAGAAAGTATGTCTGAAACAAAATGAATAAAAGAATCAACATTAGATCCTAAATAATGTATTATTAAATTTTGATAATATTTGAATTTTTTGACTGTAAAACACATATACTGAACATTAGACAATCTTAATTCATTTAATAGATACTCTAATATTATTGAATTATTTGTTTTTATGCAAATTGTTCTCATTTTCAGACCCCTTTCAAAATTAGTATCTACTAAACTTTTAAACTTATACATTATAATATGAAATTTTGAAAAAAAAGAATATTGTCCACATAAAAAGACCAAACCAAAATTGTAAAAGATAATTTTAGTTTAGTCTTAATATAAATAAATAAAAATCAACCATAAATATTATAATCAATATCAGGAAATAAACAATCTTTTTCCTGAATATCTAAAAGAAAATTCTCATCAATTTCATCATTTTTAATTTGATAATATAATTTAGTAAAACGACCAATATGATCTTTAATACGTTTTTTAGCATAATCCACCATAGTACCATTAGTAATAATAAAAAGCCAATCACTACTTTGAGCCAATAACAACTCTCTAGCACATTGATTAAGAGCTTTTTGCCTTAAACCAGTAGAATTAGGATAAAGGCTAGCAAGTTCACACATTCTATCACCAGCAACATGTAAATGACGATGAACATAATCATTTGTAGGATTAAGCCAAACTTCGCTATAACCATTAGCACCCCAGCTAGAACGACAAGGTGTAGAAACTTGTATTTCCGGATATTTATCAATATATTCAGAAGGTGTTATCAATTCAAAATTACAATCATCATAATAAATCTTTTTAAATAAAATATATAACCAATAAGGACCTTCATACCACCAATGACCATAAAGTTCAGCATCATAAGGACACAAAACAATAGGAGGCTTATCCATATATGAAGCAGCATTAGATATCTGCTTAACACGTGAATCCAAAAAATGTCCAGCCTGTTTTTCAGCAGAATCATGAGCCCATTGTATATCATAATAATCTTTTTGATCAGTATTTCCAGTTATGCGATAATATTTAATTCCTGTATGAACACGTACACCATTATGAGCAATATAAGGCTTTATATAATCGTAATCAGCCTCATAACCAATATCTCTATAAAACTCTCGATAATTATAATCACCAGGATAACCATTTATAGAGCTCCATACTTGACGAGAAGATTCCAAATCACGTCCAAAAGCAACCAAACCATCTGGTGAAACAATAGGAGCTAAAGTACCATATATAGGAGTTGGATTAGCATATAAAATACCATGTGTTTCAGTTATAGCATATTCAATACCAAATTCACGTAGATATTTATCAGCTTCTGGAACATAGCCACATTCAGGAAGCCATATACCACGAGGTTTCTTTCCAAAATATTTTTCATAAATTTGAACACCAACAGCAATTTGAGCTCTTACTGTTTTTTCATTAACATATAAAATAGGAAAATACCCATGTGTTGCACCACAAGTTATTATTTCTAAAACACCAATATCCTGAAAATGCTTAAATTGTTCTATCAAATTACATTTAAAAACATCTTTAAATAAATGTAAATCATTTGAATATCTTTCATAATAATAATGAGATAATCTATTTAAACGCTCATCATAAGAAGTTCTTTTTATCTCCTTTTCTGATAATTCAATTAACTGCTCTAAATAATGTATATACTTTTGTTGCAATAATTTATTATCTAACATAGAAAGCAATGGAGGTGTCATTGACATTGTAATACGAAAATTAACACCTTCATCAACTAACTTTTTAAAATAAGTAAGAAGCGGTATATATGTTTCTGATATCGCTTCATATAACCACGATTCTTCTAAATAATCATTACTTTCAGGGTGATGAATAAATGGAAGATGTGCATGTAAAACAAAACTTACATATCCTTTTTTCTCTTGCATTTAACTACATTCCTTTCTTGCTTCAGCTCAAACAAATAATATCTATTTGAATCTTGAAGAAAAACTTTCAGAAGATGGATTCCCACCAGAAGAAGGATTAGACAAATCATAAAAGTTTTTGATTGTATTTTCTTCAAATAATTTTTTATAAATCTCCTGAATATTATATAATTTATTCAAATGACTTGAAATAGGTAAACTTTCAATATTTTTATTATATTCAACATTAGATTTTACATTTCTTACTAGTACTGAATTAATAGGTTTATTGTAATCTTCAGCCAAAATATGATTATTTGGAGAATCAATTGCATTAGACATTGTAACATAAAAATAATCTTTATCAATTGATTTAGAAGGATATTTATTAACTTCAGAATTTGGATCCTTTTGTTCTTCTTCACCTATCTTACGTTGTATATAGTTATAAAAAGGCTTCCTTCCAAGTTCGATTTTATAATCACAATTAGCATCATTTACATGTAAATACCAAGAGTTTGCAAAATCATTTATCTCTACTTCAAAAGCATAATGCATAGTTTCATTATGAACTATAAGAACAGGACGTGTTTTATCAAAAAAATCATAACCGTATTGTTTTTTAAAATTCTCTCTATCAGAATCAGCAATATCCCAATAAACAAACAAATTATTAGGTGTTTGAGCAAGAACTTTTACAATAGTCTGATTATATCTGTATGGCAAATCATAATATTCAACTACAGAACCTTTAGTTTCAACTTTTTTTGTAGATGTTAAAATATTAGTTTTAGAAACTGTTTTAGACTTAACTTTTTTATTAGTAGAATTACTAGATTTTGTACTTTTTTTACTTGTAGAAGTACTTGTTTTTGTGGTTTTATTTGATCTATTTGAAGATTTATTTATTTCATTTTTTGTTTTTGAATTTACTTTTTTATTAGAAATATTAGAACTCATTTTAGCATCTTTTTGAACTGTATTAGATGACATATTTAAGTTTTCTAATTCTTTCTGTTCTTTAGTTTTTCTTGGCATGATTAATCCTCCTATGTATTTCATTTTTCTACTTATATATACTATACTAAAACAAAAATAAATTCAAGTAAAATAAGAATTTTTTTTAAAATTATAATCAAGCTATTGAATAAAAACAAAAAATGTGATAAAAATATGTAAATCAAAAAATAAGAAAAAAGAAAAATACGTTAATACTAAAAACTCATCTTATTTTATACATATAAAGCAAGCTTATAGGAAGAAAGGAATGTAATAAAATGTATAATGAACCACAAGAAATGTTAAATACACCAAAGATAAAAGTAATAGGAGTAGGAGGAGCTGGAAACAACGCAGTAAATAGAATGATAGAAGATAATATAAAAGGAGTCACATATTATCTATTAAATACAGAAACAGGAACATTAAAAAGAGCAAAAACTAAAAATATATTGCAAATAGGAATAGAAACAACAAAAGGATTAGGAGCAGGAGCAAACGAAAATGTAGGAGAAAGAGCAGCAATAGAAAATAAAGAACAAATAAAAGACATAGTAAGAGGAGCAGACATGGTATTCATAGTCGCCGGAATGGGTGGAGGAACAGGAACAGGAGCAGCACCAGTTGTAGCAGAAATCGCAAAAGAAATGGGAATACTAACAATAGGAGTTGTAACAAAACCATTTATGTTTGAAGGCAAAGCCAGAAAACTAAGAGCAGACTATGGAACACAAAAATTAAAAGAAAATGTAGATGATCTAATTGTAATATTAAATGACAAACTATTAAAAACAACAGACACTAAAATCACATTAAATTCAGCATTTTCATTAGCTGACGAAGTTTTAGAACAAGCAATCTCAGGGATAACAGATTTACTAACAACAATAGGAGAAGTAAACATAGACTTTGCAGACATATCTACTACAGTAAGATATAGAGGAAAAGCATATATGGGAGTTGGAAAAGCATCAGGAGAAAAGAAAGTAGAAGAAGCAGTAAGACAAGCAATTGCAAACCCACTTACAGAAAGCAAAATAAATGGAGCAAAAGGAGTTATATTTAATGTTAAAGGTGATGAAAGCTTAAGTTTACTAGAAATAAACAGTGCAATAGCAATAATCAATGACCAAATAAGTGAAGATGCAAATGTTATATTTGGAACCGTTATTGATAACAATATGAAAGACGATGTAAGTGTAACTATAATAGCAACAGGCGTGGAAGAAACAATAGAAGTAAAATAAAAAAGTTAAAATTAAACTACAACTCAAAACAACTTTGATAAGCCCATAAAACAAAAGTTATAACAAAAATATAAAAAATGAATAAAAATGACTAAAATAGTTGTAAAAAAAATAAAAAATTGATATACTTATAATGTTAAATAAGTATATCATTTTTGTATATAAAAGAAACTTTTAATCAATACAAAATGAATATATTAAAAGAAAGTTAAGCTTTCTAAAAAGGAGGAATTAGTATGAGTGAAGAAAATCAAGAAAAAATAGAAGAAAGAAAAGAAAACGAAAATACATCAGAAATAATAGAAACAGAAACAACAGAAGAAAATGAAGGAATACAAATATCAAATGATGTAATAGCAGTAATAGCAGGAGTTGCAGTATCAGAAGTACAAGGAGTATCATCAATGGCAGGAGGATTTGCAGGAGGAATATCAGAAGTACTAAGTGGAAAGAAAAACTTAGCAAAAGGAATAAAAGTAGACAAAGAAGAAAATAAAGTAAAAATAGATGTAAATATAATTGTAGAATATGGTACAAGAATACCAGATATAGCATTTGAAATACAAAATAGAGTAAAAACATCTGTAGAAAATATGACAGGAATAAAAGTTGAAGAAGTAAATGTACATGTACAAGGCGTAAACACAAATACAGTTAGCAAAGAAGAAACAGAACAAAATGAAGAAGAAAAAGAACAAGCAGAATAAAAAGAACAAGCAAAAAACAGAATAAAGAAAGTAAGAGAAACATGCAGATATTAATAGCTTTTGAACAAAAAATAGCTCTTTTAAATGTATATCTTCAAAAATAAAAGTAAAAATAAACAAAATAAGGGTAAATATACCAATAAAGAAAGGAATTGTTGAAAATGAAATTTATCGAAAAAATCACATTAATTATATATTCTAACATCATGTTAATATTATCTATAATATTATGCTTATTAGTATTTGGATGGCTAGATATAGGAATAGTAGGAGAAATAGTTAAAAACTGTATTACAACAGACCCAGGATCAAAAATAACATTAGGAGTAAGTGTTTTATTTATACTATTATCTATTAGATGTATATTTTTTGATCCAACATCAAAACAAGAAATAAAAGAAAAACAAGGAGTGTTATTAGAAAACTCTAATGGAAAACTAATGATTTCAAAAGAAACAATAGAAAATCTAGTTGAATCTGTAGCAAAAGACTTCAAAGAAGCGGAAAGCATAACAACAAGAGTTGAATTAGACAAAGAAAATAATGTTAGCATTTTTGCAAATTTAGTAGTTAGTGCAGATGCAGTAATAAAAGATTTATCAGCAGATTTGCAAAACAAAATAAAAGAAAGAGTAAAATTAGCAACAGATTTAGAAGTCAAAGAAGTAAACATAACAGTAAAAAAAGTTGCACAAGTACAAGAAAAAACAAAGTAACATAATATATAATATAAAGAAAATACCGCGATATGTGCAAAAGCAAAATTCGCGTGTAAACAAAACGCGGACCAAAACGTTAAAATAAGTGAAATACTATTAGTCCGCTTTTGTTGTTTTCAGAAAGGATAGTGATAATAAATGGAAGAATTAAAAAAATTTTTAGGAAAATACTGTGGAGCAATTATAGGAATTATTGTAGCAATTGTCATATTAGCAACTAGACTATATGATGTAATAATAGGAATAGTAGTCATATTTTTAGGAGCTTTTGTAGGAAATTATGTCCAACAAAATAAAGATGATGTAAAAACAAAACTAAAAACATGGATAGATAAGATGTAGAAAGGAAAATGTAATGAATAGAACATTAATGAGAGAAAATGCTTTTAGACTATTATATAGTTTAGAAGTCCAAAAAAACAAAGAAATAAATATCGAAGAACAAATAGAATTATATATAGAAAGCAATAATATAACAAATACAGAAGCAATTGAATACATGAAAGACGCAATTTCAGGAATAGAAAAAAATAAAGTTGAAATAAAAGCACTAATAGAAGAAAATCTAAAATCAAACTGGAAATTAGAAAGAATATCAAAAATAGATTTAAGTTTATTAGAACTAGCAATATATGAAATAAAATATAAAGAAGTTCCATATAAAGTAGCTATAAATGAAGCAGTCGAACTAGCAAAAAAATATGGAGAAGACAACTCAAAAACATTTGTTAATGGAATTTTAGCAAGCATAGTAAAAAAATAAATTTGTAAGAAAGCCTTTTAGCAAATAGAGAGGAATAGATAAAAATGAATTATGAAAATATGGCAGTTACAGTAAGCCAAGTAAATAGTTATATAAAAGAAAAAATAGCCTCAGATGAAGGATTAAATAGTTTAATAATAAAAGGCGAAATATCAAACTTTAAAAACCACTATACAGGACATCTATACTTTACACTAAAAGATGATAAATCACTTATAAAATGTATAATGTTTAAAAGCTATGCACAAAAACTAAATTTTATGCCAAAAGATGGTATGAAAGTGTTTATATTTGGAGAAGTCTCAGTATTTGAACGAGATGGAATATATCAAGTATATGTAAAAGCTATGCAAGAAGATGGAGTAGGAGCATTATATAAAAAATATGAAGAACTAAAACAAATGCTAGAAGAACAAGGATATTTTGATATTAGCCATAAAAAGAAAATACCACAAATGCCAAAAATAATAGGAGTACTAACATCACAAACAGGTTCAGTAATTAGAGACATCATAAATGTAAGCACAAGAAGAAACCCTAATGTTCAAATAAGACTATTTCCAGTACCAGTACAAGGACAAGACGCAGCACCCAAAATTGCAGAAGGAATACGTTTTATGAACAAAAACAAATTAGCAGATGTACTAATTTTAGCGAGAGGAGGAGGCTCATTAGAAGATTTATGGCCATTTAACGAAGAAATAGTTGCACACGCCATATATGAATCAGAACTTCCAATAATTTCCGCTGTAGGACATGAAACAGACTTTTCAATATCAGATTTTGTAGCAGATTTACGAGCACCAACACCATCAGCAGCTGCTGAATTAGCAGTACCAGATATATATGAAGTAAAACAAAAAATACTAGGATATAAAAATAGACTAAAAATATCTCTTAATAAAAAATATGAAATGTTAAAATTACATTATGAAAAATTAACATCAAGTTTTGTATTTAAAGAACCATTAAGAATAATAAATGAAAGATCAATATTGCTAGACAATCAAGTAAAACAAATAGAAAATATTATAAAAAACAAAAAGCAATCAGAAAAAGAAAGATATGTAAAACTAGTTTCAAAATTAGATACACTAAGTCCATTAAAAACTTTAACAAGAGGATATTCAATTATAGAACAAAAAGGAAAAATTATAAACAGTGTAAAAGAATTACAAGAAGGAAACGAAATTGACATACAAATGATTGATGGCAAAGCAAAAGCAAAAATTATTTAGATATATTATTAAAAAAAGTTCAAATAATATACTAATAGGAAGGATATAAACAAAATGGATAAAAAAACAAAAATACTGTTAATAATACTAACAATACTAATTATTTTATTAGTTGGATATGTAACTTATATATTTGCAAAAAATAAAAATCAACAAGTAGACTCAAAAATAGGAGAAAACATAACAACAGAAAATATTACAGAAAAAAATGAAACAGAAAATGAAATAGAAAACGAAGAGAACAAAATAGAAGAAAATAATTCGAACGAAACAACTGAAAACAATGAAAGCAGTGAAGAAAACACAGAAAAGCCAATAAACTCAAATAATAAAGAAAGCTCTCAAAACACTACTAACAACAATAATAATGGAAAAGAGATAGTAGGAAAAGAAGAACAAGAAAGTAATAACGAAAACAGTGGAGTAAATCCAGAAGAAATAGCAATAAAACTAGCAAAAGAAAAATGGGGAGAAACAAGCGAAAGTTATGTATTCACAATAGACCAAATAGAGGGAAAAATATACCATGTAGCAGTAAATTCAAATGCACAAGTTATAGGATACATTGATGTAAATATAGAAACAAAAACAGCAGTAGAAAGATAGAAATTTTGCATAAAAATACTTAAAAAATGAAAAAACAATATGCAAAAATTAAAAACTCTTATAGCTATAGGTACCTTTAAGCAAAGTGAGAAAGGAATGAAAATAAGAATGGAAGAAAAAAGTTTTGAGGAAAACATGGAACAATTAGAAAAAATAGTAACAGAATTGGAAAAAGGAGACTTGAATTTAGATGAATCAGTTAAAAAATTTGAACAAGGAATGAAAATATCAAAAAAATGTAATGATATATTAGAAAATGCAGAAAAGAAAATAACAATTTTACTAAAACAAGAAAATGGAATAAAAGAAGAAAATTTTGAAACTGAAGAGTAAAAAAGAGGAAGGTCAAATATGGAAGTAATAGGAGAAATTTTAAAAAACAAATATATAGTAATACCATTGTTACTATGGTTTTGCATACAAATATTTAAAGTTATTTATGATTTAATAACAACAAAAAAATTCAACTTTAAAAGAATTATGGGAGCAGGAGGAATGCCAAGTTCACATTCAGCAGTTGTTGTAGGACTTGCAACTCTAATAGGAAAATATGAAGGAATAAACACACCAATCTTTGCAATAGCACTAATTTTTTCTTTTGTAGTTATGTATGACGCAGCAGGAGTAAGAAGAGCAGCTGGAAAACAAGCAAAATTATTAAATCAGCTAGTTGAAACACCAGGATTATCAGGAATACAAGTATCAGAAAAACTAGTAGAAGTTTTAGGACACACACCAATTCAAGTCGTAGTTGGAGCAGCAATAGGAGTAATAGTAGGATTAATTGCATAAAATTATAAAAAAGATAAAATATAAAAAGAAAGGGTGAAGGATATGACAGATATAGAAATTGCTAAAAATGTAAAATTAAAAAACATCACAGAAATTGCAAAAAATATTGGAATAAAAGAAGATGAAATAGAAGTATATGGAAAATACAAGGCAAAAATATCTAATGAAGTAAGCAAAAGATTAAAAGAAAAAGAAAATGGGAAACTTATTTTAGTAACTGCCATAAACCCAACACCATTAGGAGAAGGAAAAACAACTGTATCAATAGCAATAGCTGACGCATTAAACAAAATAGGAAAAAAAGCAATACTTGCATTAAGAGAACCATCACTAGGTCCAGTATTTGGAATAAAAGGAGGAGCAACAGGAGGAGGAATGTCACAAGTTGCACCAATGGAAGATATCAATTTACATTTTACAGGAGATATACATGCAATAACATCAGCAAATAATTTATTATCAAGTTTAATAGACAATCATATATATTTTGGCAATGAACTTAAAATAAAAAAAGTAACTTGGAAAAGATGTATTGATTTAAATGATAGACAATTAAGAATGATAGAAACAGGACTATCAGGAGAAAAAAATATAGAACCAAGAAAAGACGGATTTAATATAACAGTAGCTTCAGAAATTATGGCAATTTTATGTCTATCAAATAATATAAAAGAACTAAAAGAAAATTTAGGAAACATCATTATAGGATATAATGAAAAAGATGAGCCAGTATATGCTAAAGACTTAAATGCCCAAGGAGCAATGGCAGCATTACTAAAAGATGCCATCAAACCAAACTTAGTGCAAACATTAGAACATACACCAGCAATAATACATGGAGGACCATTTGCAAATATAGCACATGGATGTAACAGTATAATTGCAACAAAACTAGCTTTGAAACTAGGAGAATACACAGTAACAGAAGCAGGATTTGGCGCTGACTTAGGAGCAGAAAAATTTTTAGACATAAAATGCAGAAAAGCAAAAATAAAACCTGATATAGCAGTCATAGTAACAACTATAAAAGCATTAAAATATCATGGTGGAGTAGAAAAAGAAGATATACAATATGAAAATATAAAAGGAATACAAAATGGATTACACAATTTATTCACACATGTAGAAAATTTAAAAGTTCGTTATGGCTTAAAAGTAATAGTAGCATTAAATAAATTTAATACAGACAAAGATGAAGAAATAGAATTTTTAGAAAAGGCTCTAAAAGAAAAAAATATAGAATTAAGTATAGTCGAAGGTTGGAAAAAAGGTGGAAATGGTGCAATAGACATTGCAAACAAAATAATAAAAGAAACAGAAAACGCCGAAGAATTTATAAACGAATTCTCGATGATAAGAAATGAAGTAAACTATTTATACCCATTACGTGACGATATAAAAACAAAAATAGAAAAAATAGCAACTAAAATATATAGAGCAACAGAAGTTGAATTTTCAATAGAGGCAATAGAAAAAATAGAAAAGATAGAAAAAATGGGATATGCAAAATTACCAGTATGTATAGCAAAAACACAATATTCATTATCAGATGATTCAAAAAATTTACAAGACAAAGGAAAATACAAAATAACAATAAGAGATATAGAGCTAAAAGCAGGGGCAGGATTTGTTGTAGCATTAGCAGGAAAAATAATGACAATGCCAGGATTACCTAAAAAACCATCAGCAGAAAATATAGATATTGATGAAGATGGAAATATTAGTGGAATATTTTAAGTTTCAAAATTATCAATAATAGAAAATAAAAAAATAAACCAAAGATAAAAACAAAAAGTTGAAAACAAAAAATATATTTAACATATATATAATGAATAAAAAACCTGACTTTTCAAATAATAAAAAAGAAAGTGAGGTTTTTTTATGTATAATTTTAGAACAGATTTAGCAAATGAAAGAAGAGACATCTACAAAAAGGCAAATCAAATAGAAAACGAAATAGAAGGAATAGAAAGCGAAATAGAAAAAGTAAATGAAACAATAACAATAGAAAGGGTAAAAATAACAAACAATCAAGGAGAAAAAGCAATAGGAAAGCCAATAGGAAATTATATAACAATAGATGTAAAAAAACTAAGAATAGCACAACAAGAAGAGATAGAAAAAACAGCAGATGTATTACAAAAAGAACTAAAAAAAATAATAGATATTCATGTAGACAAAGAAGGATCAGCACTAGTAGTGGGACTAGGAAATATATATGTAACTCCAGACAGTTTAGGACCAAAAGTAATAAATGAAATAGAAGTAACAAGACATGTAATAAAATATTTACCACAATATGTTGAAGAAGGAACAAGAGAAATAAGTGCAATATCACCAGGAGTTTTAGGAACTACAGGCATAGAAACATTAGAAATATTAAAAGGAATTGTAGAAAATGTAAAACCAAAAATAATAATTGTAATAGACGCACTAGCATCAAGAAGTATAGAAAGAATAAGTAGTACAATACAACTATCAGACACAGGAATAGTACCAGGAGCAGGTGTAGAAAATACAAGAGCAGAAATAAGTGAAAAAACATTAAAAGTGCCGGTAATAGCCCTGGGAATACCAACAGTTGTTGAAACAGCAGTTCTAGTAAATGACTGTTTAGATTTATTAATAGAAAAATTACAAGAAGAAGCAAAATCAAATGACATGTTAAATAAAATAAAACAAGAAGACAATTATAAAGAAATAAAAGAAGCATTAATGCCAAAAGAGTACAACCTAATAGTCACACCAAAAGAAATAGACGACTTAATAGAAAATATGAAAGACGTTGTAGCTATGGGAATTAATAATAGTTTATAATTAAAATTATAAAAACTATTGCAAAAATAAATTTAGTAATATATAATTTAGCCAAATAAAATAAGAGGAGGAATTATTATGGCAGAAAATGAAGAAAAAAAGAATTTACAAGAAAATGAAGAACAAAAAAACACTGAAAACAATGAAGTTAATGAAGTAAAAACAGAAAAAGAGGAGGCAAAATTCACACAGGTAAAACCAAGTGAAAAAACAGAAAAAAAAGAAGAAAAGAAAAGTACAGAAAATAATCAAGCCAAGAAACCAACTAAAACAAAAGAAGAAAAAACAAAAAACGAAAAAGTAAAAAAAGAAAAACCAGTTAAAGAAAAAGGAAAGAAAAGAAATATATTTGCAAGAATAGTAGCAATAATAATATTATTAGCAATAGTAATAGGAATAATAGTAATTGCTCTACCATCACCAGCTAGAGCATTAGAAGAAATGTTTAGAGATTTAAAAGCAGGAAAAATGTCAGATATTGATAAATATGTAGACTATAACAGCTTAATTGATATACCAGCATTAGGAAACTTAGAAGGAGCAGACAGCACAGATAATGACAAAATTTTATATGAAGATTTGAAATGGAACATAAAGAAAATTGAAAAAAATGAAGAAGAAGCAAAAATAGAAGTAGAAATAACAAACAAGAATTATAAAAATATCTTCCAAAACTTTACTAAAAAAGTAGTTCAAAAAATATTAAATAATGAAAAACCATCAGATGAAGAAGCGGGACAATATCTAATGGAAGAATTAAAAAATAAAGAAGTAGGACAAACAACAACAACAAAAGAAATTACAATAAGAAAAGAAAAAGGAAAATGGAAAGTAGTTGTAGATGAAAATTTACAAAATGCAATATTTCCAGGATTATCAGAAGCTGTAAATGGATATGGTGAGTAATTGCTATAATCAAGAATTTTGAAAAATTAAGAAAAAAACTTGCAATTTGCCAAATAATTTGGTACAATATGTAAGGTAAAAAACACATAAAGCCAATTTGAAAGGGTGTGCTAGCAAAAGCTAGTCCGGTTCAAGTGCAAACTTTATGGAAGTAAAAACAAAAAGGGAGGAATTAAAAATGGCAGTAGTTGCAATGAAACAATTACTAGAAGCAGGTGTTCACTTTGGACATCAAACTAGAAGATGGGATCCAAAAATGGCTGAATATATATTCCAAGCCAGAAATGGAATACATATCATCGATTTACAAAAGACATCAAAAAAATTAGATGAGGCTTATGCATTCTTAAAAGAACAAGCTGAAGAAGGAAAAACAGTATTATTTGTAGGAACAAAAAAACAAGCTCAAGAATGTATGAAAGAAGCAGCAATCAAATGTGGAATGTACTATGTTGATCAAAGATGGTTAGGAGGAATGTTAACAAACTTCGAAACAATCAGAACAAGAGTACAAAGATTAAAAGACTTAGAAGCAATGCAAGAAGATGGAACATTTGATGTATTACCTAAAAAAGAAGTAATCCTATTAAAGAAAGAAATGGAAAAACTAGAAAGAAACTTAGGTGGAATCAAAGACATGGAAGAATTACCAGGAGTTATATTCTTAGTAGATCCTAAAAAAGAAAGAATAGCTATATTAGAAGCTAGAAAATTAGATATACCAGTTATTGGTTTAGTAGACACAAACTGCAATCCAGAAGATGTAGACTATGCTATACCTGGAAATGACGATGCAATAAGAGCTGTAAAATTAATAGCAGATGTTATGGCAAATGCAGTTATTGAAGGAAGACAAGGAGAAAGCTTCGAAAATGCAGAAGAACAAGATATATCAGAAGAAGCAACTGACATGGAACAAGTAGTAGAAGAAACAGCAGAATAATAATAAATAAAAAATATATATTAGGAAAGATATAAACTTCTCTAATAAATAAAATTATATAGTTAATATAAAGGGGCGAGCATCGCTCGTACGAAAAAAATTCGGACGTAGCGTAGCTCGCTTTAGTAAATATAAGGAGGAATTTAAGATGGTTACAGCAAGTTTAGTTAAAGAATTAAGAGAAAAAACAGGAGCAGGAATGATGGACTGCAAAAAAGTTTTAACAGAAACAGATGGAGATATGGAAAAAGCAATCGAACTATTAAGAGAAAGAGGAATTGCAAAAGCAGCTAAAAAATCAGGAAGAGTTGCAGCAGAAGGATTAGTAGAAGCTGTTATATCAGAAGATGGAAAAACAGGAGCAATAATAGAAGTAAACTCAGAAACAGACTTTGTTGCTAAAAACGAAGAATTTAAAACATTTGTAGAAAATGTAGCAAACCAAGTATTAAAAACAAATCCAAAAGATGTAGAAGAATTATTAGCTCAACCAGCAATGTTTGAAGAAGGAAAAACAGTACAAGAATCATTAGTTGGAAAAATAGCAACAATAGGAGAAAACTTAACAATCAGAAGATTTGCAAGATTCGAATCAGAAGGATTAGTTGAAAAATATATCCATGGAGATGGAAAAATAGCTGTATTAGTTAACATGAAAAAAGGTGACAGCATAGTAGCAAAAGACATTTGTATGCAAATTGCAGCCGCAAGACCAGAATATGTAAGAAGAGAAGAAGTTCCAGAAGAAAGAGTAGCAAAAGAAATGGAAATACTAAAAGTTCAAACAATGAATGAAGGAAAACCAGAAGCAATAGCAGAAAAAATAGTACAAGGAAGAATAGGAAAATTCTATGAAGAAATTTGCTTAGTAGACCAAGCATTTGTAAAAGATCCAAATATGAAAATCTCTGAATTATTAAAACAAAAAGATGCAGAAGTTGCAGAATTTGCAAGATTCGAAAAAGGTGAAGGAATCGAGAAAAAAGAAGAAAACTTTGCAGAAGAAGTTATGAAACAAATAAAATAATTAATACAAAAAGCAAATTGACTTTACATAAAAACTATGATATAATGGATCAAAAATTGAAAGGAGTATGATTATAGTAGCAATTGAAACCAATCATAAAAAAGTGTAAAAAAAAAGAAACTGTAAAAATCAAATAAGAAAAAAGAGAGGACAACATTATGAAAAACAACGACATTAGAGAATTTGCACGGAAAATGGAAGGCAAAAAACTTACAATTTTAGGACATGAAAATATTGATGTAGACGCCTTTTTATCAGGGGTACTCTTATCAAGACTTTTTGACTTTTTAAAAATCGACAATGAATTCATTGTATTAGAAGAAGTAGCAGAAGGTAATGAAACCTATGATATTGTCAAAAAATTATTTAACATTGATATGAAAGACTGGGAAAGAACCGGCGAAGACGCAGAACGTCTGCTTTTTTTGGAAGACCATTTTGAGACTGTTCATGCAGGAAAGGTGGTAGGCTGTATAGACCATCACCCAACTTCTAAAAATGTAAGTTTTGATTACGAAAAGAGACGTAATTCATCTGCTAGCTCATTTCTTATCTATGAGCTGATGCTTGAAGTAAGATACCCTGTTACAACAGAAGATATCGAAATGATTATCTTCTCAATGATGATTGATACCACAGCTTTCAAAAGCAGCAAAGCAATTCAAAGTGAAGTAGAAGTAACTGAAAAATTAGCAACTAAATACAAGTTGGATTATGAGGAGCTGATTAAAGTTGCATTGTGTTTAACACCAATTGACAAAATGTCAATCGAAAAAATTACATCAAATGGTGAAAAAAGCTATAACTACAATGGAAACGCAGTAAAATCAGCATATTTACAGCTGTATGGTATGCCATCAAAACAGAAAATAGAAGAATGGAAAGGCTTCTTAGCAAAAAGAGTTAAAAAAGAAGGATTGAAAATGTTTGTTTTCATTATCTTTGAAACAAAGGGTAACTTTACAATTGAGTATCAGATTATGACACCACATCTGTGCAAAATGAAAATACATGACGGCATCTTATCAAGGGGAAAAGATATCATGCCAAAAATTGAAAAAATATTTGATAAACAGTAAAAAATCAAATTCACTAATTAGTGGAGATTAGAAAAGGAGCTTTTTAAGCTCCTTTTTGTAATATCAACAGATATATTCAAAAATATTAAGAAAATCTTAAAAAACTACTGTACATTTTTCAAATTTATGATAAAATGGGTGTGATAAAAAATATGCAATAATAAAAGTAAAAAAGAAGTAGATAATTTGCATAAATATAAAGGGAGAGTGAAAAAATTGTCAGAACCAAAGTATAAAAGAGTACTACTAAAATTAAGCGGAGAAGTATTAGCAGGAGAACAAAAAACAGGAGTTAATGCAGAAATAGTAGGAAAAATCTGTGATAAAATAAAAGAAGTAGTAGAAATGGGAGTACAAGTAGCAATAGTAGTAGGAGGAGGAAACTTCTGGAGAGGGAGAAATGGACATCAAATGGAAAGAACAACAGCAGACTATATGGGAATGTTAGCAACAGCAATGAATGGATTAGCACTACAAGATGCATTAGAAGCAAGAGGAGTATATTCAAGAGTACAAACAGCAATAGAAATGAGAGAAATAGCAGAACCATTTATACAAAGAAAAGCAGACAAACACTTAAACAGAGGAAGAGTAGTAATATTTGCTTGCGGAACAGGTCATCCATATTTTACAACAGACACAGCAGCAGTATTAAGAGCAACAGAAATTGGAGCAGACATAATTTTATTAGGAAAAAATATAGATGCAGTATATTCAGCAGATCCAAAATTAGACCCAACAGCAGAAAAATATGAAGAAATATCATATATGGAAGTATTAGAAAAAGATTTAAAAGTAATGGATTCAACAGCAACAGCATTATGCAGAGATAATAATATGCCACTACTAGTATTTGGTATATCTGACCCAGAAAATATAGTAAAAGCAGTAAAAGGAGAAAAAATAGGAACAATAGTAAAATAATTAAAAATATAACTAAAAAAATTAGAGAAAACTAATACAATATAAAAAATAAAAAGAAAAGCAAAAAGACCAAAAAGATTTAGGAGGAATTAAAAATGGATTATACAAATATAAAAGAAAAAATGGAAAAAACAATAAGTGTTTTTTCTGAAAAACTATCAGAAGTAAGAGCAGGAAGAGCAAATCCTGCAATATTAAACAAAGTAAAAATAGATTACTATGGAACACCAACACCAATTAATCAAGTAGCAGGTATATCTGTACCAGAAGCAAGATTAATAGTAATTCAACCATGGGATATAAGTGTATTAAAAGAAATAGAAAAAGCAATTTTAACATCAGATATAGGAATAAACCCAAATAATGATGGAAAAGTAATACGTTTAGCATTTCCAGAACTAAATGAAGAAAGAAGAAAAGAGTTAGTAAAAGAAATCAAAAAAATGGCAGAAGAAGCAAAAGTAGCAGTAAGAGCTAGTAGACGTGATGGAATAGAAAACGCAAAATTTGAACAAAAAGAAGGAAATATTACAGAAGATGAACTAAAACAAGCAGAAGTTGAAATTCAAAAAATAACAGATGCAAAAGTTGAAGAAATAGACAAAATTTTAGCAGACAAAGAAAAAGAAATAATGACTATATAATAAAAACAAAAAACAACATTATTAAATTATTATAAATATAATAATAAAAAGGCTAACAAAAAATAAGGGAATGAAATCAATGGATTTTAAAGAAGAACTACAAACATATCAATCAATAATAAATAATGAATTACAAAAATATTTAAGAAAAGAAAAAGGACTAGAAGAAATATTACACCAATCAATGGAATACAGCCTAATGGCAGGAGGAAAAAGACTAAGACCAATATTAGTATTAGCAACGTATAAACTTATAAAAAATGAAAATTATGAAAAATGTCTGCCTTATGCTGTAGCTATAGAAATGGTACACAACTTTTCACTTATACATGATGACTTACCAGGAATTGATAATGACGATTTTAGACATGGAAAGCCAACAAACCATAAAAAATTTAATGAAGCAACAGCAATACTTGCAGGAGATGCTTTATTAAACAATTCCTATATAATAATTAGCAAAGACTTAATACAAAGTAAAGAAAAGTTAGAAAACAATAGTATTGAATTAAAAGCAAAATTACAAGTTTTTAATGAATTTTCTATAGCAATTGATAAAATGATAGCAGGAGAATATATAGATACAGAATTTGAAGGAAAAAACATATCAATAGAAGATTTAGAATATATTCATGAAAATAAAACAGGAGCACTATTAACATTATGTGTTAGAATGGGAGCAATACTAGCAAATGCAACACAAGAAGACTTACAGAATTTAACAAATTATTCTAAAAAAATAGGATTAGCTTTTCAAGTAAAAGACGATATTTTATCAGAAGAAGGGGACGAAAAAAAATTAGGAAAACCAGTTGGAAATGACAAAGAAAGAGGAAAATGTACATATGTTTCTAAATATGGATTAGATGGAGCAAAAGACATATTAAACGACTTAACAGAACACGCAATAGAATCATTAAAAAAATATGGAAAAGAAGCAGAATTTTTAAAAAGACTAGCAGAATATATACGTGACAGACAAAAATAAAATTCGCTTCAATGAACTCTATATTATTAAAATACGCTTGTGTTTTTAGAAAGGAAAGAAATAAAATATGAATTTAGAAAAAGAAAACCTACCCAAACATATTGCAATAATAATGGATGGAAACAGAAGATGGGCAAAAGCAAAAGGAAAACCAGCAGGATTTGGGCACAAAGAAGGTGCAAAGGTTTTAGAAAAAATAGTAAGATATGCAAACAAAATAGGTATAGAACATATCACAGTATATGCATTTTCAACAGAAAACTGGAAAAGAGCCAAGGAAGAAGTATCAACTTTAATGGCATTATTTCAAAGCTATTTAGATGATTATAGTAAAAGAGCAGACTCAGAAAATATAAAAGTAAAAATTATAGGAAATAGAAAAGGTCTTTCAGCCAAAATGATTTCTAGCATAGAAAAATGCATGGAAAGAACCAAAAACAATACTGGAATTGTATTTAATATAGCTCTAAATTATGGAGGCAGAGAAGAATTATTAAATGTAACACATCAAATAGCAGAAGATGTAAAAAAAGGTATATTACAACCTGAAGAAATTACAGAAAAAGATATAGAAAAATATTTATATACAAAAGGTCAACCAGATCCAGATTTACTTATAAGAACAAGTGGAGAAAAACGTTTAAGTAACTTTTTACCATGGCAATTATCATATTCAGAATTTTTATTTATAGATAAAAATTGGCCAGATTTTACAGAAGAAGACTTAAATTACGCAATAGAAGAATATCAAAAAAGAACTAGAAAATTTGGTGCAAACTAGCAAAAAAACAACTAAATAAAAATAAATTTTAATAAAAACATAAATTAGTGTAATTATTTTGAATATAGATATATTAAGCAATGTACAAAAATAAATAAAAGGAGAACCAAGAATTATGGACGTAAAAAGAATTACATCAGCATTATTAGGATTCCCGCTAGTCGTAATAATTTTTTTGATAGGAAATAAATATATAGTAGATGCATTAATAGCAATAGTAGCAATACTAGGGATGTTTGAGTATTTTAAAGCAATCTCAAAAGTATGTAAACCAGTAAAATGGTTAGGATATTTAAGTTGTCTAAGTATAGCATTTATACATGTTATACCAAATGCATGGCTAACTTCTGTAGTAACATTATCAGTACCAACAATTTTATTAATATTATTTTTAAATATAATTATAACAGATATGAGAATAAATTTTAAAGATATTGCCTATACTTTTATAGGAATATTTTACATAGTATTTTTTATGATGTTTATAGCATTTATAAATGGAATGCCAAATGGAAATATTAATGTATGGTATGCAATTATAGCAGCATGGGGAACAGACATATTTGCATATTTTATAGGAAAACATTTTGGAAAACATAAATTCAGCAAAGTAAGTCCAAAAAAATCTATAGAAGGTTGTATTGCAGGAACTATAGGTGCAGTTGTATTAATGTTAGGATACACATACTTAGCAAACAACTATTGGGGAGTTAACTATTCGTATGCATATATTGCAATAATAGGGATCATACTAAGTTTAATTGGACAAATAGGAGACTTTTCAGCATCAAGCATTAAAAGATATGTAGATATAAAAGATTTTAGTAATTTAATTCCAGGACATGGAGGAATGTTAGACAGAATAGATAGTTTATTATTTTTAGCACCATTTGCTTATGCACTATTTACATTACTTTAGGAGGCGATTGATATAACAATTATAACTATTTTTATATCAGCACTTAAGATTATATTTTTATTAGGATTTCTTATACTTATACATGAATCAGGACACTTACTTGTAGCAAAACTATGCAAAGTAAAAGTAAATGAATTTGCTATTGGATTTGGACCTGTAATATGGAAACATCAAGGAAAAGAAACAAAATACGCCATACGAGCAATCCCATTAGGAGGATTTTGCAATATGGAAGGAGAAGAAGAAAAATCAGAAGAATCTGGATCTTTTTCAAAAGCAAGTATACCAAAAAGAATAGCAATAGTAGCAGCAGGAGCAACAGTCAATATAATATTTGGAATAATAGTGTATTTTATACTTATGTCATGTATAGGAATGTATGTAGGTACAGAAGACACAATTATAAACCACATAAAATTCGCAGGAGAAGAAACAGAGCAACTTTTTATATCACTTTTTGATAGTATAAAACAATTATTTACAGGAAAAATAGGTGTAGACCAAATGATGGGACCTGTTGGAATATCAGAAGTTGTAGCAAAAACCAATGGAATACAAGAATTTATATATTTATTATCAGTAATATCAATATCACTAGGAGTAACAAATTTATTACCAATACCAGCTTTAGATGGAGGAAAAATTTTAATACTAATAATAGAAGCAATCCGTAGAAAACCACTAAATGAAAAATTTGAAATAAATATTCAACTATTAGGATTTTCATTGCTAATTGCATTATCAATTTATATAACATATCATGATATTGTTCGAATATTTTAAAAAGGTTGGAAAAGAATTATAAATTTAGCAATGCTAAATTCTAATTCTTTTTATATTATATGAAAGCTCTTCAAACTTCCTATAATATAAAAAAACATAAAAAGAGCAAGAAAAGAAGGTGAAAAAATGTCTGAACAACAAAGTCAACTAAAAAAAGTAAAAGAAATATTTAGTGACTATAAAACAAGGGCAAATATTTTAGAGGCAAAAATATTAGGACTAAACTTATTAAAGAAAAAGAGAATACTAGAATTAATTTTAAGCTCAGATGAATATATAGAAATAAAAGAGATATGGTATCTTGAAAAATATTTAAGAGAAAGATTTTTATTTGAAAATATAGAACTAGAAATAAAATACACAGAAGATGTAAAAATAAAAAATGTAGAAGATGAATGGACAAATTTAATATGTTATATGACGCATAAATACCCATTAGCAAAACCAATGCTATTATTAAAAAGCAAAATAGAAGTAAAAAATAATACAATAAATGTAAAAATGCACATCAGAGGAGCAGAATTTTTAAAAGCCAAAAAAACAGACATAATATTACAAAAAATGATAAAAAACATATTAGGAAAAGAATATAAAATAGAATTAGAAGAAGATATAGACAAAGAAGAAATAAAAAAATATCAAGAAAAAATGAGAAAAAAAGAAGAAGAAGAAATACAAAGAGCACAAGTAATTGCAGAAAGTATGCAAAATGAACAAAAAACAGAACAAGAAAATAATACTACAGAAAATAATATACCAACAGACATAAAAGGATATATACCACCTTCAGACATACCACCACAAGATATACCACTTCCAGAAGAACCACCACAATACATACCAGCAGAAGATATAATTCCAGAACTTGAAGAAGAACAGCAATATATTATAGGAAAACCATCAAAAGCAAAAGAGAAAAAAGTAAAAATACAAGAAATAACCGCAAATGACGGAAGAGTTACATTAGAAGGAAGAATATTAACAAGCCAAGCAAGAGAAACAAAATCAGGAAAAGGAATGTTAATATTAGAATTATATGATGGAACAGGAACAATTACATGTAAATCATTTGCAAAAGATATAAAAGAAGGAAACGAAATAGTAGAAAAAATAAAAAATGCAAAAACAATAAAACTAATAGGAAAAGCAGGATTAGACACTTATGCAGGAGATGTAACAGTAATAGCAAACACAATCATAGAAACAGATGCAGACATACCAGAACTACCAACAGAAGCAGAAGACACACCATTAATTTATGGAAAAAATATAAATATAACAGAATCACTAACAAAAATAGAAAACTTAGGAGTAGATGATGGAAAAGTATGTATAGATGGTGAAGTTATAGGAATAGAAGATAGACCATTAAAAAACGGAAAAACACTATTAAGTATTGACATATATGATGGTACAAGCACAATGACATGTAAAGCATTTGTTCAAAACGAACAAAGTAAAAAAGTTATAAAAAGACTAACTAGTGCAAAAGGAGTACGCCTAGCAGGAAATGCACAAATGGACAGTTTCTCAAACGAACTTACAATAATGGCAAACACAATAATAGAATCAGAAGGAGTAAAAAAAGAAATAAGACAAGACAACAGTGAAGTAAAAAGAGTAGAACTACATATGCACACTAAAATGAGTCAAATGGATGCAATGACATCAGCAACAGACTTAATAAAAAGAGCAATGAAATGGGGAATGAAATCAATAGCAATAACAGACCATGGAGTAGTACAAGCATTTCCAGAAGCACATAAATTATTAGGAGTAGACAATCCAGATATGAAAATTATATATGGAGTTGAAGCATATTTAGCACCAGACAATACAAAATCAATATATAATCCAAAAGGGCAACCATTAGACACAACATATTGTGTACTCGACCTAGAAACAACAGGATTTTCTGCAACAAATGACCGTATAACAGAAATAGGAGTAATGAAATACAAATCAGGAGAAGTAATAGGAGAATTTAGTGAATTTGTAAACCCAGAAAGACACATACCAGAAAGAGTAACAGAAGTAACAAATATTACAGATGATATGGTAAAAGATGCAGACACAATAGAAAAGGTATTCCCAAGGCTATTAGAATTCTTAGGAAAAGACTGTGTAATAGTAGCACACAATGCAAACTTTGATGTAGGTTTTTTAAAACAAAATGCCAAAGCACTAGGATATGAATTTGACTATACATATTTAGACACATTAAGTTTAGCAAAAGATTTATTCCCAGACTATAAAAAATACAAATTAGGAAAAATAGCAGAAAATTTAGGAATAAAAGTAGAAGTAGCACACAGAGCATTAGATGATGTTGACACAACAGTAAAAGTATTCAAAGTAATGCTAAAAATGCTAGAAGAAAGAGGAGCAAAAACAATCGAAGACATAGACAGAGTAGCAGCAGATGAACAAGCAAAAAAAGAAGAATACAAAAAACTAAAAATATATCATGCAATCATATTAGCAACAAACTATGTAGGACTACGCAATTTATATAAATTAGTATCACTATCACATGTTGATTATTTTTACAGAAAACCACGTATCCTAAAAAGTTTATATAAAAAATACTCAGAAGGACTAATATTAGGAAGTGCCTGTGAAGCAGGAGAATTATATCAAGCAATAGAACAGGGAAAAACAGACGAAGAAATAGAAGAAATAGCACAAGACTACGACTATTTAGAAATACAACCAATAGGAAACAATCAATTCCTAGTAAGAGAAGGAATCATGAGAGACGAAGAAGAACTAAGAGACATAAACAGAAAAATTGTAGCACTAGGAGAAAAACTAAATAAACTAGTAGTAGCAACCTGTGATGTACACTTTATGGATCCACAAGACGAAATATACAGACGTATCTTACAAGCTGGACAAAAATATGATGATGCAGACCAACAAGCACCATTATACTTAAGAACAACAGAAGAAATGCTAAAAGAATTTAGCTATTTAGGAGAAGAAAAAGCTTATGAAGTAGTAGTAACAAACACAAATAAAATATCAGATATGTGTGAACAAATAAGCCCAATATCACCAGAAAAATGTCCACCACACATACCAGGATGTGAAGAAACAATAAAAAAAATTGCATATAGCAAAGCACACGAATTATATGGAGACCCATTACCAGAAATAGTACAAACAAGACTAGACAAAGAGTTAGACTCAATTATAAAAAATGGATTCTCAGTAATGTATATAATAGCACAAAAATTAGTATGGAAATCAAACGAAGATGGTTATATAGTAGGCTCCAGAGGATCAGTAGGATCATCATTTGTTGCTAATATGACAGGTATTACAGAGGTAAACTCTTTACCAGCACACTACAGATGTCCAAATTGCAAATATTCAGATTTTACAGATTATGGCGTAAAAAATGGATTTGATTTACCAGACAAAAAATGTCCAAAATGTGGACATAAATTAGCAAAAGACGGTATGGATATACCTTTTGAAACATTTTTAGGATTTAATGGAGACAAAGAACCAGATATAGACTTAAATTTTTCAGGAGAATATCAAGCAAAAGCACATAGATATACAGAAGTAATATTTGGAAAAGGAACAACATTTAAAGCAGGAACCATAGGAACAGTAGCAGACAAAACAGCATTTGGATATGTAAAAAATTATTTTGAAGAAAGACACATACCAATAAACAATGCAGAAATAAAAAGGCTATCATCAGGATGTACAGGAATAAAAAGAACAACAGGACAACACCCAGGAGGAATAATAGTTGTACCAAAAGGAAGAGAAATATACGAATTTTGCCCAGTACAACACCCAGCAGATGATCCAAACTCAGACATAATAACAACACACTTTGACTACCACTCAATAGACGCAAACCTATTAAAACTAGACATACTAGGCCATGACGATCCAACAGTAATACGTATGCTACAAGACATAACAGGAATAGACCCAACAAAAGTACCACTAGATGACAAAGAAACAATGTCAATATTTAGTTCAACAAAAGCATTAGGAGTAACACCAGAACAAATAAAATCAGAAGTAGGAAGTTATGGAATACCAGAATTTGGAACAAAATTCGTAAGAGGAATGTTAGTAGACACAAAACCAACAACATTTGACGAACTAATACGTATATCAGGACTATCACACGGTACAGATGTATGGTTAGGAAATGCACAAAGTTTAATAGAACAAGGAACAGTAACATTAACAGAAGCAATATGTTGTCGTGACGATATAATGATATATTTAATAAAACAAGGATTACCACCAAACCCATCATTCAAAATAATGGAAACAGTACGTAAAGGAAAAGCATTAAAAGACCCAGCAAAATGGGCAGAATATGTAGCATTAATGAAAGAACACAATGTACCAGACTGGTATATAAAATCATGCGAAAAAATAAAATACATGTTCCCAAAAGCCCATGCAGCAGCGTATGTAACAAATGCATTCAGGATAGCATGGTTCAAAGTACACCAACCAAAAGCATATTATGCAGCATTTTTCTCAATAAGAGCATCAGACGACTTTGACAGTGAAATAATGTGTTTTGGAAAAGAAAAAGTAAAAAACAAAATGAAAGAAATAGATTTATTAGGAAATAATGCAACACAAAAAGACAAAACAATGTACCCAGTATTAGAACTCGTATTAGAAATGTATGAAAGAGGTTTTGACTTTTTGCCAATAGACTTATACAAATCAAGTAGCACAAAATTTATAGTAGAAGAAGATGGAATAAGGCCACCTTTAAATAGTATACCAGGACTAGGAACAGTAGCAGCACAAGGAATAGAAAATGCAAGAAAAGACGGTAAATTCATGTCAATAGATGACCTAAGAATAAGAGCAAAAGTAGGAGTATCTGTAACAGACTTATTAAAAAAATTCGGGTGCCTAGAAGGAATGAGCCAAAGTAATCAAATGAGTTTATTCGGATAAAAGTAAAAGAAAAAACTTTTTATAAAATATCAAGATATTATTATTGTTCATATTATTATGAAGTTCAGAGAACTTTAATATAGTATAAAAAAGACGACGTAAAAAGATATTAAAATTTAAAATCTTTGTATGCCGTCTTTTTTGTGTGTTAATTCTTCTGTTTGTGAATAATTAATAAGTTTAAAATTCATTAGTCTAGTCCACTTAAAAAATTTATTGCAAGTAATAATTATTTTGGAAACATAACATATTTATTATCAGGAGTCAAATATCTCAAAGATAAGACATTTTTATGGTCATTTGAAAAAATAATAGAAATTAAATAATAATCATCAGGTAAAGTAAAAGATAAAATTTTCCCCGAACAATCTTTAGACAATTTAACTTCTGAATGTTCAATTTCAAAAGTATTCCAATTTGACTCTAGCCGAATCCCCTTTAACTGCTTTTTACCCATAATGCTATCCTCCTTCTTGCGATTAATACAAAACAAAAGTTATATGTATAATATAACACAAGAAAGTAGAAATATCAAATAAAATTTAACTGTTTTTATATTAATTATAATAAAAAGCAAAAAGAAATTTATAAAAAATAATAAAGAAATATAAAAAATCTAATATTAAAAGAAATTTAAAGGATTAACATATTGTTCATTAACTCTAAAACCAAGATGCAAATGACAACCAGTAGTAGCACCATTTGTCGGATTACCATTTGAATCCTTATATAAATTTCCAGAAACACCATAAACATTTTTAGGACCAACTAAAGCAATAATTTGACCTTGTTTAATAGAATCACCAACAGAAACAATAAAATTAGGGTCAACATGACAATAACTAACTTTAAAATTATCAAAAGAAAGAGTTATAGTATAACCACCAGCACCCAAAAAATTTGCAAATGTAATAACACCATCATGAAGAGCAACTAACTTGGTACCTTGAGGAGCAGGAATATCACAGCCATAATGGAAACTAGAAGCACCACCAGTAGGAGCAGTCCTTTTTCCAAAAGGAGAACTAAGCCTAGTATATCCGGGAATAGGCCAGATAAAACCATTTTGATTTATCTCTAAATTCTCAATAAATTCATTGCTATTTGATACATTTTGACTAGAACAATCAATAACTGGAACAAAAAACACAGAAACAAAAAATATAACAAGAAATAACAAAAAAATGATTTTTCTTATAGGAAACACCTCCATATTTTTAATAATTAATCTATAATATAGTACAACATATACTAACATAAATTAAAATAAAACACAATAATAAAAAATCGACAAAAAAAGACATAATTAAGATCAATACTAAATAAAAAATCATAAAAATAGTATTGTCAAACAAGATAAAATGTGATAAAATAATACAAACAAATTAAAAAGCAAAGTACATTTATGAACAAATATCAAACAGAGAAAATAGCCAAGGGTGGAAGCTATTAGATATCATAAATCGAAAATTCACTTTTTATGTCTTTTTTTGAAATCAACAAAAACGAGAATAGAAAAAAGCGGACAAGCCCGTTAAAGCCGTAAAGAGGTTAGCAAAAAATTATAGAAAAAATAAAATAAAGCTAATAAAAATAGGTGGTACAGCGAAAAATAAAAATCGCCCTATGTAAGTATATATATTATATGTATTTACATAGGGCTTTTAGATTGAAAAAATAAATAAAAAGGAAGGATTGAATAAAAATGAAAGAAAAAATCGAACAAATCAAAAAAAGTTCAATTGAAGAAATCAAAAAATCAGAAACACAAAAAGAACTAGCAGAAACAAAAGTAAAATACTTAGGAAAAAAAGGAGAACTAACATTAGTATTAAGAGAAATGGGAAAACTAACACCAGAAGAAAGACCAATAATGGGAAAACTAGTAAACGAAGTAAGAGACATATTAGAAGAAGAATTTAATAAAAAAGAAAAAGAACTAAAATCAAAAGAATTACAAAAAAGACTAGAAACAGAAAATATAGATGTTACAGAACCAAGTAAAAAAACTGAATTAGGCTCAATACACCCAATAACACAAATAATAAAAGAAGTAGAAGAAATCTTTTTAGGAATGGGATACCAAATAGCAGACGGACCAGAAGTAGAAAAAACATTTTACAACTTTGACCAATTAAATGCCCCAGTAGATCACCCATCAAGAGATTTGCAAGACACATTTTATATAACAGATGACATAATATTAAGAAGTCAAACATCACCAGTACAAGCAAGAGTAATGGAAAGTCAAAAACCACCAATAAAAATTATATGCCCAGGAACAGTATACCGTTCAGATGAAGTAGACGCAACACACTCACCAGTATTCCACCAAATAGAAGGACTAGTAATAGACAAAAATATATCAATGACAGACTTAAAAGGAACACTAGAAATGTTTGCAAAAAAATGCTTAGGAGAAAACACAAAAATAAGATTCAGACCACACCATTTTCCATTTACAGAACCATCAGCAGAAGCAGATGTATCATGCTTTGTATGTGGAGGAAAAGGCTGTAAAGTATGTAAAGGAGAAGGATGGATAGAATTGCTAGGCTGTGGAATGGTACATCCTAATGTTTTAAGAAACTGTGGAATTAATCCAGATGAATATTCAGGATTTGCATTCGGATTTGGTGTAGAAAGAATAGCAATGGCAAAATTCGGAATTGATGATTTACGATTATTATTTGAAAATGACGTAAGATTTTTAAAACAATTTTAGGCATACTATGAGTGCCTTTTAGAAAAAAAGAAAGGAATGTAATAAAATGAAAGCAAGTGTAGAATGGTTAAAAGAATATAGTAAAATAGATGTAGACACTGTCAAATTAGGAGACATACTAACAATGGCAGGTCAAAAAGTAGAAACAATAGAACAAACAGGAAATGATATAAAAAATGTAGTAGTAGGAAAAATATTACAAATAGAAAAACATCAAGACTCAGATCACTTAGTAATAACACAAGTAGATGTAGGAACAGAAAAATTACAAATAGTAACAGGAGCACCAAATGTAAAAGTTGGAGATATAGTACCAGTAGCAAAAGACGGAGCAGAATTACCAGGTGGAAAAAAAATAAAAACAGGAGAACTAAGGGGAGTAACTTCTGCTGGAATGATGTGCTCTGTAGGTGAATTAGGAATAGGTTTAAATGACTATCCAAAACAAATTGAAGAAGGAATAATGATTTTAAAAAGAAACTCAGAAAATAAAGGCGAAGAAATAAATATATTACCAGATATAGACATAGAAAAAGAATTAGGTGCAAATATAGTAGAAATACTAGATTTAAAAGAAGATATAATAGACTTTGAAATCACACCAAACAGACCAGATTGTTTATCAATAGAAGGATTAGGAAGAGAAACAGCAGTAGCATTAGGAGAAGAATTTAAAAATCCAAGAAAAGACATAGACAATATAATTTCAAATAAAGAAATACCAGATAAAGAAGAAATAGAAGGATTAACAGTAGAAATTCAAGCACCAGATTTATGTTACAGATATATAGCAAGAATGGTAAAAAACATAAAAATAGGACCATCACCAAAATGGTTAACAAAAAGACTAAAAGCATGTGGAATAAGAAGCATAAACAATATAGTAGATATAACAAACTATGTAATGCTTGAAATGGGTCAACCAATGCACGCATTTGACATAGAATCAATAGAAGGAAAACATATAAATGTTAGAAGAGCCAAAAATGGAGAAAAAATAACAACATTAGATGAAGTAGAAAGAACATTAGACGAAAATGATTTAGTCATAGCAGACTCTAAAAAACCAGTAGCAATAGCAGGAGTAATGGGAGGACTAAATTCAGAAATAGAAAAAGACACAAAAACAGTTGTATTTGAATCAGCAGTATTTTATGGAGGAGCAGTAAGAAAAACAGCAAAAAAAGTAGGATTAAGAACAGAAAGCTCATCAAGATTTGAAAAAGGATTATCACCAGAAAATGCACTAAGAGCAGTAAATAGAGCAGTACAATTAGTAGAACAATTAGGAGCAGGAGAAACAATAGAAGGAAAAATAGACAAATATCCAACACCACAAAAAATAAACAAAATAAAATTAGAGCCAGAAAAAATAAATCAACTATTAGGAACAAACATAAGCAAACAAGAAATGATAGACATATTCCAAAAATTAGAAATGAAAGTAGAAAATGATATTGTAATACCACCATATTTTAGACAAGACATAGAACAAATGGCAGACTTAGCAGAAGAAGTAGTACGTTTTTATGGATATGACAAATTAGACACAACACTAATAAAAGCAGACACAACTTTAGGAGTAAAAAATAAAGAACAAAAAATAGAAGACAAAATTTTAGAAACATTACAAAACAATGGACTATCAGAAATATATACATATGGATTTATAAACGAAAAAGAATTAGATAAATCAAATGTATCAGAAGAACTAAAAAAAGTAGCAATATGCATAAAAAATCCACTAAATGACGATTATAAATATATGAGACCATCTACAATACCAAGTATGATGTCAACAATAGTAACAAACTTAAACAAGAAAAACAAAGAAGCAAAATTATTTGACATATCAAGAAGATATCAAAACATAAACGGAAATGTAGAAAAAGGAGAAGTACCACAAGAAGAAAAGATACTAACAATAGGAATGTACGGAGAAAATATGGATTTTTACACATTAAAAGGACTAATGGAAAATATTTTAGAACAAATAAATGTAAACAGATATGATGTAGTAAAAGAAAAAGAAAACAAATCATATCATCCAGGAAGATGTGCAAACTTCAAAGTAGGAAATGACATAATAGCAACAATAGGAGAAGTACACCCAGAAGTACTAGAAAATTATGACATAACTAGAAGAGTATATCTTGCTGAATTAAACATAACAAAAGTTACAAAATATGCAAGAAACAACAAAAAATATGTAGAAATTCCAAAATTCCCAGCAGTAGAAAGAGACATAGCAGTCATAATAGACGAAGAAATTGAAGTAGGACAAATAGAAAAAATAATAACAAAAAAAGCAAAAAAATTATTAGAAAGCATGAATTTATTTGACATTTATAGAGACGAAAAAATAGGGCATAATAAAAAAAGTGTAGCGTATGCATTACGATTTAGAGACAAAAACAAAACATTACAAGATGAAGAAATCAATAAAATAATGGAAACTATAATTTCAGAGCTAGAAAAACAATTAGGAGCAGAATTAAGAAGGTGATTTTGGTAACGAACTCAAAAACACCTAATATATAAAAAAGTATTGCAATTTTTTATACTATCATGTAAAATTAAGTCGAAAGATTAAGAATCATAAAACGATTTAATCCTTTTAACTAGATAAAATCTTATGAAAGGAATGAGTTAAATGAATATATATCCAAAAGGATATTTTAAAAAAGTAGAAGATATTACAATACAATATATAATAAAAAATAAAATAAAAGTTTTAATATTAGATGTAGACAACACACTAATAGACTATTACGAAAACTTATCAGAAGAAGTCCAAGAATGGGCAAAAAATTTAAGAGGGCAAGGTGTAAAATTATATATATTATCAAACAGTAATAAAAAAGAAAAAGTAGAAAAAGTTGCAAAAACATTAGAAATACCATACAAAAACTTTGCTATGAAACCATTTAAAAAAGGTTTTTTAGAAATTCAAAAAGAAATCAAAGAATCGCCAGAAAATATAGCAGTTGTAGGTGATCAAATATTCACAGATATTTTAGGAGGAAACAGGTGCAAAATGTTTACAATACTTGTAGAGCCAATAAATCCTAAAGACTATTGGTACACAGCATGGAAAAGACCAATCGAGAACAAAATTAAATCAAAAATGAACAAAGTAACGAAAGAAAAATAAAAAGGAAGGAGAAAAAAGAAAAATGTACATAAATGACATTCATATTGCATATTATGCTATAGCCATAATTGCATCAATAGTAATAGGTCAATTAGTAGACTGGGCAAATAAAAGAATGCCAGAATACAAAAAAATACTATCAAAAGACATAATAAATGAATATAAAATAGAATTTAAACCAAATTACATTTTAATATTAGTAATAGCAATAATATATGTAACATTATTATATAATTATGGTATAAAACCAACACTTATAGCAAATTTAGATCTTATAAAATATCTAATAATCTCACCAATGTTAGTATCAGCATTTGTAATAGACTATAAACATCAAATAATTCCAAACAGGCTAAATTTAACATTATTTGAAATAGGAATAATATTTGCATTTTTATATGGACTATCAGATGTAGCAATAACATTTAACTTGCTTTTAGGAATGGTAACAGGTGGAGGAATTTTCTTACTAATAACTGTTATAGGAGGCCTAATTTATGGGAAAGAAGCAATGGGATTTGGAGATGTAAAACTAATGGCATCATTAGGATTACTATTTGGACTATCAAATATCATAGTTATAACACTATTATCATTTTTAATAGGAGCTATATTAAGTGTATTACTATTAATTACAAAAATCAAAAAATCAAGTGAATATATACCATTTGGACCATTTATAGTAATAGGAACATTTATAAGTATGTATGTACCATTTGAAACAATAAAAAACATTTTAATGAATATTTTCACATTAGGACTTTATAAAGGATAATAAAAGGAAAAATAAATAATAATTTAAACATTCAAGTCAAGCAATACAAACATTTATAAAAAATTAAATATAAATCTTATATACATTAAGGAAGGAATGAAAAAAATGAACTCAAAATTGCAATGGTTAAGAAATAAAATGAATAGTTTAGATATGCAAGGAATGATAATATCAAATCCACTAAATATTAAATATTTAACAAACATAGATGCAGAAGGAACATTACTAATAACTAGAAAAGAAAATATTTATATAACAGATGGAAGATATGTAGAACAAGTACATAGCATATTAACTTTATTTGATGAAATAATAGTATATGATATAAAAGATATATCAAAAGATGATTACGAAAATTTCTTCATGTTTTGTGAAAACGTTGGTTTTGAAGAACATTATTTAACTTATGCAATGTATAAAGATTATATAAGAAAATATAAAATAAACAATTTTGTAGAAACTGAATACATAATAGAAAAACAAAGAATGATAAAAGACGAAGAAGAAATACATAGCTTAGTAAAAGCATGTAATATCACAGACGACTGTTTTTCATATATATTAGGCTTTATAAAACCAGGAATGACAGAAAAACAAATAGCAAATGAAATTGATGAATATTACAAAGAAAGAACAGACGGAGTTTCTTTTGATACAATTGTGGCATCAGGTGAAAATACATCAAAACCACATGCAGTACCTACAGACAGAAAAATAGAAGAACAAGATATAATAACTATTGACATGGGATGTAAAGTTAATGGATATTGTTCAGACATGACAAGAACATTTTTTGTAGGTAGTGTACCAGAATATATAAAACCAGTATATGATTTAGTTTTAAAAAATCAAGAACAAGTATTGCAAGAATACAAAGATGGATGTAGTACAAGACAAATCACAAAAATGCTTGAAAATGATTTTAAATTAAATGGATATGATTTAATACATAGTATAGGTCATGGAGTAGGGCTAGAAATCCATGAACCACCATATATAAGTTCAAGAAGTGACACATTATTAAAAGAAAATATGGTAGTTACAGACGAACCAGGAATCTATATACCAGGAAGATTTGGAATAAGAATAGAAGATACAGTACAAATTACAAAATTTGGATGTATAAAATTAACTAATTCTGAGAAAAATTATATTATAATTAATGAAAAAGATTAATTATGAATTGCGGACAAAAATACTATAATTAATAAAAAAAGTTATTAATGTCCACAATTATTATATTATAATTTATTTCAAACTAGGTTTAAATTTTGTAAAAAGCTTGATTTTTAAGCTATTTTGTAGTAAAATAAAAAAAGTTAAAAAATATAGTTAGAAAATGTGATTTTTAATTAAGTAAAAAATGAATTTTGAAAGGAGAAATAAAAATGGCAGGAGTATATTCAGCAGGAGATTTTAGAAACGGAACAACATTTGAAATGGATGGAAATGTATTTAGAGTAGTAGAATTTCAACATGTTAAACCAGGAAAAGGATCAGCATTTGTAAGAACAAAATTAAAAAATGTAATAACAGGAGCGACATTAGAAAAAACATTTAATCCATCAGACAAATATCCAGGAGCAGAAATAGAGAAAAAAGCAATGCAATATTTATATAATGATGGAGGATTATATTATTTCATGGATAATGAAACTTATGATCAAATTCCATTAAATGAATCACAATTAGGAGATTGCTTAAAATATTTAAAAGAAAACATGGAAGTAACAATTCTTTCATATAAAGGAAATATATTTGCAGTAGAACCACCAACATTTGTAGAATTAGAAGTTACATATACAGAACCAGGTTTTGCAGGAAATACAACAACAACATCAGGAAAACCAGCAAAATTAGAAACAGGTTTAGAATTACAAGTACCTATGTTTGTAAATATTGGCGATATATTAAGAATAGACACAAGAACATGTGAATACATGGAAAGAGTTTAGAAAGGTGAATATTATAATGAGTGTATTTAAAGACAATTATACAAGTTTTTTAAAAGACATGGAAGAAAACATAAAAAACAAGGAAGACCTAGAATATATAAAAAAAAGATTTGAACAATTATATAATCAAATAGAAAGTTCATCATCAAATAATAAAATTGCAGAAATGGAAAATAAATTAAAAGACTTAGAAAACAAACAAAATGAGATTGATGAAAAATTTGAAAGAATAGAAGAAGTAGTAAGCAATATAGAAAAAGACATATATTCAGAAGAAGGATTTGACTTTGAAATAGTATGTCCATATTGCAACTATGAATTTGTTATAGACGTAGACGAAGAAAAAACAGAAGTAGAATGTCCTGAATGCAAAAATATAATAGAACTAGATTGGTCAGGAGATTTAGATGATGACCACTTAGGATGCAATGGAGGTTGTTCATCATGCCATGGTTGTGGCCCAGACGATGAAGATGACGATATGTAATAAATAAAAAATATTTATAAAATACTTAAAAAAATTTATAATAACATTACAATAAGTTACACATAAAGTATAAAAGAGAAAAAGACTAAGAATTATAATTCTTAGTTTTATTTTTTCTTAACTTGAAATAAATTAAAAAAATATTCATTAATCACTTGCCAAAAATAAATTTTTGTGATAATATAAAAACTAGCTTTTAAGAGTATTACAAAAAGTACAATCATAGGGGTATAGTGTCAATGGTAGCACATCGGTCTCCAAAACCGCCTGTGAGGGTTCGAATCCTTCTACCCCTGCCATAAGAAAAAGCCTTGATTTCAACTATAATCAAGACTTTTTTATTTTTGCTTTTTAGTTTGTTTTATTCGTTTTATCCTTTTTTTCGTTAAAAAGGTAGTCAGAAATATACTCAATGTTTTTATAATCAATCAACAAAAACATTACAATAAAGACCTAATTTTTCAAAGAACAAAAGCGAACATTAATAACATTTGCACTATTTAGAACATTTTAAAGTCCGCGTCTTTGTTCGTGCACAGAGAAATACAGTAATATAAAAAATTGAAAAAAGTGTTGATTTTTTTTAGTAACTCTAGTATAATATCTATAAGGAAATAAAGATATATTTAATATCATTTTATTTCTCCTTTGCAAAGGTATTAAATGTATGTATAACCTTTAAATCAAGGGAATAATAAAAGACTAGAGGCGCAAACTCTAGTCTTTTTGTTTTAGTCGAACTTCTCAAGTATCTTAAGTATAAGTACTAAAACCATAACTTTAAGAATTAAATGTATGTATTTTCCCATAAATCTTCACCTCCTTTTGGGAGTAGGGAATGAGTAGATTATACAACAAAATATAATATAAGACAATATAAAAAATAAAAAAATAAGATTAACTACTTACTATTTAATAACGATTTTTATAAAAAATTATTAATAAGTATTGCAGATATATTTTTTTTGTGGTAATATAATACAAAGAAAAATAAAATATTAAAGATTACAATGAAAAAGAAAAAGTACGGATTTTATGAATAGAGAGCAAGGAATGGTGGAAGCCTAGCCATAAATAAGTATGGGGAGCTTTGGAGTAATCAAAAGAAAATTAAGGTGCTTAAAATTTTTAAAAATTTTAAGAATTAGGGTGGAAACGCGGAAAAAAACTTTCGTCCCTAGCTATAAAGGCTAGGTGTCGAAAGTTTTTCATATTATAAGAAAGTTCTTGAACTTCCTATAATATAAAAAACAACAAAAATTAAAGGAGGATTTATTATGTTAGAATCAATGGACAAATTAGTAAGTTTATGTAAAAGCAGAGGATATATATATCCAGGCTCAGAAATTTATGGAGGATTAGCAAACACATGGGATTATGGACCATTAGGAAACGAATTAAAAAATAATATTAAATCAGCATGGAGAAAAAAATTCATACAAGAACAACCAAATGTAGTAGGACTAGACGCAGCAATATTAATGAATCCAGAAACATGGGTAGCATCAGGACATGTAGGAGGATTTTCAGACCCACTAATAGACTGTAAAGAATGTAAAACAAGACATAGAGCAGACAAACTAATAGAAGAATGGGCACACGAACAAGGAAAAGACATGATAGCAGATGGAATGACAGATAAACAATTAATAGACTTCATTAATGAAAATAAAATTCCATGTCCAAAATGCGGAAAAACAAACTTTACAGATATACGTAAATTCAACTTAATGTTTAAGACATTCCAAGGAGTAACAGAAGACACAACATCAACAGTATATTTAAGACCAGAAACAGCACAAGGAATATTTGTAGACTTCAAAAATGTAATGAGAACATCACGTAAAAAAATACCTATGGGAATAGCACAAATAGGAAAAGCATTTAGAAATGAAATAACACCAGGAAATTACATATTCAGAACACGTGAATTTGAACAAATGGAATTAGAATTTTTCTGCAAACCAGGAACAGATTTAGAATGGCATAAATTCTGGAAAAATTATTGTGAAAATTGGCTATTAGATTTAGGAATGAAAGCAGAAAACATAAGATTAAGAGATCATTCACCAGAAGAATTAGTATTTTATAGTAAAGCAACAACAGACATAGAATTTGCATTCCCATTTGGATGGGGAGAATTATGGGGCATTGCAGACAGAACAGATTATGATTTAACACAACACATGAACCACTCAAAACAAGACTTATCATATCAAGATCCAGAAACAAACGAAAAATATGTACCTTACGTAATAGAACCATCACTAGGAGCAGACAGAGTATTATTAGCATTTTTATGCAACAGTTATGACGAAGAAGAAATAGCAGAAGGAGACACAAGAGTAGTATTACACTTACATCCAGCACTAGCACCATTCAAAGCAGCAGTATTACCATTATCTAAAAAGTTATCAGAAAAAGCTACAGAAGTACACAGAAAACTATCAAAAAGTTTTATGTGTGATTATGATGAAGCAGGAAGTATAGGAAAACGTTATAGAAGAGAAGACGAAATAGGTACACCATATTGTATAACAGTAGATTTTGATACATTAGAAGATGAATCAGTTACTATACGTGACCGTGACACAATGGAACAAGTAAGAGTAAAAATAGATGAATTAGAAAATTGGATTCAAGAAAAAATAAAATTTTAAAATAAAAAACAAAAACAAATATAAAAAAATTAATATTAATTTAAAACCTTAATAAGATAAAAGTCTATGAACTAAAGAATTCATAGACTTTTTAGCAAGAACAAAAGCGGACATTAATAACATTTGTACTATTTAGAACATTTTAAAGCATGTGCCTTTGTTTGCGGCCTAATTATACAAATTTTTTTCATATAGATCCTCTATATAGACATCTTTTTCCTCAAAATTATCAGTAAAACCTATTTTAGCCACATGTTGAGTAACACCTTGAATCCAAACAGGTCTATCACCATAAAAAATATCACATTTTTCCTTATTATCCAAAATAGAATGAACTCTTTTTAAATCCATATATATCACTCTCCAAAAATAAATTTCTATATAAAGTATATCCAAAAAAATAATATTTATGACTAAATTTTTAATAGTAGCCATAAAAATAAAATAAAGATAAAGGTTATCAAAAAAAATAAAACTTTTGTTTGACATTTATTTGTTTGTGTGATACAATGTGAAAAAATGAGAATGGAGTGGGGAAAATGCCAAGAAAAAAAGAAGAACTAAATAAAAGAGAAAAAACAATACTAAAATTTATAGAAAAACAAATAATGACAGATGGATATCCACCATCAGTAAGAGAAATAGGACAAGCAGTAGGTTTAAGCTCAACAGCAACAGTACACGGTTATTTAGAAAGATTAGAAAAAAAAGGATATATAAAAAAGAAAGATAAAAAAGGAAGAACACTAAGACTATTAAAAGGAAGCACGGGAGAAACGAAGAAAACATCAAGCAAAGATTTTTACACACAAAAAGAATTAGTCGAAGTACCAGTAGTAGGAAAAATAACAGCAGGAATGCCAATATTAGCAGTAGAAAATGTAACAGATACATTTCCAATTCCAATAGACTTTGTAGGAAACTCAGACTGCTTTATGCTTACAGTTAGAGGAGAAAGCATGATAGAAGCAGGAATATTAGACGGAGACTATATACTAGTAAAAAAACAAAACAACGCTAATAATGGAGAAATAGTAGTAGCATTAATAGAAGATGAAGCAACAGTAAAAACATTTTACAAAGAAAAAGACCATATACGTTTGCAACCAGAAAATAGCACAATGGACCCAATAATAGTACCAACATGTGAAATATTAGGAAAAGTAGCAGGAGTATTTAGAAAAATGTAATTTTAAAAATCAATAATTCACAAAGAATTCACAAAAAAAGTATTGACAAAATGACACTGTGTCACATATAATAAATGACACAGTGTCATTTTAACTAAAAAGGTGGTGAAAATTGTGCCAAAAGAGACATTTTTAAAATTGCCAGAAGAAAAGAAAAATAAAATAATAAAAGCAGCAAAAAAAGAATTTGAAAGAGTACCATTTGAACAAACATCAATAAAAAACATAGTAGAAGATGCAGAAATTGCAAGAGGAAGTTTTTATCAATATTTTGAGAGTAAAGAAGACTTATTACGGGTATATTTTAAATATCCATTTTAAAGAAATGAATGAACAAATGCAAGAAAACATTATAAAAGCAAAAGGAGACATATTCCAAATATTCATATCAATGTATGACTGTGTAGACAATAATTTAATAAAAAATGAAGATATGGAATTTTATAAAAAAATATTTAACAATTTAAAAACAAGTGAAGACAGCAAAATCTTCAAAAAATTTGTAGAAGAAAAACCGAAAAAAATCAAAGACTTTTATGAATATATAGACACATCAAATTTAAAAATAAACACAAAAGAAGAATTTGAAATTGTAGAAAAAATTTTATTTACAATAACAACAAAAGCAATAGTAATGAGGTTCAAATATGACTCCAAAGAAAATGCAAGAGAAAATTACCTAAAACAAATTGAATATTTAAAATATGGCATAGTAAAAAATATTGAAAAATAACAAAAGCGAACATTAATAACAAATGCACTTATTAAAAACCATTAAAAGAGAAAGGAGAAAAACATGTTAAAAGTATTAAAAAAATTAAAAGAATCATGGGTATCTGTAATAGCTATAGTAATATTATTAGCAATCCAAGCAGCAGGAGACTTAACATTACCAGATTACACATCAAAAATAGTTAATATAGGAATCCAAAATGGTGGAATTGAAAATGTCGCACCAGAAGTTATAAGAAAAAGTGAAATGGAAAACCTATTAATTTTCACAGAAGAGGATGATAAAATTTTGTCATTATATGAAGAAATATCAAAGGAAAATTTAGACAATAAAGAATACGAAAAACTAGTAAAAAAATATCCAGCACTTGAAAACGAAGCATTATACAAAATAAAAAAAGTAAATAAAAATGAACAAAATGAATTAAACAGCATAATGGCAAAACCACTAATGAGTATAAGTATGTTAGAAAACGAAGAAACCTCAGAACAAATAAAGCAACAAATGTTAGAACAAATTACAAAAAATCAAGAAATGCAAAATACACCAATATCACAAAATGCACAATCAACACAAGAAGAACAAATAGCACAAGCAAAAATAAAAGAACAACAAATAAAAGCAATGCAAAACATGAGTTTAATTGAAATAATAAAACAAATGCCAAAAGAACAATTAGAAAAAATGCTAGAAAATATAAATCAAAAAATTAATGATATGCAAGAAAGCATATTAGAACAAGCAGCTATACAAGAAGTAAAAAATGAGTATAAAGCAATAGGAATGGACACGAACCAAATACAAAATCAATATATAATAATAGCAGGATTAAAAATGTTAGGAATATCATTTATAATCATGGTATCTGCAATTTCAATTATGTGTTTATCAGCAAGAGTTGCAGCAAGACTAGCAAAAACTTTAAGAGAAAAAGTATTCAAAAAAGTATTAAGTTTTTCAAATAAAGAATTTTCTGAATATAGTACAGCATCATTAATCACACGTTCAACAAATGATATACAACAAATACAAGGATTAATAGCAATTCTATTTAGAGTATTAGTATATGCACCAATTATTGGTATAGGAGGATTTTTAAGAGTTTTAAGACAAAGTGACAACTCAATGGCATGGATTATAGGAGTAGCAATATTAGCAATATTATTTGTAGTAGGAACATTATTTATAATAGCAATGCCAAGATTTAAAAAATTACAACAACTAATAGACAAACTAAATTTAGTAGCAAGAGAAATTTTAACAGGATTACCAGTAATAAGAGCATTTAACACAGAGAAAAAAGAAGAAAAAAGATTTGACACAGCAAATATAGAATTAACAAAAACTAATTTATTTGTAAATAGAGCAATGAGTTTTATGATGCCAACATTAATGTTAATAATGAATGGAATATCATTATTAATAGTATGGGTTGGAGCAAATGGAATTGATAATGGAACAATGCAAGTAGGAAATATGATGGCATTTATCCAATACACAATGCAAATAGTAATGAGCTTTTTAATGATATCAATGGTATCAATAATGCTACCAAGAGCATCTGTATCAGCAAATCGTATAAATGAAATATTAGAAACAGATGAAGTAATAAAAGATAGTAAAGAACCAATAAAATTAAATCCAAATAAAAAAGGTTTAGTAGAATTCAAAAATGTATCATTCAGATATCCAGATAGTGACGAAGAAGTATTAAGTGATATAACATTCACAGCAGAGCCAGGAAAAACAACAGCAATTATAGGAAGTACAGGTAGTGGAAAATCAACAATAGTAAATTTAATACCAAGATTTTATGACATAACATCAGGAAATCTTTTAATAGATGGAGTAGATATAAAAAATATAGCAAATAAAGATTTAAGAAAAATAGTAGGATTTGTACCACAAAAAGGAATATTGTTTTCTGGAACAATAGAATCAAACATAAAATATGGAAATCCAGAAATGGCAGATGAACAAATGATAGAAGCAGCAGAAATAGCACAAGCAACAGAATTTATAGAATCAAAACCAGAAAAATATAAAGAACCAATAGCACAAGGAGGAAGCAATGTATCAGGAGGGCAAAAACAAAGACTATCAATAGCAAGAGCAATAGCAATAGATCCAGAAATACTAGTATTTGATGATAGTTTTTCAGCATTAGACTTTAAAACAGATAGCACATTAAGAGCAGAACTTGCTAAAAAAACAAAAAACAAAACAGTAATTATTGTTGCACAAAGAATTAATACAATATTAAATGCAGACCAAATCATAGTATTAGAAGATGGAAAAGTTGTAGGTAAAGGAACACATGAAGAATTAATAAAAACAAATGAAACATATAAACAAATAGCATTATCACAACTATCAGAAGAAGAGTTAAATATAAAAGACTTAAACAATAAAACAAATGTAGAAGGAGGGGAAAAACATGAGTAATAATCAAAATACACAAACACCTCCAAAAATGAAAGGACATGGACCAATGGGTGGACCTGGAGGAGGACATGGACCAGCAGAAAAAGCAAAAGATGTAAAAGGAACAACAAAAAAATTAGCACAAAGACTTTCAAGATACAAAATAGCAATAATAATAGTAATGATATTTGCAATAGGAAGCACAATATTTAGTATAGTAGGACCAAAAATACTAGGAAATGCAACAACAGAAATATATACAGGTTTAATGAATAAAATTAATAGAACAGGAGGTATAGACTTTGCAAAAATAGGCCAAATAATTTTATTTGCATTAGGGCTATATGTTGTAAGTGCATTATTCTCAATGATACAAAGCTATATTATGGCAGGAGTAGCACAAAAGGTAACATACAAAATTAGAAATGATTTAACACAAAAAATAAACAGACTACCAATGAAATACTTTGATAAAAAAACAAATGGAGAAGTATTATCAATTATCTCTAATGATGTTGATACATTAAGCACAGGACTAAACCAAAGTATTACACAAATAATAACATCAATATGTACAATAATAGGAATATTAGTAATGATGTTTTCAATAAGTTGGGAAATGACAGTAGTAAGTTTATTAATATTACCAATATCAGCAGGAATATTAAAAAAAGTAATAGGAAAATCACAAAAATACTTTGTAAAACAACAAGAATACTTAGGACATGTAAATGGTCAAGTTGAAGAAGTATATGGTGGACATAACATTGTAAAAGTATTTGGAAGAGAAGAGCAAGCAATAAAAGAATTCGAAAAAGAAAACCAAGAATTATATAAATCAGGATGGCGTTCACAATTTTTATCAGGACTAATGTATCCTTTAATGAATTTTGTAGGAAACGTCGGATATGTTGCTGTTGCCATACTAGGAGGATATTTTGCAGTAAAAGGAAGAATAACAGTAGGAAATATACAAAGTTTTATACAATACAATAAACAATTTACTCAACCAATAGGCCAAGTAGCACAAATATCAAGCACAATACAATCAATGATTGCAGCAGCAGAAAGAATATTTGAATTTTTAGAAGAACCAGAAGAAGCGGAAGATATAAAAAATGCAACATCAACAGAGGGACTAAAAGGAAATATAGAATTCAAAAATGTTAAATTTGGATATGACCCAGAAAAAATCATCATAAATGACTTTAATGCTAATGTTAAAGATGGACAAAAAATAGCAATTGTAGGACCAACTGGAGCAGGTAAAACAACGATGGTAAAATTATTAATGAGATTTTATGATGTAAATAGTGGAGAAATTTTAGTAGATGGACATAATATAAAAGACTTTAAACGTGGAGAACTTAGAAAAATGTTTGGAATGGTACTACAAGACACATGGCTTTTTGGAGGTACAATAAAAGAAAATATCAAATATAGCAAACCAGATGCTACAGACTCAGAAGTAATAGAAGCAGCAAAAGCAGCACATATACACCATTATATAAAAACATTATCAAAAGGATATGATGCTAAAATCAATGAAGAATCAACCAATATATCAGCAGGGCAAAAACAATTATTAACAATAGCAAGAGTAATACTTGCAAATCCAAAAATCCTAATATTAGATGAAGCAACAAGTTCAATAGACACAAGAACAGAACAGCAAATACAATCAGCAATGGATAATTTAATGAAAGGCAGAACAAGTTTTATAATAGCACACAGATTATCCACTATAAAAAATGCAGATTTAATATTAGTAATGAACCATGGAGATATTGTAGAACAAGGAACACATGAAGAATTGCTTGCAAAAAATGGATTTTATTCAGAACTATACAATTCTCAATTTGAAGAATGTGAAGAATAAACTAAAATAATAAAGTAAAAAACATTGCAATTAAGAAATACTAAAAAAGGACTGTAAAAAGTCCTTTTTTTATATTATATGGAATTTCGAAGAATTTCCATATAATATAAAATATAACAAAGCTACGATATTTGTCAAACAAAATTTGCACACGAACAAAATAACGGAAAAGTCAAGAGTTAGCCTTGACAAACAAACACAAAAGTTATATAATGTTAGCCGAGATTAACAAAAAAGAAGGAGAAAAAATGATATCAAAATCACAAGAAGAATATTTAAAAACAATGTATGTATTACAAAAACAAAATGGAAACATAAGAGTAACAGACATTGCAAACAAAATGAATTGCACAAAACCAAGTGTAAATAAAGCATTAAACAATTTAAAAGAAGAAAAATTAATAAAATACGAAACTTATGGAACAATAGAATTAACAAAACAAGGAGAAAGTCTAGCACAAAAAATACTAGAAGCATATGACATAGTATACTTGTTTTTAAAAGATGTTCTAAACTTAGAAGAAAACGCAGCAAAAGAAGAAGCAGAAAAAATAAAACTAGTAACAACAGACGAAACAATAAATAAATTAGCAAAATATATACATAATGTATTAGGACTAAGAGAATTAAACTGCAACTATGATATAAATCAAGAAAAATGCAGAAGTTGCATAAAAAGAACATCTAAGAAAATATAAAAAGAATTGAATACAGAAAGCAACTAAAAAGTATAAAAAGAAGTTGCATATAAAAGAATATCTAAAAAATAAAGAGGAGAGTAAAAAAATGAGTGATAATTTATTAGAAATAAAAGACTTACATGTAAATGCAGGAGAAAAAGAAATATTAAAAGGACTAAACTTAAACATAAAAAAAGGAGAAATCCATGTCATAATGGGACCAAATGGAGCAGGAAAATCAACACTTGCAAATGTAATATTAAACAATCCAGAATATACAAAAACAAGTGGAACAGTAGAATTTGAAGGAGAAAACATAAATGATTTAAGCACAGACCAAATTGCAAAAAAAGGAATATTTATGTCATTCCAATTACCAGAAGAAATACCAGGAATATCAACAATGAACTTTTTAAAATATGCTAAAAATAAAGTAACAGACAAGCCTGTAAAAATATTTGAATTTAAAGAAATTGTAAAAAAATATGTAGAAGAATTAAACATGAATCCAAAACTAATAGAAAGAAACCTTAATGTAGGATTTTCTGGAGGAGAAAAAAAGAAAAACGAAATTATGCAAATGCTAGTATTAAATCCAAAACTTGCAATATTAGACGAAACAGATTCTGGATTAGATGTAGATGCAATTAGAACAGTATCAAAAGGAATAGAAATGTACAAAAATGATGAAAATGCAGTTTTAATAATAACACATAACACAAAAATCTTAAACCACTTAAAAGTAGACTATGTACATGTATTAGTAAATGGACAAATAGTAAAAACATCAACAGCTGAATTAGCAGAAGAAATTGAAGAAAAAGGATATTCTGAATATAAAAAATAAAGAGAGGAAGAAAAGAATTTTATTATGAAAACTAAAATAGACGAAATAAATAGAAATATTTATGACATAAAAGACAAAGACAACTATGAATTTAAAATGAAAAAAGGACTAAATGAAGAAATAGTAAGAGAAATATCAAAACAAAAAAACGAACCTGAATGGATGCTAGAAATCAGATTAAAAGCACTAGAAATGTATAAAAAATTAGAAATGCCAACATGGGGACCAGATTTATCTGAATTAAAAATGGACGAAATAGCAACATATGTAAAACCAAAAACAAACTTAAATTCAGACTGGGAAGATGTACCAGAAGACATAAAAAACACATTTGATAGACTAGGAATTCCAGAAGCAGAAAAGAAATCATTAGCAGGAGTCGGAGCCCAATACGACTCAGAGGTAGTATATCACAGCATGAAAGAAGATTTAATAAAACAAGGTGTAATATATACAGATATGGAATCAGCAGTAAGAGACTACCCAGAAATTGTAAAAGAACACTTTATGAAATGTGTACCAATAAATGACCATAAATTTGTAGCATTACATGCAGCAGTATGGTCAGGAGGATCATTTGTATATATACCCAAAGGAGTAAAATTAGATATACCATTACAATCATATTTTAGACTAAACTCACCAGAATCAGGACAATTTGAACATACACTAATAATAGTAGACGAAGGAGCAAGTCTACATTTTATAGAAGGATGTTCAGCACCAAAATATAATAAAGTAAACTTACATGCAGGATGTGTAGAATTATATGTAAAAGACAATGCATATTTAAGATATTCAACAATAGAAAACTGGTCAAAAAATATGATGAATTTAAACACTAAAAAAGCAATAGCAGGTAAAAACGCACAAATAGATTGGGTAACAGGTTCATTTGGTTCAAAAATATCAATGCTATACCCAATGAGTATATTAAATGGAGAAGGAGCAAAAACAGAATATACAGGAATTACATTTGCAGGAGGAGGACAAAACCTAGACACAGGATTTAAAGTAATACATAATGCACCAAATACATCATCTGTAATAAACTCTAAATCAATATCAAAAGATGGAGGAGCTTGCACATATAGAGCACTAGTTAGAATAAATGAAAACGCCCAAAATTCAAAATGTAGTGTAAGCTGTGAATCACTTATGCTAGATGATATTTCTAGATCTGATACAATACCTGTAAATGATATAAGAACAGATGAAGTACAATTCTCTCATGAAGCAAAAATAGGAAAAATAAGTGATAAAGCAATATTCTATTTAATGAGTAGAGGACTATCAGAAGAAGACGCAAAAGCAATGATTGTAAGAGGATTTGCATATCCTATTTCCAAAGAATTACCAGTTGAGTATGCAGTAGAAATGAATAATTTAATAAATTTAGAGTTAGAGGGGGCAATAGGATAATGGAAAAATTAAGAGTGAATAATACACCAGTAAGAACATCAAGAAACTTTTTAATTAATAATTTAGAAGTAGAACTAGAAATACCACAAAAAGATGAATTTACAAATTTAAAAATTATTAATGAAAAAAGTAACATTGATAACAATGTTTCAAATAAACCACTAACTTATGGAATGGGAAAAATTTTAGAAGAATTAAATTACGAAACTGCAAACAGCAAAATACGAATACAAACAAGTAATAAAAAAGAAAATATACAAATCATATATGAATTTGATGATAATAATATAAATTTAATAAACCAAATAGAAATAATTGCAAATGGAAACACAAATGTAACTATTGTATACAAATCAAAAACATCAAAAAAATGCTTTCATAATGGAATTATAAGAACAACAGTAAAAGAAAATGCACAACTTAATGTAACAATAATAAACCTATTAAATGAAGAATCTGACAATTTAGAAGCAATAGAAAATCAATTAGAAAAAAATTCAACAACAAATTATACAATAATAGATATTGGAGCAAAGACAAGCGTTTCAAATTATTATTCTAATATTATAGGAGAAAATGCAAAAAATGATTTAAAATCAATTTATTTAGGAATTAACAATCAAAAGAAAGACCTAAATTATATAGCAGAACTAAAAGGAGAAAAAACAAATATTGAAATAGATGTTCAAGGAGCTCTAAAAGATTCAGCAAAAAAGAATTTTAAAGGAACAATTGATTTTAAAAAAGGAAGCAAAAAAGCAAAAGGAAATGAAAATGAATACTGTATGCTTTTATCAAATAAAGCAAAATCAATTGCATTGCCAATGCTTTTATGCACAGAAGAAGATGTTGAAGGAAACCATTCAACAGCATCAGGCAAAGTTGATGAAAAGCAATTATTTTATATAATGACTAGAGGACTTAGTTACAAAGAAGCGGTTAAATTAATTGTAAAATCTAAGTTTAACAAAATCATAGACAGAATATCTGATAAAAATTTAAAAGACGAGATTATAAATGAAATTGACAAAAGACTAGATTAAAAGAGCAAAAAAGAAAGGAAATAGATTTCAAATGATTTTAGAAGAAATAAAAAAAGACTTTCCACTATTAGAAAACAGAGACATAGCATACTTAGACAGTGGAGCAACCACACAAAAACCAAAACAAGTAATAGAAGCAATAGAAAAATATTATAAAAACAATAATGCAAACCCACATAGAGGAGCATATTCACTAAGTATAGAAGCAACAGAACAATATGAAAATACAAGAACAAAAATAGCAGAATTTATAAACGCAAAACATAGAGAAGAAATAATATTTTCTAAAAATGCAACAGAAAGTCTAAATTTAATAGCATATTCCTATGGAATTGAAAAACTAAAAAAAGACGAAGAAGTAGTAATATCAATTATGGAACACCATTCAAATTTAGTACCATGGCAAAAAGTAACTAAAAAAACAGGAAGCAAACTAAAATATATGTATATAAATGAAAATTATGAAATACCTGATGAAGAAATAGAAAATAAAATAACAGAAAAAACAAAAATAGTAGGAATAACACATATATCAAATGTTTTAGGAACAATAAATAATATAAAAAAAATAATTAAATATGCACATAAAAAAGGAGCAATAGTAATAGTAGATGCATCTCAAAGTATACCACATATAAAAATTGATGTGCAAGACTTAAACGCAGACTTTTTAGTATTTTCAGGACACAAAATGTTAGCACCACTTGGAATAGGAGTATTATATGGGAAAAGAGAAATATTAAATAATATGACACCATTTTTAATGGGTGGAGATATGATAGAATATGTATATGAACAAGAAACTACATTTGCACCATTGCCAAACAAATTTGAAGCAGGAACACAAAATGTTGAAGGAGTAATAGGACTAGGAGCAGCAATTGATTATATACAAAAAATAGGATATGATAAAATACAAGAAAAGGAAAATGAAATCATAAAATATGCAAGACAAGAACTATCAAAATTAAAATACCTAAAATTATATCTTACGCCAAACTCGCAAAATCATTCTAGTGTAATATCTTTTAACATAAATGGTATACACCCACATGATGTAGCAAGTATACTTGATTCAGAAAACGTATGTGTCCGTTCAGGAAATCATTGTGCACAACCACTAATGAGATTTTTAGGAATTGATTCTACATGTAGAGCAAGTTTTTACTTTTATAATACTAAAGAAGATGTAGACAAGTTAGTTACAGCTTTAAATAAAGCATATAAAATGTTTGAAAAATTTATAAAAAGATAGAAAGCATTTCTAACAAAAAAATATAAAAGGAGAGTAATAAAATTGGAAGACCTAACAGAAGTATATAATGACTTAATAATGGAACACAGTATGAATTCATATAATAAGAAAAAATTAAAAGACGCAAACTACTGTGAAATAGGACACAATCCAAATTGTGGAGATGAAATAACATTAGAACTAAAACTAAACAATAACATTATTGAAGATATGGCATTTTTAGGACATGGCTGTGCAATATCACAAGCATCAACATCTATAATGATAGACACATTAAGAGGAAAAACAATAGAACAAGCAAAAGAGATTATAAAAACATTTATAGAAATGATAAAAAGAGAAACAACAAATGAAGAGCAACTAAAAAAATTAGAAGACGCAATAGCTTTTAAAAATGTTTCGAATATGCCAGCAAGAGTAAAATGCGCATTACTAGCATGGCATACATTAGAAGACATGTTAGATAAAAACATTAATACAGGCAATGGAAATATAGACTGTTGCCATTAAAGAAAGTTATATATTGTAGGAAAGCAACAGGAAAGGAACGTAATTTTAAATGGAAAATAAAAAAGTATTATTAGGAATGAGTGGAGGAGTAGACAGCAGTGTATCAGCATTACTATTAAAAGAAAACGGATATGAACCAATAGGAATAACATTAGAATTATTTGCAGGAAGTAGTTGCTGTAACGTAAATACATATATAGACGCAAAAAACGTATGCAATTCAATAGGTATACCACACTTTACATATAACTGCAAAGAACAATTTAGAAAACATGTAATACAAGATTTTATAGAATGTTATTCAAATTGTAAAACACCAAATCCATGCATAGAATGTAACAAATATATGAAATTTGGATATATGTGGGAAAAAGCAAAAGAAATGGAATGTAACTATATAGCAACAGGACATTATGCAAAAACAGAATATAGTGAAAAATATGGAAGATGGGTATTAAAAAAATCAAAAGCAGGAAAAAAAGACCAAAGTTATGTACTATGGAATATACCAAAAGAACTAATAGAACATGTATTATTTCCACTTTCAGATTTTGAAGATAAAGAACAAATAAGAGAAATAGCAAGAAAAAACAACTTAAAAGTAGCAAACAAACCAGATAGTGAAGATATATGTTTTGTACCAGATGGAAACTATAAAAAATTCCTAGAAAACAATTCAGAATTAAAACCAAAAGTAGGAAATATAGTAAACCAAAAAGGAGATATACTAGGAAAACATAGTGGATTATACAAATACACAATAGGACAAAGAAAAGGACTAGGAATATCATATAAAGTTCCATTATTTGTAATAGGATTTAACCCACTAAAAAATGAAGTAATAGTTGGGGAAGAAAACGAACTATATAAAAAAGAAATAATAGTAAAAGACATAAATTTATTACTATTTGATAAAATTAAAGACCAAAAAGAAGTTGAAGTAAAAACAAGATATTCCTCAAAAATGGCAAAAGCTAAAATAAGCCAAGAAACAGAAAATACCATAAAAGTAATATTTGATGAACCACAAAGAGCAATAACACCAGGGCAATCAGCAGTATTTTATATTGATGACATAGTTGTAGGCGGAGGAAAAATCGAAGATTAAGAAAAAGAAACTATAAAATATACTAAAAATACTAAAACAAGAAAATAACAAACAAGAAAGAAAATAAGCAAAAAAACCCACTTTATAAAACTTTTTTTATAAGGTAGGTTTTTTAACCAAAAATTAATCTTTTCTCTTTCCAAAAATAGAAAGAATACGTAAAAAAATATTAATAAAATCTAAATATAATTGCATAGCACAATAAATATGAATTTTATTAGTATCAAGATCAGGGTCATTTTCTAAAGCTTTAATCTTATTAATGTCATAAATAGTAACACCAAAAAATACTGCAAGAATAAACCAATCTAAAATAAGATCAAAACCAGTACTTTTAAAGATGAACAAATTTAAAATACTAAGAATAAGACCAGCTATCAAAAATACACTAAGATAAGTTCCCCAACTACTTAAATCCTTATCTGTTTTATATCCAATATATCCCAAAGTAGCAAAAATTAAAGCAGATACAACAAACAATGAAATAATAGAATTTAATTCATAAACAGCAAACACTGTACATAAAGTAACGCCATTAATCATTGAATACAGAAAATATAAAACGCCAACAGCAGTAGGAGAAAGCTTTCTAAACAAAAAACTAAAAATAATAACAACAGCAAGCTCCAAAATTAAAAGAGCACTCCAATAACCATCTGTAACAATGTTCACTATAAGGCCAGAATAATAAGTATAAGCAGCAATAATACCACTACCTAAAAGACCTAAAAACATCCAAAAGAAAGTTTTACCAAAGATTTTATTTTCAGTACTTCTATCAATTATTACATTATTATCTTGAATATCATTTTGACCATTATCATCATAAAAATTTTGCATTTAAGAAACCTCCTTTCTTAAAAAAATAATTAAACCGCCTACAACTATTATAAAATAAAAAATATAGAAAAGCAATAGCTAAAATTGACGTAAAACTAAAAAAGAAGGATAAACAATATAAAATAGACCTTGTCAAGATTAGTGTGTAAATTTTTTTATATTAAAACATTGAGATTATATGTGTCATAGCAATAGCGAATAAAATTTTAGAAAATAGCAAAAAACATTGCTATTTTCTTATTTTTTTAGTAAAATGAAAAAGTAAAGGAAGAGGTGAAATATATGAATCTAAAAATGCCTTATGGAATAAGTAACTATGAGAAAATAATAAATGATGGATACTACTATGTAGATAAAACAATGTATATAGAAAAATTAGAAAATTTACCAGAAACAAATATAATGTTTTTACGCCCAAGAAAATTTGGAAAAACACTATTTACAAGTGTACTTGAAAATTATTACGATAAAAACAAAAAAGAGAGTTTCGAAAAATTATATGGAAATACGTATATAGGAAAAAATCCAACAAAATTAAAAAACAGTTATTGTATATTAAGATTTAATTTTTCAGGAATAAATACAGAAAATGAAGAAACAACAATGAAAGGATTTAAAGAAAAAGTAACAATATCTATAGAAGGATTTACAAAAAAATATGGTATAGAATTTTATATAAACCCAGAGCAAACAGTAGAAGGAATGACAAGAAGTTTAATAGAAGCATTTAAAATACAAAAGCCACAAGAAAAGATATATATAATAATAGATGAATACGATCATTTTGCAAATGAATTATTAGGATTCAATACAGAACAATTTAGAAATCTAGTATCAAAAAATGGAAAAGTAAGAAAATGGTATGAAATATTAAAAGAAGGAACAGAAACAGTAGTAGACAGAATATTCATAACAGGAGTAGCACCAATAACACTAGACAGTTTAACAAGTGGATTTAATATAGGAACAGACATAACACAAGACGAAGAATTTAATGAAATGATAGGATTTACAGAAGAAGAACTAAAAGAAATATTGAAAAACCAAGAAATATCACTAAAAGAACAAGAAAAAATAATACCAATAATGAAAGAAAACTATGATGGATACAAATTTTGCTTAAAAGCAAAAAATCAAATATACAATTCAAATATGTGCTTATATTTCTTATCAAGATATATAAGATTAGGAGAAATACCAGATAAACTAATAGACACAAATATAGCAAGTGACTACAGCAAAATAGGAAAAATGCTAGACTTATGCAAAGGCGAAAACAGATTAGAAATATTAAGAAAAACTGTACAAGGAGAACCGATAGTAAATACAATTATAGAAAAGTTTAATCCAGCAAAAGAATTCACAGAAAATGACATGATATCAATGTTATATTACTTAGGATATTTAACAATATCAGGAGAGTTAGTAGGAATACCAGAACTAACAATACCAAATAAAGTAATGAAAGAAATATATGCAGACTACTTTATGCAAATGATGGACAAAGAAG
>ERZ1673697.127-NODE-127-length-121990-cov-7.132177_pt1 | contig 121990 bp, 106 predicted proteins | sample MGYA00580227_ERZ1673697 | MGnify/ENA primary metagenome ERZ1673697 (study PRJEB41218, sample SAMN15661759) | gut metagenome | host: Homo sapiens | place: Canada: London | collected 2015-08-20/2019-03-30 | study: EMG produced TPA metagenomics assembly of... | reverse complement strand
CCCTCATAACGGTCACCGTCACTCCAGTAAAAGGTTCCACGGCCTTCTTTTTTTCCATTGACCCAATTACCCTCGTAACGATTGCCATTGGTGTAATGATAAGTCCCCTGGCCATTCATATCGTCATTTTTCCATTTGCCCTCATAACGGTCACCATTACTCCAGTAAAATACGCCATAGCCCTCTTTTTTATCGTTCTTCCAGCCGCCTTCATAGCGCTCACCATCATCCCAGCAAAAAATTCCATGACCGTCTTTTTTACCGTTTTTCATTGTGCCTGTGTATTCTCCATCCGAATATCTCTTTTCTACAATGGCATTCGCACCCTGTTCCTGCCGTTTTTTAAAATTTTCAGCCGATACAGAACATACGGTACGATATTTAATAAAATCTTCCCGTTCGTCAAATCCACACTGGGTACATTTATATTTACTCTGTTCCTTTCCCGAACACACCGGACAAATCCACATTTTTTTCCCTCCTTTGATTTTCAAAACAGGTTATTTCATGAGATTATCTTCCCATTCACCCACCTGGAAAGTACCATCAGGCGCATATAAAACCCCATAGCCATGTTTCAGACTATCTTTCCATTCACCTTCATAACGGCTGCCATCGGAATAAAAATAGGTTCCGGAGCCTTCCATTAAATTATTTTTCCATTCACCGACATAACGGTCGCCATTCATCCAGTAATAGGTGCCTCGGCCTTCCTTTTGATCCTGTTTCCATTCGCCTTCGTAACGGCTGCCATCGGAATAAAAATAGGTTCCGGAGCCTTCCATTAAATTATTTTTCCATTCACCGACATAACGGTCGCCATTCATCCAGCAATAGGTGCCTCGGCCTTCCTTTTGATCCTGTTTCCATTCACCGACATAAAGGCTTCCATCCTTCCATTCGTAGGTACCCCATCCGTCTCTCAGATCATTTTTCATGGCGCCTGTGTATTTTCCATTATCATAGATTTTTTCAATCTTCGCCATATATTTTTCGGAAGCTGCACACGGAATGTCATTTTCCCATCGGCCTGCACGAAAACTTCCGTCTGCATCATAAAAGATACCATATCCATTTTTTTTATTTTTTTTCCACTGGCCCTCATAGCGGCAGCCGTTAGCCCAGTAAAGCGTTCCTTCACCTTCAATGCAGTCATCTTTCCATGCGCCTCCATAGATGTCCCCATTGAGAAAATACTGTATTCCGTGTCCGTTCTTTTTGTCATCTTTCCACTCACCGACATAGCGTTCGCCGTCTGCACAATAATATGTCCCATGACCTTCCCTCAGATCATTTTTAAATTCACCCGCATAGCGGTCGCCATTGGTCCAATAATAGATTCCCCGTCCTTCTCTCTTACCATGTTTCCAGCCGCCTTCGTAATGATCGCCATTATCATAAAAATGTGTCCCCGTTTCACCCACACTGTCCGGATTATATCTTTTCCTGTTTGCAATATCCTTTTCCGACACCCAGCTAATGGTACGGTAACGAACAAAATCTTCTGTTTTATCAAACCCGCAGCGCCTGCAGCGGTATCCTTCCTGTCGTTTTTCAAAACATATCGGACAAATCCACATAACAATCTCCTCGCCTTTACAAAATGAGGGTGTGCTATTCAATAAACTCTGAAACTTCCGTTTTACTGATGATAGCACTCCCTCCATTTTAAAATTTTTTCAGGATCTGCTTTCGCATGCCTTTCCTTACTGTGCAAGCAGCTTTTCGATTTTCTGCATTTCAAATTCCGCATCATCATACCAGTTCATGGCATGCAGCCGATAAATTTTCCATCCCCTGGCTTTCAGAATATCCGGTGTGACCACCTCTTTGTCCCGGACATGGTAGCTGCTGTTCATAAAATCATCCAGCAAGATACCGAGACGGTAGGACTGTCCGTCCTGTGAGGCAATACCGATATCCACCTTGCAGGAGCTGCTGCCGATATTCGTATGTACGACATAGCCTTTGGCTTCCAATCGGGCAGCAACACTTCCGGAAAGCCCCTTCCGCGCTGCTTTATCACGGGTTCCTTCGGCGCTGCTGGTATCGAATGTAAAATCACCTCTGGCAAATGCCATGAAATCCCGGACGTCCCGGTTGCCTCCGGTCGGATTTTCACCAAACATTTCCGGTGTCATGGAGCTTACTGCAAAAAGTTCCTTCCGGGAACGTGTAATCATTACATTCAGCCGGTGACCGCCTTCTTCACGGGTCATCGGGCCGAGATTTGAACTGAAATGGCCTTCCGTATCCGGACCATAGGTCATTGACAGGATGGTCCGGTCCCATTCACGGCCCTGGCATGCTTCCAGATTCACAACATCCACCAGCGCCTCCATTTGCCGGCTGCAGGCCCCGCCGTCAGAAATCTTTTCACGGATCATAGACTGCAGCAGACGCATCTGCTCCAGATTAAAGGTAATGATCCCAAGCGTTTCCTCCGTGTCTTCCGGTAAGCTGCTGTAAATATCCCGTACCCGGTCAATCACCTTCACGGCTTCTTCCCGGTTGCAGCGCGTACCGCCCCGGTCATAGCAGCCATCGGCCACATATTCCCAGTGGATGCCTGTAAAATGCATATCCGGATTCGGGAAGGTGACAATTTCACCGTTGTAATAGCGGTCATTTGAAAATGCCATCAGCCCTTCATATTTACTGCGGTAATGGTAACGCAGCATTTTCTGCGGCATGGAAGTGATGATCGCATCTTCCAGAACCGCTTCTGCCGGCGCCCCGATACCGCTTTCATCAACAATGTTTTTCTTGAAAAAGGCCGTTGGCGTCAACTGCTTCTCATCTCCGATAAACAGAGACTGACAGCCTCTGGAAACAGGGATAAGCGCTTTATACGTCGGAAGCTGTGAAGCCTCGTCAAAAATAACAAGGTCGTAGGCCGCCGTATCCGCCGGGATATATTCTGCCACAGATTCCGGTCCGATCAGCGTACACGGGAAAATCCGGCGCATCATCTCCGGCGCTTCCTCAAATATCTGTCGGATACTTCCACGGCTGCTGTTCTGACGAATGATTTTCTGAAGAGCTCCAAGCTCTGTTGAGTCGTTGATACCTTCGCTCATATCCGGCATATAGGCCATGATCTCTGACGGAAGATTTTTACAGAGCCGGTCTCTGACCAGCGTTTCATTTTCCCTGTACTGTTTCAGACAGACATCAAAATCAAGCCCGGCGAAATCCTTAAATTCATCCATATTTTTTCGCAGATATTCAATATTCCATGCACATCGGCATTTTTCAAAGGCCGCCGGAATCTGTTCAATATTCATAAGTCCTGCCCGGATCTGCTGTTCCATCTGTCGGATCAGGCTTCCAAGCCCGGCTTCATAAGCCCGGCAGCAGGTGCGTGTATAGATTTTTTTAATGGTTCCGGTATCATCCTCTGCCAGAGCAAACCATTCCTCAAACAAAACATTTTTCAATTTATCCGGATATTTTGCCGCAAAGCCGTCTCCGTCCCGGATCACCAGCGGATCCGCCTGAGACTGGGCCTTATTGTAAGCTTCATAGGCCCGGCATAACTGCTGCGCTCCGTCCGACAGTCCGGCGCCCTGACCCCGTCCGATCATTAAAGCCGCTTTAAACATGGCTTCCCGTTCTGCATCCGGTTTTCCGGCGGTAACCGATAAAAGATGCTTACAAAACGTGTCAAATTTTGCTTTAAGGCTCATCTGCCGTATCTGTTCCATTGAAAGACCGCCGCGGTTCATACCCATAAACTGTGCTTCCAGCATCTGCCATTCATTATTCGAATCAGCCTGTGCGGATAAGTCTCCGACCTGCGACCAGAGCTGTTCGCTCACCCTGTCATAATGACGGCTTCCCGGAGCCGTGGCCATCAGTTCCACGATCAGCCGCTGGATTTCTTCAGACAGTTCATCACTGTCCAGGGAATAACTCTTCGCCAGAGAAGGACCGACGACCGGGCATTTGAGCAGTACGGAAGCATAGATCAGCGTCTGCTGTATTTCTGCTTTTTCCGAAATTTCAAGAAAATTTATATTCAGAAGCTGCTGGAAACCGTTCGCTTTTTCACGCAGCTTTTCAAACGTCTCTAAAGTATTGCGAACCTGGTACTTCGCTTCTTTTTCCTCAGCCTCGGTCATCCCCGTCCAACGGATAAATTCAAGATAGGATGCTTCCGGCTCCGTATACTGGCGTTTTGCCTCCTGAAAAGCAAGCATGATCTCCATAGCATCTTCTCTATTCAGCGCCTCTCCCGCCTCCTGCCATTCAAGGCTGAACGGCAGATTCTTTCCTTCCGCATACTGTTCCAGAAGCTCTGCCATGGACCATCCGTATTTTCCTTTTGTTTTCATAAAAGCTTCATATTGATGCAGCTTTCCGGCCGCTTCGAGATAACGCTTCTCATAAGAATCTGTATCGTATTTATCCGGAGAAGCCGAAGAAAGTGTCCGAAGCGCTGTTTCAATCTGCCGTTTCACTTCCGAAAGTGAAGCGCTCCCGTCCGGAATATTTAAACAAAATGGTGCCAGCCCGACAGATTCCAGCATTTCCCGGATAACATTCATGGCCGATAATTTTTCAGCAACGAACAGGACATTTCTGCCGCGGCGCATATATTCAATTATAATATTGGCAATAGTCTGGCTCTTACCGTTTCCGGCAGGTCCGGTCACCACCTGAGCCCGTTTTTTATAAACGGAACGGATAATGCTGCTCTGGGAGCTGTCCGCCGGAAAGGCATAAATCGTATCCTCATCCTCTGACGGCCCATCTTCTTCCGGCATCGCATTATTCCATGTCATGGCGCCATCCAGAAGTCCCTTAACGACCGCATGTTCCAAAAGCTTTTCATCGGAAAGTCCTTTCAGGATTGCTTCGTTCGGCACACGATACAGATTCAGGCAGGCTGTATCCGATAAAATTTTCCAGCCTTCCTGGCGCCCGATGATATACGCAAGCTGTTCCAGCGTTTCCGCATAATTTTCTGTCGGAGGAATCTTCCAGTCCGACAGATCAATGCCGAAATTCCGGTTCAGATATTCAGCCAGCACAGGATTCAACATCCCCCGGTCCATCTGTACGGTAAAGACATATTCGCCGCGGACATTCCGGTAGATTTCCGCCGGGAACAAATACAGCGGTGCGTGTTTTACTTCCTCCGAACCCGAAGGCAGCCATTCCAGCACATTGACAGACAGATAAAGAATCCGCTGTCCGCAGGCTTTTTGCATCTGCTGATCGGCACTCTGCATGGCGTACAGACGATCCTCTGTGATATTTTCTGCGGTTTCCTCTCCGGTCTGTTTCATCTGTGCCAGCAATTCCAAATCCCCGTAATCCCCTTTAAAAAACCGTTCCGAATCCAGGGAAAAGGAAATTCCCCGGCAGGGATCGGATGCTGCAAGAAGACTGTTTTTCATCGTAAAGTCCATGGCCTGATTTTTCAACCGGTCCAGCTTACTCATTCGGCTTTTTGCCGGTGTCACATCGATGGCTTCATGGTTTTTATCCTTTTCCGGATACATTCCGCAAATCGGCTGATCGGTAAACGTAAAGGCCGGCACATACCGGCTGCTCCGTCCCAGACAGACATCCAGTGCAAAATCCACCTTTCCTTCAATATTCTTCATTCCACTGCTCACAGCGTTCTGGAAAGAATAGCCAAGACCATCGGTATAGAACGTACATTCAACAGGAACCAGTTTCCCGCTCTGGCATGTCGTTCGAATTTCTTTTTCATCGGTACAGCAGAACTCTGAAAAGGCAGAGGTTTCTCCCGTCCATACGCCCGCAAAGGCGTGGCCCGGTATCACAAAAAGCACCGGATGCAGGGAAGCCGCTTCCAGACAGGTCGCATAAAGAACGGCCAGATCCAGACAGGTCCCCTGACGTACGTCCTCATGCAGAAGGTGATGCGGAATCCGCAGCTTCTGACCGCTGCTCATTTCGTATCCCGGAGGCGCACACAGGTAATGAATATTTTCTTCCTGCAGCGCCCGGTAAATCCATTCGGCCTGTTTTAGCACATCTGTATTCTTCCATTCAAAATAAGCGACCATCCGGCCGTCTTCCTCATTGGCAAGCTCCCCGGCCCGGTTCATAATTTTGGCAACCAGAGGGTCATTCGGCTGCATAAATGCCGTCAGCGTCTCCTTGCACATATCTCTGTTCCAGTGCAGATAAGGCTGCAAATGCACCTGCTGATAATCAAAAGCAAGAACCTTTTCCGGTTCGTCTGAATCCAGAAGTTCAACTTTAATGGTTCCCTCTCTGGCTTCCAGAAGCTCCTGCCGGTAAAAGGATGCATCCAACTGGACCTTTGGCTGCTCGATCTTCATATCCCTGCGGTCTAATGTCAGTTCTGTTTTATATTCATATAAAAATTCCGGCTCTGAATAGATTCGAAGAATCACCGTTTTGCCTGTGCCGTTTTTTATATCTATACTGCGGATTGGCAGATAACCGCAGTGATACGCCGCAAAATTCACATTTTCAGTGGTCAATACACGGACTGTTATATCCATTCTGGTTTTCTCCTCTCTGTATCCTCTGACGGTTTAAAAATAAAGGCCCTGATCAAATACGGCATCCGGATCAAGATCCTCCAGCAAATCCCGTGGAGCCCGTTCAATCTTTTCTTCCGGTTCCTCCACAGGCGGCGCTGCCTTGGCAGAAGCAACCATCTGCATTAAAGCGGCGATATTTGCGTCAGATATACCGGCGCCGTCATTTTTTCTCTCCTCCGGCTTTTTCATCGCCAGCACTTCTTCCAATATATCTCTGTCCATAATATTTACCGCCTGCTCCACCGTAATTTCATGGTTCTGGATCCTGTATTTTATCTGTAATTTGATCTGGTTAATCAGGGCATCCATTTCCAGATAGTTAAAGCCTTCCGTTCCATCAACCAGTAAATTCATGCCCTGTAAGGACGGGTGCTCAAATCTGCTCTGGAGCATTTCATCCAGATAGCTCCGGCGGTCCGACGCATCCGGCAGTCCGACATAATAGGTCTGAAACAATTTTCGAATCACCGGATTCAGAGTGCGGGCCTCTTCGGCTGTGGCCACCATCGTCAGACAGTTTTTGTCTTCGGCCGCCTGGGCGGACAGTTCCCATAACGGCATACAGTCTGACAGATCTTCGATATGATCCAGATAAAGATAGCAGGGACCCTTCGCACAATATTCCAGAATTTCTTCACACAGCTCCGGCATCCGCCCATCGGGAATGTCCCTCAGATCCACTTCCAGATACTGATACCCGGCAGAAATCATCTCGCCGGCCTGAGCATAGAGAAGTGTCGTTTTTCCCGCTCCAAAAGGACCGTATAATAAAATGGCCTGGGATGTTTCCAACTGCAGCGCCTCATCCGTGGTCTCATCCGGCACATAGCTTTTGAGGATTCTTTTCCAGAACCCTCTTCCGCAGACTTTTTCAAAGGTATTCCCGGAATGACTGGTTTGTATATAATCCTGCATATTTACACCCATGGGTTTCCCTTCTTTCTGTTACGCTTCGGACCTGTGTTCAAACTGTTTCCGCCATTCTCTGAGTTCCTTAATGATCGATTTCTTCGGTGTTGGCAGACACCGCTTTCGGCCCTCCTCAAAAAGCTGGCGGTTGATGCCGTAGGTTCCTGCTTTTAATGCCTGAACCGCCGCATCCTCTGATGGATATAAATTCATCACGTTGTCCATAACCATCACTTTCAATTCCTCACAAAGGCGTTCAATATCACGGTAATTATACTGTTCTTCTTCATTATCACTTTCCGTGATTTCTCCCATGGCCTCAAATGTAAATCCATCGGTAAGCTGGATGCATTTTCCAAGTTCCTGACGGAATTTCAGCACGCGGCCTGCCTGATCCGGAAACGGTACATTAATCAGTTCAACACGGTCCAGCATCGCATTATCCACCTGATTCGGATAATTGGTCGCCCCGATAAAAATAATCGGCTTATCTGAAGCATTGATCCTGTTATAACCGGTAAGAAATGCCGTAGTGATCGAAGCGGCATATTCCGGAAGATTTGGCAGCGAACGGTTCTTACATACGCCGTCAATCTCATCAATAAACACGATACACGGCGCATTTTCTTCAGCCACTTCAAAGAGGCGCGTAATCGTCTTCTCCGCATCACCGACATATTTACTCAAAATATCCGATCCCACCAGGGACAGATATTTGTAATCCTTATTGACCAGCTCATGGGCAAAGGCCTTAATCAAATAGGTTTTTCCACATCCCGGAGGGCCCACGAAAAAGTAGGATTTCTGTTTGCGAAGTCCCAGATATTCCCGAATGGCCTGTCGTCTGGAATCGTTGATACAATTTCTGAGCTTCTGTTTCAGCTCCGGCATCCCGGTGACATCCTCAAAGGATACGGATGGGATTTCTTTAAACCAGCTTTTGACTTCCTCTTCATCAATAGCCGAAGATGTTTTTGATTTTGCCCCAGACGTTCCGGCTCTCTTTCCGTCGGCGCCCGAAGCATTTCCTTTCGAATTCGCCGCCGCTTTTGCCCGCGCTTCCGCTTCCTTACGTTTCATATATTCCGGATCGATAATTTTGACAATTTCGGCAATCCGGGCATTCAGTTCTCTGGCTTTGCGCTGGTGATAATCCTGTTCACTGCCGATACTCATCCGCGCCATCTCCGAACGAAGATTTATAGCCTGCTGCAGATAATAACATTCCTGTTTTGTATGCTGAAAGTCATTGTCAAGAAGTTCCTGGTCTGCTTTTTGTATCCAGGCCAGACAAAGGTTTTCATATTTTCGCATTTTATCCAGATACATATCATCCATTTAACCGTTCCTCCGTTTTCTATATTTTAAAATCGCTGTAATCCATGGATGAATAATCCACATCTTCCGCATCTGTTCCTGAATTTGCCTGATTTTCACGGACGTTACTCCAATCCATATTTGCCAGTTCATCCATCGGTATCTGAATACCGTCGCCGCCGCCAAGACATTCATCGATTCTTGCGCCCTTAATCAGACGTTCAACGACATCGTTGGATACCAGCTCGTCAATGTTCTCTACATTACGATATAAAGCCCCCATCCTTTCATCGGATTTTTCCATGTTCTTTTCCATTTTCTCGGACTGCCGGGTAAGCTGTCCGGTTTTTGGTTTCTCGGACTTCTGATAAATCTGGTTGATGAGCTTCATCGCATCTGCCATGTTATTCATGGCAGAAAAAAGTTCATTTGTCGTTTCGATATCATTCAGGCGGAGCTTCGTATTATCAATCATCCCCATCGAATAATAGGCATTTTTTATCTTTGCAATATGACGGGCTTCGCTCCCGGCTCCGCTGTTATGCTTTCTGTCATAACGGATATTTCGAAGTTCCATGTCGATCACATTCATATTTTTCATGCGTGCTTCTTCCAGCTTCGTCCGCGCTTCCAGGACCTGCCGTTCCAGATTTCTTTTTTTCTCATCGCCCATAGGCTGAGATGCTTTGTTCTTTTTTCCTTTAATCCCTAATTTATCTAAAAATGTCATCTTACATCCCCCCGATTAATTTGTATACATCTGAGCATTTTCGTTTTCAATTTCCTGCTGATTTTCCATGCCCCTTGCCACATCTTCCTGTTCCAGTTCCTCCTCACGAAGCAGTTCTTCAAAGGCGCGTACATTTTCCATCGCTTCTTTTCCAAAGGCCATGGAACTCATCACTTCTTCGACATAAGCATGACGTTTTTTCTGAATACCGATCAGCGTTTCGATTTCCATACTTATCTGCTGCAGGCGGTCACGGTATTCTTCGATCACAGCATGAATCTGCTGTTCTTCTTCCTTACTGAGAATACCATTCTTTGACGACAGTTTTGTTTCCATATCCTTTAATGTCGACAACTGTGCATTATATTCCTGATAATAGAGATTCATATCCGATGTCAGGTCTTCTTTCTGAGCTGCCATCAATCTTAAATTTGTAAGATCTCTGTTCATTTCCTGAGCATTATTTGGAATTTTATCGATTCCCGGACGTAACGACAGAAGGCTTTCGTAAATTGCCGGACGTTCTATTTTTTGTTTCTTTACTTTTTCAAATAACTCTTTATATTCACCGAATAACGCCTGATACTCTTTTTGTTTTTCCTCGACATTGCATTTATTTACAAAGACCGAATGGGAGATTTTAAGCACCGCTTTATACTTGTTCATCATTTCGGTACGTTCCGTAAGGACGTCTGCCTTCCTTGCTGTCTCCAGCGTATTCAGCTCTTTACGATATTCCAGTAAAACCGTCTGAATATACTCAACGCCCCGTTTCGCCGTATCCAGGTCTCCCTCTTTTAATGCCTGGCCGTAAATTTCAATCATTCCCAGAAGAATCGCATCCATCTCGGTCACATCATACTGTCCGATTGCCGGCGTATTATCGACATACTTTATAAATGTCTGGGTGATACTTCGAAATACCCGGCGTCCTTCCGGATTTTCAATACCGGACATGCCTATTTCCACATTTTTCAGCGCATCCATAAGATTCTGCCCGCTGTTCCGGTTAATGTCGGTCTGATGTTTCTGCTGATGGTTCTGTTTCTTTTTGTTTTTGTCCTTTAACGATTTTATTAATGGCATATGCTTCATCCTTTCTGAACTTTAAATTAAATTTTTATAATAATGAAATCGATTCCGTCACTGTATATTTATCCGCATTGCCCAGGACCAGCCGGCATTTGAATCCGGCCTCCGGAAGAACACCGATCTGCCAGAAATCCTGAATCTGGGGATTGGCAATCTCCATCGACTGTACACGGGTCTCGCCTTTACTGTTGACGATCGACAGCCGCAGCGTCGGATGACCATCCAGTCTTGCAAAACATTCGGGATACCAGACAATGGCATGGCCGCTCAGTTTTTCACCGGAAGCAAGGACGATACACTCCTGCGCTTTGACGGACACCTGATCCCCTGAAATTTCATTCGTATAAACAATCAGCGCAACGCTCGCAGCCGCCAGCTTTTTCTTTCGGTAGTCCCTCGCCAGCTCTTCGATTTTTTCTTTTTCCTGAAGCGTTCCGTCGACCATCATCATCACCGGAAATCCACACTCCGGACATCGCACGCGCCCCTCTTCAAGCGCCGATCCACATACCTTACATTCCATCTGAATTCCTCCCGTCCGCTCTATTTATCACTGAAAAGTCCGCAAATCATATTGTAGCGTTTTCTGTAATTTTCTGTCATCGTCTCAAGCGTCTCCATCTGCTGTCTGAGCTCTTCCCGCTTTTCATTGGCTTCTTTATGGGTCATTCCCTGATTCAGACCAAAGGCCCCTGTTTCAGCAAAAAGGGCTGCCTGAACTTCTTTAAACAGATATATTTTTTCCTCAATCAGTTTCAGCCGGTCACGGTACTTTTGAACCTCCAGGCTTTCAAACCACTGTTCCAGACTGTCATGCATTCCTTCCGCCGCTCTCAGGTCTTTTTCCATCTGCAGTTTATCCCCGGAATATTTGTCAATGGCTTCTTTCAAAACACGAATCCGTGATTCCGTCTGGATGTTCTGATCCATGAGACTGCTTTTTTCCTTTTCAAACCGGTCACGGACCGCCTGAAGTTCATTGGTTTTTTCCTGAAGCGCCGCCCGCTGTTCATGAATGATGGACTGTTCCTGTGCAAACCGGGTATCCGCTTCAAGTTTTTCCTGACGCAGCCGGTCCCGTTCCTCCACCAGCTTTGTGGCATCATTATTTTTCAGATGTTCACTTAAACGGTCGATTTCATTCTGGAGAATTACGACATTGCCATTCAGTTTATTCTGTTCTTCTTTTAAAAACGCAACCGTTCCTTCCATCTCCAGCTTCTTTTCCTGCCGTTCATGAATCGCATCGGCCCGGGCCTGAATCTCTTCATTGAGCCCGGCGATCACCGCCTCATGCTCTGTGAGCTCGGATTTTTTCTGATTCAGCCGCACGGTCAGTTCGGCACGCTCCTGATCGCACCGTCTTTTCTGTGCATCCCTTTCCTCTGTCAGTTCCCGGATTTCGGCCTGCAGTTCATCCTCCCGGAGTCTCAGCTCCGCCTTCTGCTGCTCCAGCTCTGCCCGTTTTTCTTCGGTCTGCTGTTCCAGATGTTTTTTCTGCGCTTCAAGACGCTGCTTCTCCTTCTGAAGCGGTTCCAGTGATACCGAAGAAATCCGATCCACTTCCTCCGACAACTGACGGCACTGTTCTTCAAGGGCTCCAAGCTGACTTCTCTTTTCTTTTTCAATCTGAAGCCGGGTTTCGTAGGCCTGACGTTTTTTCTGCGCTTCTTCAATGATTGCGTCCATTCCCTCCATGGATGTCCGCAGCCTTTCTTCCTGTTCCGAAATCCGTTCAATACTTTCCGAAAGTTTTTCCTTCTGCTTTCGGATTCTGCCGTCGATATCCACCGTCTGTATCTCGTCACCATGTTTTCGGATGATATTCAGGAAAGTTCTGCCGCTCCGCGATAAATTTTTTAAAAGCTTATCCGTCTGAACGATCGGCAGACTGTCGATGGTCCGGCCACCCGCCTCCAGAGCTTCGCACAGATCCAGATATACGCCCAGAACGTCTTCCAGCGCCAGACTTTCCTGTTTTTTCAACATTCTCAATGCATCTTCTACTCTTTCAAAATCAATCATCTTTATAAGCCCTCTCTAATACATGAATATCAAACAGTTCTTTAAAATTCGTCAGTTCTATTTTTTCTCCCCTGTCGCTGATCTGACAGGAAATAAGATCGTAATCATGGATGTGCAGGGATAAAACACCGGAAGAATCCAGCGAAAAACCAACCACTGCCGTACAGTCCTGATTCGTAATAACCTTTTTCAGTTTATTTTGAAATTCCGGTTTCGGATAGACGATCAGCGCTGACCGTTTATCATCATGGGTATTGATAATGAACCGCCGGATACCGCCGGAAAGCGATAACAGGACTACATAATCGCCATGGACATCTCTCTGAAAATAAACTTTATTAAATTCAATATCCTGATTCAGATACAGACCGTAGGTCAGACTGATTCCGTTTCCGGCATCGGCACAGACGCCGATGGAATACGGCGCGGTATTGCGGATACGGATCATTCCTGAAGCGAGCAGCGCAGAGCCGAAGGAAATGGACTTTTCACAGTCTTCCTGGCTGCGAATGACATGCTTCTGACGGTTGTCCATACTGTTAAAAATAAATTTTTTTGAAACCTGCTCCTGAACCAGATAATAATTGCCGAAGCCGCCGACCAGAACGATTTTAAACCGGTCATTACTCCGGTCCATGTAGTCAATATTCTGTTCCTTCATAAACCGAATGACTTCATCTAATTTTTCTTCAAATACCCCGCGGATCACATCCTGATAGGTCTGCACGAGCATCTGGTAGGTAATATCAATACGGCTTCCCCGGTAAAAAACACCGGAGAAAAAGTAATCTTCTTCATCCATGGCATCTTCTGACAGATTCCCAATCCCTGTTCCGTATTCATCAAAAACACCTTTAATCATGGATGTACATTCCTGAAGCTGGCCTTCCAGCATATCTACCGCCTGATAAAAGTCGGCATCATATTCGACCGTCATATCCGGGAACACTTCATGAATGGCATTCTCCATCAGTGTTTCCATATAGGCGATTCCCGCCTGTCCGATCCGGCCTTCTTCATTTTCTCCGGCGCCGGTCCGCTTCAGCACCCGGATTTCCATACCCTCACGGCCCTCTTTGTCCGGACGGGTTTCCACATCAGTCAGCGTAAGATCCAGCGTACCGCCGCCATAATCGATCAGCAGCAGTCTGCCGTCGAAATTACGCCCGGTCTCCTGCTTAAAATTATAAGAAAAATAAGCGCTGGCAGCCGCCGGTTCGCTGACGATCTGCACACAGGCGCAGCCGTCGGCATCTTTGCGTATAAACGGAAAACGCCGGCATATATCCCTCAGCCGGGTTCTTCCATCCACGGTCGTGATTTCATTGTTCCAGATTTCGGGAACGCCGACAACCAGATAGTCGATCATCGTTTCATTTTCCCGCTCCAGTATCCGCCGGAGAACTTTTTCAAGAAACTCCTGGGTGACGCGCTCCGGTGTGTAGATTGCGTCAAAGCCTCTGGCACGGATGCTCTCTTCATCATCTTCGGCAAGCATCATTTTGAAAGCCCTGAAACTTTTTACACTGCTTTTCCGTCCGGCCGTTGTCGTCATTGTTTTTGCTTCTTTACCGATGCTGATCTGATTTTTTGATATTGCGAGCACCGACGGAATAAACGGAGTTCCGCCTTCCGAAAGCGCCTTTGCAACAAGTGATTCCGTTTCCGGACGATACACGGACACGGTCGTATATGTACTGCCAAAATCGATACCTACATAAAACATCTTTAATCCCTCTTTATTACAATAATTCTATACTTCTAAAATGATTCCATTTTATCCAGTTCCTGCCGCAGCTCCTGAAAATATTTTTCGAAGGCGGCCGGATCTGTCAGGGATGGTTCCTCCATATAATCCGTCATCTCCGGACTGTTTTTAGTCAGACGGCTGACCTCTTTCATAGCGCCCATATTATGCTCTAAAATTTTATGATGCATATCCATCGCCTGTGCCAGAACCGTCTGCACATCTACTGAATGTCCGCTCTGTATTTCCAGAATATGCTGATCCAGATTATCGATGGACTGTTTCCATGTAAACTGCAGTGATTTATTGATATTCAAATTCTTTTTCGCATCATCAATCTCCCGTTTACACTCCACGGCCCGTTTTATCAATACATTCATCTCCGCCTCTTCGGAAATATTCCGGTTGGATTTTTTCAGTCCGTTAATCCGTGGGATTAATTCCCGCCATTCCGTTTGATATAACAGGATTTTGTTATGATAATTCTCTTTTTTATGATTCAGTCTCTGAATCTCCTCGGATAATTCAAAAATTTTTTTATAAAAATTCCAGACATTATTCCTGGATTCCGACGTTTCATAACATGTGTCTAAAAGATAAGCCATTGCTTTTAATCCATAGTCAAAGGTGTTCATATCCTTATCTGCAAGGCTTCTTCGGAGCTGACCGATACATGCTTCCATATTTTCTCTGTCGATCGACTCATCGCCTCTTAAAGCAATCATATGAAGAACACGCCGGCTTTGGTCCATACTGTTTTTCCGCTCCGTTTTCTTCGGAACAATATCTGCCGGAACCTTCAGCTGATCCCATTGGCGCAGCAGAAAGCTGTCTGTATATATGTAACAATCCTGATTATCCCTCAGAAAATGGCTTCTCAGATAGCCACGGAATTCATCCGCCGTCATATCCGGCGCCGTCTGATCCAGCCAGTCTGCGATGATATCACAGGTCCGCTGGTTCTGAAGGCTTCTGTCAATCACCTGATATTCCCGTTTTTCGTTCTCCGGCAAATGGATCGGCGTTTCCCTGCGAAATGTTTCCGAGTGATAATACCAGTCAATCACATCGGTCACTTTCTCTATCCGTTCCGCCGACACCGGAATCGTTGCAAAACTGTCCAAAATACTGTTTTTCCGGACAATGTTTCGGATTGTCCGCCGCTCCAGACCATTCAGATAGACACAGCGGTCTGCCATATTATCTTTTAATTTTTCATAAAGATGACGGATGCCGTCCGGCATGGCCGCCTGCCGGATTTCCTCAAAAAGCAGCGGCAGAATTCCCTTCTCCCGCGTCAGGCAGTCATTGCTTTCTTCGGCTTTTATCGATGCTGTGAGAAGCACCAGATTTCCCGAATGGCCCTGACGCCGGTTTCGTTCCAGCAGTTCTTTTGTCCGCGCATTATTCGAAAAGAAATGATCGAACACGGTCATCGGCACGACCAGCGCCGTTCTTTTCCGGCTTCCGGCAATACTGTAGAATAATTTTTCCATCACATCCGGCGCTGTCTGTACAGATGTCCAGCAATCCGTATCGCCGTCCCCGCTGCCCTGTCCTCCGAAAATCTTTTTAATAAGCCCCTTCGGACGGACCTTATCATAATACTGGGCCGATACGTCATCCATGTAGCCGATTTCATACTTTCCCTCGTGTTCTTCCCAAAAATATACGGCTTCGTAACCGGATTTTTTCAGGCTGTAGAGCAGATACCTGTAAAAGCTGACCCGCATCAGACTTGGCAGATAATAGCTGTCCTGTTCGTTGGCAAACGCAAATTGTATCCAGCCGTTTTGAGAATCCCAATGTGCCATTTTTCATCCCTTCCTCTGTATCCGAATATTCCCTGATTATTATTTTTTCACTATATTGTATAAAAATAATATAATTATAAAAATTATATCATATTTATACTCTATATTCTATCATTTCCCATAGGAAAATTTGTTTTTAACACAAATTCTTTCAGAGGGTTTTTTGCATAAAAAAAAGCCTGTAAACACTAAGTTTACAGGCTTTTCCCAGCGTGGAGCTGCGGGGAGTCGAACCCCGGTCCGAAGGCATATCCATCCAAGCATCTCCCATCACAGTCATTCTATGGACATTCCCTCCGTCAGACGCCGAATGACAGGCTTCTGACTTCAGTAGCTTCATAAATCTTCTGATACCTCAAAGCTTTGGCACCAGAGGGCCTCACCTGTTTGATGCCGGTACCCCGAACGGTGAGTGATTCAGGACCGACAAGCCGCGATTAGGCAGCTAAAGCGTAATTTTCGTTAGCTTTTATATTTAAGTTCCAGGTTATTACGCAGTCCCGGAGTCTGCGGATGGCTTCTCAAACTTCCACACCCCCGTCGAAACCAGTACAACCCCAAAAAGTTGATGGTTTGACTAACGATGCTTATATAGAATACTCAAAATAAATAAAAATGTCAATAGAGATTTTTTACCTTAAAATCTCTTTCGGCCTCTCTGCGCTGATCTTTTTTCGCGATAGAATCCCGTTTATCATAAAGCTTTTTACCCCTTGCCAGGCCGATTTCCACTTTGACAAGGCTGTTTTTAAAATAAACCTTCAACGGTACCAGCGTATATCCCTTCTGGGCCATCTGTCCGATGATTTTTCGGATTTCATACTTGTGAAGCAGAAGTTTTCTCGGACGCAGCGGATCTTTATTAAAAATATTTCCCTTTTCATAAGGGCTTATATTCATCTGGTAAACAAAAAGTTCCTCATTCTCCGCCCGGACAAAGGCCTCCTTCACACTGCAGCGCCCCATACGCAGGGACTTCACTTCCGTTCCGTGAAGGGAAATTCCTGCTTCATAGGTATCTTCAATAAAATAATCATAATAGGCTTTTTTATTATTTGCAATCAGTTTCATGCCTGAACCTGCCATAAAACACCTCTTTCCCGTATCCGGCACACTTACCGTGCCGGACACAATTTCTATCTGTCCTGCCCCGCTCACCGGAGCCTTAAATCAGGACTGCTGAAAATATTCTACATCATCTGCCAGGTAAAAATCAACCGTTCTGGCCGCTTTATCTGCATCGGCAATATAAATTTTTACCTTCTGGCCCAGACGGAAAGTCTGGCGGTCCATTTCTCCCCGGAGTTCGTATTTATTTTCATCAAAAATATAATAATCATTCATATTCTGGAGACGGATCATTCCTTCGCAGGTATTCGGCAGTTCCACATACATACCCCAGTTTGTGATACCTGAAATAACGCCTTCGTGAACTTCTCCAAGATGTCCGGCCATATATTCCACCTTTTTCATCTTGTCAACTTCCCGCTCGGCTTCATCCGCCCGGCGTTCTGCCTGACTGGTTTCCGTGGCCACCGCCGGAAGTATTTTCCGGTAGTGTTCTTCCCGTTTTTCAGTGAGCTGTCCGTCCAGCTGTTCCTTAATGATCCGGTGAATCTGTAAATCCGGATAACGGCGGATCGGCGAGGTGAAATGGGTATAAAATTTCACAGCCAGACCAAAATGGCCCGTATTTTCCGTCGTATATTTTGCCCGCATCATGGCCCGCAGGACCAGACGGCTTATCATGGCCTCTTCCGGCGTTCCTTCGATTTTACCGAGAAGCTTCTGGAATTCCTTCGGATGAACTTCGCCGGATTTGAGTTTCAGATAATAGCCGAAATTTTTCAGAAATACTGTCAGCTTATGAATCCGGTCCGCATCCGGTGTTTCATGGGTACGGTAGAGAAAGGGCTTATCCTGCCAGAAAAAATCCTCCGCAATGGTTTCATTGGCAGCCAGCATAAAGTCTTCAATAATTTTTGTGGCTGAATTCCGTTCGTAGGGTTTGACGTCCACCGCCCGTCCCCGTTTATCCAGAATAATTTTAGATTCCGGAAAATCAAAATCAATGCCGCCGCGGCTCTTTCGTTTCTGACGGAGCGCTGCAGCCGCCTCTGCCATCATCTCAAACATCGGCACAAGTTCTTTATAGGCTTCCATGACTTCCGGATTTTTATCCTCCAATATCTGTTTAACCGCTGTATAGGACATCCGCCGGTCCACATGGATCACTGTTTTGGCAATTTCGTGGTTCACAATGGTTCCCTGCCCATCCAGCTCCATAATGCAGCTCAGGGCCAGACGGTCTGTCCCTGCATTTAATGAACAGATGCCATTGGAAAGCTTATGGGGAATCATCGGAATGACACGGTCTGTCAGATAAACGCTGGTCCCCCGGCGCAGTGCTTCTTTATCCAGAGGTGAATGTTCCCGGACATAATGGGTCACATCGGCAATGTGCACGCCAAGAATATAATGCCCGTCCGCTCTTTTTTTCAGGGTTACCGCATCGTCCAGATCTTTGGCTTCTTCGCCGTCGATGGTTACTGTCTGCCAGTTTCGGATATCTTTTCGTCCCTCATATTCTTCCGGAAGCACCGTATCGGGAATTTCTGCCACCTGGGCCATCACATCTTCCGGAAACTGTTCCGGCAGATGATAAGCCCGGACAACCGACAGAATATCCACGCCCGGGTCATTGACATGGCCGAGAATTTCCACAACCTTTCCTTCCGGATTTTTTCTGGAATTTCCGAAATCCAGCACCTGAACAACCACCTTATGGCCGTTCACAGCCCCCATGGTATTTTGTTTATCAATAAATATGTCCCGGGCAATTTTCTGATTATCCGGCACGACAAATCCGTAATTTTTACTTTTTTCGAAGACGCCGACCACCATTTCATTGGCCCGCTTCAAGACCTTCACGACCACCGCTTCGCTCCGGCGTCCGCTCTTTTCCTCGGCAATCTTCTGAATTACCACTTCATCTCCGTGAAGGGCATTTTTTGTATTTTCTCCGGCAATATAAAAGTCATCCGCCATGCCCTCCACATGGACGAAACCGAAGCCCTTTGTGTTTCCGATAAATGTCCCGGTCAGCACATCTTCATCGGCCGCCTTATATCTGCCCTTATCGTCCATCGCCGCTTCACCCTCGGAAATCAACTGATCCAGCACCTGTTTCAGTTCTTCCCGTTCCCGTCTCGGAACACCGAGCATCGTACACATTTCCTTCAGCTTCATCGGCCGGTAATTTTTATCACTAATAAACTCAAGTACAATTTTTTTCCGCACTTCATAAATTTCTTTATTCATGCCTTAACGCCTCCTCTCATCACTGTCCGGCGGCCACGCATCCGCAACGGAGCGCCGTTTGCTCTATCGGAAATCCCCGTAAAGCAAAAAGATAACACCCTTTCAGAAAGAGTGTTATCCGTAAATTCAAATTCTATTCTACCAATTCATGTTCAGTACAATCGTTAAAACGAAGAAAATCACAGCTAAAACAGTGGTCCATTTTACGAGCTTTCCTTCCATAGAACGTCCTTTATTTTTTCCCCAGTAAGTATCTGCCATACCGCTGACAGTTCCTGTCAAACCGGTATTTTTACTTTCCTGAAGCATGACTAATATAACCAATGCAATACAAAGCACAATGAAAATGACTGTTGCGATTGTTCTCAGCATCTGATACACCTCCTAAACTACTCAAAATATCTTATCATATTCTGAAACAATAGTAAATAGGAATTTTCCAATAAATTACTTAATCAGCAAAGAACTGCCGGTCATTTCCTTCGGCTGTTCCATTCCCATCAGATCGATCAGTGTCGGAACAATATCCGCAAGGCAGCCGCCTTCACGGAGTTTTAAAGCCGGATCCGCATTGACAAGAATAAAAGGTACCGGGTTGATGGTATGGGCTGTAAACGGTTCTCCCGTCGTTTCATCGATGAGCTGCTCACAGTTTCCGTGATCCGCACAGATAAACATAACGCCGTCCACCGCCTTCAGCGCCTCAACCGCACGGCCGACGCAGACATCCACCGCCTCAACGGCTTTCACTGCAGCGCTTTCCACACCGGTATGTCCGACCATATCCGGATTTGCAAAGTTAATGATAATCACATCGTATTTATCGGAACGAATAGCTTCCACAAGGCGGTCGCACACCTCATAGGCGCTCATTTCAGGTTTCAGGTCGTAAGTTGCCACCTTTGGAGAATTCACAAGGATACGGTCCTCTCCCGGATTCGGCGCTTCCACACCGCCGTTGAAGAAAAAGGTGACATGGGCATATTTTTCTGTTTCAGCGATACGGGCCTGGGTCATTTTGTGTTCTGCCAGATATTCGCCAAAGGTTCTGTCAATCGATACCTTATGGAAGGCTACCTGTTTATTCGGAATGGTCACATCGTATTCTGTAAAACAGATGTAGGTTACCTGCGGCCGTTCTCCCCGGTTAAAGCCGTCAAAATCATCGGCACAGAAAGCCCGTGTCAGTTCCCGCGCCCGGTCCGGACGGAAGTTGAAAAAGATTACAGCGTCCTGGTCCCGGACGGTTCCTGTCGGAACGCCGTCTTTTAAAATCACTGTCGGCAGCATAAATTCATCGGTAATGTCCTTTGCATAGGAATCGGCTACTGCCCGGACAGCATTCTCAGATGTTTCACCGACGCCGCTGCGAAGGGCATCATAAGCCTTCTGCACACGGTCCCACCGGTTATCCCGGTCCATGGCATAATAACGTCCGGAGACCGAAGCGATTTCACCCACACCGATTTCCTTCATTTTATCTTCCAACTGTTCAACATAATCTTTTCCGGAAGCCGGCGGCGTATCTCTGCCGTCCAAAAAGCAGTGTACATAAACCTTTTTAAGATTTTCCCGTTTAGCCAGCTCCAGAAGTCCGTAGAGATGGGTATTGTGGCTGTGAACGCCGCCGTCGGAAAGCAGACCGCATAAATGCAGTGCCGAATCGTTGGCTTTGCATTTATTCACCGCATCAAGCAATGCCTCGTTCTTAAAAAAATCACCGTCCTGAATCTCTTTGGTGATCCGTGTCAGCTCCTGATAGACGATCCGTCCGGCGCCAATATTCAAATGTCCCACTTCCGAATTTCCCATCTGTCCTTCCGGAAGTCCGACAGCCATTCCGCTGGCATAGCCTTTAACAAAAGGACAGTTCTTTTTTAACCCGTCCAGAACCGGCGTATCCGCCTCATAAGCTGCATTTCCCACTGTTTTGTCACTCAGTCCGTAGCCGTCAAGTATCATTAATACTGTTGGTTTTTTACGCATACCCTCACCCATTTCCTTCGATTATCCATTGAAAAGATTTTTCATCCATTAAATGTTTCCTAAATTTCAAACAACAGTTTTATCTTATCAAAACCCGTCCGAAAAAACAAGGCCGTATTTTATTTGCTCTGCAAAACCCGCATGGAATTTAGAATCGCGATCACCGCCACACCCACATCGGCGAACACTGCCGCCCACATATTGGCGATGCCTGCAGCGCCGAGAATCAGTATCAGTCCTTTAACCCCGAGGGCAAAAATAATATTCTGTTTAACAATTTTCAACGTTCTTCGGGCAATACGGATGACGGATGCTATTTTCATCGGATTGTCATCCATAAGAACCACATCGGCGGCTTCAATGGCGGCATCTGAGCCCATACTTCCCATGGCAATACCGATATCCGCCCGGGAAAGCACCGGCGCATCGTTAATTCCGTCGCCGACGAAGGCCAGTTTCTCACCTTCGGAAAGCTCATCTAAAAGAACTTCGACCTGGGTTACCTTATCCCCCGGAAGAAGATTGGCATAAACACGGTCAATTCCCAGTTCTCCGGCCACAGAAATACCCACATTTTCTTTATCTCCGGTCAGCATCACCGTCTTTCGGACACCGCTTTCCTTCAATGAAAGAATGGCTTCTCCGGCTTCCGGTTTTATCCGGTCGGCAATGACGATCGAACCGGCATATTTTCCGTCCACAGCGATATAGATCACCGTGCCCATCCCGCAATTTTCTTCACAGGATATATTTTCTGCTGCCATCAGTTTCATATTCCCGGCGGCAACTCTTTTTCCGTCAATCCGTGCAAGAATACCGTGACCCGGGATTTCCTCTGTGTCCGATATCCGTTCCATGGAAAGCTCCTTCCGGCATGCGGCCTTCACCGCCGCAGCGATCGGATGCTCCGAATAGCTCTCAGCCAGAGCCGCTGTTTCAATCAACTGTTCTTCGGTCATCTCCCGCGGGTAAATACCTGTCACGGTAAATTCCCCTTTTGTCAAAGTTCCTGTCTTATCAAAAACAATGGTGCTCATTTTGGCAAGGGCTTCTAAATAGTTACTGCCTTTAACGAGGACACCGGCCTTTGAGGCCGCGCCAATACCGCCGAAAAATCCCAGAGGAACAGAGATAACAAGGGCGCAGGGACAGGAAATGACAAGAAAGATACAGGCTCTTTCAATCCAGATACCCCAGGCTTCGCCCAATACCAGCGGCGGCGCCACCGCAAGAAGTACTGCGGCCATAACAACCAGTGGTGTATAGTATCGTGCAAATTTTGTAATAAAATTCTCCACAGGGGCCTTTTTACTGCTGGCATTTTCAACCAGTTCCAGAATCTTTGCTACCGTGGAATCATCAAATTCCTTCGTTGTACGCACTTTCAGCATACCGTTTCCATTCACACAGCCACTGATGATTTCGGAGCCTTCCGACACCTGTCTCGGTACGGATTCGCCTGTCAGGGCGGATGTATCAATAAAAGAGGTTCCGGAAACAACAACGCCGTCCAGAGGAATCCGCTCTCCCGGCTTCACAATGATGATGCTTCCGATTTCGACATCATCCGGATCCACCTGGGTCAGAACACCATCTTCTTCAATATTGGCATATTCCGGACAGATATCCATCAGTTCGGAAATGGACTGACGGGAACGATTGACCGCGTAGCTCTGAAAGAGCTCTCCCACCTGGTAAAACAGCATCACTGCAACGGCCTCTTCATATTCCCGGACGCCAAAAGCGCCAAAGGTTGCCACACACATTAAAAAGTTTTCATCAAAAACCTGCCCGTGACAGATATTCCGCAGAGCTTTATATACGATATCCCAGCCGATAATCAGATAGGGAACGGTAAAAATCAGAAATACCGTCGGAAATTCCGCAAGGCCTTCCAGTTTCCCCATATGCTCTCCGATAAAAAGCGGAAAGAAAATCGCCGCGGAAATCAAAATACGGGCAAGCATAATTTTCTGTTTTTTTGTCATATATGCCTCCGTTAAAGCACGATCTGGCAGTCCGGTTCAACTTTATTACAGGCTTTTACAACCTCTTTCATAATCCGGTCGAACTGGTCTTCCTCGGCTGTAATGGTCATCTTCTGTGTCATAAAGCTGACAGTCGCATCTTCGACGCCCTCGATTTTTTTAATGGCATCCTCCATTTTAGCGGCGCAGTTGGCACAATCCAGGTCGATTAATTTAAATTTCTTTTTCATAAAATACACTCCTTTGAAATCTTTTTATTTTCATATGATTATTTGTTCATATATTTATATTATATATAATCTTCCGCTTTAGTCAATAGTTTTTCCGGATTTTTTTAAAATTTAAACGTAAAAAAAGCCAACCCCTGCAAACCCGATTTTCAATCGGATCTGCAGGAATCAGCTTAGGCTCATGCCGGAATCACAGCTACATTTTTATCCAGCCCATGGCATTTGCAATTGAACTTGCAAGAATAATGAACAGGCACACCGGCGCCAGATATTTCATAACAAAATTGTATAATTTTTTGCGTTTGAAGCCGGAAGAAATCTCCACTTCCTTCGCAATCATCTTAAGGCCGACAACACGAAGAATGAGAATACAGGTTGCAAAGGCAGCAATCGGCATCATCAGTGAATTCGTCAGGAAATCGAAGAAGTCCAGAATGGACATACCGAATATCGTCACAAAATCCAGCGCTCCGAATCCAAGCGCAGAAAAAGAACCGAGGATAATCACACCGATTCCCATAATAATCGTACATTTGGTACGGTTCCATCCAAGCTGGTCGACAAAGGTGGAAACGCTTGTTTCCATCAGGGAAATCGAGCTTGTCAGAGCCGCCAGTAAAACGAGAACAAAGAACATAATGCCGCCGATCGTTCCCAGACCCATGCTTGCGAACACCTTCGGAATGGTAATAAACATCAGGGACGGACCCGCCTGTAAGGTTTCCGGAGCGCCGCCGGAAAAAGCAAATACCGCCGGAATAATCATCAGGCCGGCAAGGATTGCAATAGCTGTATCAAAGATCTCCACCTGTTTTGTTGCCTTTTCAATATCCACATCTTTTTTAATGTAGGAACCGTAGGTATATAAAATACCCATGGCGATGGACAGGGAATAAAACATCTGCCCCATGGCGGCAACAATGGTCATCCATGAAAAATGTTCAAAATCGGGAATCAGAAAATATTTCACACCTTCAAGAGCTCCCGGACGGGTGATGGAATAAACAGCCACCAGAACCGCAAGAATAACCAGCAGAGGCATCATAATTTTCGATACACGCTCAACACCCTTTTCCACTCCGGCGATAACAACGATAAAAACAGCCAGAGAAAATACAACGAACCAGAATTCGACGCTTACCGAGGATGTGATAAAGTTCGTAAAGTAATTGTCATCCGCCAGAGCATGGACGCCGCCGCGGAGATATTCAAATAAATATTTGGCAACCCAGCCGCCGATAACGCTGTAGTAAGGGACGATCAGCATCGGGATGACCGCATTGATCCAGCCGCCCAGCTTAAACGGCAGTTTTTTGCCGAATTTTTCAAAGGCGCCGACAGGACTTTTTCCTGTCATCCGTCCCAGAGTCGTTTCTGAAACAATCAATGTGTAACCAAACGTAAGAACAAGCAGCAGATAAACCAGCAAAAACATACCGCCGCCGTATTTTGCAGCCAAATACGGGAATCGCCATATATTTCCCAAACCTACCGCCGAACCGGCAACTGCCAGGACATAACCGAAACGGCCGGAAAAATTGCCGCGGGAAGCAGAACCGTGTTCCTGCTTTTCAGTAGATATTTTTTCATTCATTACATCTATTCCTCCAATTTTCAACAGTATCTTTTCTAGATTATCATTTATTGTTCCCGCCGTCAAATATATATTTACAAAAACCCGCATCATTTAGCAAATTTTTACTAAATAATGCGGGTTTCACCTGCTTTATTTTCTGTTTACCGGAAAATATTTCTATTTTTATTTATAATTCACGATATCGCCAAAATCTTTTTTAAGACTTGCGCCGCCGACAAGACCGCCGTCGATATCTGCCTGTGCAAATAATTCCGGAGCGCTGGCTGCGGAAACACTGCCGCCATACTGGATGCGGACAGCTTCTGCCGTCGCATCCCCGTAAAGCTCACGGATGCACTGGCGGATAGCGGAACATACTTCCTGCGCCTGTTCGGTTGTGGCCACTTTGCCTGTACCGATAGCCCAGATTGGTTCATAAGCAATGACTGCCGATGCAGCCTGCTCTGCCGTCACATTCAGAAATGCAATTTTAATCTGCTGGCGGATCCAGTCAATGGTGATGCCCTGTTCTCTCTGAGTCAGTGTTTCACCACAGCAGATAATCGGTGTCAGTCCGTGTTCAAAAGCCTTCAGCACTTTTTTGTTCACAGTCTCATCGGTTTCCGCAAAATACTCACGGCGTTCCGAATGTCCGATAATGACGTAGGCAACGCCGGCGTCTGTCAGCATATCCGGTGCGATTTCTCCGGTATAAGCGCCCTTTTCTTCAAAATACATATTTTCAGCGCCAATCCGGATATTTGTGCCCTTTGCTGCTTCCACTGCCGGAATAATATCAATGGCCGGCACACAGAATACAACGTCTACATCTTCACTGACAACTAAAGGTTTCAATTCTTCTATTAAAGCAACGGCCTGGGAAGGTGTCATATTCATCTTCCAGTTGCCTGCTACAATCTTTCTGCGCATTTTTCAAATCCTCCTATTTATCATCTGCCGCAACAACACCCGGTAAATCCTTACCCTCAAGGAATTCCAGAGAAGCGCCGCCGCCGGTGGAAATATGGGTCATTTTATCCCCGAAGCCAAGCTGGTTTACTGCTGCTGCTGAATCACCGCCGCCGATGATCGTTGTCGCATCGGTGTCTGCCAGAGCTTTTGCCACAGCAATCGTTCCTTTGGCAAGGATCGGATTTTCAAAAACGCCCATCGGTCCGTTCCATACAACCGTCTTCGCATTCTTTACAGCATCTGCATATTTTTCAGCCGTTGCCGTGCCGATATCCAGTCCCATCATATCTGCCGGAATCGCATCCGAAGCCACAACGCTGACAGGAATTTCTGCATCGATCGGATTCGGAAAATCCTTTGTGATCGTTGTATCGATTGGAAGATAGAGATTTTTGCCGAGCTTTTCAGCCTTCTCCATCATTTCTTTACAGTAATCAATCTTCGAATCATCCACGAGGGATGTGCCGATTTCATAGCCCTTTGCTTTCAGGAAGGTATAGGCCATACCGCCGCCGATAATCAGGGTATCACATTTTTCCAGAAGATTGGAAATAACATTCAGTTTATCCGCAACCTTGGCGCCGCCGAGAATGGCGACAAACGGGCGTACCGGGGTATTTACGGCATTTCCAAGGAAATCAATTTCTTTCTGCATCAGATAACCGACAGCGCAGGTATCCACATATTCGGTCACGCCGACATTGGAACAGTGGGCGCGGTGTGCCGTTCCAAAAGCATCATTGACAAAGACATCACATAATGAAGCCAGTTCTTTACTGAAAGCTTCGCCGTTCTTTGTTTCCTCAATACGATAGCGGGTATTTTCAAGAAGGATCACATCACCGTCCTTCATGGCTTCCACTGCCGCTCTGGCATTGGCGCCGACAACTTCGTTATCCGCAGCAAATTTAACTTCCTGACCAAGGAGCTCACTTAATTTTACAGCAACCGGCGCCAGAGACAGCTCCGGTTTCGCCTCGCCCTTCGGTTTTCCGAGATGGGAGCATAAAATCACTTTCCCGCCGTCGCTGATTAACTTTTTAATCGTCGGAAGCGCTGCTGTCAGACGGTTTGTGTCTGTAATCACGCCATCCTTCAGCGGCACATTAAAATCGCAGCGGCAAAGCACCCGTTTTCCCTTCACATTAATATCATCTACTGATTTTTTATTCAATCCCATGCGATCATCCTCCATTATACATTATCCGATATAAAGAGGCCCGGTCCCTCTGAGACCGGACCTCTGTGGGTCTTAACTGAATTATGCTAATTCAGAGAAATATTTGATTGTACGAACCATCTGGCTTGTGTAACTGTTTTCATTATCATACCAGGACACAACCTGAACTTCGTATAAATCATCTGCAATCTGGCATACCATTGTCTGAGTTGCATCAAATAAAGAACCATAGTTCATACCAACGATATCGGAAGATACGATTTCGTCTGTATTATAACCGAAGGATTCATTGGAAGCGGCTTTCATCGCTGCGTTGATATCCTCTTTTGTCACGCCGGCTTTTTTAACAACGGCTGTTAAGATAGTGGTAGAACCTGTCGGCGTCGGAACACGCTGTGCGGAACCGATCAATTTACCGTTCAGTTCAGGAATAACAAGACCGATCGCTTTGGCTGCACCTGTGGAGTTCGGAACGATATTCACAGCGGCTGCACGGGAACGTCTTAAGTCACCCTTTCTCTGAGGTCCGTCGAGAGTCATCTGATCGCCTGTATAAGCGTGGATCGTACACATGATACCGGACTGGATCGGAGCGTATTTGTTCAGAGCATCCGCCATCGGTGCCAGACAGTTTGTTGTACAGGAAGCTGCGGAGATAATCGTATCTTCTGCTTTCAGAGTCTCGTGGTTTGTATTATAAACAATTGTTGGCAGATCATTTCCTGCAGGTGCGGAAATAACAACTTTACGTGCGCCGGCATTAATATGTGCCTGTGCTTTGTCTTTTGATGTATAGAATCCGGAACATTCCAGAACAACGTCAACCTTTAATTCCCCCCATGGACAGTTGTTTGCATCCGGGAATGCATAAATACGGATTTCTTTGCCATCAACAGTGATGGAATCTTCGCCTGCACTTACTTTATCTGCCAGAGCATATCTTCCCTGTGATGAATCATATTTTAATAAATGAGCTAACATAGCAGGGCTTGTCAGGTCATTGATTGCTACAACTTCATAGCCTTCTGCCCCAAACATCTGACGAAATGCCAGACGTCCAATACGTCCAAATCCATTAATTGCTACTCTTACTGCCATAATTAAGTTCCTCCTCAAAGATAATTTTACTGTTGTACTTTAGCATTACAACTTATTAACAATTCTATTCTACCCAATAATAAAATAAAATTCAAGTCTATTTAACCATTATTATTTGACATCTCCCTCCGGGACGCCTATATTTAATTATGAGAAAAATGATATCATTTCAAGGAGGTTCCCCTATGATTACAAGCGATATACATATGCATTCTTCATTCTCTTCAGACTCGGAAGCCCCGATGGAATCAATGATTCTGGGCTCTGCTGCCAAAGGCCTGAAGACGATATGTTTTACAGAACATCTGGATTTTGAATATCCTTCCGACAATAATGAAGTGCTTTTTCAGGTGGATTTTGACGCTTACACAAAAAAATTGTTTGAATTAAAAAACAAATACAAAGACGTTATTGAGGTGCTTTATGGCATCGAATTCGGCCTGATCCCCCATCTGGCCGACCGGTACAGGGCGGTAGCAAAGGCCCACGACTTTGATTTTATCATCGGCTCATCCCATCTGATCGGCGGACCATGGTATAAAGAAGATATTGAATTTGTAAAAGAACATGGATTTGCACCGGAAATGATGCGGCACGGCGACCCCTACGAAAAAGAATTCTGGGAAGGCCGCCCGGCAGACGTCATCTGCGAAGCCTATTTTCAGACCATTATTGACAATATCAGGGCTTACAAAGATTTTGATACCTATGCTCACATTGATTATGTCATCCGTTATGCGCCGGAAAAAAATAAGGGCTATACCTATAAAAAATATGCGGATATTCTGGACGAAGTTTTAAAGACCATTATCCACGAGAATCTGGCTCTGGAAATCAATACTGCCGGTTATAAATACGGTCTCGGCCAGCCAAATCCCCAGGCGGATATTCTGAAACGTTACCGGGAACTTGGCGGCGAAAAGATCACCATCGGCGCCGACGGTCATAAGCCGGAACACATCGCTTATGATTTTAAAAAAGCCGAAGACCTTTTGACCGGCCTCGGCTTTAAGTATTATACGGTTTTTAGAAAGCGGCGTCCTGTGATGCTTCCGTTCTGATTCTGTTTTTCAGAAACGCATAAGCTTCTGCCGATGTGGCATAACGGTAAGGATTCGTATAAAAAATATCTGAAAGTCCCAGTGTAAACTGCCCCAGAAGGAACCATCCGAAAAAGGACAGATCCAGTACAAACAGATCCCCTTTATGTCCCGCCGTCATCTGACGGCTCAGATCCAGGACCTCTTTGGAAGACATCGACGGATTTTCAGCCAGAATATATTCCACCATACTGTATTCATAAGCTTTGATGATTCCCGGAACTACCAAAAGCAGCGACCATAAAATAATCGAAATTTCCCGCCGGAGCATGGCTTTGACCACCGGCCAGAAATCTTTTCGGTTAAAGGCAAATGCCAGTTCACCAATCCCTGTTTTTACTGTCCGGTTTCTGTAAAAGAAACTGGACAGGCCAACCCGGATCGGATTGATGATAAGCAGGCTTAACGCCAGCCGGATAAGGATAATCGCTATCAGAAGCATTCCCACACCGCTGTTGATAATCCCGTAAAAAACGCCTTTTCCATTCTGAGCATACATGAAACGGTCCAGATATTCATCGAGAAACGGTATCTCCGAACTGTCTGCGTCAAATACCGTATTGCCGTCGCTGTAACTCCACCGTGCCGCCGGCTCATCCTCCGAACCGGCCCCATTATTCGTTCCCGCCGTTCCCGAAAACTGCAGCAGCAAAACGATGACACAGGCCAGCACCGCTGTCCAGTAATAACGCCGCATACAGATTTTCGCCTGCCGTTTGAATTCGGGACGATTCCATCCATTCATTTGTACCCCTCCTGTCTTTTATCTTCGGACGCTGTCAATGATACCGCCGCCGACCACATAATCTCCGTCATACATGACAAGAGCCTGTCCCGGCGTAATGGCCCGCTGAGGTTCGTCAAATTCACAGATCAGACGTCCGTCTTCTGTCATATAAACCACAGCCCCGGCGCCCTGGTGTGCATAACGCACTTTTGCCTGAACCCGGATTTTTTCTCCGGGCTTCGGTTCAGGAATGGACATCCAGTTCACCTGGGACGCTTCCAGCGCCGAATCAAAAACATCACTGCCGCTGCCGATCACCACTTCGTTCGTTTCCGGCCGGATCTCTGTAACAAAAACCGGATGGCCCATGGACAGATTCAGCCCTTTACGCTGACCGATGGTATAATGGGTAATCCCTTCATGCGTCCCGAGAACCTTTCCGTCTTTATCGACAAAATGACCCTTTGGCAGTTTCTTCCCTGTATAATCATAAAGAAATTTCTGATAATTGCCGTCCGGGATAAAGCAAATGTCCTGGCTGTCCGGTTTCGAAGCGACCAAAAGTCCCATTTCTTCCGCCATCTGACGGATTTCATCCTTTGTATAATCGCCCACAGGCATCAGAGTTTTTGAAAGCTGATCCTGAGTGAGATTATAGAGGGCATAGGTCTGATCCTTTCTGGACGGCGCTTTTTTCAATGTGTATCTTCCATTCGGAAGCCGGACTACGTTGGCATAGTGTCCCGTGGCAATATAATCGCCGCCGATAGACAGCGCCCGGTGAAGCAGCGCCTCCCATTTCACATAGCGGTTGCACCGTATACATGGATTCGGCGTTCGGCCCAGAAAATATTCACGGACAAAATCATCCATCACCCACGCTTTAAATTCTTTTTTGAAATTCATCACATAATAGGGAATATCCAACTGTTCTGCCACCCGTCGGGCATCATCAACGGCACTCAGCCCACAGCATCCGCCGTTTTCTTCCTGAACCGCCGTCTCTTCATCCTGCCAGATCTGCATGGTCACACCGATAACATCATACCCCTGCTTTTTTAAAAGCATGGCAGCCACCGATGAATCCACACCGCCGGACATTCCGACAATCACTTTTTTATTTATCATGGATTAATAATCTTCTTCCTCTTCTTCTTCGCTGATATCTGACTTCGGTTTGGATAAACCTTCAATCTTAATTCCGTTTTTCTCTGCATAATCCCATAAAGCCGCATGAATGGCTTCCTCGGCCAGAAGTGAACAGTGGACTTTCACCGGCGGCAGTCCGTCCAGCGCTTCCATAACCGCTTTATTTGTAACCGTCAGCGCTTCATGGATCGTTTTCCCTTTAACAAGCTCTGTCGCCATACTGCTCGTTGCCACAGCCGCACCGCAGCCGAAAGTTTTAAATTTGACATCCTGAATGACCTGATTCTCGTCAATATCAAAATAAATACGCATAATATCGCCGCATTTTGCATTTCCTACGGTACCTACACCGCTGGCATTTTCAATTTCACCCACATTTCTCGGATTCTGAAAATGATCCATTACTTTTTCACTGTACATATGAATTCCTCCTGTTTTCTGTTAATTCTTCTTTATAAAATCTTCGTATAACGGAGACATGGATCTGAGCCGTTCCACAATCCCTTTAACCTTTTCAACCACATAGTCCATTTCTTCTTTTGTATTGTCCTCGCCCAATGTGAGACGCAGTGAACCGTGAGCAATCTCATGAGGAAGTCCGATAGCAAGCAGTACATGGGACGGATCCAGAGAACCGGATGTACATGCGGAACCGCTGGAGCCGCAGATTCCCGCCATATCCAGCATAATCAGAAGGGATTCGCCCTCGATGAACTGGAAACTGAAATTGGCATTGTTCGGCAGACGTTTCTCAGAATCTCCGTTCAGCCGTGTATAAGGAATCTCTTTAAGAATACGTCCGATTAAATAATCTCTCAGTTCCGTTTCTTTCTTTATCCGTTCATCCATAGTTCTGACAGCAATTTCAACAGCCTTTCCAAGCCCTACAATACCCGGCACATTTTCCGTGCCCGCCCGGCGTTTCCGCTCCTGAGCGCCGCCATGGATAAACGAACGGATCTTCACCCCTTTGCGGATGTATAAAAATCCGATGCCCTTCGGCCCGTTCAGTTTATGGCCGCTGCCGCTGAGCATATCAATATTCATCGCATCCACATCGATCGGAATCTGTCCAAAGGCCTGGACCGCATCCGTATGGAATAAAATTCCATGTTCGTGGGCGATCGCGCCAATTTCTTTCACCGGCTGAATCGTTCCGATTTCGTTATTTGCAAACATCACTGTGATCAGGATCGTCGTCGGACGAATCGCTTTCTTTAATTCATCCAGTTTGAGAATTCCGTGTTCGTCCACATCCACATAAGTCACTTCAAATCCCCGTTCCTTTTCCAGATATTCACAGGTATGCAAAATGGCATGGTGTTCGATCTTTGATGTGATAATATGATTTCCCTTGTTTTTAAAAGCTTCTGCCGTAGCCACCAGCGCCCAGTTATCCGCTTCCGAACCGCCTGCCGTAAAATAAATGTTCTGGGCATCTGTCCCCAGAGCTTTGCCGATAATTTCCCGGCTTTCTGTAACAATCTGTTTATTTTTAGAACCCAGCTCATAAATGCTGGATGGATTTCCATAATTCTCAGTAAAATACGGAAGCATTGCCTCCAGAACTTCCGGTCGTGTCGCGGTCGTTGCCGCATGATCCAGATAAATGACTTTCTTATCCATTTTTATCGCTCCATTTCATATCATTAATTATTTTGAACAATAGGCCTCCGGATGATTCTGATCGTCACCGGGATGACTGTTGGCGACAATCTCCTCCAGAGTCATCGAATCCATCGCCTCATTAATACTATTATTAATACGCTTCCAGACATATTTGGTGACGCAGGAATCAAACTTGGCACACATGTCCTCATTATCCGGGCAGTTCACAAGAAGCATATCCCCTTCCAGCGCCCGCAATACATCGCCGACAGAAATTTCTCCCGCAGGCTTCGCCAGCCGGTATCCACCGTTCGTTCCACGGCTGCTGCTGACAAGTCCCGCCTTTTTCAGTTTTGCAAACAACTGCTCCAGATAACTTTCCGACAATCCTTCGCGCAAAGCGATCGAGTTGATCGAAATCGGCTCATCTGTCGCAAACAGAGCCAGATCTACGGCTGCTCTCAGGCCATACCGGCCCTTTGTTGAAAGTTTCATCTACTCCCTCCAAACATATCCGAGTAAAACGCTCGGATTTATGTTCTCAGAATACCATTTCCGAACCGGACTGTCAATATCCTTTTATCCGAGAAGTTCCAAAAATTTTTCTTCGGTGAGAATTGGGATTCCCAGCTCCCGGGCCTTTTTATTTTTCGAGGATGCGGACTCCGAATCGTTATTTATCAGGTAGCTGGTCTTCGAGGATACAGACCCCGCCACCTTTCCGCCTCTGGCTTCAATGACTGCCTTTACTTCATTCCGGTTGGCAAAGTGGTGGACGCTTCCCGTAATTACAAAGGTCATATTTTCAAAAATTCGGGCCTCCCCGGAAATTTCTTCTTTTTCAAGGACAACTTCCGCCATCAGTCTCTCTACCTGCTGTCGTTTCGCCCCGTCTCTGAAAAAGCATTCCACATTGCGGGCGATCACCGGACCAATTCCTTCAATCGTAGCAATTTCTTCTGCAGGCGCCGCCATCAGCGCTTCCATATTGTCTTTAAAATAGCGGCAGAGAAGCTTTGCATTGGACAGGCCGACATTGGCAATGCCAAGACTGTAAACAAACCGGGCCATCGGTATTTTTCGTGATTTTTCCACAGCCTGAATCAGATTATTGTAAGATTTTTCTCCCATGCCTTCCATAGCTATGATCGCATCTTTGTGATTTTCCAAATGAAAAAGATCTTCAAGGCAGCTCACAAATCCCTTCTGGACAAATTTTTCCAGGGTTGCTTCGGAGAGGCCTTCGATATTAAAAGCATCCCGGGATACAAACAGAGACAATCCTTTAATATGTTTGGCTTCGCAGTCCGGGTTTGGACAGATCAGGACTTTCACATCATTTTCTTTTGAAATTTTTGTCGGCTGATGACAGACCGGACATTCGGACGGAATTTCCAGAGTGCCGCTGCGGGTCAGATTCTCGCTGATCTGCGGGATAATCATATTCGCCTTATACACCATCAGTTCATCTCCAAGTCCGAGGGCCAGACTTTCTACGATACTCACATTATGAATACTCGCCCGGGACACCGTGGTCCCCTCTAACTGAACCGGCTCAAAAATCGCTACCGGATTAATTAGTCCGGTCCGGGATGCACTCCATTCCACCTCAAGCAGACGGGTTTTTTCGGTTTCATCCGCCCATTTAAAGGCAATCGAATCTCTCGGGAATTTCGCCGTCGTGCCAAGGGAACGGCTGTAGGCAATATCATCCAATGTCAGCACCAGACCATCGGAAGGCAGATCGTTTTTCGTCACCTGCTCTCCAAACCAATGGACTTCCGATGCAATCGTATCCCCGTCAACGACTTTATATTCAACCACATCAAACCCAAGATGTCTCAGCCATTCCATCTGTATCCGGCGGGAATTTTCAAAGTCCACATTTTCCGCTTTAACCACTGTAAATCCATAAAACCGGACATTTCTTTTGGCTGTAATTTCGTTATTCAACTGACGCACGGAGCCGCTGCAGAGATTTCTCGGATTTTTATACCGGGCATCCACATCTTCAATGCCCGCATTTAATTTTTCAAAATCCGAATACCGGATAATGGCTTCCCCGCGGAGGATCAGCTCGCCGTCATAGGGAATTTTATGAGGTACATTTTTAAAGACCCGGGCATTATTCGTAATAACCTCTCCGGTCACTCCGTTTCCACGGGTTACCGCTTTAAACAGTTCCCCGTTCCGGTAAGTCAGAACAATCGTCAGTCCGTCCAGTTTCCAGGAAAGCAGGCCTTTGTGGATTCCAATCCACGCTTTCAGTGTTTCCGTATCCTTCGTTTTATCCAGAGACAGCATCGGCGTTTCATGATTTTCCTTTGGCAGATCACTCAGCACCTCATAACCGACATGCACCGTCGGGCTGTCGGACATCACGGTGCCGGTCTCTTTTTCCAGTTGAACCAGTTTATCATAAAGAGCGTCATAGTCGTAATTGCTCATGATCTCCCGGGCTTCCTGATAATAAGTTCTGGACGCCTCATTTAACTGATCGATCAGTCGGCGCATTTCTTTCACGGCATCACTCATGGGACATACCTCCCTTTAATTCCTTTAACTCTCTGCCCGTAACTTCCCGCCACTGTCCTTCCGGAAGGTCACCCAGCAAAATATTCATAATCCGTATACGTTTTAATGTAACCACACGAAAATCAAAATATGCGCACATCCGCCGTATCTGGCGGTTCAGCCCCTGGGTCAGAATAATGCGGAAGGTATAGGCATCCACCTTTTTCACCTTGCATGGGCGGGTTTTTACACCGAGCTCTTCCAGAAAAACGCCCTGGCTCATCCCCCGTATAAAGTCCGCCGTAATCCGCCGGGACACCCGGACTTCATATTCTTTTTCATGATAATTCCGCGCCTTTAAAACCTCATTCATCAGTTCCCCGTCATTTGTCAGAAGAATCAGGCCTGTGGAATCCTTATCCAGACGTCCAACCGGATACACCCGTTCCGGGTAATTCAGATAATCGACGATATTATCCTTCTCCTTGCTCGAGCAGACAATTCCCTTCGGCTTGTTCATCGCCAGAAGGACTTTTTTCGTATTCTCCCGGCCTACCGGCTGTCCGTCAAACATAATCTCTTCCGTTCCGTCAACCTTTTCGCCCATGTCCGCCGCATGACCGTTCACATAAACCTTTCCCGCTTCAATATAGCGGTCTGCCTCCCGCCGTGAGCAAACGCCCTGGCTGCTTAAATATTTATTTAATCGCATTTTTTCCATCATCATTTCTCCTCAATCCAACAAAAGGTTTCTATCCCCTCTGGTAATAGAAACCTTTTAAGTCGTCATTAAATATTATTATTCTGCTGCTTCTGTTTCGCCGGTTGTTTCTGTCTCACCTGCCGGTGTTTCGCCGCCTTCAGCGGTTTCAGATTCAGGTGCTCCGGACTCGGAAACCGTTTCGGCTGTCACATCCGTTTCCGGTACGGAAAGGCCGTCAATGAAATTTCTCAGCGCCTCATCCTTGGCACAGGCGGCTTCCTTCTCCTGATAGACCGTTGCCATCAGGTCCTTAACCTCATCATCCTCATAGAGATTTTCAATATATGCCTTTGTCGCCGCATCATACGCATATGTGGATCCGGTTTTCTCACCCCGGTATATGTAATATGCGCCATCTGCGGTACTTTTCACGTAAACCATGGTCAGATTCGGTGCCGGCGTAGGGATATCCCTGATTTTTAAATCGTCATAAATAAAGACAAAGTAAGATCCTTCTTCCAGTCCCTTCTTTGTATAGCAGACCGTATTTGAATAACCCTCGATAATCTTGGATGTTGATGAAAGTACATCACTGCTGACTTCATCCGTTGTATTATAAATTTTTTTCAGAGCATCCACATCCCCATTGGTCAGTGCCTCCCGGTATCTCTTAATCAAGTCATTGACTTCCGGATATTTATCCTTTAACAGACGGTCTTTTGCAATTTCATCCTCGTTAATAACCACGCTCTCCGTTGTACGTGCTGCGGCAGCCTGTTTATCATTTGATTTGTTCTTCACAGATAAGACAATGCCTGCGATTGCAGCAGCGATAACGATTACGGAAAGGATAATAACGAGCAGCGTTTTACTACGGTTCGTCTTCATAGTAATCCTCCTTTTCAGTTCTTTTTATTTTAACAAAAAAAGCCCCTTTCGTCAACTATATCCGCCTTTTCAGCCGCTTTCCGGCATATTGTACAGTCGTTTTTGCAAATTTTTTTCAAAAAGTCATTGCAAAACTGTGAAACTTATAGTAGAATACTACTTGCACCCGTAGCTCAGTGGATAGAGCACTGGCCTCCGGAGCCAGGTGCGTGGGTTCAATTCCCGTCGGGTGCATTTAACTAAGAAGTGCCGAAACCTTTGTTTTCAAGGGCCTCGGCACTTTTCGTTTTATCTGAACGCTCATCGGTTATTCCAATGATTTTTTTAAGTCGCTTTCCGGAGAACTTTCTGAATACGTTGTCCTTCTTTCGCCCTTCACCCGGCGCTTTTTCAGATACATATTGGCATCTGCTTTTTCAAAGAGTTCATTCAATGTCATGGATGCATCTTCACAGAAAAAATATCCATAGGAAATTTCTATATGGGTTTTTCCCTCTTTATTTATTTTATCCACTTCACGGTCAAAATAATCCAGACTCTCCTTAATGCCATCCTCGGTCATTTCTCTGAGCATTACAAGGAATTCATCCCCGCCGATCCGGAAACACCTTCCGAACTTTCCGAATACCTTCCGAATACATTTTGCTGTTTCCCTCAGAAGCAGGTCGCCGGCCTGATGACCACAGTTGTCATTGATTACCTTTAGATTATCGTTGTCAAAGACGATGTAGGCGATTCCCTCTGCGGACACATCATCCCCGAGCATTTTCTCAAAAGCGGTTCGATTTTCCATTCCCGTCATAACATCGATATAAATCATTTTCCTGTAGATTTTTGCTTTGGCGCTTTCTTCAACATAGTAATAAACTTCATCAAAAACCGCCCATATGAGGCAGCCCATAAATACAAAAAATCCAAGACAGTAAAAATAAACATAATTCACAGGCGATTTGGAATAAAACAGAATCAAAGAAACGATACCGCAAAGCGATAAGAGGGCAAAGCCGATAACTACTTTTTTTATTCCCTGGTTTTTATATTTTTTAATTTCAATAATACTCTTTTCCAGTATAATAATGATCGTAATCACAATAAAAACATGCTGTAAAAAGAGCCATTGATAAATCGGCGCCATCCGGAAAAGATAGACACCCAAAATGACTGCCGTATTCACCGAACCAATCCCCAAAAGGATATCGAATACCTTCCACCGGTAAACCATCATTTCTTTAACAAATAAAATTATAAATAACGGCATCAAAAGAAACGTCACAAAAGATACCAAACTTACGATGGAGGTTCTTCCCGTAAAAAGCTGCATGATCTGTGAATCCGTCAGTACCCATATACCCACATCCAGAATAAAAAGATCCAAAAACTGCATCCTTCTCAGACTTTTCTTGGACATATCTGCCCTGAAGCTGATTCTATAGAAGAAACTGACCAGTATCGAAATCAATGTTAAAAAGAAAAAGATCAGGGCATAAAACCCACTCGAAAGGCTTCTGTAAAATATGGCATTTTTCTCGCCCAGATAAATTGGTTTTTTCATAATACGGTCCACAAATTTTTTGCTTTCCGTAATCCGTACTGAAAGCTCTTTTCCCGAAGAATCCCCCGGAAGTTCCACCCAGTGACGGCGGTTCCCATGCTCTCTGTAAATATCTTCGAAAGCATAAATCTCCTGCCCATCCAGAAATACCTCTAACGCCGCCCAGGAATTTTCCATGCTGAAAACAAGGTTTTCTCCAAGTCCTTCCGGAATCCTGTAAACGTATTCCCAGCAGGTTCCTTCCGCATTCTTTTTGATTTCCTTCGCCCACTGCTGATTTAATTCTGTTATTTCTCCCAGAGGAACCCGGCCGCTTCCGTTGTCAATCATAAAGCTTTTAATCAGCGCTGCTGCAACGATAATCACAAGAAGCGCACACATACCTCTGCTCACATGTCTACGGATAGTAATCCCTCCCGTCATCCATAGTCCTGTTTATTTTCTTATTTTCTATTCTACCACATTTTCCCAAAAAAGGCGAGTTTCCGGCCCGGAGAAAACCTTTAAAATAAATGAATTTTATATCACTCTAAAAAAGGTGCAGGATTTTTCCTGCACCTTTTTCCGGATCATTGAATTATTTGAATAAGGACTGAATCATCGTGAAAACGCCGGCGGACTGTAAAAAGAGAACGGCCATCATCACAGGAACCACATACCGGATCATAACAATGTAGAGCTTCTTACGTCCGAAAGGATGACCGCTGGACTCCATCTCATCACAGATCCATTTCGGTTTAATGACCCACCCGATAAAGATGCAGGTCAGCAGAGAAATAAACGGCATCAGAAAACTGTTGCTGATATAGTCCATGACGTCCAGAAGCTGCGCTGTCTGTCCGTTCGGCAGCGTCAGCTCGAAGTATAAAACATTATATCCCATACAAATAACCACCGAAGCGGCTGCCGAAAGCAAACCGATGACCAGACTTGTCTTCTTCCGCGTCGTGTGAAAAATATCCATACAGTTCGCCACCAGTGTCTCCATAATAGAAACCGACGATGTCAGCGCCGCAAAAAGAACCATTACAAAAAATACCGCACCAATGAGACTGCCGATACTTCCCATTTCCGCAAAAACCTTTGGAAGCGAAATAAACATCAGGCTCGGCCCGGAGGCCATACCTTCGGTTCCGAAGAAAACATAAACGGCCGGAATAATCATTAACCCTGCCAAAAAGGCAACAAATGTGTCAAAAAATTCAATCTGACCGAGGGAGCGTCCCAAATTCACATCTTTCTTTACATAAGAGCCATAGGTAATCATAATCCCCATAGAAACACTGAGGGAGAAAAACAACTGGCTCATGGCATCCAGAAGAATTTCCAGAAAGCGCTTCCATGTAATGCCGTCAAAATTCGGAAGCACGTAAACCGAAAGTCCCTGAAGGCCTGTCCGCACGACGCCGTTTCCATCTTCAAAACGAAGGGTCAGCGAAAATATCGAAATTCCGATAATCATCAAAAGCAGTCCAGGCATGACAATTCTTGCAAACCGTTCAATCCCTTTTTCCACGCCGCCATAAACAATAAACGCCGTAATTGATAAGAAAATGAGCATGAAAACGACCGGGGCCGCCCCGGATGTGATGAAAGATGTAAAATATCCGTCCCGGGCCGCTTCATTTCCCCGCATTGTAATAAACGTAAACATATATTTGCCGATCCATCCGCCGATAACGGAATAATAGGTCATAATCAGCACAGGAACAATAAACGTGACATATCCGAGAAATTTCCATTTCGGATGCATGGCCCCAAAAGCATGAAGCGCATTGCATTTTGTCCGCCGTCCGATAGCCACATCCGTCACAAGAAGGGTAAATCCGAAGGTCATTACCAGGACAAGGTAAACAATTAAAAATAAACCGCCGCCATCCTTGGCAGCCAGATACGGAAAGCGCCAGATATTTCCTACGCCGACGGCGCTTCCGGCAGCAGCCAGTACAAATCCGAGAGATCCGGTAAAGCCGCCTCTCTTTTTCGTGTTCATAAGTATTTCCTCCATATATCTTTATACAAACTTTATCTATTATAATGTTTTTTCAAAAGAAATCAACTTCCGGGAGTTTCTCTTAAATAAACTTTTGTCTAAAAAAGTTTATTCTCAATAGATTTTGTAATTAAAATATGGTATAATGATGCCGAAAAAATTTATTTCATCCAAAAAGTATATTTATACGAAACTTCGGAGGTTTTATGAAAGAAATCAACCAGCATGTCGGCAGGCGCATTCGGATGTACCGGAAATCCCGCCGGCTGACACTCCAGCAGTTGGCTGACCGGATTCATAAAAGCAAATCCAGCGTCAGCAAATACGAAACCGGTGAGATCACACTGGACATTGAAACCCTTGCGGAAATTTCAGAAGTGCTCCAGGTGAGCATCCACCAATTGACCGACTATCAGCCCCTATCGGATACGTCTGCCATCCACCCAGCCTCCTGCCGGGGCATAAGCCCTTTTTTCCGGGCACGCCGGATGTATTTTTATTTTTATGACGGAAAATCCGAATGTCTGAAAGACGGAATTATTGATATCCGCGAATCGGAAACCGAGCCGGGAAATTACACCGCAGACTTATCCATCAGCGTCGTTATGCCCTCCGGACGAAACCGCGGACTTTTTTATTCCGGAAAAGTTGTCTACAGCGATATGCTGATACGTTTTTCCTTTGTCAACCAGTATAATCCTCTGGAAGAAGATCTTCTTTATATTTTTAATCCTCTGGAATTCAGAGACTATACCGACGGCCTTCTCTGCGGTATTTCCAGCGCAGACTTAATGCCCTGCGCCTTTAAATGCCTTGTGACGATCACACCGCAGGAACATACGGAAGAATTAAAAAAACAGCTTCTATTCAGCAAAGAGGAATTACAGCGCTGGCAGAAATTCAATATGCTTCTCGTAGACAATCATGGTGCCTGACAAAGTCTTTGTAAATGATTGATTCACAGGCCCATGCCTGATATAATGACTATGAATATTCCGATATACAGGAGGCAGCAAAATGAAAAACATCACTTTAGGAAGCACAGGCATTACCGTTCCTCAAAACGGATTCGGCGCTTTGCCTATTCAGAGAATCAGCAGTGACGACGCGGTAACCCTTTTACGGCGTGCCTACGAAGGCGGTATACGCTTTTTTGATACCGCCCGGGCCTACAGCGACAGCGAAGAAAAAGTGGGACTCGCCCTGGAAATCTATCCGAGAAACAGCTATTTTCTCGCATCAAAAACAGCGGCGACAACACCGGAAGAATTCTGGACCCAACTGGACACATCACTGAAACTGCTGAAAACAGATTATCTTGACATTTACCAGTTCCACTGTGCAGCCACCGCATACCGGCCGGGAGACGGCTCCGGTATGTACGAATGTATGGCCGAAGCAAAACGGCTGGGAAAAATCAGACATATCGGTATCACCGCCCACCTTTTACAGGTTGCTTTTGATGCGGTGGATTCCCGCTTGTATGAAACGATTCAGTTTCCGTTCAGTTACCTGTCCTCGGATAAGGAATTTGATCTGGTCCGGAAAAGCCGCGAAAATCAGATGGGCTTTATCGCCATGAAAGGTCTTGCCGGAGGCCTGATCAATCAGGCGGAGCCCGCTATGGCTTTCATGGCACAGTTTGACAATGTTCTTCCAATCTGGGGTATTCAGAAAGCATCCGAACTGGATGACTGGCTGGCTTTTATGGATAAAACTCCGAAAATGAACGATGACATCCGAAGCTTTATCGAAAAAGAAAAGATCGATCTGGCCGGAGATTTTTGCCGTGGCTGCGGCTATTGTATGCCTTGTCCTGCCGGAATCATGATTAACCAGTGCGCCCGAATGTCACTTATGCTGCGCCGGGCCCCTTCCCAGAACTGGCTGACTGAAGAAATGCAGGAAGAAATGAGAAAAATTGAAAATTGTCTCCACTGCGGTCAGTGCTCAAAAAAATGTCCCTACGAACTGGATACGCCGGCACTGCTTGAAAAAAATTATGAGGATTATAAAAAAGTCCTTGCCGGAGAGGTGGAAGTTTAATTTCCGCATCCATCTGCAGATTGTTTCAGCAGATTAAAAATCGGCGGCCCTGGAGGCCGCCGATTTCAGTTTATCCATACATATTTTACACATCTTTGGCTGCCAGCCGGTTTTCGATTGCCTCGACCACCGTTTCCAGCACCCTGATCCGGGCATAATATTTATCATTTCCCTCAACGATCACCCACGGCGCATAAGTCGTTGATGTTCTCAAAATCATCTCATCCACGGCCTTCACATAATCGTTCCATTTTTCCCGGTTACGCCAGTCCTCATCCGTGATCTTCCAGCGTTTATTCGGATCTTCCATGCGTTCATTAAAACGCCGTTCCTGTTCTTCTTTATCAATATGCATCCAGAACTTCAGGACAATGGCTCCGGCATCCGAAAGATCTGCTTCCATCCGGTTAATTTCACTGTAAGCCCTCTGCCATTCATTTTTTGTGCAGAATCCCTCAATCCGTTCCACGAGCACACGGCCATACCAGGTGCGGTCGAAGATTGCCACATGTCCCGCCGCCGGCATCCGGTTCCAGAAACGCCACAGATAATGATGCGCCTTTTCAAAATCATTCGGCGCCGCCGTCGGCACCACCTCATAGCCCCGTGGGTCCATCGTCTGCGTCAGGCGTCGTATCGCTCCGCCTTTTCCGCCCGCATCCCATCCTTCGAAGCCGATAACCACCGGTATTCGCTGACGATAAATTTCACTGTGAAGCAGCTCCATGCGCCCCTGCAGCTCTTTCAGCTTTTTCTTATAAACGGTTTTTGACAAAGACCTTGACAGATCCACCGCATCCAGCACCGAGGCGCCAAATATCTTCTGTGTTTCTTCCTCCGGAGGTATTTCCTCCGAAAGAGCCTCTGCCTTCGCTTTCCGCTCCGCCTCGGAAAGCCATGCGCCAAAAATTTCAACGACTTTTGAAAGAATTTTTGCTTTTGCATACTCCCGGTCCGTAGCCTCGATAATCGTCCAGCTTCCAAAATCCGTATCCGTTTTCTGGATCATTTCTTCAAAAGCCTTCAGCCATTCATCATAGTCTCTGTTATGCTTCCAGTCGTCTTCTGTCACACGCCACCGGGTTTCTTCAGCGCTCTCCAGCACCTTAAATCTTTTCTTCTGTTCTTTCCGTGAAATGTGAAGAAAAAATTTGATAATGAGCATACCGCTCTGCGTCAGCTCTTTTTCAAAATCCAGAATATTGTTATAACAGTTTTCTGTTTTCTCCCGGTTCCGTCGTCCCTCCGCCCGGTCTTCCACGATTTTCGTGTACCAGCTCCGGTCAAAGATATGAATCCGGCCATTTTCCGGTAATTTCGTCCAGAAGCGCCACAGATAAGGATGCATCGCCTCTTCCCGGGTCGGTCTCTGTATGGTAAATACTTTAAATCCCCGCGGATCCATCGGCTGTATCAGTTCGTTAATCATTGTTCCCTTTCCCGAAGAACCGAATCCCTCGAAAACAATCATCACCGGTACTCCGCGCTTTCGCATTTCACGCTGGAGCAGCGATAACTGCGGTGTCAGCCGTTCCATTAAATCCTTACATTCATTTTTAGACATTTTTTTCGATAAATCAATTTTTTCCAGCATAAATTCCTTTCCTGCAGAACAAAAAAAATCAGGACTCCAATAATTTTGGAACCCTGATCTGCAATTCTTTAAAAATATTTTTTGCTGCCCCACAAATTACTTTTTTTCAACTCGATATACTCACTGTATGCTTTCTCAAGTATCTGTTTTTCATTCGTAAATTTCAGCAAATGGTAAGCCTCGTGATATTTATAATACCCTGAGTCCACAAAATATTCTTCACGCTGTGGTCTGCTGTGATAACTGTCGGACATCATCAGATACCAGTGTACGTCTTTCACGATTAAGTCCTGTGCTGTATTAAAAGTATATTGGCTTTTTCCCACATATTTTATAATCGAAGCACTGACTCCCGTTTCTTCACGCACTTCCCTGATAGCTGTTTCTTTATACTCTTCACCCTCCTCAACAGTTCCTTTTGGCAACACCCATCCTTCATACTTATTCCTGTAATTTTTATAAAGCAGAAGAATCTTGCCTCTGAATATAACCACACCGCCGCAGCTTGTTGCTTCTATCATGGTTGTACCTCCATCTTATGGTGTGTGTTTCGCTTGATATAAGTATACAACCATTTAATCACAAATACAACCTTATTTTTACACAGCCTTTACAGCCCTGCCCTGTTCTTTTTACTGAGCCAGATATGTCTGAAACACTGTATTTGCCACAGGCAGAGCGCTTTCATAATAACCTTCATCATTTTCCACAAGAACACAGATGGCAATCTGCGGCTGTTCTGCCGGCGCATAGCCGATAAACCATGAATTATCGCCGCGGCCGCTGACCTCTGCGGTTCCTGTTTTTCCGGCGACAGAATATCCATAGCCCGAAAGGGAGGTCGCCGTCCCGTAATCAACAACGGATTCCATCAACTGTCCCAGAATCGTCGCTTCCTCCGTAGAAAGAACCTGTCCGAAGGATTCAGGAAGATACTTTTTAACCCGGCGTCCGCCGCCGGCCGTCTCAATGCCATCCACCATATAAGGCTCCATCAGATTGCCGCCATTGGCGATCGCCGATGCGATCATGGCCATATGCAGCGGCGTCACCTGAGTATGTCCCTGTCCGATGGCCGTCGCTGCAATCTGCCAGTCTGTATCGTCTGAGGCCAGACTGAAAAGACTTTTCGTGTGCATAATATCCGTCGGCAGCTCTTTATTAAAAAAGAGACTTTCACAGGTATCTTTTAAAAGATTATTTTTTAATTTTAACCCGATATTTCCAAAAGATGCATTACAGGAATTGGCAAAAGAATCCTGGAAGTTTTCTTCACCATGAACTGTCTGGTCAAAACAGGTGATATAATCATCTCCGCCCAGGTTAATCTGCCCTTCACAGACATAGCTGTAATTATTATAGTTCAGCCCTGAACGGATATAAGCCAGCGATGTCAGCGTTTTGAAAATCGATCCAGGGACAAACAGTCCGAAAGTCGTTTTGTTTAAGAGGCTGTCGTTATCCTCATCGCCGACAATTCCTTCGTAATCATAAATCAGCGTGTTCGGATCGTAGTCCGGTTTGGAAACCATCGCAAGAACCCGCCCCGTCGCCGGCTCCAGTGCGATGACTGCCCCGTCGTTACCGCCGAGAGCATTATAGGCCGCTTCCTGGAGTCCTGCATTCAGTGTCGTCATGATCTGATCTCCCTGATTCTTTTCTCCACGGATATCCTGCAGCGCATTTAAAATCGGATTGCCGTTGGACTGGAGCATAAAAAAGTTCTGAGCCAGCTCAATCCCTGACTGATTGATTTCCGATGTTCCCACCGCATGGGCAAATATCCGTCCCATCGGGTAATACCGGGTTTCATTGCCCACTTCATCCACCAGGGTTTCCGCAAGAACCGTTCCGTCACTGGAAATAATGTCCCCGCGGACTACGGTATCCGCAAAAGAATTGACGCGGACATTGTAGGCGCTGTTGATCACATCTTTGCTGACAAAAGCATTAAAATACACAAAATATCCGATCATCAGTACAAAAAGCCCTGCAAAAACATAGGTTATAGTCAGAATTTCCCGATTCTGGCTCCGCCGTTTTTTTCGAACTTCTTTTCTTTCTTCCAGTTCTTCCGGCGTCATCCGGAGTTTTTTCACCCGTCGTCTGCCTCCGGTCTTTTCCGGTATTTCATCGGTCTCCTCAGGCACCGTTATTTTTTTCTTTCTCCGGACATCTCCAAGCTCCGGTCCGCTGTTCTGTTTTTCTGTTGTTTTTTCAATGGTATCCACCGGTTCCAGCGCATCTTCGAAAAAATCCATGGTATCAAAATCCGGATGGAATTCAAACTCTTCACCGTCGTTCACCGGCAGATCTCTGAAAATTTTTGTATCACCCATCGATGCTTTTCGACTCTCATCCGCCGATTTTGATGTGTCCGGCTTCGGCACATCGTCAATATTTATTTTCCGGACGGTCTTCCTGGTTAAGCCGTTCTTCTCGTCTTTTTTCAAGGATATACCCCTCTCTTTGTCGCAGCAGGTAAAGGCCCTGGATGACTGCAAAGATAATAATTGTTGATAATACACTGCTTCCGCCGTAGCTGATTAACGGCATCGTGACGCCCGTGTGGGGAATCAGCTTTGTAACGCCGCCGATACAGAGGAAAAGCTGTATGCCGTAAGCTGTGCTCAGCCCCATGGCGATCAGTTTATAAAAAGGTTTTACAAGCTGCAGGGAAATGTTGATAAACATTAAAAAGCAGCTAAAATATACAAGAATAAGGCAGATGGCAAATAATGCGCCCATCTCCTCTGAAATTGCCGAAAATACAAAATCGCTCACAACCACAGGAATCGTATCCGGCTTTCCTTTGAACAATCCCATTCCAAACCAGCCGCCGGTACCGATGGCAAACAGGGACTGGGCAATCTGATACCCCGCATCATTGTAATGTCCCCACGGATCTTTCCAGGCGGTTACACGGACCTGAACATGTCCGAATAATTTGTAGGCCATGACGGCTGCCCCGCTGCCGGCGCCAAGACCCAGAGCCATATAACGAAACTGCCGGGTTGCCACATAGAGCATCACCAGATATGTAACGAAGAAAATCAAAGCCGCACCGAGGTCATTTTCCACAACAAGAATGAGCACATACGCGGCCGCCGCCGCCGTCGTTATAACAATTCTTTTAAACTCTGTATTTCTGGCCAGCATGGCTGCAACAAAAAACACAAAGATGATCTTTGCCAGTTCGGAAGGCTGAAGGCTGAAACCGCCAATAGAAATCCAGTTTGTCGCACCATACATGCTTCTTCCAAAAACAAAGACCGAAGCGATCAGCAAAAATCCGAACACGCCGAAAAAGATGCCCCACTTGTCCACCATCCGCATTCTCAGCATAAACGCCGGAATCACGAGGCTGACGCAGACCGCTGCCACAGCGATCATAAACTGTCGGACCGCCATGGAAAAATCCAGCCGGGTGAGTATAACAAACCCCACCATGAGCAGATAACACATATTATTGACAATCAGCCGGGAAGCATTTTTATAGACCGTTCCGTAAATAATCAGCGTTGCCAGAAACAGAACGAACTGGGCACCGTAAAAATACAGCATTTTTATATCCCGCGTCATCAGATATATAATCAGATAGCAAATAAAATGTATCAAAAACATCAGCACGTTCTGAACGATATAGACATGTCCCCGGTCATCCTCATGGCGGTCACTGAATACCGTAAAGCATTTCATGGCATAGGAGGCCGCAAGAATTGCCAGTATATATTTTGATACATGAATAATGACATTTACCATAAATATCCATCGTCTCCTTACTCTACCCTTCGGGTAAAATGTCCCCGGGTGAAATCTTTCAGGATGTTCTCTCCCTTTTCCCCCCGGATATATAAATCCCGGTAATTCTGAACCAGCGCCGCCATTTCTTTTTCTGTTTCCATAGTAAAGTCCATCCGGAAAAAGGCCGGATTCAGACGAAGCAGTTCATCTTTTTTATCCAGGAGCATGGTCGGAAGACCATTATATATTTTATTATAGCAGAAGGTACATTCATTATATACATAAAAATGTTTGTGCTGCCGGTCTGTTAATTGTATCATTTCCGGCTTTTTTGTACAACCTTCCTCTGTTTTTTTCACACACTGGGCAGAGATCATGAGCTGCTGATGGCCGTAAACTACCATTTCCATGTCCCGGCATCCCAGCTTCAGAAGTTCCTGGTAATTCAGTTCCTGAGGCACCGTCAGAGCCACAGGGTCCAGGGATTTTAAAAAGGCTTTTGCCCTCCGGTTCATTCCGTAAATCCCCCAGTCAAAAACCATTTCCGCCTGAGGGTATATTTCCTTCAGCCATAGAAATCCTTCCATCTGACGCACCAGATAGCCATCCGCCCACTTTCCGGCCTTTCGGAGATATTCGTCCATCAGCGCTTTGTCCTTTTTACGGAGAATCCCCGGCAAAGCAAAATAAACCTCTTTTCCGGCGTCCTTCAGCTTTCTGACCGATTTGAAATCATCCTGCACCCCTTCATGAAGTTCCACATAAAAACGCTGAACACAGGTCTCCCCGGCCAGTATACCCGCACCCTTCTTTAAAGTTTCCGCCCCGGTAAGCAGCACATTTAACGGTGGGATTTTTTGATCTTCCGGCCCGGTTTCCGTCTCTAATGGCTCCGGTTTTTTCTCCGAATGTCTGAAATATTTTTCCAGACAGGCATTTTTCAACAGCTCAAGGCCGTCTCTGCGCAGCCCGTTAAGCTGCTGGTTCGGCACGAAACTGCAGCCGTCCGTAAGAACCTCCAGACGTTCAAATTCAAAAGGCGTATTTCCGGTTTTAAGTATGGGTTTCTGAAGCTGCACATCGGTCATCGGCTGATTTTTGGCCGCCTCGACCATTCCCCCTTCAAGACTTACAGAAACATCGCCCAGCGATAATTCCAGCATAGCAGGAAAATCTTTCACAATTCTTAATGTGCCATAAATCTTTTCTTTCAGTTCATGGGCCCCATATTTCTTTTGGAGCGCCTCGATCAGACGGCTGTTTCGTACGCGGAAAACCTTCCGTCCTTCCATCTGTCCCGCTGTTTTCATATTTTTTTTATCAATCTCCGGAATAAACGTTCCGCCTTCGGGAACATCACGGCTCACCCGGAAGGATAGATCCTCTTTTCCTCCGCGGATTTCCAGAACGTCTCCCGAATACAGCCCGGTCTTTGTCCGGACACTGCCCTTTCGGGACACCGAACCCACAAGAACGCCCATGTGATTCGGCCGTTCCTTCGAAATCATCGCCGGTCCGTTATTCACATGAAGATATCCGCGGGAAAAACCGCCCCGATTATATAAATCCATAAGTTTTTCCATATCTTTTCCGTCAACCCGGTATTTCTCCCGGCCATATTCCAGATATCGGTCCGCATAATGGCGATAGAGCCACGCAGTCAGCGCCGCATATTCCGGTTTTTTCATTCGGCCTTCGATTTTGAAGGAGTTCACTCCCGCATCGATTAAATCCGGCAGATCCGTAAGGGTGCAGATATCTTTCGGACTCAAAAGATACGACGGCTTCCGGCTGTCGCCGTACTGATAAGGCAGCCGGCAGGGCTGGGCACACCGGCCACGGTTCCCGCTCCGTCCGCCGATCATACTGCTCATCAGGCACTGGCCCGAATAGCAGTAACAGAGAGCCCCCTGAACAAAAACCTCCAGCTCCATTCCGGTACTTTGCCGGATGTCTTTAATTTCCTCCAGCGACAGTTCCCTGGCCAGAACGATCCGTTCCATCCCCTCGTTTTCCAGCCACCGGGCCATCTCCGTTCCGGTGATCGTCATCTGTGTGCTGGCATGCAGCGGCAGCTCCGGAAAACAGGATTTGAGCATCGAAAACAGGCCAAAATCCTGAATAATGACACCGTCCAATCCTTCTTCATAATATGGCTTCAGAAAATCATAAACCGCTGACTCGAGTTCTTCCTCTTTCAAAAGGGTGTTCAGCGTCAGATATAATTTTTTATGATGGATATGGGCGTAATCAATCGCATACTTCAAATCAGCCTCACCGGGATTATCCGCATAGGCCCTTGCGCCAAACCGGCTTCCACCCATATAAACCGCATCCGCTCCGGCATTAAAGGCCGCGGTCATGCTTTCCATAGACCCCGCCGGAGCCAGAATTTCTATATTATCTCTGTTCTTTTTTTCTATCATCATTTCTTCCTTTTCCTCATGATGCCGAAACAAAAACAAAACGGGAAATTAAAAATTTCCCGTCCGACATTGCTTTATTTCTGATAGGCTCTTGTTTCCAGCTTGACAATCTGCTTCTGCAGATCATTAATCTCGTCTTTGAGTCTCTCGATTTCCTTATCAGCCTCTTCCAGATGAATCTGGGCGCTGATCAATTCATGCTTGAGATCATATTCGGTCTTATCTTTTTCTTCGATATCCGCTTCAAGCATCTCCACCTGCTTTTTCGCTTTATGGTAATCATCAGCCATGTTCAGCTCCAGCAGCGTCTTCTGCATGTCCACGCCAAGCCGCCGGTAATTTGGAATCTGATCCATCTCTTCCATCTTATTATTTATGTATAAAGCAATCTTCTGCAAATACTCTTCACTTTCATAGCCGCTCAGCGTATAAATTTTTCCGCCGATCAATACTTGGATATCTTTTTTTGCAGCCATTATTTTCCCTCCAGTGTAACCATCGTTATGTTTATTATAATCGCTCTAATTGACAAAAACAAGTCCAAATCTTACCGAAGTCAGGATTTTCTGTCATTCTGCCGGCAGACCCAGATGTTTATAAGCCAGAGGTGTCACAACACGCCCCCTCGGTGTCCGCTGCAGGAACCCGTTTTGCAGCAGATAAGGCTCATAGACATCCTCAAGTGTTCCCGAATCCTCGCCAATGGAGGCCGCCAGTGTTTCCAGTCCCACCGGGCCGCCGCCGAATTTTTCAATCATGCTCCAGAGAATATTTCTGTCCACCGAATCCAGTCCGTAACGGTCGACCTCCAGAATATCCAGCACTTCCCTGGCCACCGCCTCGGTCACCTGCCCGTCATATTTCACCTGGGCATAATCCCGGACACGCTTCAGAAGCCGGTTTGCCAGTCTCGGCGTCCCCCGCGAACGTCTTGCCAGTTCCATAGCTCCCGGAGGATCCACCGATATGTTAAGGACATCTGCAGAACGGAGAATAATTTCCGACAACTCCTCCGGATTGTAAAATTCCAGACGCTGTATGACCCCGAAACGGTCTCTCAGAGGCGCCGAAAGCATTCCCGCCCGGGTCGTTGCACCGATCAGGGTAAACTGGGGTAAATCCAGACGAATGGACCGGGCGGTTGCCCCTTTTCCAATCACAATATCAATGGCAAAATCTTCCATTGCCGGATATAGCACTTCTTCCACCTGACGGTTCAGACGGTGAATCTCATCAATGAAAAGAATGTCCCCCTGAGACAGGCCGTTCAGGATCGCTGCTATTTCTCCGGGCCGTTCGATAGCCGGACCGGAGGTCACCTTCATGTGAACGCCCATTTCATTGGCAATAATTCCGGCCAGCGTTGTTTTTCCAAGTCCCGGAGGACCGTAAAAAAGCACATGGTCCAGAGCTTCATCCCGCTGCTTTGCCGCCTGAATATAAATTTCCAGCACTTCTTTAATCTTCGGCTGGCCGATATAACCTTTCAGACTGTCCGGCCGGAGGCGGTTCTCTGTTTTTATATCTTCTTCAATAAATTCTGTTGTGATAATCCGTTTGTTCATAGTTTCCCGCCCCTAAAAAGTCAGCATCTGTTTCAATGCCAGTTTTAACAGTGTTTCGCTGTCCATACTGTCTGACGCTTCGATCTTCTGCATCGCCCGGAAAGCCTCTGTTTCCGAATATCCCAGAGATACCAGAGCCATCATGGCCTCTTTTTTGGCGCCCTGACTTACATCCGGAATATCTGCAGCCGCAGCATCCGGTGTTTCAAAGACATCTTCCAGTTTTAATTTATCTTTTAACTCAATAATTAATTTCTGAGCCGTTTTGGGCCCGATACCCGGCGCTTTTGAAATCGCTCTGGCATCTCCCGCCATCACCGCAAAGCGGAACTGGTTCGGTGAAATCGTTGAAAGGATTCCCAGCGCCCCCTTCGGCCCGATGCCGCTGACGCCGATCAGCAGTTTGAAAATCTGCAGGTCGTCTCTGGTTAAAAAACCATAAAGGGCTAACTGATCCTCCCGCACATACATATACGTATGCATCTGCACAGACTCTCCCCGGGACGGCAGTCCGTCCAGTACCGATGCCGGTGTGTAAATAAGATAACCGATGCCGTGATTTTCCAGAACCACATAATCGGCGCCGATTTCGGCAATAGTGCCTTTGATAAAAGAAAGCATGTTATTTTTCCTTTCTCAGTTTTTCCAGATGTTTTTTTATTTCTTCCATTGTTTCTTCGAAGGACTTTGTATATTTTGTCGATCTCAGTTTTGGATAAGCCAGCATATGATGCCGGAGCACTCTGCCGTGCTTTGGTTTATTTTCTTCATACACTTTAACAAGGGCTGAAAGCTTTTCTTCCAGTTCTTCCCTGTATTCGCTGATCGTCCCGGTCAGCGGCAGATTCTCAAGATGCTCTTTCCGTGCCCGCCACTGATCTCTGAAAGCCTCAACCATCCGGGACGGATGCAGCTCTTTATATTCGGCGCCAATATTATGCACCTCCAGGAACTGGTAAATATCCTCCCGAACCTTCTCCATCTTTGACAGAGCTTTTTTTGCATCCAGGGTCGACATGACTGTCTGAATGAAATCAATGGAAAACACCAGGCAGAAAAGAACGCCGCCGGCCTGCCCCGCCCGCCTTGGTATCTTATCAATCAGCATTAATACTGCCGGATGAAGAATTTCCACCATAATCACAGAAAAAACGCCCCAAAACAGAGAAACGCCCAGACATATCCGTCCCTGAATATTAAATTTCTGATGACTGTAATCCCACCATCGGGCTGCAAAGAGCTTTTCCATCACCCAGGATGTCATAAATTCGAGCGCCGATGGAAAAATAACGCCGCCCAGATAAACCAGCGCCATCTGATCCCGAAACGGATACAATGTCAGATAGACAAGCAGCGCACCGGCGCCATAAATCGGAATATAGGGACCCATTAAAAATCCCCGGTTAATCCATCGTCCGGCTTTCACCGAACAATAACAGCTCTCCCATATCCAGCCGCACACGCAGTAAATAATAAAAAACCATAAAATATGATAAAAATCTGTATAAAATTCCAAGGGAACATCCCTCCAAGTTTTTGTTTTACTATACACGATATTCGTGAAAAAATCAAATTCGAAGGCTGTTTTTTTAAGGCTGTGTTATAATAATAGATATTAAACGCCATGGAGGAACTATGAAAATACACAAAACAACTTTAAAAAACACACTGCCCCCGGATTTTAACCCGGCAAATGCCGGTACACCGCTGCTTTTTGATATCGAGACCACCGGCCTGACACCGGATTTATCCGCCATTTTCATGATCGGCTGCGGTTATATAGCGGGAGACCGACTGGAAGTCATCCAATGGCTTTCGGATTCCACAGAGCTCTGCGGAGAACTGGAAGTCCTTCGGGCTTTTTCCGACTGGCTTGAAAGCCGGGAAGCACCGGACAGCAGCTTCCATCTTATTACCTATAATGGCCATAATTTTGATCTGCCCTTTCTGCAGAGCCGCTGTGACCAGTGCGGTATACGCAACCCTCTGTCCGCCGCAGGCCTCACAAAAAACGCCGCGGACCTCTACCGTTTCGTCCGAAACTATAAACCCCTGTGGCCAGTCCCGGATCTGAAATTAAAATCTATGGCTTCCTGGCTCGGCGGCGGCGCCGCCTCCGCTCCGGAAGGCCGCCGTCTTATCCGCGCTTATCATGATTATATACGCACAAAAGACAGTAAATACCTGGAACTTTTATTTCTTCATAACACCCAGGATCTTTCATCCCTGAATCTTATCCGGATTTTATGCAATTATTCCGCCTTTTTCAATGGGGCTTTTCGAATTGCCGGAACCGGCGTTTTTAAAAAAGATATCTTTGAATTTATAATGACGCCCGAAGTCTGTCTGCCGAAATCACTGAGTTATGAAGCTTTTGATTTTCATATGGATATGACACCTTCCGAAGTCCGTATTCTGGCGCCGGTCTGCCAGGGAAAACTGCGTTATTATCACGAAGATTTTAAAAATTATGTTTATCTTCCCGAAGAGGATTATGTCATTCCAAAATCCATGGCTTCCTACATCGACCGAAATCACTGGATAAAAACATCCAGAGAAAACTGCTATACCTGGTTTTCCCTGGATCATAATTTTATGAATAGCACCGAAAATCAGAAAAACTATCTGTCGATGATCTTCCGGTTATTTGGATTTTCTGGATAAAAAACCTTTCAGCAAAGACTCGGGATTCAGGCGTTTCTTCATGTCTTCCGACATGGCCTGAATCTCTTCTTCCGCTTCCGAGTCACTGGTATATCCGGTTTCCCAGCGCATTTTCCGGTCTTTCATCTGCTTGATTAATTTTCTCCGATAACCGCTTTTCCGGCTCTGTGCAAGAAAAGCATCGTAATCTTCATGGAATATCCACGGCATACTTCTGCAAATTCTGTCATAAAGCTCCGCCGCCATCGACGCGCTTCCCTCACCCCGTATATTCACCCGGAACGCCCGGAAATGCATATCATAAATCAGTATCTGCACAAGCGTTGCTGTTTTTTCCTGATAAGAATCCGGCTGAAAACACCCGATGATCTCATCTTTTTCAATCACCCGGACTGCAAATTTTCCGCTGACAGGCACCAGAAGATAGTGCTCCGTCATCACGGCCTGACCACGGACAGATATTTCCACATCGTCCGAAAGCTCCTTCAGAAACGCCCTGCGCTTTTCAGGCTCCAGTGTTTTTAAAATCCGCCGTTCATAGCCAAAGGCCTGAAAAATCCCGTAGATTCCGCACAGAGCAATGGCCGCGCAGGCAATAATCCCGCAGATATAAGCCACCCGGGAATTCCTGTCATATTCCTTCAGCATTTCCAGAACAATTGCCTGTAAAATACCGACTCCAAAAAGCACGGTCACCGTTCCCGTGATGAGATGAAAAAAATAATTTTTTAATTTTAACAATTTAAAGGTATCCATCCGTCAATACCTCCTTTTTAAAGCAAAGAAAATAAAAGAAAAATGCAGGAACATACATCTGTATATTCCTGCATCCATATGTTCGTAAAATTACTCTTCTTCGGCTTCTTCTCTTGCCGGTGTTTCCATCGCTTTAATGCTCAGGCTGATCTTTCTGTCTTCTTCATTGAAATCAACAACCTTAGCTGTAATCACTTCACCAACATTTAAAACATCGGATGGTTTTTCTACATGTTCTCTGGAAATCTGAGAAACATGAAGAAGTGCGTCAACACCTGGTTCAAGTTCGATAAATGCACCGAAATCTGTCATTCTGGCAACTTTACCTTCAACCACATTACCTACAGCATATTTTTCGGAAGCTGTAAGCCATGGGTTCTGGTCAGCAAATTTTAAGCTGAGAGCAATTTTTTCGCCCTGGATATCTTTAATCAATACAGTGATATCATCGCCAACTTTTAATAATTTCTTAGGATTTTCAACGCGTCCCCAGGACATTTCGGAAATGTGAAGAAGTCCGTCAGCACCGCCGAGATCGATGAATGCACCGAAATCTGTCACGTTCTTAACTTTACCTTCAACAACATCACCAATGTTGATGCGTTCAAATAATTCTTTCTGTTTCTGAGCCTTTTCAGCTAAGAGAAGCTGTTTTCTGTCACCGATGATACGGCGTTTTCTTGGGTTGAACTCTGTGATAACGAAGCTGATTTCTTCGCCGTCATATTTTCCAAGATTTTTTTCATAGCTGTCGGATACGAGACTTGCAGGAATGAATACTCTTGTTTCTTCAACAACAACACTTAAACCGCCGTCCAGTACGTTCGCAACTTTTGCTGTAAGAACTTCTTTGTTGTTGAAAGCTTCTTCCAGTCTCTTGTTTCCTTTTTCTGCGAGCAGTCTCTTATAGGTTAACAGCACCTGGCCTTCACCATCGTTTACTTTCAGGACTTTTGCCTGCATAGTGTCACCTACGTTAACAACTGTGGTGAGGTCAAGGTTTGCTGTGTTTGAATATTCGTTACGTGTAATAATTCCGTCTGCTTTATAACCTATATTAAGGATGATTTCATCTTCTTTAACGTCGATTACAGTACCCTCAACGACCTCCCCATTTCTAATTGTCTTTAAAGACGCTTCCAATAATTGTTCAAAACTCAACTCTGACATAGTGGTATGAACCTCCTCGATAATATTATTTGGGGTTGAAGCCCCGGCTGTAATACCTACATTCCTTATAGATTCAAAAGCAGTTAAATCCAAATCAACAAGTGTCTGTATATAGTAAGTATTTCCGCATTCTTTTTGACTGATTTCGTAGAGCTTCTGGGTATTCGAACTGCTTTTGTCACCAATGACGATCATCGCATCCACTTTCGATGCAATATCCCTGGCTTCCTGCTGTCGAACCGCAGTAGCATTACAAATCGAGTTTACACAGTTTATATCATAACACTTTTTGGAGATAATTTCAACTAATTCTTTAAATTTATTGTAATTAAATGTCGTTTGTGATATAATGCACAATTTTTCCGCGTTAATTCGTGAAAAACGCACAGCTTCGTCAACATTTTCAATGACAACCGATGGTGTCCGGCACCATCCCCGGATTCCCTGGACTTCCGGATGGTCCGGATTTCCGATAATAATAATATCCCGGCCTTCTTTTCCCTGCTCCTCAACAATGTTATGAATACGTTTTACAAAAGGACAGGTCGCATCAACAATGTCAAAGCCGCCGGATTCTATTTTTTCATAGACTTCCCGGGAAACGCCATGTGACCGGATGATTACTGTCCCCTTCGGAAGTCCGGCGAGTTCGTCCACGGAGTGAATGACCCGGACGCCTCTTGACTCCAGATCTCTGACCACCTCATCATTGTGGATGATCGGCCCATAGGTATAGACCGGCCCACGCTCCGGAATCTCTGTCTGTTCATAGACCATATTTACAGCTCTCTGAACCCCGGGACAAAATCCCGCGCTTTTAGCTAATATAACTTCCATGAATAACTCCTATCCTTTAAATTTCAGTGATTTCTGAAATGCATCAACAATACAGTCCCGCACTTCCGGAATAGACAGCTTGGAACTGTCCACAACAACCGCATCCTCTGCTTTTTTCAGCGGCGCAATGCTGCGGTTCATATCCTGATGATCTCTTGTTCGTATGTCCTCTTTAATTTTTTCCAGATCCGCAGGAATTCCCTTTTCTTCCAGCTCAAGGCAGCGCCGTTTTGCCCGCTCTTCAACGCTGGCCGTCAGATAAATCTTGACATCCGCCTTTGGAAGAACAAAGGTGCCGATATCCCTGCCATCCATAACAACATCGTTTTCCCGGGCAAGATCTCTTTGAAGCTGAAGAAGCTTCTCCCGGACCTTTGGGTTTGCAGCGCTTTTGGACGCCATATTTCCGACCGCTTCCTGACGGAGCTGTCCGGTGACATTTTCCCCGTTCAAAATAATCTGCTGTTCCCCGCCGGAATAACTGATACGGATGGTTATATCCTGAAGACTTGCCTCAAGAGCCGCTGTATCCTCCGCTGAAATATGATTTCTCAGAAGATGCAGTGCAATCGCCCGATACATGGCACCTGTATCCACATAAACAAATCCCAGATTCTTAGCAATTTCTTTTGCGATCGTACTTTTGCCGGCCCCTGCCGGCCCGTCAATAGCAATATTAATACTCATCTTCCATATCCTCCCTCATATGCTTCGCCGCAAGCCATCCCGTTGACCACGCAATCTGAAGATTAAAACCTCCGGTCACCGCATCAACATCCAGAACCTCCCCGGCAAAATAAAGCCCCTTTACATGCCGGGATTCCATCGTCGAAGGATTCACATCCCGGACACTGATACCGCCGCCGGTCACTATAGCCTCGTTAAATCCCCGAAGTCCCCGGATATGTATTTCCAGATGCTTCAGCAAATATCCGAGCCGGTTCCGTTCTTCTCTGGACACCAGATTCACCTGTTTGTAAGGATCGATCGCCGATAAATCCAAAATGACGGGAATCAGCTTGTTCGGCAGAAGTCCCGACAGACTGTTGCGAAACTGTTTATTTTTATTTTCATTAAAAATACGCAGCAGACGGTCATCTACCTGCTCCGCCGATAAAGCCGGTTTTAAATCAATCGTTAAAACAAGATCTTTAAAATCCTTCAGCTTTCCGCAGCGGGTGCTGGCGCTCAGAATCAGAGGGCCGCTGACGCCAAAATGGGTAAAGAGCATCTCACCAAAATCTTCATATATTTTCTTTTTGCCTTTTCTGAGGACAATCGAAACATTTCTTAAAGAAAGTCCCATCACTTCCCGGCACCAGTCTTCAACGGTTTCCATAGGAACCAGAGAAGGCCTCGGCGTTACGATACGATGCCCTTCCTTTTCTGCCAAACGATAGCCGTCTCCGGAAGAACCGGTGGACGCATAGGAACATCCCCCGCTGGCAACCAGCACCCGGTCGGCATATTCGGTCCGTCTGGAAGTGTCCATTACGCCCCGGCATCTTCCATTTTCAACAACCAGTTTTTCCGCCGTCCGGTTCAAATGAACATCAACGCCCAGTTGTTTCATCTTCCGTTCCAGAATCCGTATGACATCCGAAGACTTGTCCGATTCCGGAAATACTCTGCCGCCCCGTTCTGTTTTCAGTTTCAGGCCCTCCGCTTCAAAAAAATCCATCAGGTTCCGGCTGTTAAACTGATAAAATGCACTGTAAAGAAATTTGCTGTTTGTTATAACATTCCGGAATAAATCCTCCGTCTCACAGTCATTTGTCAGATTACACCGTCCCTTTCCGGTAATAAATAATTTTTTTCCCAATTTTTCATTTTTTTCCCAAAGGGATACCTGTATTCCTTCAGAGGCCGCTGTGATTGCAGCAAACATCCCTGCCGCACCGCCGCCGATAATTATACACTTCTTCATTTTAACTCCTCGTCACGCATGTTCCCTCTATCATATCACAAAATTCAAAAAAAGAAAACCTGTGGTAATCCGCTTTTCTCACGGATTACCGCAGGTTTCGTCATAATCTTATGTAGAGGACATTTTTTAATTATCTCTTGATAATCATTGTCTGACCCTGGCCGCCACCGATACACAGTGTAGCGAGACCAGTCTTGGAATCTCTCTTCATCATTTCATAAATCAGTGTAACAAGGATTCTTGCACCGGAATCACCGATTGGATGTCCTAATGCAATCGCACCACCGTTAACGTTAACTTTGTCCATGTTGAATTTAAGGTCTCTTGCAACTGCGATTGACTGCGCTGCAAAAGCTTCATTTGCTTCAACTAAATCAATATCGTCAATTGTCATATCTGCTTTAGCTAATGCTTTTGTACAGGAAGCGATCGGTCCAACACCCATGATGCTAGGATCTACACCGCCGGTAGCGTAAGCAACAACTTCACATAACCAGTTTAATCCAAGTTCCTGAGCTTTTTCTTTGGACATAACAACTAATGCAGCAGCACCATCATTGATACCGGAAGCATTGGCTGCAGTTACTGTACCATCTTTCTTGAAAGCTGGTTTTAATTTTGCCATTTTTTCAAGAGATGCGCCGAATTTTGGATATTCGTCTGTATCAAAAATAACAGGATCACCCTTCTTCTGAGGGATTTCCACAGGAATAATTTCATCTTTAAATTTGCCGGCTTTGATTGCTGCTTCGGCAAGGTTCTGGCTGCGAACTGCAAATGCATCCTGTTCTTCTCTTGTAATTCCCCACTGAGCTGCAACGTTTTCTGCTGTAATACCCATGTGATACTGGTTGAATGCATCCCAGAGACCATCATTAACCATTGCGTCAACCATTGTGCTGTTGTTCATTCTGGCACCCCATCTTGCTGACGGAAGCACATATGGTGCAGCACTCATGTTTTCTGTACCGCCGGCTACGATGATATCTGCATCGCCGGCTTTGATTGCCTGAGCTGCCATTGCTACAGTTTTAAGACCGGAACCACAAACGATGTTGATCGTTACCGCTGTTGTTTCTACAGGAAGACCTGCTTTAATGGATACCTGACGAGCTACGTTCTGTCCGAGGCCAGCCTGTAATACATTACCATAAACAACTTCTTCTACCTGTTCCGGAGCGATTCCTGCTCTTTTGATAGCTTCTTTTACAGTGATAGCTCCCAAATCTGCAGCGGATACAGATTTTAATGATCCTCCGAATGATCCGATCGGTGTTCTACATGCACTTACAATTACTACTTCTTTCATAACGTCCTTCTCCTTTAGCTTAGAAATTTTCAATGCTTATCACTCTCTGTTATCACAGAATCATGATATTAATACTTTTTGGTTATCAAACGATAACTTTTTGTTTTAATATTTTATCTCTTACTCTCGTTGTTATTTATTATTTCATATTTCATAAAAACTGTAAATAGCCTTTTATATTTTCGGCATTTTGTACAATTTTTCATCATTTTTTATGTTCATTTTTCTTTGCATGCAAATTATTAGTAAGCTCTTTTTTTGTTTTTTGTTAAGAATTTATCTTGATATTTACTGTTTATCATCCTCTATATTGGCCCTTCGTACACCCTTTATTAGTTTTACGATTCAATATATTGTGACTTATTATTTTTAATACACAATATATTGTCTTTTTGAAATTGACATCCATGCCCACATATATTACAATAAAAACCAGCGCAACAGATTATACCTTTCCGGTATATATTTCATTTGAGATTAAGATAAATTCAGGAGGCGTTTAAATGTATCAGGTTATTAAGCGTGACGGCAAAATTGCGGAATTTGATTTGAGCAAAATCAATATTGCCATCACCCGTGCTTTTGAAGCAAAAGAAGTAAATTATCATCCAAATATTATTGATTTTCTTACCCTGAAAGTTACTGCTGATTTTGAGCCAAAAATTAAAGACGGAAAAATTCAGGTAGAGGATATTCAGGACAGTGTGGAACAGGTTCTCGTTCAGGCCGGATACACCGAAGTTGCCAAAGCATATATTCTTTATAGGAAACAGCGTGAAAAAATACGTAATATGAAATCGACCATTCTCGACTATAAAGATGTTGTTGACAGCTATGTTAAGGTTACCGACTGGCGTGTTAAAGAAAATTCGACCGTCACCTATTCCGTCGGTGGTCTTATTCTGAGCAATTCCGGTGCTATCACCGCCAACTACTGGCTTTCCGAAATTTATGATGAAGAAATTGCCAATGCACACAGAAATGCAGACATTCATCTGCATGATCTGTCCATGCTGACCGGATACTGTGCCGGATGGTCTCTGAAACAGCTGATTCAGGAAGGTCTTGGCGGCGTTGTCGGCAAAATCACTTCTGCTCCGGCAAAGCATCTGGCAACACTCTGCAACCAGATGGTCAACTTTCTCGGCATTATGCAGAACGAATGGGCCGGCGCTCAGGCTTTCTCATCCTTTGATACCTACCTGGCTCCTTTCGTAAAAACAGACCATTTAAGCTATGATGCGGTAAAAAAATGTATTGAATCCTTTATTTATGGTGTAAATACGCCGAGCCGCTGGGGAACCCAGTCGCCTTTCTCCAACATTACCCTGGACTGGGTCGTACCAAACGATCTGGCCGAGCTGAATGCCATCGTCGGCGGAAAAGAAATGGATTTCAAATATAAAGACTGTCAGAAGGAAATGGATATGGTCAATAAAGCCTTCATTGAAGTGATGATCGAAGGCGATGCCAACGGACGCGGTTTCCAGTATCCGATTCCAACCTACTCCATTACCCGGGATTTTGACTGGTCCGATACCGAAAACAACCGACTCCTTTTTGAAATGACATCCAAATATGGCACACCATATTTTTCAAATTACATTAACAGTGATATGGAACCGAGTGACATCCGGAGTATGTGCTGCCGTCTCCGCCTGGATCTCCGGGAACTCCGAAAAAAATCCGGCGGCTTCTTTGGAAGCGGCGAAAGCACCGGTTCTGTCGGCGTTGTTACGATTAATATGCCGCGAATCGCCTACCTTTCTTCCAATGAGGAAGAATTTTACAGACGTCTGGATAAAATGATGGATATTTCCGCCCGTTCCTTAAGCACCAAACGTACAATTATCACCAAGCTTCTGAACGAGGGCCTCTATCCGTATACCAAACGTTACCTCGGAAGCTTTGAAAACCATTTTTCGACCATCGGCCTTCTCGGCATGAACGAAGCCTGTCTGAATGCCAAATGGATCGGCGAAAATCTGACCCACAACAAAGCTCAGGCCTTCACCAAAGACGTCCTGAACCATATGCGCGAAAGACTTTCCGACTATCAGGAGCTTTACGGCGACCTTTATAATCTGGAAGCCACCCCGGCCGAGTCTACGGCTTATCGTCTGGCAAAACACGATCTGGAACAGTTCCCGGACATTATCACCGCCAGCGACGATACTTCAAGACCTTATTACACAAACAGTTCCCACCTTCCAGTGGGCTACACGGAAGATATCTTTGAAGCTCTGGATATTCAGGATGAACTTCAGACGCTCTATACTTCCGGTACAGTTTTCCATGCCTTTCTCGGCGAAAAGCTGCCGGACTGGAAGGCTGCAGCGGCTCTTGTTCATAAAATTGCCGACAATTATAAACTGCCTTACTACACGCTGTCACCAACCTATTCCGTCTGTAAAGACCATGGCTATATCAGCGGCGAACAGTATACCTGTCCGGTCTGCGGCGGTAAAACGGAAGTCTACAGCCGTATTACCGGCTACTACCGTCCAGTCCAGAACTGGAACGAAGGAAAAACCCAGGAATTTAAAGATCGTAAGGTTTACAATCTTAAAACCTCCGTCTTTAAACCAAAAGAAATCCATTATGATGAGGCACAGCCCCAGGCGGAAGTTTCCGCTTCCAGGGATCAGATTCTTCTCTTTACCACAGCCACCTGTCCAAACTGCAAAATGGCTGACCGTATGCTGACAAAGGCGAATATTGATTTTGAAATCGTGGATGCCGAAGCCCATGAAGATTTAAGCCGTGAATATAACATTCGCCAGGCGCCGACGCTGGTTGTCCTTCATGACGGAAATATCGAGAAATATGCCAACGCATCGAATATCAAAAAATTCATTCAGGAAAATTCCTGAGATTTGTAAATCAACAGGGAGAGATTCTTTCTTAATCAGGAGATTCTCTCCCTATTTTATTGACAATTATCTTTATCTTATGACATCCTCTGTTAATTTTTTTCTTTTTGTATTGTCATTTGTTATAACATATGTTATAATCTAATATATCATACAAAAGAGGACGGAGGTGCTGTTATGATTCTTCTTGAATCCCCTTCTACCAACGCAGCATTTAACCTGGCTATGGAACAATATATTTTTGATTGCCTTGATAATCGTCAGGAATATTTTATGATTTGGCAAAACAAAAATGCTGTCATTATCGGAAAGAATCAAAATACCATTAAAGAAATCAATCAGTCTTTCATTCAAAAGAATGATATCCAGGTAATTCGGCGTCTGTCCGGAGGCGGTGCCGTATATCATGATCTTGGAAATATTAATTACACATTCATCGTTAATGAAACAGATAGCCGCATGAATCTTAAATTATTTACAAAAATTGTTTCCGACACCCTTAACAAACTTGGAATTCACAGTGAAATCAGCGGAAGAAACGATATATTGATTGACGGTAAGAAATTTTCCGGCAATGCCCAATACCATAAAAATCACAGAGTCATGCACCACGGAACTCTAATGTTCCATTCCGATTTATCCGTACTCGCAAATGCCTTAAATGTATCTGAAAACAAAATTCAGTCCAAAGGGATTGAATCCGTACGGAGCAGAGTCGCGAATATATGTGATTATTTATCCGAACCCCTCACACTTGGAGAATTTAAGCAAAAATTTTTGGACACGCTTTTTGAAGATATTCATACGACCTCCTATGATCTGACATCAAATGATATTCAGAACATCCTGAAGATCAAACATAATATTTATGACACCTGGCAATGGAACTTTGGACATTCTCCGGATTATATGATAACCAGATCTCATCGTTTTGAAAATTGCGGAGAAATCGAATTGTGCATAAATGTTGAAAAAGGTATCATCACTTCCTTCCACACATACGGAGATTATTTCAGTTCAAAGCCACAGTCAGAACTTTCTTCTATTTTAGAAGGATGTCCTTATCGCACAGACAAAATACAAAAAGCTCTTCAAAATGTAAACCTGAATGACTATTTCTCAGGATTAAGTACACAACAGTTTGTTAATTATTTTTTTTCATAACCTTCTCCCTTTTTAAAGGCTGCTGCCGAACTGACGCGCACTCCGTCATTCGGCAGCAGTTTTATTTCCGTCGTTTATTGAAATACCTTCTATAAAATGTTATCATGAGTTTATAGAAATTCGAATATAAGAATACGATATAAAAGGAGGTTGTAGGAATGCCCGAGTTAAGCAGATTTTACGGAATTATTATCACCTTGTATTTCAATGATACACAGCAACACCATAAGCCCCACATCCACGCCTTTTACGGGGACTATGAGGCCGTCATCGGTATGGACGGCGAACTTCTTGCCGGTTCTATTCCATCCAAACAATTTCGCATGATTAATGGATGGATGGCAATACACGAAAATGAACTTTATGAAGCCTGGAACAATGCTGTCCAAAGCAAACACTTTAACAAAATTAATCCACTTTAAAGGAGGGAACATCATGTTCGAATTAAACGGGATTTTATATGCTGGTTCTCCAAAAGAAATGCTAAAAATAAAAGATGCCAAAATTACAGGTAATATGATGATGCTCTTGACTTTTTCCTCTGGAGAAAAACGTGTTTTCGATGCAAAAATTTTAAAAGGTGACGTTTTTAAACCACTTGAGAATGATGATGTTTTTCGCAGTTTTGAAATCGTCCATGGCGCAGTCACCTGGCTAAACCAGAATATCGACTGTGCACCGGAATATATGTATGCTAACAGCTATGCCTATGACGACGTAAAAGCCGTTATCTGATAAACAGATTTACATCAGAAAATATGCACAAAATATGGTCAGCAGATCTCAAAACAACCTGCTGACCATAATATAACAAATGACAAAAGCTTCTATATTATTTTATTTATGTCTTTTAGGCAGATGCAGGCAGGTGCCAACAGCATCACCACACGCTTCCATGAAGGCTTCGGAAAAAGTCGGATGTGCATGAACAATATCCGCAATTTCATCAACCGGAATTTCTGCCGCCATCAAAGACGCGGCTTCCGAAATCATTTCTGTCGCATTCCCGCCAAATATATGAACCCCCAACAGTTCTCTATATCTCTTTTCAGCAATAATCTTAACAAATCCTTGCTTCGCTCCCGATGCCAATGCTCTTCCGTTTGCAGAAAAAGGAAATTTTCCAATCAGTATTCCGTCATCACCATACATTTCTTCTGCTTCCTTTTCCGTTACACCGACCCCTGAACATTCAGGAATGGTATAAATGCAGCTTGGAATATGTCTCAATTTACATTTTTTTATTTTTTTCATAGCATTTTCCGCGGCCGTTTCCCCCATTTTAAAAGCAGCATGAGCAAGCATATTTCTTCCATTAATGTCTCCCGCAGCGTAAATATTCGGAATATTTGTGCGCATAAAATCATCCACAACAATTTTTCCTTTTTCCATCTGAATACGATTTTTCATTTTTCCAAGGCAACTCAGATCAGATATTCTTCCAACAGATAAAAGAATTTTATCAGCAGTAATTTCACAGCCATCTGCACATCGGATAATACTGATATTTCCTTTTTCCAATATTTCTTTAACTAAACAACCTGTTCGCACATCAATTTTTTCAGTTTTAAAAGCGGAAGTCAACGCTCTTGATATATCCTCATCCATCCGGGGCAAAATCCGACTTTCCGCTTCTATAATCGTAACCTCGGAACCATAATATTTAAATACAGAAGCAATTTCGCAGCCGACAACACCGCCTCCGATAATCACTAAACGTTTCGGCCGCTCATAAATATCTAAAATCTGATCACTTGTAAGAACGTTTTTCCCTTCGATTCCAGGAATCGGCACTCTGTCCACTTTGGAGCCTCCGCAAAGAATTATACTATCTGCCATATATTTCTTTCCATCACATATAATTTCATGTTCACTTTCCAAATATGCCTCACCGTCAATTACATGGACCTGATTTGATTTCAGTAATGCACCGACTCCCTGCGTCAGTTGATTTACCACACTGTTTTTATTTTTCACCGCTTTCTTCATATCCACCGAAAAATTCTCGTTAACATCAATTCCGTACATTGATGCCATCTGAATATGATGAATAATTTCAGCACCTTTTAAATATGTTTTTGTTGGAATACAGCCGCGATTTAAGCAAGTACCGCCCAGTACGTCCTTTTCAAACAGAACAACTTCAGCGCCCAGCTGCGCCCCTCTGACAGCCGCAATATATCCTGCAGGTCCTCCGCCTATCACCGCGATATCGTAACGTCCCATATAGTTCATCCTTTCATACAAGAATATTGATTGGATTTTCAATTAATTCCTTGACGCGTTGTTTAAGTTTTGCAGAACCAACGCCATCCATAACTCTGTGATCATAACTCATGCAAAGCACAGCTTCTTTCCGCACTACAACATTTCCATCAACAAGTTTCAATACGTCTTCCACACCTGTAATTCCAAGAATACCACTTTCCGGCTGATTAATAATCGGATTAAATGTATATACATCGTACATTCCCATATTGGAAACACTAAAAGTTCCTCCCGAATACTCATCCGGACGAATTGTCCCATTACGTGCTTTTTCGGCCAGTGTTTTCGCCTGTCTCGAAATTTCTCCAAGAGAAAGTTTATCCGCATTTTTAATCACCGGCACATAAAGACCATCTTCCACGGCAACTGCAAACCCAATATTCGCCTCTTCAAATGTCACAAGTTCATTTTCAATCAACATCGTACGAATATGAGGAAGCTCTTTTACAGCAATAGCTACCGCCTTAAGAATAAAGTCATTCAGTGACACTTTTTCTTCCAGATTCTCATTGAGTTTCTTTCGAAATTCAATTAAATTTGTCATATCAACCTTCATGCTCTGCATTACAGTTGGAACCTGGCTGTAACTTTCAAACATACGTTTACCGACAATTTTACGCATTCCTTTCAACGGCCTCTTAGATACCACTGTCCGGAATGGATTCCGGTCATTTTCTCTTGAAATTTCCGCAGCCATATGTTTTTCGATATCCTCTTTCATAATCTTGCCATTATGACCGCTTCCCTCAACCGCTAAAAGATTTATATTTTCCTTTTTTGCAATTCTTTTTGCCAACGATGATGCCAATACATCCTTTGCATGTACAATACCGTTTTCCGATTTCTGAATTTCCGATAAATTAATCTGCTTTTCCATAGCAACTTTTTTTGCATACGGTGTTGCCGGAATATAATCGTCTGTCTGCATTACATTGAACGACGACTCCATCCGGACACCGTCCGCCTTTACATCAGAAGCCGGAGCTGCATCAAAGTTTAATACTTTGAGTTCGTCATCCTTCGGAACTTCTTCGCCTTTTTCACCAATATATCCAAGAACTGAAAGTACCGGGACAACACTTCCCTCTTCCACTATTTTGCTCAGCAAAATTCCTGTGCCTGGGGATTCCGCCTCCATTGTGATTTTGTCAGTTTCAATTTCCATAATCGGCTCATCGAATTCAACAGGATCTCCAACCTCTTTAAGCCAACGGACCAGAGTTCCTTCTTTCATATCCATACCAGCTTTTGGCATAAAAATTTCAATCATATATTTCTCCTTTTACACTAAATCCCTGACTGCATTGTAAATCTTATCGACCGTCGGAAATGTTTCCGCCTCCAATTTTGGATTAAAAGGAATCGGAGTACTCTTTGCTCCAAGGCGACGAATGGGTGCATCCAAATAATAAAACGCTTCACTGTCGGCAATCTGTCCACAGATTTCTCCGCCAAAGCCACCAAATTTTACTGCTTCATGTACAATTAAAACATGTTTTGTTTTCTTAACAGATTCAATAATACTTTCCGTATCCAAAGGTACAAGACTCCGTATATCTACAATTTCCACCTCTATGCCTTCTTTTTCCAGTTTTTCCGCAGCTTGAAGGCTCATTTGAACCATACGTCCGTAAGTTACAATTGTACAATCCGTTCCTTCACGTTTAATATCCGCCTTTCCCAAAGGAATCGTATAATCATCTTCCGGAACCTCACCCTTTGTTCGATATAAAGTCTTTTGTTCAAGAAACATCACCGGGTTATCATCCCGAATTGCAGTTTTTAACAATCCTTTTGCATCATACGGTGTTGAAGGGATAACGACTTTCATTCCCGGAAAATGTGCAAGGCAGGCTTCCAGGCTCTGCGAATGCTGTGCCGCCGCACCGGTTCCCGCACCGGCCGCCGTACGCATAACCATAGGTACTTTTACTTTTCCACCAAACATAAATCGAAGCTTTGCTGCCTCATTAACCAACTCGTCAAAACAAACACACATAAAATCCGAAAACATCAATTCAACAATCGGACGCATTCCCGCCATTGCAGCTCCAACTGCAGCTCCGACATACCCCTGCTCTGCAATCGGCGTCTCCATAATCCTGTCGTCACCAAACTCCTGTATCATCCCTTTCGAAACTCCAAACGCTCCACAATACAGGCCAATATCCTCCCCCATCATAAAAACATCCTCATCTCTGCGCATTTCTTCTGACATGGCATCTTTGATTGCCTGGGCATATGTAATCTCACTCATTAGACATTCCTCCTTACGCAAATACATCTTCGTAAATATCTTCCACTGACGGTTCTGGACTGATTTTTGCAAATTCAACAGCCTTATCTAATTGTTCTTTCACCTGACGAACCATTTCATCCAATTCCGCATTATCAAAAATTCTATGCTCTGTCAGATAATGACGCAAATATTTAATCGGACACTTTTCTTTCCACGTATTAATCTCTTCTTTGGTCCGATATAAATTTCCGTCACTTTTAGAATGACCCGAAATACGATATGTATTTTCAACAACCAGCATCGGTCCATTTTGAAGAACATATTCCCTCGCTTCTGAAATCGTATCGTAAACATCAAATACATTATTTCCATCAATAGATTTCGAAGGCATTCCAAAAGGAATGGCCCGTTTGGAAATATCTGTATCCTTCATAACCTTGGCAATCGGTGTAGACATGCCATATGTATTATTCACACAAATAAAAAGTACCGGGAGATTCCAAACCGAAGCAAGATTAAACGCTTCAAACACCGCCCCTTCATTCGATGAACCATCACCGAAAAACACAACAGATATTCTGTTTTCTTCCTTTTTTTTCTTTATTTTCAAAGCCGTTCCGCAGCACATGACTGCACTCGTTCCCAAAATTCCGTCCGCGCCAAAATAATGGATGTCCGGATCTGCAATGTGCATCGATCCACCTTTTCCCTTACACACACCATTGGCTTTTGCTAATATTTCCGCCATCATATGATTTATGTCTATTCCTTTTGAAATTGCCTGGCTGTGCCCGCGATGTGTTCCAAATACATAGTCCTGTGGCTGCAATGCCAGAATCGATCCAACGGCCGTCGCCTCTTCGCCTACCCCCAAATGTGTCGTTCCATGAACAAGCCCCATTGAAAACAGCCATTGTACCCTGTTCTCAAATTCTCTTGCCAGGTTCATCTTAAACCACATCTCTTTTAATAATTTTTTTTCGTAGTGATTGCCCAAAATATATGACCTCCTTTAACTTCGTTTTCGCTCCTCACATTGTTGATATGCTGTCAGTTTTTATCTTGAATTCATTTTAACATTTGTTCTAACAAATGTCAATACATCTCGAGTGCCATGTTTTACAACATAATCAACTTGACCCATTGTGTAAAATAATGTATACTCAAAGTGTAATTTTAATTTCAAAATATAAGTAAATCACGCTCATTTTCTCTAATTTTTCAAAATATTTCCCAGCAGAAATATATATATTTTTTATATGTCTGCTGTAGAATCGTATTCATGACAGACAGCTTTGGTCCAAATATGAGCCGGTATTCAATTTACTCAGATTAAAGGAACGATTTAATTTATGGACAATCTTGATATTCAAAAATTGGTAGAAATTTCTAAAATGTACTATAACGAACGAATGACTCAGGAAGTTATCTCAAAATACTTTTCCATTTCCCGTTCAGCGGTATCACTCGCACTGGCTGAGGCAAAAAATGTAGGCATTGTACGTACACAAATCAACGATCCATCCCAAAACAATGAAAATCTTGCAAAAGAAATGGAAAGTATATTCAACCTGAAGAAATGTATTGTTGTACCAAGCGGAACTTATGACGAAAGTGTTCTTGTACATATCGTCGTATCACAAGCGGTCCGTTTTGCATTACCGCTTATGAAAAGCCATTCCTGCATAGGCGTTTCCTGGGGTACAGCCTGTTATGAATTCATGCACTATTTTCCAGAAGATACAAACCTGTGCGACATCACTGTTGTCCCATTAATTGGCATCTCACCCTTGCTCACACAAACATATCAGCTAAACGAAAGTGTTCGTATGTTTTCCAACAAGCTTCGTGGAAATCCTTTATTTATCTATTCTCCGGGATTTGTTGAAAATATTGAAGATAAAAAAAAGATTTTATCCTGTGATTTTATGAGACCAATTTTAGAAAGATGGAAGGATGTTGACTTTGCCATCGTCGGCATCGGCCGTGAACAGCAAAGAACCGAAATCCGCCAGTACAAATGCAATGGCGAAAATTTACTGCAGGAAATCAAAAACAATCCGGATATTGCTGTCGGTGACATTTGTGCGCTGCAATATAATATTAAAGGAACTTTTCTGAATTCTGAACATAATCAACGCTTAATCGGTGCAGATCAGCATATTCTGGCCGGCATTGAAAATGTTCTCGCAATTGCTGCCGGTCCGGAAAAAGTCATTCCGATTGTTGGCGCTCTTCGAACCGGTGTTATTCAATATCTTGCGACCGACGAAAATACAGTCGTTCAGATATTAGAAACTGCAAAAAAAATCTAACGTCCAATAAGGCCTTCCGGGCATATGCCGGAAGGCCTGTTACATGTTTAAATATCTATACTTTGAAATGGTGTGTCCAAAACACATACATTTTCCCTTTTAAATTTCTTTACCATCTGAAATACAAACGGACGCATATGAATCGTATCATCGTCTTCAAAAGGAATATGATAAATAACCGTCAGATCCGGCAGCAAATATCTGTCTAAAATCTTCCGCCCCGAATCACTGTAATAAAAATATGGATTTAAAAATACCACATTCAGTTTAATATCCTTAAATTTTTGAAAAAGATATTCCTCCTCATAGCTGCAATCAGATAAAAACAATATATTTTTATCTTCATACTGCAATAAAATACAATTGCACAAATCCTCCGGAAAAATATATGGAATATGTTTCATACACAATGTAGAAATTTGTATTCCCCCACCAAGAATATAGTGATGTATTTTTCCTCTGGACATTTCTGCTTTCCACACCGAAACTTTATTCTCCCGGGCATCACAAACCAGATCCTCACTTTCACTATCCGGTGCAAAAATCAACTTTTTAACCTGATTTTTAAGCATATACTTTTTTATTAATTCCTTTGAAAAATGATCTGGGTGATTATGTGTAAAAACGAGATAGTCAATATTTTTAAGCCGTCCATCCCCTTTGTTCTGAAACATTTCTTTCAAAACATTTTCAGGCGTACTGCTGAATGGATATTTCTGTGCATCTTCCAGTCCATCTAAAAGAATTGTTTTATTTCCACATTGAATAAACAGCCCCGTGTTTGCAATCAACATTATGGAAAGCATGCCGCTCCTCCTTTGCTATAAATTAAGTCCCGCTCTGACATCAAAAGGTTCCTTCAAATGACGATATAAACTATGATACAATTCAAAATATTCGTTATACCGCTTCACATTTTCCGGAATAGGATCTGTCTGCGTATCTGTTTTTACAATAGCAGAACAGCCTTCACCGACCGTTTGAAAAAAACCGCATCCGACTGCCGCAAGAATGGCAGCACCTGCAGCCGGTCCTTCTTCAATCTCCATCGTAACAACCGATGCATCAAATATATCTGCCTGTATCTGCCTCCATAAAGCACTTTTCGCTCCGCCGCCGGACACTCGAATGGTATGGATTTCTTTGCCCATTTTACGGCAAACCTCCAGGGTTTCTCTCAAAGAAAATGACACGCCTTCTAAAACACTTCTACAAATTTCCGACATTCCTGTATCCAAAGACATTCCAAAAAAACAGGCCCGCGCATTTGGATCGTTATTCGGCGCTGAATCTCCATTAAAATAGGGAAGAAAAACACAGCCTTTACTTCCGACATCGGTTTTTGACGCAATACCCGTGATATAATCATACACATCCTTCCCTATTTGGGCATATTCTTTTTTTTCTCTTTTAAAAAAAGTTTCACGAATCCACTTTAGCGATGCTCCGGCCGTCAAAGAAAGTCCCAGATAAGCCCATAAATCCGGACATGCATGACACAGGCTCTGAATCGCACTGTTCGATTTATCATAAAATGGGGTTTTACTGCATCCAAACACAACCGCAGAGGTTCCAATCGATACTCCCATGATATTTTCATTAATAATTCCTGTTCCAATTCCATTAGCCAATTGATCTCCACCGCCGGCAATCACCGGTATTCCAGGTTTCAATCCAAATTCTTCGGCAACAATCTTTCTCAATTTTCCAACAACATGACATGACTCTAAAAGACGGTCCGGCACAATATGTTTATGAATACCCAGTGCGTGAAACATCGAATCTGACCATTTTCTTTCCTGTATATCTAAAAGATATGTAAGGGAAGCATCACTGACCTCTATTGCCTTCTCTCCAGTCAGCCACAGAGCCAGATAATCCTTCGGAAACAACACTTTATTGATTTTTTCAAAATTTTCAGGTTCATGTTTTTTTAACCATAAAATTTTGGGAGCCCAAAAGGTATTCAGGCAGTGATTTGCCGTGATTTCCATCCCATTTACATTCGAAGCCCTCAATAATGTCCCAATTTCACCAACTTCACAAGCCGCCCTCTGATCCATCCAAATAATGCAATTGCGAATTGGCCGATCATCTTTATCCAGAAAAACCGTTCCCTGCATCTGACCGGAAAATCCAATTGCTTCAACATCCTGATTGCTTTTTTTGTTCTTCAGCGCTTCCCGAATAGCTGCTTTACAGGAATCCTTCCAAACCAGAGGATTCTGCTCCGCATATCCTTCCCCCAATAAAATTACATCCTGTTCCGCATATCCTTCTCCCAAAACACTGCCATTTTCATCAATAATAATTACTTTAATTCCGCTCGTTCCAACATCAATTCCCATCCAGCAGCTCATGAATTCACCTTCTTCGAATATTTTCAAATCTCATTATCCTATTTAAAAATACTGCAGAAAACACTAAGTGAATTTCATTTATTGCACCCGTAATCCTCTGCAGTATATGTGCTTATTTATAATTAGAATTTCATGACAAATCAATTATTTCAGCAAAGATTGAATATCATCCGGAAGAGGTTCATCATAAATAATTGGCCATGATTCCTCAAGATTCGCTTTTGTAACATTGACCGGATCAATAAGGATCATCTTCGGTACCTCTTCGCCAACACATGCAAGAGCGCCTGCATAAAGTGAATAGTATCCGTCTTTATATGGCTGCTGAGCTCCTATGCCTTTGCACATTCCGTCTTCAGCCATAATACGGGCCACATTATACCCCAAATCAACACATGTCCCAACGAATTCTTCGCCAATATCATTGCCCTGGGCAGAAGAAATGACACCTTCCAAAGGAATATCCCACTGTCCGAAAGCACCGTCAAGATCTGGATATTTTGCAAATACAGCATCGGCTAATGCAGCACAATCACTGGCATCATCATAGAATTCTTCTGTCACAATTTCAATTTCAGGGAAATTTGTTTCAATATAATCGCGGAATCCCTGAGAACGGGCTCTGTTTCCAAGATTCGGTGCAGACCATGTAAACATGGCAATACGTCCGGAGCCTCCAAGTTCTGCTGCCATGTCTTTTGCACATTCAACGCCAGCCGCATATGTATCTGTTGTCACAAGCGATACATAATCATCTTCCGTTAAACTTGCATTAATATTATCAAAGAATACAAATTTTGTTCCATTTGCAGCAGCTTCTTTTAACTGATCTGTCATAGCTTCAACATCAATCTGACAAAGAATAACAATATCCGGATTCTTTGCCAACACGCTCTCAAGATTAGTTGACTGCTGAGCAGCATCCCACTGTGCATCCGTCTGTGCCACGATTTCAACGCCTAATTCTTCAGCAGCTTTCGTAACACCGGAAATAACGGCATTAGAGAAAGATTCACCGCCAGTATGCATTACCAGGCCAACCGTTAATCCTGCATCTTTTATCGATGTTATCTGATCATCCGTCCATCCAAATTCTTCATAAGCTGTAGGTTTCACACCATCGAATCTGGAAACCCACTCATTTGGAGTTGCCATTTCCGGCAATTCTACCTGAGTCACCTCAGCCGATTTTGTTTCAGCCACAGTTTCGGTCTTTTTTGTTTCATTTGCAGTTGTCGCCGTGGTTTTCGTACCGTTTCCACAACCGGTAAGCATTGCAGCAACCATTGTCATTGCAAGTAAAACGCCCAATACACTTCTTCTTTTCATATTTTGTCCTCCTTTATAAAATACTGGAATCCGGCTGCGCTCTCTGCCTTGCTTCCATATATGAAATCACCCTTTATGTGGATGTGATTTCTAATCAACCCTTTGACTTTCTCATAGAACTGATTGCACCAAGTGCTGTCGCTCCGATAACAACAGCCCCTCGAACCATCATCTGCTGCGACGCCGTCATTCCTGCAATAACTGTACCATTATCGATCATAGCCATCAGCCATGCTCCAACGAAAGTACCGATGATTGAAGCAGTTCCACCACTCATGGCTGTTCCACCCAATACAACGGATGCAATAACGTTCATTTCAGCACCATCCCCATAGACATAGTTAGCAGCCTGAAGTCTTGCACAATATAATACTCCTGCAAAAGCGGCCATAACACCGCTTAACATCATGACCATCAACTTCATTCTCGCAACATTAATACCAGAATATTCCGCCGCTCTGCTGTTTCCGCCAATAGCCAATGTTCTCGATCCAAAAGGCAGTTTTCTCAAAAGAACGTATGCAATGACCATACATAAAAAACACCATAAAATCATAACCGGAATACCAAATACTTTGCCGTTTCCAAACACCTGTGTAAAGGTTTTATTGTAAATCGGTATGGAATTCGAGTTCGCCAGTTCCATAGCAAAGCCCTGTAAAATTGTTAATGTACCTATCGTAATCAGGAAAGACGGAAGACCTGTTTTAATAAGAATCAAACCATTAATTGTTCCTATAGCGAGCCCCGTAGCCAACGCTGCTAAAAGTGCCAGAAATGCACCGCCGCCGGATCTCATAACAATAGCCGCCACAATACCGGATGTCGCAATATTGGCACCAACCGTCAGGTCGATTTCACCGCTGCCGATAACAAAGGTCATCCCAAAGCTCATAATGCCAATCGTTGTCATCTGTCTTAAAATATTAATTTGATTTTTTACAGTCAGGAAACCGGAATCTCCGAGAATAATAGAAAAAATAGCAAACGCAACAACAATCGCAATATACACAATAATTTTTGATAAATCTATTTTCTTTTTGGCCATCCCGATATTATTTTTGAATTTCATTCTGCAGCACCTCCTCGGACTCGATTTCATCATGTCGCAATTCGTTTATGATCTTTCCGCGTTTTAAGATGTAAATGCGATCACATACTGCCATCATCTCCTGCAATTCCGACGAAACAAATATTGCCGAATTGCCCTGATCCGTAAATTTACGAACTGTAGCAACCAATTCCTTTTTCGACCCGATATCAACTCCTGCTGTCGGTTCGTCAAGAAGTAAAATTGTCATATCCGATCTCAGCCATTTTGAAATAACAATTTTTTGTTGATTACCGCCCGACAATAAACCAATAATTTTCTCAGCAGAATCTGTTTTTACACTTAATTCCCGGATGCTGTGATCTGTCGTCCGTTTAATTTTCTTTTTGTCGAGAAATGGTCCTGTACACAGCTTATTCAGTATTGGTAAAATCAAATTATCCTTAAGTGAATGGGTCAGTACCAGCCCCTGAGTTCTGCGATCCTCCGGAACCAAACCAAAACCTGCTTTTACCGCCTGCGCTGGTGAGTTAATTGTTACCAACTGATGATTAATTTTAATCGTCCCACATCTTGCTCTGCGTATTCCAAATAAAGTTTCCAGAATCTCTGTTCTTCCACTACTTAACAGGCCGGCAAACCCAATTACCTCACCTTTACGTAATTTAAACGAGACATCTTCAATCTGCTCATTAATCTTCAGATGCTCCACTTCCAGCACAGCCTCATCGGAAATCATCGTATTTGGAGGCATCCATTCAAAGGATGTTCCAGTTTCATTTCCCATCATATATCCAATGATCGTTTCAACTTTTAAATTGTCATTTACTAATTTTGCAACAATTTCTCCATCTCTTAACACAGTAACCTTGTCTGCGACAGCCAGTATTTCATTCATACGATGTGAAATATAAATAATAGCAATGCCCTGTTTTTTTAAATTAAACATAATCTGAAACAGATTTTCCACTTCTTTTGTCGACAGCGATGCTGTAGGTTCGTCCATGACAAGAACTCTCGCTTCACTTGATAATGCTTTGACGATTTCGACCATTTGTTTTTCTCCAACCGTCAATTCACCGACAACCGCATCCGGATTGATATCCACTCCAAGGCGTTCTAAAAGTTCCACAGCCTTTTTTCTCATGGCAGCTTTGTCTACAAAGCATTTATTTTTAAGTATTTCATTGTTCAAAAAAATATTTTCTGTGACCGTGAGTGTAGGCACACTGCTCATTTCCTGAAAAATCATGGCAATTCCCTGTCGAAAAGCATCTTTATAATTATTAAAAACCGTTTCTTCTCCATTGAAAAAAATTTTTCCACTGTCCTTTGTATATACTCCGGTCATGATTTTCATCAATGTACTTTTTCCTGCACCGTTTCCACCAACCAAAGCATGCACTTCCCCCGGATAGGCCTCAAAGCTGACATCGTTTAAAACCGTCACGCCGAAAAAACTTTTTTTAATATCTTTCAAACAAATAATTGGCTTATCCATTTTTACCTCCTATCCCCGGCGAAATCATAAATTATCCACCAATGATACAATAAATCCCTTCCGAACGAATCATCTCCCGAAAATTTTCAATTTGATTCTTCTCAAGTGATTTTTTGTCTTTCAGCAAATACTCCATTCCCAACGCCCTGTATTTATAACTGCCGAACTGATGAAAAGGTAATACATCAATTTGTCCGATTTTATACGCTTTCGCTATCTGAATCACTTCTTTGATAAAAGACTCTTTCATGTTGTATCCCGGTATAATCGGACACCGTATGCGTACCTTCTTATCCATTTCCCGCAATTTCCTCAGATTATCCAAAATATGAGATACAGAGTACTCTGAGAAGGTTCGAAAAGTTTCCTCATCTAAAATTTTGATATCATAAAGAATTTCGTCTATATGCTCTGTTGCCATCTTCAGTTTTTCCCATGGAACTGCTCCGGAAGTTTCTATCGCAGTATTAATGTATTCCTGCCTGCATTTCAATGAACATTCCCGAACAAATTCTGCCTGTAACGTTGGTTCGCCGCCGGAAAATGTAACTCCTCCATGAGAACGAATAAAATAATCTCTTTCCTTCAGGATTTCTTTCATCAAATCACTTGATGTTATTTCTTTTCCAAACAACGTACGTGCATCATGAAAACACCACTCTACACACCTTCCGCAATTCGTGCATTTCTGACGATCCAGGCCAATTTTACCATCACTGTCAAAATAGATGGCCTGAGTTTCACACACCGGAACACATCGTCCGCAATTCACACATCGGTTCTGAACAAAAGCCAATTGTGGCAAGACATTCTGAGACTCCGGATTACTGCACCATGGGCATCTCAAAGAACATCCTTTCAAAAATACAAGAATTCGAATTCCCGAACCATCTGTATAATGATATCTTTCAATATTAAATATTTTTCCCGTCATAATCTTTCCTCATCCGACATCATACGGTATGTATTGTCCGATCGATAATATCATCCTGAAGATCTGAATCAATCGCTGTAAACAACGCACTGTATCCGGCCACCCGTACCATTAAATCACGATAATTATCCGGATGAGCCTTTGCATCCAGAAGTACGGATGAATCCACCATATTGAACTGTATATGCTGGCCTTTGAAATCTCCAAGATAGGTTCTTAACATCGAAATAAAGCGTTCTCTGCCTTCGGTGGTTTCAATCGTCTTCGGATCCACCCGTATATTATAAAGGGTCCCACCGGATAACAGAAGATTTGGCAGTTTACCGACAGATTTCAAAGCAGCCGTCGGTCCATGGGTATCACTCCCATGCATCGGAGATGTCGTATCTGCAAGTGCTTCTCCTGCTTTTCGCCCATCTGGTGTCGCTCCGATAATTTTCCCCAATGGTACATTGGAGGAAACTGTATTGCAACTCGGCTGCCATGTCCCGCCAATCGGTCCCCTTCCATACCGGGTTGTATGATATTTTTCCTCTTCCATAAAAACATCATACAAATATCGTGTCATAATCTCATCGACATAATCATCATCGTTGCCATATTTTGGTGCTCTGAGACACATTTGTCGAATTTCTTCTCCTGTCGGAGTCGTTGTCATATCTTCAAAATTTGTCTGTAACGCATGATGCAATTCAGAGCCTGTGAGCCTTTTATCTTCAAAAACGAGTTTCTTCACGGCAGCAAGACCATTTCCCGCATTTGCAATCCCCATATATAGCGGACCACAATAATCATAGACAGCTCCGCCTTCCTTGACTGTTTTTCCCCGTTCAATACAATCATCAATCAGCATTGACATATATGGATCTGCAATACCCTCTTCTGTGGAAAAATCCAGAGAATTATCATAAATAACATGCATCCGGATATAATATTTCATCTGGTCAAGAAAAGCATCGTATAGTTCCTCATAGCTTTTAAAAGTTTCCAAAGTGCCTTTTCCCTTATGAAGACACTTTCCTGTCCTTGGATCTCTGCCATCATTCAGTGCCATCTCAAAAGCTTTTGCGATATTGATAAATGCAGCACCATCCGGCCTGTTGCTTTGCTTTCCTTCAATCAATGGTTCACCACATCCGACATTTGCATAATCATAGGCATCTTCCAGCTTCACTCCCCTGTTCACCATACCAAGAATATAATTTTCATCACTGTAATATGCCGGCTGTCCACCACCCAGTTTTTGAACATCCAATACGGCATTCATATATCGGTTTGTGCAGCAATTATGATATCTGGCTGATAGCGGATTATTGAGCTGCATGATGGCCTGACACTCCAATATAAGATATGTCATTTCATTTGCTGCATCCTGACCGTATTTATTCTGGCCGCCAATGGTCATATTCTGGGCAACAACATAGCCTCTGAATGTTGCTGTACTATGCCAATCCAGCACTCTTGTCACCTGAAACATCTTGAGCATTAAGTTTGAAAACAGCTCCTTCATATCATTTTCAGTCCAGCCTTCAGCAAGGGCCTTTTTATAATAAGGATACAGTTTCTGATCCATTCTTCCATAAGAAAAAGCACTTCCGTTGCCTTCTATATTTAAAATCAGGTTCGTAAAGTACATTGATTGGATTGCTTCGTGGAAGTCTCTGGCCGGCTTCATCGGAACACGTGCACATACTTCGCTTATTTTATTTAATTCGGCTTTTCTCTGTTCATCTGTTTCTTCTTTTGCCATCTGCATTGCCAGTTCCGAATAACGCTGTGCAAACATCTTTACGCTGTCGCAGTTAATAAGTACAGACTGTAAAAAAGGCAGTTTTTTCAGATTTTCCGGTTCCGTTAAATCAAGCGTTTCCATCACTTTTTCCGCCCGAAGCCTGAAGCTCTCCATTCCCTCTTCTAAAATACGTTTCAAATTAACAATGACATGACCTTCTGCACAGATTACCAGATAGTCTGTGTCAATCATTCCAATTTCAAAAGCCTCCCAGGCACATTCGGGAATTCGCGAATAGACATGATCTTTGTGCGTTCTGCCTCGCCAGTAAGATGCAATTTCCCGAATTGCTCTTTCATCTTCCTCACTGATAACAAATTTATCTCCCGGACGATTTTCAAATCGAAAAGGATTTCCGTTCAACTCCTCAATAAACCAATCAATGCCGTAATCCGGATAAACCTGAGCACATCGGTCATAAGGCCCAATTTCTCCAACAATCAATTCCCCTTCATTAATCCGAATCGGTAATTTTTCCAGTGTTTTTTGCAAGGCTTTCGCACGACGTATTGAAATAGGCTGACCTTCTGTTTCTTTATAGCTTTCGGTTACAGCCTTTGCTCTCGATGAATCAATCTGAGGAATTGTTTCAAAAACACGGGTTCTCAATTTATCCAGCCTGTTACTGCGAAAAATTTTGCGATGCTCAAAAACTGCATTTACCATTACCAAATTTTCTGATTTTTCATTCCAATAATGTACCACGAACTCATCTCCTTGCTTTTACGCCATATGTTTCATATACATATCAATATTCCCAATTATTTTGTTAAATTCATTATAGCTTATTTGCATTTTGCTGTCAAGCAATTGTTATAACATTTGTTATTTATGGATTTTTTACAATATTAACCGATTAAAAAACCTGTTCATTTGTACATTCTAGTTACTACAGCAAAAAATAATGCTGCTGCAAAACTTTTCCATCTGTTTTACAGCAGCATTATTCACATTCTTTTTATACCGGATACACGCCATCCGTTGTATCCGCCGCATCTGGGTCTATTTTCGTTTTCTGGGCTTCCCGGTATTTAAAAAACTCGGTTGCCACCTGCGGAAACAGTGCATAGGACAGCACATCCTCATCCTGGCACTTATACGGTTCCATTTCCTTTTCCAGGGTTTGCAGCTCATTCGGAATCAGATCCGCCGGCCTGCAGGTAATCGGTGTTTCATCGCCGATCGCCTTTTTCTGAACCTCCGGATTAAAAGGTTTCACCGTCTGTCCATATTCACCCCGAAGCAGCGCACGGCTCTCCTTTGTAATCATTTTATACCGTTCACCCATTAATACATTCAATACCGCCTGGGTACCCACGATCTGACTTGACGGTGTCACCAGCGGCGGCTCTCCAAAATCTTTGCGGACTCTCGGAATTTCTTCCAGAACTTCATAATACTTATCCTCCGCATGAGCCTCCTTGAGCTGGGATACCAGATTTGAAAGCATACCGCCCGGAACCTGATACATCAGCGTCTTTATATTGACGCCGAGAACCTTCGGATTTAAAAGGCCGCTTTCAATAGCGTTTTCCCGAATCGGCCGAAAATATTCAGCAATTTCCGCCAGAAGATTCTGGTCAAGTCCCGTATCGTAAGGCGTCCCTCTGAAGGTTTCCACCATCACTTCCGTTGCCGGCTGGCTCGTTCCAAGGGCCAGCGGTGACATCGCCGTATCAATAACATCACAGCCCGCTTCTACCGCCTTCAGATACGTCATTGAAGCCACACCGCTCGTATAATGGGTGTGAAGCTGAATCGGCAGCGATGTGGAAGCTTTCAGCGCAGAGACCAGCTCCGTAGCCTCATAAGGCACGAGAAGCCCGGCCATATCTTTGATGCATATCGAATCCGCACCCATCGCTTCAATACGTTTCGCCACATCCTTCCAGTAGTCCAGCGTATAGGCCTCACCGAGCGTATAGGAAAGAGCCACCTGGGCGTGTCCGCCTTCCCTGACAGTCGCCTTCACTGAAGTTTCCAGATTTCTTAAATCGTTTAATGCATCAAAAATCCGGATAATATCAATCCCATTGGCTACAGATTTCTGTACAAAATACGCAACAACATCGTCCGCATAATGGCGGTAACCAAGAATATTCTGTCCCCGGAACAACATCTGCAGCTTTGTATTTTTAAAACCGTCACGCAGCTTTCTGAGCCGTTCCCACGGATCTTCCTTAAGAAATCTCAGAGAGGCGTCAAATGTTGCGCCACCCCAGCATTCCACCGAATAATAACCGACTTTGTCCATTTTATCAATCACCGGCAGCATCTGCTCCGTCGTCATCCGCGTGGCCAGCAGTGACTGATGCGCATCTCTTAATACCGTTTCGGTAATCTTTACCGGTTTTTTCACTTGTTCTGACATATATTTACCTCCTCCGCAAGTCCACACTTTTATCGAATCCCGAAAATTGCCATAAAGGTTCCCGCAGCAACGGCCGTTCCGATAACTCCGGCCACATTCGGTCCCATCGCATGCATCAGCAGGAAATTGGTCGGATCTTCTTCCGCCCCGACTTTCTGGGATACCCGGGCCGCCATCGGTACCGCAGAAACTCCGGCCGAACCGATTAACGGATTAATTTTTCCTCCGGTGATTTTGCAGAGAAGCTTTCCGAAAAGCACACCGGATGCCGTTCCAACGGCAAAAGCCACCAGTCCCAGGGCTACGATCTTTAACGTCTGTATATTCAAAAATGCCTCTGCGCTGGTTGTCGCACCGACAGATGTTCCGAGAATAATCACCACAATATACATCAGCGCATTGGATGCGGTTTCTGTCAACTGCTTCACAACGCCACATTCCCGGAAAAGATTTCCAAGCATCAGCATACCGACCAAAGGCGCCGTTGTCGGAAGAATGAGAACAACGACAATGGTTACGACAATCGGAAACAGGATTTTTTCCAGTTTGGACACCGGACGAAGCTGTTCCATCTTTATCGCACGTTCTTTTTTTGTTGTCAAAAGCCGCATGATCGGCGGCTGGATAATCGGTACCAGCGACATATAAGAGTATGCGGCAACTGCAATAGGCCCCATCAGTCCCCCCTGTCCGAGCATACCCGCCAGGAAAATGGACGTCGGGCCGTCGGCGCCGCCGATAATTGAAATGGCTGCTGCCGCTTTGTCATTAAATCCGAGCAATATGGCGCCGATATAAGCAAAGAAAATACCGAACTGGGCTGCCGCTCCCAGAAGGAAGCTGACCGGATTGGCGATCAGCGGACCAAAATCCGTCATCGCACCGACTCCGAGGAAAATCAGTGAAGGAAGGATCGCCCATTCATCCAGAAGATAAAAATAGTGCAACAGGCCGCCAACACCGTTCGGCGCATCTTCTGCCGCCATCATAATATCCGGATACAGATTCACAAGGAGCATACCAAATGAAATCGGCACCAGTAAAAGCGGCTCATATCCTTTGCGTATTGCCAGATAGAGGAAACCACAGGCCACCAGAATCATCACATAGTTTCCCCATGTCAGATTAAAAAAGGCTGTCTGGTGAATCAGATTCCCCATCGTTTCTATAATGTAACTCATCGAATACACCCCCGCTATACATTCAGGGCCGCCAGTATATCTCCTGCTTCCACCGACATCCCCGCAGATACCTGAATCAATGCGACTATACCGTCTTCCGGAGCCACAATTTCATTTTCCATTTTCATAGCCTCAAGAATCATCAGCACATCTCCCCGTTTTACCGGCTGGCCGACGGACGCTTTCATCTCAAGAATTTTTCCCGGCATCGGAGCCTTTACCTGAAGACCGCCTGCTGTGGCTGCCGGCTGCACCGGTTTCGGTGTTCCTTCCGAAGTCTTCGGTGGATTTACAGGGACAGTGGCTGTTTCGCCGCCTTTTCCGTGAAAGCCTTCTTCCACCGTCACCTCATAAACTTTTCCATTGACTGTAATTGTATAATTTTTCATTTTCGTACACCCTCCATTATTCTGCCTTTTTCCAATGACTGCCTGATGTTTTGCGCCGTATGGAACGGACAACAAGGCTGTCTGCCGGAACATTTTCCGATGCGGCAATCGCCGCTGTTATCACCGCCACGAGCTCCAGGTCATCGCACAGATCTGCCTCCGGTAAAGGCCTGTCCGGCGCCGGACCGGATATCTTCTCCGGCGCAGGGGATAGCTGCATCTGCTTTTTGTTCTGCCGCCTGCCGATAAATCCAAGCGCATAGATGAGTACGGATATCAAAATCAGCACCGCAAATACGGTACCCATCCCCATCAGTGTATTCATTCCGGCCCTTTTCATCATCTCTCCCATCGGAGCAGCCTGCGTAAATATTATATTTTTCATCATACCCGCCACCCCATTCTATACGGTTCCGTGTTTCCGGTCCGGTCCGGTCTCCCGTTTTGTCATCAGCATCTCAAAGGCAGCGATGACCCGCTTCCGGGTTGCCGCCGGTTCAATGATACCATCCACATATCCCCGGGAAGCTGCGCTTTCCGGACTGTTCTGCAAACGCTCATAACGTTCTTTTTTCTCTGCGATCAATGCATTTTTCTCATCGGATTTTTCAATTTCATCCGCATACATAATTTTCACCGCCGATTCCGAATTCATCATTCCGATCCGGGCTTTCGGCCATGCATAAACCATATCCGCCCCAATATGACGGCTGCCCATACTGAGGTAAGCGCTGCCATAAGCTTTTCCGATAATCACCGACACCTTCGGCACCGAAGCATCGGCATAGGCGTAGGTCAGTTTCGCACAGGCTTCTGCCATATACTTTTCTTCTTCCATCGTCGCTTTAAATCCACAGACATTGACCAGGGTCAGTACAGGAATAGAAAAAGCATCACAAAAACGAATAAAATCCGCCGCTTTTCCCGCTCCGTCCGCCGTCAGCACCGGCTCCATTCTTTCTGTTACGATCCCTGTCTCTCCAAGAATTTCTTCCCGGTTTGCCACCGCGCCGACAGTATTTCCATTCAGGGAAATAAATCCGGTCACCATCTCTCTGCCGTAATCCTTTTTAATTTCAAAAAATGCATGATTATCTGAAATATCTTTTAAAATATAAGCCGAATCCAGTGTATTTTCCAAAAACGGATTTTCACGATTCAGATCATCCGAATTTTCCGTCATGCAAAAGGCATCTTCTTTATTATTCGATGGCAGGATTTCCACCAGACCACGGATTTTATCCAGAACTTCTTTTTCATCTGCTCCGACACCTGCCAGTCTGCCGGCAGTCTCACTCTGAAAAAGGCTCGAGGACGTATCACAGCGCTCTCTGTGATTGCCTTCGAGAACATTCGGTGAATGGATAAATACCTGTCCTGTGCCCTCAACCGCAAACGAAAAATCGGCCAGAGCCGTCATTACGGCCATACCGCCGCCGCATTTCCCAAATATGCCGTGAATCTGCGGAATAACTCCGGAAGCCATCGTCTGCCTATAATACAGCTCTCCAAAAGCATTCAGCGCATCCGACGCCTCCTGCAGACGCATCCCGGCACAGTCAATAAGACCGATGACCGGCGCCCCCGTCTTTAATGCCAGATCATAGATCCGGACAATTTTTTTTGCGTGCATCTCGCCGACAGACCCCTGCAGGACATCGGCATCCTGGCTGTAAACGTAAACAAGTTTTCCTTCAATGGTTCCATAACCGGTAATCACCCCATCTGCCGGTGTCGCTTTTTCCGCCATATTAAAATCTGTATTTCTGGCATGAACCATGGCGCCGATTTCTACAAAACTGTCAGCATCGAGCAGTCCGACAATTCTGTCTCTTGCAGGCAATTGTATAACTATGCTCATTTCTTCATCCCCCTGTTGCCAAATTGTATCTATTTTTTTAGTTTGCCTAACAATTATTATATGATAGACCCTTCCAAAATGCAAGTTAAAAGGCCAGCCACCGGCGAATCAGTTCCCCGATGCAAAAAATAAAGGTTTTCTCTCCCACGGCTTCCTCCGTAAAAATCGGAAATTGCCGAACCACATCCGTATTCACACAATAATACACCCGGCCGACTTCCTTTCCTTTGTCTACCGGCGCTTTCCGGGAAACATCTTTTACAATATGAATGGAAGCTTTTTCTTTTTCACCCATGAGAATTTCCGCCGTCTGGCTGTCCACAGTCAGACGGACTTCGTCTTTACAGCCATTTTGCACGGCCATTGTGCCCACATCCATTGCATCCCGGCCAATCCGGACCTTTGCATAATCAGACAGGCCAAAATTCATCAGTTTTATTGTGTCCTGCCACTTATAACTTTTGTCCGGCGGCCATCCGCTGCCGAGGACAACCGATACATAGGTTCTCCCGTCCCGGTTCAGAGCTCCCACAAAACAATAGCCCGCATCCTGTGTAAATCCGGTTTTTATTCCAAAAGCCCCGTCCATCATCTGTAAAAAAGCATCCTTATTGGACACCTGATACTGCCGGTTCCCCTCCGTATTTGAAAAACTGCGGGAGGGGGTATTAATTATTTTAACAAAAGTCGGATTTTTTATAGCCTCTGCTGAAATTTTTGCCAGTTCAGCGGCTGTGGTCTGGTGTCCCTGTGCATCCAGTCCGTTGGGGGTTACAAAATGTGTCTGCCTGCATCCCAGATCCGATGCTCTCCGGTTCATCATTTCTGCGAATCCTTCCACACTGCCGCCCACGTGTTCTGCAATGGCTACCGCCACATCATTATCCGATTCAAGCATCAGCGCATACAGAAGATCCTCCATCAAAAAATGATCGCCTGCAGCCGCATCCAACTGCACATCCGGCATTGCGGCCGCATTTTCGGAAATTTCCACCACATCATCCATCGCCCCGTTTTCCAGCGCCACCAGACAGGTCATAATCTTTGTCGTACTGGCCATGGCCATCGGCTCATCCCCGTTCTTCTCCCAGAGAATCCTGCCGCTTTCACCATCGGCCAGAACGGCTGCCCGGGCATAAAGCGCCTCAGGTTCCTTTTCTTCGCCCTCTTCTCCGTAAACCCATAATGTGCCCGCCAGCCCGATCAGGCCGGATAATACCATCGTCAGGCATATTCTAACCATCCGTTCCAAATCATCACCCCTGTTCTATTTCATTTTAATTTATTTTCATGTCTTCTGTTTTATGCTTATCCTTGACGCATTCCCACATCTTCGTATATAATCCATAAATATGACGTAACAGAAAATATGCATCCTTTTGAAAGGAGTTTAAAATGATAAAACTGATTGTTTCTGATGTAGACGGAACGCTTGTTCCAGAGGGTACAAATCAAATGCACCCCGGCATTTTCTCCATGATCCGTAAACTGAAAAAACAGGGCATTTATTTTGCCGTTGCCAGCGGACGTCATAAATGCAGCATTGAAAAACTTTTTGCCCCGGTTCGGGACGATATTCTGTATATTACAAGCAATGGCGCCTGTATGGGAACTTACAGCAAAAAATTCGCCGTCTCTGCCCTTTCTGCCAATATTTATACCCGTCTTTTCAAAGATTTCAGAAAGCTTGCCCAATTTCCCTTTCTGGCGGAATCGATCCGGACTGCCTACACAGACTGCCCGGACCCGGAATTCACCCGCCTTCTCACAGAGGACTACGATTACGATATGACCCTTCTGGCATCCATGGATGACTGCAGCGACGAAATCATCAAACTGTCCCTGTATCATCCGGAAAATGTCCGGAATATTTCTCCGGATCTTCTGAAACAGTGGTCGGAAATCTCCAAATGCTCCATATCGGGCACTCACTGGATTGATTTTATGGCGCCGGATACCAATAAAGGAACGGCCCTTGCGCGCCTTCAGGAAATTCTCGGCATTACCATTCACGAAACCCTTGCCTTCGGCGACCAGATCAACGATATTGAAATGCTGAAACAGGCCTACTTCAGTTACGCCATGGGAAATGCCTGCGGTGATGTCAAAAACGCCGCCCGTTTCACCTGCGATGCCTGTGAAAAAGACGGCGTATTAAACACATTATCTCAATTTTTTCCGGAATAAGACTTTATCCCACTTTCCACATAAATGTTCCATCGGCTCCGGCAACTGCGGATTCGCGAAACGGGCGCAGCATACTTTTATTCCATGGCCGCCCGTCAGGAATCCTCTTCAATCCCCAGTTCGACCTCTTCTTCCGCTTCTATTTTAAATTCTTCCATCTTTTCCGGGTCCAGTGCCGGCAGCTCCTCCGTCGACCGAACGCCGAATGTCCGAAGAAATTCCTCGGTGGTTGCAAAAAGGATCGGCCGGCCCGGCGCATCCAGATGTCCGGCCTCACAGACCAGATTATACTCTACCAGACGGTTCACCGCATGATCGGAGTTCACGCCGCGGATTTTTTCTATTTCCGCCCGGGTCACCGGCTGCTTATAGGCAATGATGGACAGAGTTTCCAGAGCCGCATCTGTCAGACTGTGTTTTTTCGGTCGATGAGTCATCTTTATCAGATATTCATAAGCTGAAGGCCGCGTACACATCTGAAAAGCATCTTCCAGTTCAATAATCTGTATTCCCCGTCCTTCCTCATCGTACCGGAGCATCATCCGTCGGAGTATGCGCCTCACATCTTCCGTATCCTGTTCCAGAACCTGGGCAATATCCCTGACAGGAATCGCCTCTCCCATGGCAAAAAGCAGCGCCTCTGCAGCCGCCTCCATGACTTTTTCTTCCATGCTTATACTCCTTCAAAACTTATTTCTTCCGGCAGTCCTCCCTGCCCGGTCATTTCTATTTCAATCTCCCCGAAAACTTCATTTTGGGAAATACGGATCATCCCGCTCTTCATCAGCTCCAGAACCGCAAGAAAAGAGACAATAACGTAGGTCTTGCTCCCTCCCCCGGAAATATATTCCCGAAAACTGAACGCCGAATGTTCCTTTCCAAATCGGATAAGGTCATCCATCCGGTCCGACAGACTGACCTCTTCCTGCTCAATGCGTCCATAACGGCTTCGGATCGGGTCCACTTTATTTTCCTGACGCTTTAACACATCCAGAAAAATCCGATGAAGCTTCTGAAAATCCATGTCTCCCACCAGAGCTTCCAAATCTACCGGAGGTTCCTCATAAACCATATCCGCCGGAAGCGTCCGGCCTTTGTAGAGCGATTTTGAAGCATCCAGTTGACGGTCCTTTAATTCCATAGCCATATAGCGGTACATCTTATGTTCCAGCAGCCGTTCGACCAGTTCTGCCCGCGGGTCTTCCCGCTCCGCTTCTTCCTTCGGTTCTTTTGGCAGCAGCATCTTAGACTTTATCCGCAGTAAAGTCGCAGCCATCACAAGAAATTCGCTCATAATTTCCATATCCAGCGCCTGCATCTGCCGGATATATGCCAGATACTGATCCGTAATCAGAGAAATCGGAATATCATAAATATCTATTTTGTTTATATCAATCAGATGGAGAAGTAGATCCAGAGGACCTTCAAACACCTGAAGCTTCACTGAAAGCGCCATAAAGCCCTCCTAAACATAACCAAACAGCCGGTCCAGCCATCCGATTCCCGCAACAGCAAGCTGTGAAATCCAGCCGAAAACAGCCGCGATCACAAAAAGGCCTTTAATCATCGTATCATTTTTCAGCATGGGAATCAGCTGCTTCGGCGAAAGCGCAATAATCAACAGGGAAATATCAGATGATATGACCGGAATCAGATTGACGATCAGTAATACGACCGCCGCATAATTAAAATACCAGTTTGCCTGTATCATAAACTGACGGAGCACGCCCTGGGCTTCCCAGCTCAAAGCCCCCGGCATATAAAAGACTTTAAAATAATTCAGCGCATAGCCTCCCATAATCATCACTCCGAGAGCCAGAAAGCCTGTCAGACCAATGGCGATATTCGTATCCTTTTCTTTCAGACGGTAAGGGTAAGGTCTGCTGCACCCTGCATGGCAGGTCATAAAAAGAATCCATCCCACAGGATCAATATAACGGTGTAGCTTCCATATCTGACGCTTATCTCCCGCCCGGCAATGACGGCTTGTCATCACATACATCACGGACTTTGGCAGTTCATGCAGAATCATGACCAGGGCGGATGCCAGAAGAAGCGATGCAGCTTCAATTAAAATTTTCATTTTTCCTTCGTTTTCCTTTGCTCATATAATTCTAAAAACTCTTTCTATTTTACCTATTTTCTATATATAATGCAAGGCTTTTGTATACACCTCTGTAATCTGTCAATACATTTTGACAATCAAAAGGCATTGTATTATAATAAAAAATCAGAAACGCACTTTCACAAAACGTTAAAATTCACACATAACTAAGCAAGGAGAACAGAAAATGAGTTTTGAATTCAAAAAGAAATTACCGGTTCCAAAAGAAATCAAAGAACTTTACCCGGTAAGTGCCGGCCTGGCTGCCAGAAAAAAAGAACTCGACCAGCAGGTGATCGATGTTATTACCGGAAAATCCGATAAGTTTCTGGCAATTATCGGTCCATGTTCTGCAGATAACGAGGATTCTGTCTGTGAATACATCGAACGCCTGGCCAAAGTACAGGAAAAAATAAAAGACAGAGTTGTTATCGTTCCTCGAATTTATACAAATAAACCACGTACCACCGGCGAAGGCTACAAAGGCATGCTGCATCAGCCGGATCCGGAAAAAGCGCCGGATTTACTTCAGGGCATTATCGCCATCCGTAAACTCCATATGCATGCTCTGGAAACCTACGGCATGCCGATCGCAGATGAAATGCTTTATCCGGAAAATTACTGGTATCTTTCCGATATTCTCTCCTATGTAGCCATCGGAGCCCGTTCGGTGGAAGACCAGCAGCACCGTCTTGTGAGCAGCGGTTTTGATGTTCCTGCAGGTATGAAAAATCCGACCAGCGGTGATTTTTCCGTTATGCTCAATTCCGTTGTGGCAGCTCAGGGCAGTCATAACTTTATTTACCGTGGATGGGATGTCAATACCGAAGGCAATCCGTATGCCCATACGATCCTTCGTGGTTCTGTCAATAAATACGGCCGTTCCCGTCCAAACTACCACTACGAAGATATTATGAAGCTCTTCGAAATGTACAGTCAGCGGAATCTGCAATACCCGGCAACCATCGTGGATGCCAACCATTCCAACTCGGACAAGCAGTTCAAAGAACAGATCCGTATCGTTAAAGAAGTGCTCCACAGCCGCTCTCTCTCCCCGGATATCCATCGTCTGGTCAAGGGTGTGATGATTGAAAGCTATCTTGTTGAAGGCACTCAGAAAATCGGCTGTCAGCCCCATGTTTACGGACAGTCCATTACGGACCCATGTCTTGGATGGGAAGACTCCGAAAGACTTTTATATGAAATTGCTGAAAGATGCTAAATACATGCCATTGCCGTGTATTCATACAAAATATTCGTACTGCAAAAACGCCAGCCCTGTTTTGGACTGGCGTTTTATAGTTTATATCGTTGATTTTTAAGCTCTCGGATGGGCTTTTGCATAGACTTCCCGAATATGCTGTCCATTCATCCGTGCGTATATCTGTGTTGTGGATATATCCGAATGTCCCAGCATCTCCTGTACGGACCGCAGATCCGCACTATTGGCCACCAGGTGGGCTGCAAAAGAATGTCTGAGGGTATGGGGCGTAATATCCGACTGAATCCCCGCATTTTTAGCATATTTTTTCAACAGTTTCCAAAAACCCTGACGGCTCATCGGAATCCCGTTACAGTTCGTAAACAGAGCATCCTCTTCATTATTCGCCACCATCGCCGGACGGGCATCGCGAATATAAACCTTCAGCACATTTTTGGCAACATTTCCAAAGGGAACGACCCTGTCTTTATTAAAATCCTGACAATGAATATAAGAAGCATTCAGATTCACATCCGATAACTTCAGGGAAATAAGCTCACTGACACGGATTCCCGTGGCATAAAGCAGTTCCAGCATCGCTTTATCCCGCAGTCCTTTATTTGTATTGACAGCCGGCTGGCTCAGAAGCAAGTCCACCTCGGCCATCGTAAGAATTTCCGGAATCTTTTTCTCAATCTTCGGCGCCTTTAACTGGAGGGCCGGATTTTCTGCAATATAGCCTTCCCGGTACAGATAACCGTAAAAAGCCTTCAGCGTGGCAATGTTTCGGGAAATCGTCGATGTGGCAAACTGTTCTTTTTCCATATACAGCATATAAGAATTCAGGTTTGTCTGATTCATCTTCCGAATGTCCATGACGCCCTGACTTTCCGCAAATTTATTAAATTTTACCAAATCCCTCTGATAGGACATGATCGTATTCGCAGATGCCTTTTTTACATCTGTTAAATAAATCACAAATCCATCGATTATTTCGTACATTCCCGTCACCCTCATTTGTATCCTGATTATCTTAATTATAATCATTATTTTTCAGAAAATCAATCGTATTTTTTACGTAAATATTACGTAAATTACAGTTTTTTTACAAATCCACTATATCCTGTTGGTTTACGTAATGTCATCAACCATATATAGATTTTTATTTTAAAAATTTTTCATAATAATTTTCAGCACCATGGGGTTCATATAACTTTCCACCAAACAGCCGGCAAAAATTATGGTAAAAATGACCAATGTCCGCCGCAGGCTTCCCGGAAGCGCCCGGTCCATCCGGTCGGATACTTCCCGAAGGATTCCCACAAACAGCGGAATATAAACAAAATACTGGGGACAGGTGTAGGCAAACATATAAACCAGCCCTGTCACACCATAGCGGTAACTCAATAAAGACAGAGTGTACCCAAAAGACAGGCTCATTGCAAATACCACCGGATAAAAAATGTAATAATTGCCCATGAACCGGATACAGGCCAGAATCATAACTGCCGCTCCCATCCGGTAAAAGCAAATGCGCAGCCATACCCCGATCGAAGGTTCGAGCTGATTCTGCACCAGCCGGTGAAACTGTTCCACCTGTTCTGTCAGCGCCGTTCCACGGAATCCGATCACCATATTTAACAGAATCGTTCCGACAGCAACCCCGGTAAATACAAGCAGCGCCCATATTTTTTTCATATTCATACTTTTTATAATAAAAATCATCCCCTGACCCCTTCTATAAAAATTATATGAACAGGCCCGGGGATTTAATACCGGAGATTTTATTTTAAACAATACTTATTATAATAGGCCATCAGACCGCAAATCGTCTTGCTGTCCTGGATTTTTCCATCATAGATCATTTGGATCAGATCTTCCACCGGATAGGATACCACATCCAAAAACTCGTCTTCATCCAGATTCTGGCGGGATGGTTTTAAATCCGTCGCCACATAAAGCGATATTTTCTCATCACAAAAGGCCACCGTCGTATAAATGTCCATTAAATGTTCCATCTTTCCGGCGATATGTCCCGTTTCCTCTTCCAGTTCCCGAAGAGCGCAGACTTCCGGCGGCTCCTCCCTGGAATTCAGCCCTCCGGCCGGAAGCTCCAGCGTCATCCGTTCCAGCGGATTCCGATACTGTGTCACCATAAAAAGCGTTCCGTCATCTTTCACAGCGACCACCGCTGCCGCCCCCTTATGGGAAATCAAATCCCATGCCACCTCATGGCCGTTTGGCATCTTCATCGTGTCTTTATAAAAATCCACGACCACCCCGTGATACATTAATTCCCGTTTTATTCGCTTACATTCTTCCATATCTTAATACCTCTGTCTTTACATATTCCGGCACTTGTTGTAAACAGCCGCCGCTGCTTCCAGCACCGCGCTCCGCATTCCTTTTTCTTCAAGAACCGCAACACCGTCAATCGTCGTTCCCCCCGGCGAACAGACATTATCCTTCAGTCTGCCCGGATGTTCTCCGGTCTCAAGCACCATTTTCGCCGAGCCCAAAACCGCCTGCGCCGCAAAAACATAGGCCTTATCCCTCGGCATACCAACTCTTACAGCGCTGTCTGCCAGAGCTTCGATAAACATATACACAAAAGCCGGAGAGCTTCCGCTGGCTACCGTCACCGCATGAATCAGATTTTCCGGGACAATTTCCATCTTTCCGAAAGAAGTGAAATAGCAGTGAACCATCTCCCGCTCTTCATCACTGTAAATATCTTCCGAGAAGCAGACACCGCTCATCCCCTCACCGACCATGGCCGGCGTATTCGGCATCGCACGGACAACCCGGACATTTTCACCGAGTCCTTCCTTCACCTGAGCAATGGAATAACTCGGCGCAATGGAAATAACCATCTGCTCCGGTCTGATTTTGCCTTTCAGCGCTTCCAGCACTACCGGATATACCTGGGGTTTCACCGCCAGAACGATACATTTTACGGATTCTGCACAGGACAACGCATCATCTGCATAATCCACCCCGGTTTTCTCCCTGACCGCTTCACAATGCTTTTCTGAAACATCTGTAAATAACAGATCCTCCGAGTCAAAAACATTCAGACAGCCCTTTAACATGGCCTGTCCCATATTTCCCATTCCGATAAAACCAATTTTTTTCATATCATTTCCATCCCATTCTATAAATTTTTAATAATGTCAGCCCCTTGCTGAACATTCCATAATACTGCGGCAGTTCTGCAAAGCAGGATTTATCCGCTTCGTTTATCTGGTGAAGGCCAACCGTTCTGACCGCCTGAACTCAAACGCCTTTGGATAATTATACCGCATTATTCTGTTTTTTTAAACCTGTTCATCGGATTCCAAATTAATTTCAAACAAAATCGACCTGACATTCTTGATATGATATTTTTTTACCTTCTGAACAACATAAAAACTCCTATCCGCTGTCAATTACAACATCGGATAAGAGTCTGTCTGTACACCATTTTAGCGGCTTTTCAGTCGTTTAATTATTCATCCCAGTTATGGTAAACGTTCTGAACGTCATCATCATCGTCCAGAAGATCCAGAATACGGTTCATCTTTTTAATATCTTCTTCAGAAGACAGTGTTCCCCATGTCTGAGGAATCATGGTTACTTCAGCGGAAGCCATAGGGATTCCTTCATTTTCAAGATTTTCACGCACAGCGCTGAAATCTTCCGGTGCGGTTGTGATTTCAAAGCTGTCCTCTTCGTCTGCAAAATCTTCTGCGCCTGCATCCAGAGCGATCATCATCAGATCGTCTGCATCCATGTCACATTCCTCTTTATCAACGATAATAAGACCTTTTTTATCAAACATAAAGGATACGCAGCCCATCGTTCCGACAGAACCGCCGCCCTTTGTAAAGGCATTACGTACGTTGGAGGCTGTACGGTTACGGTTATCTGTAAGGGTTTCTACAATAATCGCAATACCGCTTGGACCATAGCCTTCATATGTAACGTTTTCATAGTTTACGGAACCGTCATCCCCGGCAGCACGTTTGATTCCACGTTCGATGGTATCGTTCGGCATATTATTTGCCTTTGCTTTCGCAATAACATCTCTCAGACGGCTGTTGTTCGCCGGGTCGGAGCCGCCTTCTTTAACGGCAACGGCGATTTCACGTCCGATAATAGTAAAGATTTTACCTTTTGCAGCATCGTTTTTTTCTTTTTTATGTTTTATGTTGGCGAACTTTGAATGTCCTGACATAATAACACTCCTTATCTTTATTTCTTTATTCGTTACTAACTTTAATATTCTATCATTACTGAATGAATCTTGCAAGGCTTGTTTTATGCTCCGGCGACCGGAGTTACCCGGACCATGGCAATAATATTATCGTCCATTCCGATAATCTGGAAATGGTATCCCCGGTAATCAACGCTGGCAGCCTCATTTTTTCCCGGTATATGCTCCAGTCTGGAAATAAGGAAACCGTTCAGTGTTTCAAAATCATCGTCAAATTCAATATTCAGAACCTCCTCAACCTCGGAAAGCTCTGTCAGGCCTTTCATCAGCCATGTACTGCCGTCGATTTCCTGGATAAAATGTTCATCCACATCGTATTCATCCAGGATATTCCCGACAATTTCTTCAAGAATATCTTCCATGGAAATGACCCCGGCGGTCTGTCCGTATTCATCAATGACGATGGCCAGATGCTGGGAATTATTTTTCATTTCCCGAAAGAGATGACTGATATTCTGGGTTTCCGGAACATAATAAGGTTTTCGCATAACATCCTGAACCTTTTTTCCTTCCGGGCAGGCCAGTAAAGATTTAAAAACATCTTTAATATGTAAAATACCCACGATATTATCTACATCATTTTCATAGACCGGATAACGTGAATAGGGGTTATCCGCCATATTCTGAGCAATTTCCCGCAGCGGCATTTCCACATCAAATGCAACAATATTTTTCCGGTGAGTCATAACTTCCGATGCAAGTTTATCATCAAACTCCATGATATTACTAATCATCTTGGCCTCCTGAGCATCGATTGCTCCCTGCTCATGGCCCTCGCTGACCATCTGTATGATTTCATCTTCCATCTTCTCTTCCTGTTTCTGCTCGTCGGAATCTCCCCCAAATATTTTTCCCAACGCTTTTATAAAGGGATGCCCTTCATCCATGCTCATAGCTTCTCCTTTTCCGTAAAATACCCTTTATGTATGTAATTCAAGACTAATACCCAGGGCTTTATCAACTTTTTTTAAAATTTCGCCATCCAGATGGCAGACCTTTTCTTTCAGCCGTTTTTTATCAATCGTCCGAACCTGTTCCAGTAAAATCACGGAATCCTTGACTAACTGATATCTGGATGCATCCAACTCCACATGGGTCGGAAGCTTTGCTTTATTCATTCGTGAGGTAATTGCCGCACAGATGACCGTCGGACTGTGTTTGTTACCGGTATCATTCTGAATAATCAATACCGGACGGACACCGCCCTGCTCTGAACCGACAACCGGCCTCAGATCGGCATAAAAGATATCTCCTCGCTTAATAACCACTGACTTCACACTCCTGATAAATCTCTCAGATGAATTATTCCCATTTATCTTAAGTATATTCATCAGGGGTTCTTAATTCTTATTATCTGCGGATGTCTGTCAGACACGCAGATAATTAACGATTTCTATCGGTTTCTCATGTTTATAATAGACCCTCGGCACTCTCCGGGATACATCACAGACAAATTCATAATTAAAAGAACCTGCCATTTCGGAAATTTCTTCCGTTGAAAGCTTCTCTTCACCATCACAGCCAACCAGAGTGACCAGGTCCCCCAGCGCTGCCTCCGGTATATCCGTCACATCAACCATCATCTGATCCATACAGACTCTTCCGACAATCGGAGCCCTCTGTCCGCGTATCAGCACCGATGCCCGGTTCGAAAGGCTTCTCGGATACCCGTCGGCATAGCCTACCGGTATCGTCGCGATCTGTGACCGCCGCTTTGTTGTATAAGTGGCACTATAACCAATGGTAACACCTTCCGGCAATTCTTTCAAGTGGACAATGTGGCTGTACAGTGACATGACCGGTTTAAGCGGAAGCCGTTCTTCTTCCATTTCGTGGGACGGATAAAGTCCGTAAAGGATGATACCGGCCCGCACCATATTCATATGCTCCGATTCCAGTTCCATAATCGATGCACTGTTGGAACAATGGAAAATTTCCACGGAAACGCCCCGCGCTTTAACGCCCTCGATCATCCGGTGGAATTTTTCAATCTGTCCTTTCACATGGGTTTTATCCCGCATGTCCGCACAGGCAAAATGGGTGAACATCCCCTGAATATTCAGATAGGGCAGACTGTTGATTTTTTCGATCTCATCCAGACTTTCCTCCCCCGGCAGGAAACCGATCCGGCTCATGCCCGTATCGATCTTTATATGGATATTTGCTTTTTTTCCGGCTTCTTCAGCCGCCGCATTAAAAGCCTCTGCCATATCATAAGTGTCGATTTCCGGTGTAATGTCCCACTGAAGCATTTCCGGATACTGGTCCGGATGGGTATAGCCAAGCACCAGAATCGGCAGTTTCATACCATCCCGGCGCAGTTCGATACCTTCATCCGCCGTTGCCACAGCGAGCCAGTCAAATCCCATCGCTTCCAGCTCACGGGCAAATACCCGGGAACCATGACCATAGGCATCGGCTTTGATGACACCCATCAGCATCGCTTTATCCGATTTACACTTTTTGATTCCATCCACATTATATTTTAAAGCATCCAAATCAATTTTGGCATGAATCCTGTAGATACTGCCATATTCATTCTTATTCACTTTTATCACAACCTCGGTTTCTGTTTTCTGTTAATTTAAGTACTTTTCTCAGATGATCCACCAGATCAGAAGCAGTCATTCCCCGGGCGCTGCACGCGTCTGACGCAGAATCTCCGGCCATTCCATGAAGAAAAACGCCTGTACAGGCCGCCGAAAAGCCATCGGCTCCGGCGCCCATCAGGGCTCCGATCATTCCGGCCAGCACATCACCGGAGCCGCCCGTTGCCATGCCATGATTCCCGCTCCGGTTGAAACAGGTTCTCCGTCCGTCGGAAATGACGGTTGAACTGTCTTTTAACACACACAGCACATGATGTTTCTCTGCAAATATTTCTGCAAATGCCGCCCGGTCCCCTTTCAGAACATCGACCGGTGTCCCCGTCAGGCGGGACATCTCTCCCATATGGGGCGTCAGCACCGCAGATTGGGGAAGAAAAGCATACCACGCCGCATGTTCCGCCAGCAGATTCAGACCATCGGCGTCAATGACCAGCGGCTTATCCGCCATTTTTAACACCTGTTCCATTCTTTCAGCCATCCGGCGGCTCTTTCCGATTCCCGGACCGATCACAATGGCATCCGCCCAGTCAAGAATCCCCTTCAGCGTTTCGGCGTCCGTTTCTTCCCAGACCGACAGCATGGCCTCCGGAAGGGCCGTCTGCAGAATCACCCGGTTTGCTTCCTCCGTCAGGATCCTCACAAGACCCGCTCCGGTATAATAGGCCGCCTTTCCGGCAAAGCCGGCGGCGCCGCTCATATTTTTACTTCCCGCAATGATTAATATTTTACCATAAGTTCCCTTATTCGAATCATTTTTTCTTTCAGGCAGTTGTTTAAAATCCCGTACATCACAGGTAAAGCCTGACGGGAAATTTTCTTTCAGAGCTTTTTGCGGAAAACCGATATCTTCAACAAAGCACCGGCCCGCCATCTCACGGCCCGGATAAAGAATCAGTCCCCGTTTCAGATATCCAAAGGTCACTGTATAATCCGCACAGACGCCATCACCAAGTATCCGTCCCGTATCTGAAGAAACCCCTGACGGGATGTCCGCCGACCAGATCTGTACTCCCCGGTTTTCCGCCCGCCACTGGTTCATCTTCCGGATTATTTCACCGTAGGGCTCCCGGACAGGACTGGATAATCCAATACCAAACAGAGCGTCCACAACAACGCGGACATGACCCAGGTCTAATTCATTATATTCAGGTACCCCTGCATTTCTTGCTATCTGAATTTGTTTTTTTGTTTCTTCCGTCCACTTTTCAGGATTTCCCGCCATATAAAAGCCTGCGGAATATCCCTGGCAAAAAAGAATACGGGTTGCCGCAACACCGTCACCGCCGTTATTTCCCGCACCGCACACACAAAGCACCGGATCTGCCCTGCCTATATGGGCCTTCATCCGTTCAGCCAGACCGCAGGCAGCCCGCTCCATGAGCACCATCGAAGGAATTCCGATATGCTCTATCGTATACGCATCTATCTTTTTCATTTCTTTTCCGGTCACTACAGGTTTCATTTTTCCTCTCCTTCACCGATCACATAGGCCGTTGCCAGCATTTTTGTATTACTGATGGAAACATGCCACCGTAAAATTCCCATGGCAGCGGCCCGTTCTCCGGCACGTTCGTAAAGATTGATATAGGGTTTTCCGAGTTCGTCACGAAGTACCTCTATTTCGTTCAGAGCGATTCCCCGAAATCCTGTCCCCATCACTTTTGACACAGCCTCCTTGACTGCAAAGTTTCCCGCAGCCCTCTGATAATTGCTGCCGATCAGTTTTCTTTCTTCCAACGTAAAATAACGCATCAAAAAAGCCTCCTTAGAGCAGGCTTTTTTGATGCGTTCAACCTCGATTAGATCTGTACCGATTCCTACTATCATACGTATCCACTCAATCCTGACCGCCTTCACCGTCATCCGCATGCATCGCACGATATTCATAGGATAAGGTCATCAGACTTTCATTCAAATGGACGTTTTTAACGCAGACATCCTCCGATACACTCAGATCTGTCGGCGCAAAATTCCAGATGGCTTTGATGCCGATATGCTCCAAATGTCTTCCGATTTCCACGGCCTGGCGTTTCGGTACGGTCAGCGTCACCACATCTACCTTGTGTGTTGCCACGAACTCATCCAGACTGTCCATCATCCGAACTTCGATTCCTCGTACGGAAACCCCTTTCAGACGCGGGTTCGTATCAAAAATACCAATTAAATGGTATCCCACTTTTTCAAAATTGTAATTTGCCAAAGCCTGTCCCAGATTACCGGCACCGATGATAATCATGTTGTGCTGGACGTCCAGTCCCAAAATCTTTCCGATCTCACTGTGCAGGTATTCGACATTATAGCCATACCCCTGCTGTCCGAAACCTCCAAAATTATTCAAATCCTGTCGTATCTGTGAAGCGGTCACTTTCATCCGTTGGCTTAGTTCTTTTGACGAGATGCGTACAACGTCATTCTGCAAAAGTTCTCCAAGATATCTGTAATATCGTGGCAAACGACGTATAACCGCTGCTGAAATGTCTCTCTGTCTCATAATTTCCACACCTGTCCATATCTCTATATTTTCATGATTTATTGTTAAATAATAATCATATTATACTTCTTTTTCATTATATCGAATCGTTGTAAAGTTGTCAAACTTTCTTTGCATTTTTTTATCCTGTTTACACAATTTTGGGACTGTGCTAGAATAGTTACTGGTACTTTTAAGAAACAAAGGAGAATTTATATGATACTTGCATGTCACCACATTTCCAAAGCCTTTGGAACTGATGTGATACTTAATGATATTTCTTTCCATATAGAAGATTACGAAAAAGCTGCCATCGTTGGCATCAACGGTGCAGGAAAATCGACACTGTTGAAAATTATTATGGGAGAGATTCACTCGGACTCGGGAGACGTTATTCTGGCAAAAGGGAAAACCATCGGTTATCTGGCGCAGCACCACTCACGGGATTCCCAACGAACCATCTACGAAGAACTTCTCGATGTCAAAAAGGAGGTCATCCAGCTTGAACAGCGGATGTCTGAGGTCGAAATTGCTATGAAACAGGCATCCGGTAATGAACTGGAGACCCTCCTCCATACCTATGCCCGCCTCCGTCAGTCCTTCGAGGACCAGAATGGCTACGCTTACCGGAGTGAAGTCACCGGCGTTTTAAAGGGTCTCGGATTTACAGAGGAGGATTTTTCCAAACAGGTTTCTCTGCTTTCCGGCGGTCAGAAAACCCGCGTGGCCCTCGGACGCCTTCTTCTGGCGAAACCGGACATTCTTCTGCTCGACGAACCGACCAACCACCTTGACATGAATTCGACAGCCTGGCTGGAAACATTTCTGATGAACTACAAAGGCTCTGTCATTATTGTCGCTCATGACCGTTATTTTCTTGACAAAGTTGTTACGAAAATTATCGAAATTGACCATCACAAAGGTCATGTTTTTAAAGGCAATTACACCGATTATGCGGTCAAAAAAGCGCAGTTAAGAGACATCGAGCGCAAAGCCTGGATGAATCAGCAGCAGGAAATCGCCCATCAGGAAGCGGTTATCCAGAAGCTCCGCTCCTTTAACCGGGAAAAATCCATCCGCCGGGCGGAAAGCCGGGAAAAGATGCTGAATAAGATAGATATGCTCGACCGTCCGGAAGAAGAAATCATGGGGATGCGCATCCTCCTGGAACCGGATACCGTCAGCGGCAATGATGTACTTTTTATCGAACATCTGACGAAAAGTTTTGACGGTGAATATCTCTTTCAGAATATTTCCATGGATATCCGCCGTGGAGAACGGGTGGCGCTGATCGGTGATAACGGCGCCGGAAAGACAACGATTCTGAAAATCATTAACAGCCTGCTCCCCGCAGACCGGTGTGAAATGCGCCTCGGCGCCAAAGTGCATATCGGCTACTATGACCAGGAGCATCAGGTGCTTCACGATAATAAAAGTATTTTCGAAGAAATTTCGGATGATTACCCATCGCTGAATAATACACGGATTCGAAACGTCCTCGCTGCCTTTTTATTCACAGGTGATGACGTTTTCAAACAGATCAGCGAACTGAGCGGCGGGGAACGGGGCCGGGTCTCTCTGGCAAAGCTGATGCTCTCCCACGCCAATTTTCTTATTCTGGATGAGCCGACCAACCATCTGGACATTCAGTCCCGGGAAATTCTTGAAGAAGCGCTGCAAAATTACACCGGAACTGTCCTCTACGTATCCCATGACCGTTACTTTATCAATCAGACGGCGACCCGGATTCTGGATTTGACCAAAGGCGGCCTGAACAGCTACAGTGGAAATTATGATGACTATCTTGAAAAGAAGGAACACCCCTCCGTTGATTCCTCCGGCGGGTTTGAAGCCGAAAAAGACGTCTCCGAGGCGCCTTCGATGCCTTCAAAACCGGCAGGCAAAGATGACTATATGCGTCAGAAGGAAGAACAGGCCAAAGAACGTAAGCGCCAAAATCAGATTAAACGTCTGGAAGACCGGATTCAGGAAATTGAGACACGGCTTGCCGAACTGGATGAACTTCTCGGCCGTGAAGACATCGCCACCGATGTAGCGCGTCTGATGGAAATCAACAATGAACACGAGACATTGGATGAAGAACTTCTCCAGTGCATGGAAGACTGGGAATCCATCGTATAACCGAATATATACCGATAAAAATCCCGGAAACTATCGTCAGGATAATTTCCGGGATTTGTTTTATCTGCATGGTGAACGGCGCTGTCCGCCCTTATTTTACCGCATGGATCGCATCTGTTACTTTCCAGCTCTCCACCGCATTTTCAATATGCCGGGTGGCCAGCATCGCTGCGGCATCCGGCTGGCGGTTTTTAATCGCCTCCATGATCGCTGCATGTTCCTCATAGGACTTTTCCGCCCTTTCTTTATCCTTCAGGGCATTTTTACGCACCTGCTGGACATATTCATGAAACGTCCGCAGCATATGTTCCAGCAGATGGCTGCCGGAGGCCGCATACATCAGCTCATGAAACCGGTTATCGGCAATATATACCTGTTCCCAGTTTCCCTTCTTCCGGTAAAACTCGGACATATAAAGAACTTCCTCCATGGCTTCCATCTGGGCATCCGTAATATGCTCCACGGCCCACCGGGCCGCCAGACCTTCCATCAGAGAACGGATGGCATAGACATCCTCCACATCCTTACAGTGAATATTATGCACAAAAGCCCCCCTGTTCGGAATGGTATCCACCAGACCTTCCAGCGCGAGCTGTCGGATGGCTTCCCGCACCGGTGTACGGCTCACCCCATAGCTTTTTGCCAGCGTATTTTCTTTCAATTCTTCATTATCTTTAAATGCTCCTGAGAGAATATCCGAGCGCAGTGCCTGATAAATTTTCTCTGTCAGTGAATATTTTCCCATATCTTCTGAAAAATCACTCTTCAGCATCCCATGGCCCCCTAAGCCTGTATTGTATAATCACATGCCTGACATGCTTCGTCGATCACTTTTAAAAGTTCGTCATCTGTCAGCGCGGTCACCCGTCCGCTCTCATATTCCTGGTCAACCCAGTCTTTGACATAACTGATGATCGGATCGGATTTTGTCACACATTTATCACCCTTTAATCGGAAATAGGTATTGATCCAGTGGACAATTCCCGCCAGACCGGACGTATTGGAAACGGCGACCATTACCGGACGGTTCAAAAATTTTTCCGTATCAAAGATATTGTAAATTTCTTCGTTTTTGAGCAGACCATCCGCATGGATACCCGCACGTGTTACATTGAAATTTTTTCCGACAAAAGGCGTTCTGGACGGCAGCTTGTAGCCGATTTCCTTCTCATAATATTCGGCCATCTCTGTAATCACTGTCGTGTCCATGCCGTCAAGAGTTCCCCGAAGCTGTGCATATTCAAAAACCATCGCCTCCAGCGGTGTGTTTCCGGTACGCTCGCCGATACCAAACAGCGAACAGTTGACACCGCTGGCGCCATAAAGCCATGCCGTCGTGGAATTGACAACGGCCTTATAGAAATCATTATGTCCGTGCCATTCGATCAGACTTGACGGTACGCCCGCATGGACATTTAATCCGTAAATAATTCCCGGTACTGAACGCGGAATCGCCGCTCCCGTAAAGTTGACGCCATAGCCCATCGTATCACAGGCGCGGATTTTTACCGGAATTCCGTATTCTTCACCCAGTTTCTGTAATTCCAGACAAAACGGAATCACAAAACCGTAAATATCGGAACGGGTAATATCCTCCAGATGACACCGCGGACGTACGCCGGTTTCCAGGCACTCCCGGACAACACTGAGATAGTGTTCCAGAGCCTGCTTACGGGTCATTTTCATTTTATAGAAAATATGATAATCCGAACAGCTGACTAAAATACCGGTTTCCTTAATTCCCATTTCTTTGACAAACTGAAAATCCTTTTTATTCGCACGGATCCAGGCCGTAACCTCCGGAAATTCGTATCCTCTTTCCATACATTTGTAGGCCGCATTCCGGTCCTTTTCACTGTAGAGGAAAAACTCACTCTGGCGGATAACGCCCTTCGGACCGCTGAGTCGGTGCATATAGTCATATAAAGTGACAATCTGTTCGGTAGAATAAGGCGCTCTGGACTGCTGTCCGTCACGGAAGGTCGTATCTGTAATCCAGATTTTTTCCGGCATATTAATCGGCACAACCCTCTGGTTGAATACGATTTTCGGTACTTCCTCATATGGAAAAAGGTTTCTGAAAACATTCGGTTCTTTGACATCCTGAAGCGCATAGAAATGTTCTTCCAAAGCCAGCAGGTTATTATGCGGATTCATAACCACATTACGATTATCCATATTTCTCTCACTCCTGTTTCTATAAAAAGTTTTACTTTAACTAATTAATGTGTCAATTTTTATGTATAATTGTATACAATTATACATAATATGTCAAGGATTTATCACAGATTTTTTAAAACAGGGCCGGGCTGCATGCAGCTTTCCCGTAATAAATAAAAACCTCCAGAAAAATTTCTGAAGGTTTTTGTCTTTCAATTACATCATTGCTTCCAGATTTTCACGGATCGCCTTGATAAATCCTTCGCTGGTCAGCTCTGTAACGTCTGTCAGCGTTGTCAGCAGTGTGAGGTCTTTTGTCATCTTACCGGATTCAATCGTTTTAATCGTTGCCGCTTCCAGTTTGTCAGCGAAAGTCATTAAATCTTTATTTCCGTCCATTTCACCCCGTTTTCTTAAAGCGCCGGTCCATGCAAAAATCGTCGCTACGGAGTTGGTGGATGTTTCTTCTCCGGCCAGATGTTTATAATAATGTCTCTGTACGGTACCATGGGCAGCTTCATACTCATAATAGCCTTCCGGTGATACAAGCACAGAGGTCATCATTGCCAGTGAACCAAAGGCAGAGGATACCATATCGCTCATCACATCGCCGTCATAGTTTTTGCACGCCCAGATATAACCGCCTTCGGATTTCATCACCCGTGCCACGGCATCGTCGATCAGCGTATAGAAATATTCAAGGCCTGCGGCTTCAAAAGCTTCGGCATATTCCGCATCGTAGATTTCCTGGAAAATATCCTTAAATGTATGATCGTATTTTTTGGAAATCGTATCCTTTGTGGCAAACCACAGATCCTGTTTTGTATCCAGGGCATATTTAAAACAGCTATGTGCAAAGCTCCGGATGGATTTTTCGATATTATGCATTCCCTGCACAACTCCCGGTCCGTCAAACACATGCACCAGTTCCCGTGTTTCTGTACCGTCTTCCGCTGTGTAAACCAGTTCGACTTTACCGGCAGCCGGAATCTTCATCTCGCTTGCTTTATAAACATCGCCATAGGCATGTCTCGCCAGAGTGATCGGTTTTTTCCATGTTTTTACGTTTGGTTCGATTCCTTTAACAATAATCGGCGCACGGAAAACGGTACCGTCCAGAATGGCACGAATCGTACCGTTCGGGCTCTTCCACATCTCTTTCAGGTTATATTCACCCATACGCGCCGCATTCGGCGTAATCGTCGCACATTTAACAGCAACGCCGTATTTTTTTGTAGCCAATGCAGAATCCACGGTGACCTGGTCATCGGTTTCATTCCGGTGTTCCAGCCCCAAATCGTAGTATTCCGTATTCAGTTCAACGAAAGGCTCCAGTAATTCATCTTTAATCATCTTCCAGAGAATACGGGTCATCTCGTCGCCGTCCATCTCTACCAGCGGTGTCATCATTTTTATCTTATCCATAGGTATATCCTCCTGACTACTCATTCTAACCATCATGATATAATAACTTTTTGGAATATGCAAGAATATTTTGGGAGACATTCAATTTTTATCCCTCAAATACATATATTATATAAAAAACAGGCGATTCTATGTACCAGTCTCGAAAAATCATCCGTGCCGATGGCCCGGCTTCTGCTGCTTACACAGGGAAATCCATAGGCATCGCCGTTCTCGATACCGGGATTTACCCCCATGAAGACTTTATCCTCCCCTCTGACCGGATTGCCGCCTTCAGGGACTTCGTCCACCGGCAGCCGGCCCCTTATGACGATAACGGGCATGGAACCCATGTCTGCGGCATTATTGCCGGCAATGGCCGCCGTTCCGAGGGACGATACCGGGGAATCGCTCCGGAATCCCACCTTGTAGTGGGAAAAATTCTGGATTCCAATGGAAATGGTTCGATATCCCATATTCTGGAAGCTGTCCGCTGGATCATTGAAAACCGCCAGCGTTATAATATCCGCGTACTGAACATCTCTGTCGGTTCAGAAAGCACCGAAGTCGACGAACAGAAGTCCATTCTCGTCCAGAGTGTCAACGCCGCCTGGGACAGCGGCATCGTTGTTGTCGTTGCCGCTGGCAACAACGGACCGAAACGCATGTCGGTCACTTCTCCCGGCATCAGCCGTAAAGTCATTACCGTCGGTTCTTCCGACGACCACAAGACCGTCCTCCTTGGCGGCAGCCGGATTCACAATTATTCCGGCCGCGGTCCGACCCGGCGGATGATCCAGAAACCGGATGTGGTCGCTCCCGGTTCCAATATTATTTCCTGCAGTCTGTCTTACTACGGCAATAATTCCGGCTACACGGCCCGCAGCGGCACATCCATGGCAACGCCGATCGTCTCCGGGGCCTGTGCTGTTTTTTTGAACAAATACCCCGGGCTGACGAATGAGGATGTCAAACGCTGTATTCAGATCACAGCCACCGATCTGCGGCTTCCCCGGAACCAGCAGGGCTACGGACTTCTGAATCTGGAAGCCCTCATGTCTGCCCCGGAAAGTATTCTGTCCTGAACGAAAAATAATATGAAAGAGGTTCTGGTTTTGATATGCCCAGAACCTCCCCTTTTTAACGTCAGCAATCTATTCTGTTCTTTTAAGCTTCATAGCCCTCCGGATTATTCTTCTGCCACCGCCAGGAATCCTCGCACATCTTTTCAAGGTTTCGTTTTGCTTCCCATCCAAGTTCTTTCTTCGCCAGCGACGGATCTGCATAACAGGATGCAATATCTCCGGGACGTCTTGGTTTAATCACATAAGGGATCGGCCGGCCAACGGCTTTCTCAAATCCTTTGACAATATCCAGAACGCTGTATCCGATGCCTGTGCCAAGGTTATAGGTGAGCACGCCATCGTGAATGGATGCCATCTTCTCAATGGCCTTAACATGACCGAGGGCCAGATCGACAACGTGGATGTAATCCCGCACGCCCGTACCGTCCGGTGTATCATAATCATCGCCGAAAACCCCCAGAGATTCCAGTTTTCCAACAGCCACCTGGGTAATATAAGGAACCAGATTATTCGGAATCCCCTTTGGATTCTCTCCGATACGTCCGCTCTCATGGGCGCCGATCGGGTTAAAATAACGAAGAAGTACGACCTTCCACTCGGCGTCGGCCGTATGCATATCTGTTAAAATCTGCTCCAGCATGGATTTGGTCCAGCCATAGGGATTCGTGCAGATGCCCTTCGGACACTCCTCTGTGATCGGAACAAAGGCAGGCGTTCCGTAAACGGTTGCTGAAGAACTGAAAACAATGCTCTTCACGCCATGGCTGCGCATAACATCACATAAAATGAGCGTTCCCGTTATATTATTATGGTAATATTCCAGCGGCTTTGCCACAGATTCACCCACCGCTTTCAGGCCGGCAAAATGAATGACTGAATCAATCTTTTCCGCATCAAAAATCCGGTTCAGCCCTTCTCTGTCGAGAACATCGGTTTCATAAAACTTTACGGTCTTTCCTGTAATCTCCTGAACCCGGTCCAGCGCTTCCTTACAGGAGTTGCATAAATTATCCACAACAACCACATCATAACCTGCATTAAGTAACTCCACACATGTGTGGCTTCCAATATATCCGGCACCGCCGGTCACTAATATCGCCATGTTCTTTCTTCCTTTCATTCTATACGTCTGTATCCGACAGGTTTTCATCCCGGACATCTCTGTCCGAATATCTTCACCCGCCGCTTTCTTCTCAAATAGTATAGCACACTTCCGTAAATTATCCACCCCGGTTTATATCACAGACTCTCTTTTTATGTCACCGATAATCTTTTTTTGACTTTGAAATAATATCCAGAAGGGAAATCTCCAGCAAATCTGAAAGCAGCAGCAGAGATCCCATGGAAGGCTTGCATACCTTCGTCTCCCAGAGATGGATCGTGTTCGTGCTGACCCCGAGCTGCTCCGCCAGCTCCTGCTGCGTCATATTATGGCGTACCCGGTATTCTCTCAGCGCATATCCCAATTGAGTCATCTTGTGTTCATCTGTCCTCATAATTCCTTCTCCTTATTTCAAGATATGTCCTGATTATATCACGGCTCATCCATAAAACTTGTCGAAGCCTGACGACAAACTCAAATTTTATTTTTTCTCCAGTACATATAAAACCGGAGGGCAGTTTTTTCGGTTGACAACCGCCATCCGTGTCACCTGTCCCCATCCCGGCGCCAGCCCTTCCATAAAGGCCTCCACAGCGGCCTTCTCTTCTTTGCCGCCCTCATGGCCGTAATAGACAAGGACGGTTCCCACGCCGCCGGAAACCAGAAGCTCCACCAGCGCTTCCAGCGCCTGAACCGTTGAATCCCTCTTTGTCACCACCCCTTTATCACCGCCGGGCAGATAACCGAGATTCATCGTGAAAGCCTTCACCGGCTCGTGGATGCGTTCGCCCGCTTCACTGTGGGAACAGCAGAACAGCTCCGCCTGCAGGGCGCATCCATTATCTTCCAGCCGCTGCTTTGTATGTTCGATGGCCTCCGGCTGAATATCGAATCCGTAAACCTTTCCTTTCGCTCCGACGATCTCGCACATTTTCAGCGTATCCCAGCCGTTTCCGACGGTCGCATCCACTGCCCGGTCTCCGGGTGCCAGTTTTTCCGATAATATATGATGAACAATTTCTACCATCTGCATATAACTTTCCTTCTTTCCGCTTTTTAATAAATTTTATATGAAAAAAGTAAACCCGACAAGCCCTCCCACATAATATAAATCAAAAGTATTTAATAAAAATTTTTGGAGGCAAAATATGAGTGATTTAGCTGCTACCGGCTGCGGTAACAATGATTGTGGTTGTGGTAACAACATTGGATTTTTCAACGGAGGCGACAGTTGTTCCATTATCTTTCTGATTCTCATCCTGAGCTGCTTCGGTGGAAACGGCTGCGGTAATTCCTTCCTGAACAACAACTCCAGCTGCGATCTGCTCGTTCTGATTCTCCTGATCTGCTGCTTCAGCGGAAATGGTTTCGGATGCGGCAACAACTGCGGATGCTGCTAGTTTCCTATGAACCAAAGACAGGGTGCCGGAAGGCACCCTGCATCCAAAAAGGTGAGGTGAATCCATGTCTGAAAAAAAAACGTCCATTCCTTTAACCGAACTGGATAAACAAACCTACTGCGGTCCGGCCCAGATGCTGAAAGCTGCCGTTTCCTATATGGACCCATCATCCGGAAAAATGTTGGCCATGCTGGCCCGTATGATGGAATTCCGGCAGACACTGGAACTCTTTGAAAAAGAACAGATTTCCATCTGCTCGCTGTCCGGCGGAAAACGTCCCGGCATTGAAGACATCCTGAAGGATATCCGTAAATACTGCTCTCCTGCCGAAGGGGAACAGATTGACCAGTTTCTGAATATGCTCAATGCCGTCCGGCTCTATAATGAATTTTCCGAACTGACAAAAAATCCGGACATTGCCGCGATGATGAACCAGATGAACTCGTTTAAAAATATGAATTCTATGAACATATCGCCGGAACAGATCCAGATGCTCCAGACACTGCTCCACACCCCGTCATCCGGCAAAGGAAGCGGCAGCTCCTGATTCCAGAAAGTAAGAGAAAGGAAGGGCATTCGTTTGAAAATGCCCTTCCTTTTATGTAAGATATTTTAAATGTATTCCATCCGTTCAAAATAGCGGATCAGCACATCTGCACAGTTCTCAATCCCGAGTTCAGACGTATCGAGAATCACATGATAATCGCTCACATCCCCCCAGGTTCTTCCGGTATGCTGATAATAATATTTCTCCCGTTCTTCATCGGTTTCCCGGATGCGCGCTTCGGCTTCGTCCCGTGAAAGAGATTCCAGTTCCATCACCCGGTGAATCCGGTCTTCCTTCTCCGCACACACATAAATATTAAATACATTGGACTGATCCTTCAAAATTTCTGATGCACACCGTCCCAGAATAATACATGGCTTCTCTGCCAGCTCACGGATAACTTCGGCTTCCGTTTCGTAGGCATTTTTTCGAATCTCTTCCTCAACGTCTACTTTATCATATACCGGAATGTCGAGCCTTTCCGACAATTCTTTTGCAATCACACTTGCACCGGTCCCATATCTCCGGCTCATCGTAATAACTAACCGCATATGTGTGCCCCCCTTTAGTAAAAGTCGTTTATACCCTATATCATATGATAATTACCGCCATTTGTCAAACTTTCCTGTGCTGCTAAATACTTCCAGCCCCGGAGGCATATTCACAGTCCTCTGTGCATAAAATTTATAAACTTTTCTGATGGGAGTTTTTTTATGAAACACACCTTCCGGTACATAACTGCTGCAAAAATCGGTCTTTTTTTGATAGCCGCCTATGCCCTCGGCCATTTTGCCGCCATGGCGGTCAGTCATCTGGACTCCAGGGCCGTCAGCGCTTCTGCCGACGGCAACTGGGGACTGAGCTTTCAACAGGAGGGCGAACCGCCCGTTGCTAACGCCTCTGCCGGTGAACTGGCAGAATATGATGCCTTTTATGCAGAAATGACCGATGAAAAAGTTCTCTATATGACCTTTGATGCCGGCTATGAAAACGGAAATCTTCCGGCGATTCTCGATGCTCTGAAAAAGCACAATGTATCCGCTGCATTTTTTGTCGTCGGTAATTTTCTGAAGGACCAGCCGGAGCTGGTTAAGCGCATGGTCGCGGAGGGACATATCGTCGGCAACCATACCTATTCCCATCCGGATATGTCCAAAATCGCCACTATGGAAAGCTTTGCGAAGGAACTGGAAGATAACGCAAAGCTTTACGAAGAAATCACCGGTCAGCCAATGGTCAAATTCTACCGGCCGCCTCAGGGTAAATACAGCGAAGCCAATCTCCGGATGGCCAAAGAACTGGGCTATAAAACCTTTTTCTGGAGTCTGGCCTATGTGGACTGGTATGAAGACAAACAGCCCTCCAAAGAAGAAGCCTTCAAAAAGCTTCTCGGAAGAATCCATCCGGGAGCCATCGTTCTTCTGCACAGCACCTCTTCCACCAACGCCCAGATTCTCGATGAACTGCTGACCAAATGGGAGGAAATGGGATATACATTTAAAAGTCTGAAAGATTTTGTCTGAATCCACAAAGGGGCCCGTTCTGTAAAAAACGGGCCCCGGTTTTTATTCGGATGTCTTTCCGCTGACAATTCCGTAATAGGCTCTGGACGTCGCCAGATAAACCAGAATATAAAAGACTGCAAACACACCGTAGCTTCCCAGCGTCACGAAAACAAGGAGCTTTGTATTTACCACACCGAAAAGCAGAAGCATTTTCTCAATCAGAGGGAAGGCAAAAGCCATGTGCAGGCCGGCCAGTAAAAGCGGCATAAAAAATACCGTCAGTATCTGAGAATTAATACTTTTCTTAATCTCCCGTTTTGTCATGCCCACCTTCTGAAGGATTTCGAATCTTGACTGATCTTCATAGCCTTCGATGATCTGCTTATAGTACATAATCAGTACCGCACCGCAGATAAAGACGATACCGAGGATAATTCCCAGGCAGAAAAATCCGCCGTAAAGGGCATAAAAATCATTGCGCTCTGCTGCCGCACATTCCACATTCACATAAATCCCCGAATTTTCCGCATCCACAGCGCCGATAAATTCACTGTAAAAGGCATCCCGCATTTCAATCTGGACCGCTTCATCACAGCTTAGATCAAATCCATAATAGCTTCGGATTTCCGATCGGTTTTCACCGTAGATATCCGCCTGAATCTGATAAATTTCTTCCACGGCTTCCATATCCGGCAGAACGATAAAATATGAAGAAAAGACCGACGCCACATCAATGCCGCTTCCGACAATTTTCTCTTTCAGATTCCGAACCCGGTAAGTTTTACCGTTCTCAAAAGAAATGCTGTCATAAGCATATCCCTCATCCGACCGGGTCTTATAAATGAAGGCCTCATCCGACGCCAGCGTTTCATCCGTCCCCATTATCTGATTATAATCGGAAAGGGGCAGAAAAAAGCACTGATAGATTTTGGAATAGTCAACATTCATGTTCTCCACTTTATCCCGGCTGAATATCGCCTTGCTGCCTTCCATAAATGCCCCCACACTCAGATACCGGTAAGCCTTTTCATTTTCCGGTGTCACATGATACCGGTCCAGCACCCGTTTTGCCGACTGCTGCAGTTCTTCCTCGAAGGTTTCCGTATCTTTTTGCGCTTCAATCATCATGTTTTTCGGATACCGTTCCCGCATCGTCGCCTCCCGGCCGATATACAGACAGGATGTAGAAGAAATCATAACCAGCACCATCGTTGAGAGAATACAGATGGATGCCAGACCCGCACCGTTACGTTTCATCCGGTAAACCATGGAAGATATGGAAATAAAATGATTGGTTTTATAATAATAGCCTTTTTTCTTCTGAAGAATCCGGCAGAAAGCGACCGAACCGGCAATGAAAAGCAGGTAGGTTGCCAGAATAACCATAATAACGGCTACAAAAAACCACAGCATGGCATCCACCGGATTTTGAATGGATATAGCCAGCCAGTAGGCGCCGCCCAAAAGCAGAACACCAAAAAAGGCCAGAATCCAGTTTGCTTTCGGCGCCTTTTCACCCACCGCTTCGCTGTGCATCAGTTCGATTGGTTTTGCAAGGTGAATCTGACGCAGCGCATTGAGAAGAATCAATAAAAAAATTGCCGCAAACCAGCACACGGTCATTTCAAGCGCCGCCCCTGAAATCTCAAAAGCAAATCCCACATCCGAATTCAGAATATTGGCAACGACCAGTTCGGCGATTTTTGAAAACAAAATACCGCAGCCAAGGCCCGCCAGTATCGAAAAAGCAGCGATCATCAATGTTTCCCAGATTAAAATCCGGGCCAGATTCCGCTTGCCCATGCCCAGGATATTATACAGACCGAACTCTTTTTTCCGCCGCCGGATCAAAAAGGAGTTGGTATAAAACAGCAAAATCGTTGAAAAAATACCGATAACAAAACATCCCAGACCAAGAAATCCCGCCACGGAAACTCCGCCGGGCATCGCTCTGACGGATTCACTGTAGGTCAGAAACGAAACAATATAGAGCATCATTACCATGCCCAGGCTCGTCAGTATATAAGGGAAATAGGTTTTTTTGTTTTTCATAATTCCCGTCAATGCCAGTTTTGGATAAAATCCCAGTCTCATCGGCCCTCACCACCTGTCGCAAGTATGGTCAGTGTATCGGAAATTTTCTGATACAGCTGCTCATTGGTACTGTCTCCCCGGTAAATCTGATGAAAGACTTCACCGTCTTTAATGAATAAGACCCGGTTGGCCCGGCTGGCCGCTTTCACCGAATGAGTAACCATTAAAATGGTCTGACCATCCCGGTTGATTCGGGAAAATAATTCCAGCAGTTCGTCCGTCGATTTTGAATCCAGGGCTCCCGTAGGTTCATCGGCAAGAATCAGTTTTGGATTCGTAATGAGCGCCCGGGCCACCGCCGCCCGCTGCTTCTGTCCGCCGGAAACCTCATACGGATATTTTCCCATCAGCCCCTCGATTCCAAGCTTCTGAACGATCGGCGTCAGCTTCTGCTGCATTTCACTGTAATGTTTTCCTGCCAGCACTAACGGCAGAACGATATTATCTTTTAAATTAAATGTATCCAGAAGATTAAAGTCCTGAAAAACAAAGCCCAGATTGTCCCGGCGGAACTCTGCGATCTTCGATTCTTTAATCTTCACAAGCTCGTGGCCATCCAGATAAACGTTTCCGGCGGTCGGTTTATCAAGGGCCGCCAAAATATTGAGCAGGGTCGTTTTTCCTGAACCGGATTCTCCCATAATTGCCACGTACTCTCCCTTCTCAACGCTGAACGAAACATCGGAAAGGGCCTGAACTTTATTGGCGCCAAATCGTGTCGTATAAATTTTTTTAATATTATGAACTTCCAAAATTGCCATTTGGATTTCCTCCTTAATTTTTTATTGTGACTACAGTATAGCAAAAAGGGAAATGTCCAGCCATGACTTTGGCTTACATTTCCCCAGTCCAATATTACAGTTTTGAAAGATTGACTACTCCACCTCCAGAGCCTCCCGGTCCAGATAAATACGCACACAGGTTCCTTCATCGGCCCGGGATTCGACCGTTATCCCGTGTTTCAGATTCCGGCAGATTCTCCGGCAGAGATAAAGTCCGATACCGCTGGCCTTTTTATCATTTCGGCCGTTATATCCGGTAAACCCTTTTTCAAAAATCCGCGGAAGGTCCTGCGGATCGATGCCGATGCCCGTATCCCGGATGCACAGCGTCTTCGGCGCTTCCAGGGTAATCGAAACCCTGCCGGAACGGGTGTACTTCAAAGCATTGGAAATCACCTGCTCCACCACAAAAAGCAGCCATTTTTCATCGGTCAGTACCTGACAGGTAAAGGGTTCATATTCCAGGGTTATTCTCTTCCTTATAAACTGGGAAGCATACTTGCGCACCGCCTGTTTTATAATTCTGTCCAGATCATAATTTTTCAAAACATAATCCGTCGATCCGGCATCCAGCCGAAGATAGGTCAGCACCATTTCCACATACTGTTCGATGCGCTGAAGCTCCTCCAGAAGTTCCCGGTTCTGTTCAAAAGCTTCCCCCTGAAGCTGAAGCCGCATGGCTGCGATCGGCGTTTTGATCTGATGCACCCAAATCGTATAATAGTCCATCATCTCTCTGTATTTTTGCTCCATCGAGGTTATCAGCCTCTGTTTTTCATCCGAAAGCTCACTGAGCACTTCCCGGTAGTCTTCTTCGATAAGATTCATGGCTTCCGGCAGATGGTCGGCCGTCACCCGGATTTCTTTCTTTAAATATTCCAGTTCCCGGTGTTTTCTGCAAAATTTTGAATAATCACGGATACCGATAAGCGCTGCCAGAAACAGACACAGGACCGCCCCGTAGAAAACAGCGCCGGGCGGCAGATGGTACAGAAGAAATACCCCGGTGAATATCACGGAAAATCCCAGAAACATTCCGATACTTTTTATATGATATTTCAGATATTCCAAAAACAGTTTCATCTATTTTCTCCGTTCACTCAATAATATAGCCCAGACCCTTTTTTGTTCCGATAAAATCGGTCAGTCCGGCATTTTCCAGTTTTTTTCGCAGTCTTGCGATGTTGACCGTCAGGGCATTTTCATCGACAAAGCTGTCCATCTCCCAGAGCTTCTGCATGAGCATATCCCGGCTGACGACTTTTCCTTTATTTTCCATCAGCGTCCGCAAAAGCCGGTAGTCATTTTTCGTCAGCTCAATCCGCTGACCTTCATAGGTCAGGGTCGCATCGGAAATATTCAGTATGGCGCCCCGGTGCTGCAAAATCGACACCTGGCCGCCAAAATCGTAAGTCCGCCGCAGCGTCGCCTGGATCTTCGCCATTAAAACATTTAAATCAAAAGGCTTTGCAATAAAATCATCGCCGCCCATGTTCATCGCCATAACAATATTCATATTATCCGATGCCGAAGAAATAAATAAAATCGGCACCTTGGACACTTTGCGGATTTCCGTACACCAGTAATATCCGTTATAAAAAGGCAGTGAAATATCCAAAAGGACAAGCTGGGGATCATACGCCGCAAATTCCTTCATCACATCTCTGAAATTTTCCACACACTTCGCTTCCAGATTCCATGTCTGAATCTGGTTCTGCATCGCCTGGGCAATCCCCAGATCATCTTCTACGATTAATATCCGGTACATCAAATCACCTTTCCGTCAAATAACTGTTTATGTATTATTATATAGGACAATTCCCCCAAAGAAAAGCGAAAAATAAAAAACAGACATCCGGCCCGCCCTTCCTGTCTTTTCGAACAGGAGGCAGCGGACAAAATGTCTGTTTTTATTATCTGAAGGCTTTTCCTTTACAGTAGGTCTGAATCACGGAATAATCCCTGTCCAGTACAACCAGATCCGCATCGTAACCGGCGCAGATTTTTCCCTTCCGGTCATCAACGCCGAGGCATCGGGCCGGATTTATGGTGCAGGCATTAATGGCCGCATCCACCGGAACACCGGCTTTTTCAATGAGTACCTGGAGTCCCCGGTTCATCTGCAGGGTACTTCCCGCAATGGTATCCGTTCCCTTTAACCGGGCCAGTCCGTCCTCACCGATTTCAATATCATGGCCGCCAAGCTGGTAGTTTCCGCCCGGAGGACAGTGTTTCGCTCTCAGTGAATCTGTAATCAAAATGGCTTTGTCCCGGCCTTTGGACTGGAAAAAGATGTTCAGCGCTGCCACATGGGAGTGATGGCCGTCGCCGATAACTTCGCCGTAAATATCCCGAATCCGAAGTGCGCCGCCGACCAGTCCCGGATTCCGGTGATGCAGCGGTGTCATGCCGTTATACACATGGGTCATGGACGTCGCACCATTGGCAGCGCCCATCAAAGTCTCTTCGTAGGATGCCGAAGAATGACCCATGCTGACCACCACGCCGTTCTGGGCACAGTAACGGGTCAGCGCATGATCCGTATCATGTTCCGGACTCAGGGTGATATATTTAATCCATCCTCTGGCCGCCGCCTGATACTGCTTAAACTGTTCCACCGATGGCTGGGCGATGGCTTCCGGCGGCTGGGCTCCCTTATATTCCATATCCAGATAAGGACCTTCAAAATGAATACCGAGAATCTCAGCGCCTTCATAGCCTTCGTCGATCACCTGAGCAACACTGGCAACGGCCTTCGTCAGAACCTCCGGCATCTGGGTCACCGTCGTCGGGAGAATCGATGTCACGCCTTCTTCCGGTATCCGGGACATCCAGTCCCGAAGACCTTCCGTTTCAGCATCATTGGTGTCATAGCCATAAGAACCATGGGTATGAAGATCGATAAATCCCGGAAGAATGGCCTTATCACCATAATCCACATCCGCCGTATGGGTTCCCGGCGGACAGATTCTCCGGATTTTTTCATTTTCGATTTCAATCTGAGCCGGTATAAACTGACTGCCAATCCAGACTCTTTCACTTTGAATAATCATTAAAATCCCTCATTTTCCATATCGGCACCTTCCCAGAGACGATGCCCGTCCAGACATATATCTCCACGTACTGCCCAGACTTTCAGATTTTTTAATTTCAGCTTCATACAGCCCTTTTCCCCGTCAAGACGTTCCATACCGGAAGGCCACTGAATACGATACCAGCCGTCCCCGGTTTCAAAGACACGGCTCTTTTCATATTCAAAACCCTCGATCGGCGGCGACGTCCATATGTGGTGGAGCTGACACTGCAGAGAAACGGCTTTATCCTTATCCAAAGGTTCTGCCAGAATTTCCAGTGACGAACCCATGAAACGCATCCGATTGGATGTCAGAAGGGTTTCCTCCTCCGGACGTTTCGGCACCATGGCTGCAAACCGGTCCGGCTGCCATTTGGCCCGCGCCAGGGATGTTTCCCGGAAATTCGTATGCTTTCCATTGCCGCCCATATAATAAATCCACAGATTATTTTCGGAATCCATAACCGGCGGCGACGCATAAATGCATCCACAGTCAAACTCACCGGTCGGATAGCTGCCTTCTCCCCGGGGAATCACCGGCTGTCCCGGGGCCACGAAATCAAAATGTTCCGGAGATACGGCCCAGGTTAGCTCACAGTCTACCCGGTCAAAATCTGCATCGGTCCGGTCGCCTTCATGAATGATGGAGGCCAGTCCGAGATACATATGATTCCAGTAAAATACAGGCATTGAATAGACCTGGGCTTCAAAGCCCCGGCCCCTCAAAGTTTCTTCCGGTTCACTCCAGTGAATAAAGTCGCTGCTCCGGCTCAGTGTGGTCATACGGATACCGTCTTTCCACACACGTGAAAGCAGCATATAGCATCCCTCGTCCTCATTCCAGAAGGGAAGATTGTGGCTGTCCGCCGGAGGATTGTGTTCCGGCCACGGAATAAGCTCCGACCAGTCTTTTCCATCCGGCGAAAAAGCCACCGCCATATGGGTTCCCTTTCCGGGAATATCCACCTTTGTAACCATTTTATATCGTTTGCCGGAATCGGAATCATGACTGTCCATCATGACCCCGGTTCCGTGTGCAAATAAGAAGAGAATGTTATTCATTTTATTTCCGCGCCACTCAACCTGGTTTAAAGCAGGTTTTTCCCAGTGGATACCATCCCTGCTTTCCGCATAGGCCAGTGAAGTCACCCGGTCCATTCTCGGAAGATAGTCCCGTGAAGACCTTTCCGCAAGGGTCGTCCCTTCCGTATCCAGATCATCGGTAAAGAGGGTGTAATAACAGCGGAAAATTCTTTCCTCCGGATCATAAAGAACATTTGGATAGCCATTGTCAATCCGGATCTCCCATGGCTGATCCTGGGTAAATAACGGATTATGGACCCGGTCCTTTTCCGGAGGCGTTACCTGTATACAGACGTTTTCCATTGCCTGTGGATTCAGAAACCTTCGGTCAAGCATTAAATACTTCATCAAAGAATCTTCTTCCTTTCTTTTCAGATCTTAGCAATAAGCTTTAACAGCCGCATCGATCATTGCTGCACATTTTTTAACCTGTTCCATATCTTCCGGCACAAGGTTCGGCAGAGGTTTACGTACACCGCCGATATCCAGACCTTCACGCATCCGTAAAATTTCTTTCATGACAGCGTAAAGATTTCCGTGACATTCGCACATCGCATAGATGATCGCATCGGCTGCATACTGAATTTTCTGAGCTTCTGCAATCTTTCCGGCTTTTGTCAGTTCTTCGATCTTCAGGTAAAGTTCCGGCATAACCGCATAAGTTCCGCCGATACCGCCGTCAGCGCCCATAGCCAGACCGGAAACGAGCTGTTCGTCCGGACCGTTGAAGACAACGAAGCCTTCGCCGCCTTCCATTTTGAACATCTGAATATCCTGAACCGGCATGGAGCTGTTCTTGACAGCAGCTACCTGAGGATTTTTACGCATTTCTTTAAACAGAGACATTGTCAGGGCAACACCTGCAAGCTGCGGAATGTTGTAAATGACAAAATCTGTATTCGGCGCTGCGGAGGAAATATCATTCCAGTACTGAGCAATAGCATATTCCGGCAGATGGAAATAAATCGGAGGAATGGCTGCAATGGCATCAACGCCAAGGCTCTCTGCATGAGCTGCCAGTTCCATACTGTCTGCTGTATTGTTGCATGCAACATGGGCAATTACTGTTAATTTGCCTTCTGCTGCTTTCATTACATGTTCAAGAACCAGTTTACGTTCCGCAACTCCCTGGTAAATACATTCACCGGAAGAACCGCCGACATAAACGCCTTTAACACCTTTTTTAATCATATATTTTGTCAGTGCTTCAACTCTTTCCGGGCTGATGGCGCCATTGTCATCATAGCATGCGTAAAATGCCGGAATAATTCCCTGATACTTTGAAATGTCTTTCATTTTAAAATCGCTCCTTGTCGTAAAAAATTATATGGTTTATTATTTCATGCGTACTTTGACTACCGCTTTCTCGACCCGTTCCGGGCCGTCCAGGGCTATCTTGACTTTATGGGCATCCTCAGGAAGTACGATCAGTACTTTCCCCGGAGCCATGCACAACCGGTTTTCCACCGGTCCGTCACAGTCCACGGAATCTGTGACTTTGTCAATGGCTGTGACCGTCATTAAATCCATATCGGTCACACCGATCATCTCTTTTCCGGATAACACCAGGTGAATATCCGCATAGAATTCATGGGCTTCAAAGGCCGCCTTCTCTTCCGCCATGGTCTCATAACCAAAACGGTTGATAAATACATCCTCCCCGTCCACATCATTCCGTCCGGCTTTTAATTCTTCCAGTGAATGGCTTTTCAAATACTGAATGGCCGTATCCAGATGTCTGCCAATCCCGAAATAATTTTCGAGATATTTCATCTCTGTATAAATCATGCTTCATCTCCGCTTTCTTTGCCGTCATAGAGGTGGCAAGCCACCATATGACCTTCTTTTCCATGATAACGCAGCGCCGGATCTTCTGTTTTACAGATCTCCATGCAGTGCGGACAACGGTTTCTGAAAGCACAGCCGCTCGGTTTATGAATCGGGCTCGGCACTTCGCCTTCCAGAATCTGACGCTGTTTCTTTGTATGAATATCCGCAATCGGAATCGCCGAGAGCAATGCCTTTGTATATGGATGCAGCGGTTCTTCGTAGAGGGCTCTGGAATCTGCCACCTCAACGATTTTTCCGAGATACATAACCATAATACGGTCAGACATATACTGTACAACCGATAAATCATGGGCGATGAACAGATAGGTCAGGTTCAGATCTTTCTGAATTTCTTTCATAAGGTTCAGAACCTGGGCCTGAATGGATACATCCAGCGCCGATACCGGTTCATCACAGATGAGAACCTCCGGCAGCACTTCCAGCGCTCTGGCAATACAGAGACGCTGACGCTGTCCACCGGAAAATTCATGTGGATAACGCATCAGGTAATCCGGCTGGAT
>ERZ1673697.124-NODE-124-length-123244-cov-10.896444_pt1 | contig 123244 bp, 113 predicted proteins | sample MGYA00580227_ERZ1673697 | MGnify/ENA primary metagenome ERZ1673697 (study PRJEB41218, sample SAMN15661759) | gut metagenome | host: Homo sapiens | place: Canada: London | collected 2015-08-20/2019-03-30 | study: EMG produced TPA metagenomics assembly of... | reverse complement strand
AGCCATTTGCGCCGCAGGGGAGCCCGAGGGGGCAAGGCCCGCCTCGGATGAGATGTTTGCATCGCCGCAAGGCGATGCCTTCTCCTTGCCGAGAGAATGGCCTCATTTCAAAGCCATTTGCGCCGCAGGGGAGCCCGAGGGGGCAAGGCCCGCCTCGGATGAGATGGTTGCATCGCCGCAAGGCAATGCCCCCGTCACGCCTCCAGCTCCCCCGCGCTGCGGGTCACGTCGTGGATCCACTTGCCGGAGCGCAGCCGCGGCAGACACAGAAAGATCTGCACGATCACGTCGATGGACATGAGCGGGTACACATACCGGATGTCGAGCTTCCACACCAGCGCCGTGAGCGCGGCCAGCGGCAGGCACACCGCATACAGCGGCCCGACGTCGCACAGCATCGCATAGCGCACGTCGCCGCCGCCGCGCAGCACGCCTACGATGTTCGTCAGGCTCACGCTCGACACCGGCTGCACGAGCATCAAAATTCCCATCATATACATCGCAATGTCGCACGCCGCGCCCTCCATGTGCATCAGCGGCAGGATGTACGGCCGCAGCAGCACGTTGCGCACGAGCGCGATCATGCCCATGCACACAAGGCCGACGGCCAGCGCCAGAGCGTCGAGCACCCACGCCTTGCGCTGCACGCTGCCGCGGTTGCCGCGGCCGATCTCCCGCCCGATGAGCACGGCGGCCGCGCCGCCCGCGGCGAACGACGCCGGGGTCATCATGCGCTGCAGGTTCCCGGCGATGGTGTAGGCCGAGAGGATGGGCGTGTTGTCCGCCATATGCCCCATAATGACCGTGTAGAGCGAAAACGCGAGCGACCACAGACATTCGTTGCACACGACAGGCAGGGCGTACTTGGCGAAGTCCTTTGCGATCACGCGGCCGGGGTGCAGCAGCGCGCGCGGCATGAGCGGCAGCCGGCGGCTGACATTGGCATACACGCACAGCACCGCGACCTCGAACGCGCGGCTGATGAGCGTGGCGACGGCCGCGCCCGCGCAGCCAAGCCCGGGCGCGCCGAGCTTGCCGTAGATGAGCACCCAGTTGAGGAAGATGTTCAGCGCGCCGGACACGGTGAGCAGCACGGCGCCGAGGCGGGGATTTTCCGTGCTGCGCTGGGCGGCGATGTACACGCCGCTGATGGCAGAGAAGAAATACGAAAAGCCGACGTAGCGCGTGTACGCCGCGCCGGGCGCGACGAGGTCGGCGTTGTTCGTGAGCACGCGCATGATCTGCTCCGGGATGCAGAACGCCGTGACGGCGAGCAGGCCCGTGATCGTCGTGGACACGAAAAATGCGATGCCCATCACGCGGTTGATGGCCTCCTGATCGCCGCGGCCGTGGTACTGCGCCACGAGCACGCTCATGCCGCTCTGCACGCCGAAGATCATCAGCTGCATGACGTAAAACGGACTGTTGGCCATCGTCACGGCGGCGAGCGCCGTCTCGCCGAGCACGCCGACCATGAACGTGTCGGCCATGGACATGGAAAATGTCACGAAATTTTGCAAGATCATCGGGAGCATGAGCAAAACAGCCTCCCGGATGAAGGCTTTTTCCTCGCGGATGAGACGCATGGGGCTACCTCCTTTGCGCAGTCTGTTTATCATACCATGGTTTCCCGCCGCGCGCAACCGGTCCCCCGCCCCGCCGACACGCAAAGCACTTGACAGGCCTCGCGCCGCCGGGTATCATGATGGTATCACATACCATTTCAACTACGGCGGCGGGAATGGCTGCGCGCAGAGAATACCGCAGGCGCCGATCTTTTTTTCTGCGAATGGTATAGGAACGCTTTTGGGAAATATCGGCCAGCATGGTCACGGCGATGAGGGGCGATAGATATGAAAGTCAATATCAGCTTTAAATATTTTTCTCAATCGGGAGAATATGCAGGTCCTATGATATCTGCACAGACGGCATAGTGGCGATCTGGTTTGGCATCTTTCGGCGGTTTTACCCGTGGTCATCCTTTTGCAGTGTGAGCTGGGAACGTGTCAACCTCGGCTGCCGGGTTGTGACGGGTGTGCTGTGTACACAGATTCCCCTTAAGCGCCAGCGCAACGGCATGGTCGATAAGGAGTTCTTGGTGCGGCATCCCTTTCGTGTGCTGGATATCGATATGACGGAAGAACAGCTTTCAGAATTCAGCAAATACTATCCCATTCAGCTCAACCAACCCATCCCGCTATCATCGACAACGCCCTAATACGCAAAAAAGCACCCTTTCGGGTGCTTTTTTGCCTTTTCGTCCCGGCTCACTCGCCGAGCTTTGCGAGCATGGCCTCGCAGACCTCGTCCATGTCGCCGACGATGCCGTAGGTGCAGTAGTTGAAGATCGCCGCCTCGGGGTCGGTGTTCACGGCGACGACCACGTCTGCGTCCGAAAAGCCCGTGACGTGGTTGACCGCGCCCGACACGCCGAACGACAGCAGCAGCTTCGGCTTGACCACGGCGCCGGACTGCCCGATGACGAGCTTGAACGGCAGCACGCCGCGGTCGAACACCGGGCGCGTGCAGGCGAGCTTGCCGCCGAGGCGCGCGGCCAGGCGGCGGTAGCGCGGCAGGGCGTCCGCCCCCTTGATCGCGTTGCCGACGCAGACGATCACGTCCGCGTCCGCGATGTTCAGGCTCTCGTCGAGATCGTCGGCGCGGAAGTCGAGGATCTCGGTGCGGATGTCCGCGACCGGGAAGTCGATGCGCTCCTCGATGACCTCGTGCGCACGTGCGCCGCAGGGCACACACTTGAACGTGCCCGGGCGGATGGTGCCGACCTGCGGGCGCGCCACCGGCACGGTGATGACGGCCATCATCTTGCCGCCGACGGCCGGCTCGACGAACTCGATGTCCGTCGTCTTGGGATCCCAGACGAGCTCGGTCGCGTCCGAGGTGCAGCCGGTGCCGAGGCGCGCGGCGAAGCGCGGCGCAAAGTCGCGCCCGTTGATCGTGCCGCCAACCATGACCGCCGTGGGCCGGTACTTCCGGCACAGGACGGTGAAGAGGTTGGTATACGCATCGTTATTGAAGTAGTCATAGCCCGTGCCGGTCACGTGGATGACCTTGTCCACGCCGCAGTCGAGCACGCGCTGCAGCTCGCCGTCCGAGATGCTGCCGACGATGACCGCGACGAGTTTCTCGCCGCTCGCGTCGCAGAGCCTGCGCGTTTCCGAGCACAGCTCGAGCGAGACCGGTAGCACGCTGTCGCCGTCGCGCTCGATAAAGACCCACATATCTTTGTAATCTGTCTTATTCACTGCCTGCACCTCCTCAAAGCACGTCCGCGATCAGGCCGAAGAGCCGGTCCACGTTCTTTTCCGTGCTGCCCTCGTCGATCATGCTGCCCTTCGCGCCGACCTCCGGCGGATAGGTGCGCGGCACCTTCGTCGGCGAGCCGGGGTCGCCGATCTGCGCGGGGTCGAGCCCCGGGATGGTGGACGCGCTGTAGACCGCGATATCCGCGGTGCGCGAGGCCTTCCAGCGCTTCAGGTTCGGGATGCGGGGGCGGAAGTTCGCCTTCTCGACCGTGAGCAGGCAGGGATACTTCGCGCGCAGCACCTCCGTGCCGCGTTCAAGGTCGCGCTCGGCCGTGATGGTGTGCGCGGCCGTGTCCACCTCGACGATCTTCGCCGTCGAGGAGATCTGGCTGGCGCCGAAGCGCTCGGCCAGCTGCGAGCCCATCTGCCCGGTGGCGCCGTCGAGCGACTCCTTGCCGCAGAAGATGAGGTCAAACTCGCCGAGCTGCTTTGCCGCGCTCGCAATGACGTAGCTCGTGGCGAGGGTGTCGGCGTTGGCAAACGCGCGGTCAGACAGCAGCACGGCGCGGTCCGCGCCCGCGGCGAGGCACTCGCGCAGCGCCTCCTTGGCCATGTCCGGCCCCATCGTGATGACGGTGACCGTGCCGCCGTGCGCCTCCTTGACGCGCACGGCCGCCTCAAGCGCGTTGGCGTCCAGCGGATTGAGGATCGCCGGCACGCCCGCGCGGATCAGGCTGCCCGTGACGGGGTCCATCTTCACGAGGTTGATGTCGGGCACCTGCTTGACGCAAACAAGAATATTCAGCATGCTTCAGCCCTCCTCGACGTTGGTGCAGACCTTGCCGGGGTTGAGGATGCCCTTGGGGTCAAACACCTGCTTGATCGCCTGCATGAGCCCGAACGCCGTCTCGCCGGCGGACTCCACCAGGTACTGCTTCTTTGCGTGGCCGATGGCGTGCTCGCCGGAGACCTGCCCGCCGAACTCGGTGCACTTGGCATAGCATTTGTCCATGACGGCCTTGCTGCGGCGCTTGAACTCGTCGAGCGCCATGTCGTTGGCGCAGCAGTAGATGTGCAGGTTGCCGTCGCCCGCGTGGCCGAAGTTGCGGATGGTGATGCCCTCCGCCTTGCCGGTGGCGCGGGTGTAGACGAGAAACTCCGCGATGCGGTCGACCGGCACGACGACGTCCATCTCGTCGAGCAGCTTCGTGTCCGCCTCGATGACGGTCAGGAACGCGCTGCGCGCGGCCCAGACGTCCTTTTTCAGGCCGTCGGTCCAGACGACGAGCGTATCGTACGCGCCGCACTGCTCGGCAAGCGCGCCGAGGCGGTCCATCTTCGCGGTCAGTTCGGCCTCGCTGTTGCCGACGAGGGTGACGAGGATGTACGCGCCCGCCTCTTTGCCGTCCACGACCGTGGGGAAGATGGTGTTGCCGGTGAACGCCGCCGAGGAATCAACGATGTCGCGCTCCATGAACTCGATCGACTGCGGGTCGAGATTGGCCAGCTTGATCTGCGGCACGGAGGCGATGGCGGTCTCCACGTCGGCAAACGGGAGGATGAGGCTCACATTCATTTCCGGCTTGGGGATGAGCTTGAGCGTCAGCTCCGTGATGACGCCGAGCGTGCCCTCGGAGCCGATCATCAGGTGCAGCAGGCTGTAGCCGGAGCTGGTCTTGCACACGGTTTTGCCGAGCTCCATAACTCTGCCGTCGGGCAGCACCACGGTCATGGCCAACACGTAGTCGCGCGTGACACCGTACTTCACGGCGCGCATGCCGCCCGCGTTCGTGGACACGTTGCCGCCCACGGTCGCGGTCTTTTCGCCCGGGTCAGGCGGATACATCAGGCCGCGCGTGAGCGCGTCGGCCGCGAGGTCGCACAGCAACACGCCGGGCTGGATGTGCACGACGAGGTTGTTCATGTCATAGGAGAGGATCTTGTTCATACGCGTCGTGCACAGCACCACGCCGCCGCACAGCGGCACGCATCCGCCGACGAGGCCCGTGCCGGCGCCGCGCGGCGTGACGGGGATGTTGTTGTCATAGCACACGCGCATGATCGCGGACACCTCTTCGGTGCTCTCTGCCTCGCAGACCACCTCGGGGTAATACTTGCCGTAGATGGGCATTTCGTCGTGGCTGAAGTCGTCCTTCACCGCGTCGCCTGCGAAAAAGCGCTTCGCGCCCACGATGGCCTGAAGCTGCGCGGCAATTTCAGGTGTGACTTTCTTGTATTTCGTCATTTCTGACCTCCTAACTTGTTCTGCACTTATAAAGTAACACAATACAGGGGATAGTTGTCAAGTATCCCCTGTGTGAAAAAATCATATTTTTGCGCAAAAAAGCTTCCGGCCCGAGATATGGGCCGGAAGCCCGGAATTATTGTTCTGCCTTCCCGAGTTTGGGAAGCGCAAGTGTGACGAGGATGCCGACAATGGCAATTACGCCGGCCAGGATGAAGGCCATGGAGGTGTTGACGGCCTTGGCGAGGAAACTTGTTCCGACTGAGGCAACGCCGAAGCCGATCATAACAAGTGAGCAGACAAGACCAGCGTTCTCGGAGCCGAGATAGTCGGTCGTGAGCGAGGGCATGGTCGCCGCCGTACCGCCGTAAGTGAAGCTGAGCAGCCAGAAGCACACGACATATACAATTCCCTTGGAGAACGTGAGCAACACGATGGCAAGGATCGTGATTGCAAAGCAGAGGAGCATAGCGCCTTTGCGGCCAATCTTATCACTGCCTGTGGAAATCAGGAAGCGGCCGGCGACCTGCATGAGCGACGCGACGGAAACACCCGTCACGAGCAGGGTCTTGTCCAGACCTCTGGATGTGCCGTAGCTGACGAAGATCGCACTGAGAAGCACAAACGCCGGGATCGCGCAGAAATAGACAAGGCTGAGGAGATAATATTCTCTGCACCGGAAGCAATCGCGTGCAGTCGTGCAGGTGTTTTTGGAAACGGCGACCGCGCCCGACGGCTTGTAGTCGGCCATATATCCCGCAGGGGGCGCCTTGATGGTCAGCATGCCGAACACTGCGACGACAGCAAAGATGACTGCGAGTATCCGGAACATTCCCGTAAAGCCATAGTTTGTAAGCCATGTGCTGCTGAGCGGAGAAAGGATCGTCGCCGAAACGCCGAGAACAGCAAGGGTGATGCCGGTCGCAAGCCCCTTCTTGTCGGGAAACCATTTCTGCATCATTGCAATAATGACATTGTATACCATGCCGTCGCCGATTCCAAGGAGGGTGCCATAGGTGAACCACATGCCGGCGGGTGCACTGCTCGGCAGAAGGGATGTGGAAAGCAGGCCGGCGGCCATCAGAAGATAGCCGATCAGCATGATCATCTTGACACTGTGCTTTTTCTGCATCACGCCGCCAACATAGTTGCCGACAACGAACAGCGCGAGGAAGATCGTATAAGGAAGGCTTGCCATGTACGACGCGATCGAGAAATAGTCCATGATGTAGGGCTGCACAATACTATAGGTATAGGCAAAACCCATGATCAGACTGCAGATAATGCCGCAGGCAAGAATGAAGATTCTGCTGTTTTTCATCTCATTTCTCTCCGTTTCCCATCAGTGATTCGCGCTCGCGTCGATTGCTCTCAGCTTTCCGTAGGCGAGGCACTTGAAAATGTCATTGAACCGCTGGAATTCGCTCTCCCCGATGCAGTAGCAGTTCGGCATGTGCGCCTTTCTGTTTCTTGCATATTCCATCTTCAGATAGCCGTTGTCGAAGTCCGGGTGATTGCAGATGGGAACATCGCAGTGATATTTTGCCGTCTCCTTGGCAAAATGCTCGATCGAAGAAAGGTACTGCACATTCCCCTCGATCGTCGCCGGAGGATTCGTTCCGCCCCACATACCGGCCATGTGCTCGACACCGTTGTCATGCACGGGGAAGATAAAGCTCAGGCCGCCGGGCGTGTGTCCGGGTGTGGACAGAACGCGGATCCAGTGGTCGCCGAGCGTGATCACATCGCCATCGTCGATGTAGTGGTCGATCCGGAAATTCTTCCAGGTATCCGGCCTGTCCGTGAAGAACGGGTGCTGCTCCCAGAAATCATCGTCGATCTTGCTCAGATACGTTTCGCAGCCGAAGCTGTCAACCAGCCACTTTCCGCAGCCGCAGTGGTCAAAGTGTCCATGCGTGATCACGAGCTTGCGGATCTCATGCGGATCCCAGCCGATATCCTCGATCGCAGAGACGATCGCGTGGAACATCGTCTCCTTGGGATAGATTGCGTCGATCACGATGAGGCCCTCGGAGGTCTTCAGAACAAACGAGGCGGTGCTCTTGTTGGCAACGCAGAGCAGATCATCGAAGATCTGGGCGTGGGTAAACCACGAGTCGTCCGGCATACCTGCAAGCAGCTTCTGGATGTCGATTTGATACATTGGCAGATTCATTTTTCTTCTCTCCTTTTCTTTTTGTCATAATGACTAAAATCAAGGTAGCACACGTGCATTTGCTTGTAAATATGAACCAACAAATAGCAACCAACATTTTTCTGTTCGGGAAGTATCCAGTATATAACTCAATCTGGATTGCGTATTGCGCAATCCAGATTGAGTTGAATTTTTTGTGCTGCTCATATATAATTTAGGGGGGGAGACAATGGCGGAGAACGCTTCCGATCGGAGGTGCAGAAAACATGAGCGAAGCGAACGATTATTCCTACAACATCGCATCGGTAGAGAAAACAATCCGGCTGATCGAACTGCTGGCCGAAACCAACGGCGAACTCTCGGTGCTTCAGATCGCGAAGCGGCTCGATACGCATGCTTCGAGCGCGGACAGGTTTCTGATCACGCTGCAAAATCTTGGATATGTGGATAAGTGCGAGCAAATCGGAAAATACCGGCTCACAGATCGGCTGCTGAAAATCGCGTCAAATCTGATCGTCCGCCATCCACTGACCGTCCGCTATCTGGATGTGATGCACACGCTGGCCTATAACCTGAACGCGACGACGCACATCATGGCCTTTTACGGGCTCAGTACGATCACCCTGCACAAGGATCTTCAGACACAGAACATCTCCTATAACAACGCCTTTTTTGACCCCAAGCGGCAGCACTACTGCTCCGCGCCGGGAAAGCTCCTGCTGTCCACGCTGCCTGAGGAGCAGCTTTCAGAGTATCTGTCCGGTCTGAAGTTCATCAAGTATACGAGCACAACCATTACCAGCGAGAAAGAGCTCCGGGAAAACCTGGAGCTGATCCGCCGCGTCGGCTACTCCGTGCACAATGAGGAATGGCTCAGCGGCTGCCTGACCGTGTCCTTTCCGCTGCGGGTGTACGGAGAGATCCGGGGCGCAATGTCCATCATGTGCTCCATTGAGCGGAAAGACGAGGTCCTCAGCCCGGAAACGCTTTCGGCGATCAAGCGCATGCTCGCAGAGCCGGATGTATGAAAATCCATATGGGCGCGTCCGCTCTGGAAAGGTAGAAACAGCCCGGAAATATGCATGGAAGTGAACCCCAAAAGCTAGACAAAAAAGATCAAGCAACCTGAACGGTCTGAACCCTGTATTGCACGGGGCTCAGACTGTTTCGTTTTAATTGAATCCGGAAATAAATAGTAAATGTACTCGATAATCGCCTTCGAGCAGATAAAATCTGCCCGCTGCGCAAAAACATGTCCGCCGCAGGGAAAACCCCGCGGCGGATGCCGGGGACCGGCGGGCCGCGGTGCCGCTCCCCCGCTCCCCCGCCCGGCCGCCGGTCATTGACACCCGCCGTCCTTTGCGCTAAAATAGTGCAGTTGTGTCCCCGTAGCTCAGTTGGATAGAGCGGCCGCCTCCTAAGAGAACGAGGAGCGGACACCTTTTGGGGAGGACCCCGCCTTAAAACTTCATATATGTCTCCGTAGCTCAGCAGGATAGAGCATCCGCCTCCTAAGCGGAAGGCCGCGCGTTCGAATCGCGCCGGGGGCGCCAGAAATCACGCCGAAAGCCTTGATTTATCAGGGTTTTCGGCTTTCTTTTACTTTTCCGCTTCGTTCACCTTTGCGGATTTGCTAATAAAACCTGCTAATAAACGACCGGAAATTTGCTGCCGCTAGTAGAAAGCGCATGGTCTGCATCAGCGGCCGGAAGAATTTTTTCTGCTAATAGAAGCCGGATTTTCCGACCCGAAAAACCGGTTTTGGGAGGCCCTTTGCTAACAGGCGTTTTTGACCTCCCAGCGTGACTGCTAATAAAATCATCCGTTATTAGCCGTCTGGATAGACTGAAGAACTTTTGTTAGCAGTTCCGGGTTGCTGGTAAGCAGCGCAGCCAGGGCATTTGCGTCCATCGAGGGCACTTTTTCTGTTGCTGCTGGCTGTATGGCTGTGCCGCCCTGCTGATAGAACTGCTGCTCCATTTCAGAAGCCAGCATTCTTCGGTCCTCATCCAGAATGTGTGCATAGCGTTTCGTGACCATATCCGGTGTACTCCAGCCACCATCGCCCTGTACCGCCTTCAGATCACCGCCGGACAAGCGAAGCTTTACGCCCGCGCTGGTATGGTGGATGCTGTGAAAAACAATCTCGCTGGGATCAATGGTGGGATCACCCATGGCTTCAAGAACTTCCTTAAAGCGTTTGTTCAGGTGTTCTGTCATGATCGGTCTGCCGTTTGCCTGACAGATGATAAGCCCATAATCCATATACCCGTCATCGCCCAGCTCGATCTTGAGCCAGTCCTGCATTTGCTTCAGAACCTTCAGCTTTTGGGCAACCGTCTCCGGGATGTAAACATTTCGGACGCTGCCCTCAGTCTTAGGCTGTTTCAGGACGATCAGGGTTCTGGTTCCGGGATACAGATTCGGAAACCGGAACATGATGTCCATTTTGGTAAGGGTATCTGCGAGTTTTTTGTCCACACGGTCGATCACCCTGTCGATATAGAGCATCCGGTTCGCGGGGTCGTATCTGTCCCACTGTGCTCCGCCGACCTCACCGCCGCGCATACTGCAGGCAAAGGCCAGATGAATCGCGCAGTGGATCAGATAATAGTCATAGATATCCGGCCTGTCCGTAAACTCCATGACCTTCTGGAGCTGCTCCGGCGTCAATGCGGCACGCTTTTTCTCTTTGTGTTCCGGGAGTGTTGCGTTCAAGAACGGGTTCTTAGCGATGTACTCCCACTCCACAGCCTGATTAAAGGCGCAGCGCAAAACCTTGTGAATATCATGGATAATCGAAGTCGTGAGATGCTCTCGCTTGGGTTTTCCGGGGTTGGTTACGGGTTCTGCCTCAAAGAGCAGGAAGTGATCGTAGTCATCCACGGTTTTGGTGCGGATGCTGCGGAGCTTTCTGTCTCCCAGATACGGGTACACATAGTTCTCCAGCAGGCCAACATTCCCGTCATAGGTAGATAAGAGCAGTATTGCAATGAATACAAACAGAAGAAGGTGTATTGTAGAATATTTATAAGGTGAACCGCAATGCAAGATTATTCTCATCCACTAGGCGATGCCGTGAAAGTTGCCCGCAGTGAGCTTGGCCTTACACAAGAACAGGTTGCCGGAAAGATTGACGCCGATGTCCGCACTGTAATGAATATAGAGAACTACAAGGGAAACCCCAAAATGGAGACACTATTCCCTCTAATTCGCTTGCTCAAAATTGATGCCAGGGAGATATTCAATCCCGAACTAAAGCGCGAAAGCCCTTCGATCCGTCAGCTTCGCTTTCTGATTGAGGAGTGCAGTGAACAGGAGGCCGCTACGCTAATTCCGATTATTCAAGCAGTCTTATCGGCACTGAGGGCAAAAGACGCCAACGAAATCAAATAAGCTACATAAACAGAAAGAGCCTGCATCCTATTTTTAGTAGGAAGCAGGCTCTGCGTTTTATGCGTCTGGCTCATCGCTTGGCACCATTTTCAGTTGTACCACATTCATACGGAATTCCTTCCTGCATTTCGGGCAGTAGAGCGGGAAATTTATCAAAACTGTGTCGCGATATACTTTCGTCCTGGTTTTATTGCCACAAAGTGGGCAATGAATCCATATTGAAACATTTTTCTCGCTCATACCATCACCTCTTATAAAGCGGTTATAGCTCTGCACCTCAGTGTCTGGCTTTAGATAACCACATTTTGGATCTACATTTTCAGAGGAACAGGCAAATGTTTTTACAAATGCATATGCAAAGCAAAATATATCAGTTTCCAGAAGCTAATAAAGCAAACCTGGTATATCATTCCACTTTCATCATCCGGTATCCCACACCAATATGGGTCTGAATATACTGCGGAGAATCCGGCGTTGGCTCCAGCTTTTTCCGAAGCGTTGCCATAAAGACTCGCAAAGAAGCAATATCGTTTTCCCAACTCCGTCCCCAGATGTTTTGGGTGATAAAGGTGTGGGTCAACACCTTGCCCACATTCTTTGACAGCAGGCACAGCAGTTTGTACTCAATAGGCGTCAGATGCAGCTCCTGCCCATCCAGGTACGCACAGCCACCGGCATAGTCCACTTTGAGTTTTCCGTTGACAAAGACAGAGCTGGCCGCCAGCATCTCAGCTGTCATATAAGACAATCTTCTCTGTGTGACCCGAAGCCGTGCCAACAGTTCTTCTACGGAAAAGGGCTTGGTCAGGTAATCGTCAGCCCCCGCGTCCAGGGCCTCGATCTTATCATTATCCTCGCTGCGGGCGCTGATCACGATGATAGGAAGATTGGACCAGGAACGAATATTCTGGATTACCTGTACGCCGTCCATATCCGGCAGGCCAAGATCCAGCAAGACAATATCCGGGTTGTGGGAAGACGCTTCCAGAATTGCAGCTTCCCCATTTGCGGCCACCAGATACCGGTAGTCGTTTGTCTTTAATGTCGTTGTGATCAGATTGCGAACGGGAGGATCATCCTCCACGACTAAAATCAATGGCTTATTCATGTAATTCAACCTCCCCGGCCGGTAGTGTAAACAGAAAGACTGTGCCTCTTGGATGGTTATCCGCCACGGAGATCGTTCCCCCGTGGGCTGTTACGATAGACTTGCACAGGGACAACCCTAAGCCAAGGCTTCTGCGGCTGTCAGCGACCTTGTTGGCTCCGCTGTAAAACATATCAAAAACATGCGGTTTTTGTTCGTCGGGAATGCCCGGACCATTATCAGAAACCGAGACAATGACCCGATGCGCATCCTTCTCTGTATGAATTTCTATGACGGAACCAGCCGGTGTGTATTTTACGGCGTTATCCACCAGATTGATGATGACCTGCACGATCAGTTTGGCGTCAATGCGGGCCAGGATCAGCTCCTCCGAAGAACTGACCCGGATGGTATGCTCCTTGCTTTTCCGGTTAATATGGCGCAGGGCTTCTGTAATAACCTCGTCCATCAGTTCAACGGACTGCGTTAAATGAACCTGTCCGCCTTCAATCCTGGTCACGGCCAGCAGGTTTTCTACCAGATTGATCAGCCACATGGAATCATCATATATATCCGTAAAAGTCCGTTTTCGTGTGGCATCGTCCATCTTCTGATAGTTGGCCAGCAGGTTGTCGGCATTTCCAGAAATGGAAGTCAGCGGTGTACGCAAATCGTGAGAAATAGCCCGAAGCAGATTGGCCCGAAGCTGCTCATTCTTTGCCAGAATCGCGGCTTTTTCTTTTTCTCGGGCGTTTTTAATGTTTTCCAGTGCCAAGGCACACTCACCGAGAATAGACAGCAGGACACTGTTTTCAAAAGAATCCAGCGGTATTCCATTCATTGCGATACCCACGACACCGTAGACCTGTTGATTGACCCGGATCGCCAGATACAGGCATTTGGCGCTGGATAAGGTATCAGTGGTAGCCCCGGCGTGTTTGTTGTTCCGAAGCACCCATGCCGCAACTGCTTCTTCGTTTTCGGAAATAAGTTCGCACTGGTCGCTGTCCGGCGTCCGGAAAATGCTGGGGTCCGCCAGCTCCTTCCCATCTGACAAATAGACCACGATGTCTTTCTTCAGCAATTTCAGGAGTTGTCCCGCGGTAGCTTGGATAACGGATTGCTCGTCCGTCTCCTTTTGGAGAAGCTGATTTGTCTCAAACAGGATTTTTGTCCGGTATGCAGCGCGGGCGGATTGCTTTGCATTGTCTTTCAAGCGGGTGGCAAGCGATCCGGTTAGCAGCGCCACCATAAACATAATCGGGAAGGTTACCAAATAGTTGGGATCGTTAAAATGAAAGGTAAAGCGCGGTACGGTAAAGAAGAAATTAAATACCAGCACGCTTACAATGGACGCAGCTACTCCGCAAAAACGATTCGTTGTAATGACCGAGATGACCAAAACACCAAAGATATATACGGATACAATGTTGGCCTCGGAAAAGCCCAATGTATAAAACGCATATCCAATCAAGGTCGCAGCCAGCAGGACGAGTATGCTCTTTGCCACATCCCGAACCGGCATAGCAGTTATACGGAGTGCTTTATTTGCCCGCTTTTGATAGGTGTTTCCGACGCTGGCATCTGGGATCACATGGATATCCAAATTGGGCGCATCAGAAATCAGTCTCTCTGTCAGGGTCGGTTTGCTGAAAATGCTCTTCCTGGCAGCGGTGCTGCGGCCGATTACTATTTTGGAAACACCGGAAAGCCTTGCAAACTCTGCAATCTGATAAGGAACATCCTCACCATAGCTGGTTTCGATATGTGCGCCAAGCTGCTGGGCCAGCCGCATATTTTCCCGCAGCCGCTTCTTATCATCATCGCTCATCTCAGCAGTTGCAGGCGTTTCCACAAAGAGAGCGGTAAAGCTCCCACGAAATGCCCTTGCCATTCTTGCCGCTGTTCGGATGATCTTTGCGTTGGACGGAGAAGATGACAGGCAAACCAGGATATGCTCATCCGTGTGGTAATCGCCCCGGCTCTGTATTCTTGCGTTTTCGGTCAAAAGGTTCACCCGATCTGCACAGCGCCGCAATGCAATTTCCCGTAACGCAGTCAGATTTTCAACGGTAAAGAAATTGACGGCGGCTCGCTGCGCCTGATCTTCCCGATAGATATTTCCGCTTGCCATGCGCTCCAGCAGCTCTGCCGGTTCAATATCCACCAATTCCACCTGATCTGCCTGGTCGAACACAGAATCCGGGATGCGCTCCCGTACCAGAACGCCGGTAATGGATGCGACGGTATCGTTCAGGCTCTCGATATGCTGGACATTGACCGTTGTGTAAACATCAATTCCGGCGTTCAGCAGTTCCTGAACATCCTGATAACGCTTGGCGTGCCGACTTCCTTCCACATTGGTATGGGCCAGTTCGTCCACCAGAATCAACTGCGGTTTTCGCTTCAACGCACCATCAATATCAAACTCACGGAGAGTGATTCCCCCGTAATACACCTGAGTAACAGGAAGCTGCTCCAGGCCATCGAGCAGTGCCATTGTCTGCGGTCTGGCATGGGGTTCAATATATCCGGAAACCACGTCCACACCGCGTTCTTTTGCCTGATGCGCAGCCTGCAGCATGGCATAGGTTTTTCCTACACCGGCAGCGTAACCGAAGAAGATTTTCAGCTTGCCTCGTTTTTGCTTTGAGGTATCATTTAGGATCGCTCTCAGAAGCTGATCCGGATCTTGTCTTGGTATTTCCATTCGTATGCCTCCAATATGTAAAAAGGTTATTCTCACCCCACTTATTCAGCTTTTAATTATATCATTTTTCAATGCAAATATCTATTTTTCCGTTCTTGCATCTTATATTGAAGTCTCGTCCTTCAAATATTGGATAAATCGATTGACTTCAGAGGTTGTCCCGATTTCCTCCCAAACGACCTTCTGCTGAACTTGGCCTTCCGTGATCGGCTTAATCTGCAAGCCACCATATTGCATCACAACGGGCATATGTTCAAGAGAGATTTCATCGACTTGACCACGAATCTTTTCAGGAACAGAAGCGTTTTCTGGCAAAAAAATCATATCCAATTTATGTAAGAAAAACTCTCTCATCAATTCAGTCTCTGTTCCGCTGAAAAGAGAAGCGGAAACACTTGGATGTATTTTTGAATACTTCTCAAGGACACCGGAAAGGCTGTCAGCAACCAGCGGATCGAAAAAGCCAATCCGCAAGATGTTTTCACTTGCTGAAAGCAATGCAATTTGATCCTGACGATTGCTTTCTAAAAAAGCATCTAATTTCCCCATAAGATACCATCCGAAGGCGAACACTGCCGCTACGGCTGCGATTAACAATATATCCTGCATATTCCCACCACCTCTCACCAAAATGGGGTATCACCCCTATATATGAAAGCATTTCTGCAATTCTTTGTTCCGCCCAAGGACCAGCATTGTCTCACCTGATGCCAGGATGACATCCGGTGAGATCGACAGCTCCAGCTTTCCGTTTTTCTTGATCCCAATGATGTTGATATTGTACTTTTTCCGGATGTCAATCTGCCCAATGGAGCGTCCCGCCCAATTCTCTGGAACAGGTATCTCAAACATGGCATGATCGCTGTCCAGTTCTATGTAGTCGAGGATATGGTCGGCGCTGTACCGGATGGCTGTCCATTTGGCGAGCTGTTTTTCAGGGTAAACAACCTCATCCGCACCATTGCGAAGCAGAAATTTCTCCTGCACATCTCTGGCCGCTCTGGACACCACCAATTTGGCGCCCAGCTCTTTCAGCAGAGATGTCGTTTCCAGAGAACTCTGAAAGTCATTGCCGATGGCAACAATGCAGACATCATAATTGCGTATCCCAAGGGACTCCAGAAAAGCTGCATTGGTGCTGTCGCCGATCTGTGCGTTGGTTACAAAAGGCAGAACGGCTTCCACGCGATCCTCAGAGTTGTCCACTGCCATGACCTGATGACCCAAATTATTTAAGTGCATGGCGATATGCTTTCCAAAACGGCCAAGGCCAATTAAAAGTATTGATTTCATTTCCTTATCCTTTCATCCAACAGTGACTTTTTCCCGAGGAAATTTCGACACATTCCTCTGCGTACCGGACAGCGCGGCAAAAATCAATGTCAATCCTCCGACACGCCCACAAAACATGAGCGTGATAAGAATGATTTTTGACACGATTCCAAGGCCTGGCGTGATCCCCAGGGACAGCCCCACGGTTCCAACTGCGGAAGCCGCTTCAAACAAGCAGGTAAGTATAGGCAGCTTCTCTGCGATGCTGATCGTCAGCCCACCGAAAAAGAACAATGCCAGATACATGACCAGGATGGTTGCTGCGTTTTTAACCACATCGTCATCGACCTGGCGTCCAAAGAAATGAGCGGATTCCTGCCGCCGGAAGGTCGATATGGCCGTGGCAAACAGCACGGCCACAGTCGTGGTTTTCATACCGCCTGCAGTCGAACCGGGGCTTCCGCCAATGAGCATCAGTACAATGGTAATACATTGTCCCGCTTCACTGAGGGAGGCCAGATCTACCGTGTTAAATCCCGCCGTTCTCGGCGTTACGGATTGAAAAAGTGAGGCCAATATTCGTTTCTCAGGTTCAAGTGATCCAAATTCAAAAAAGAAAAAGTACACGGCTGGGGCTGCCAGGAGCAGGGCTGTCGTACACAAAATGATCTTGCTTTGCATCCTGTATTGGTGAAGATGCAGGCGATTGCTTCGAATATCGTCCCATGTCAGAAAGCCAATACCACCAATGATGATTAAAAGCATAATGGTCAGGTTGATTACCGGCTCCTCGGCATAGCTGGTCAGGGAGGAAAAGGAGGCTCTCGCTCCCATTAGGTCAAACCCAGCATTGCAAAAAGCGGATATGGAGTGGAATAGGGCCATCCATAATCCCTTCGCACCAAAATCCCGGCAAAAGACCGGTGTCATAAAAGCAGCTCCAGCCAATTCAATCAGCAGTGTTGTCTTGATGATGAAGCTTGTCAAACGAACAATGCCGCCGACTTTCGGTGCAGAGATGGCCTCCTGCATAGTGCTGCGCTGCATCAGAGATATTTTTCGCCCCGAGATCAGGGCAAAGGCAGCGGCAACGGTAATAACACCCATACCGCCAATTTGAATCAGAACCATAATCACAAGCTGGCCAAACATGGACCAATATGTCGCTGTATCATGGAGAACAAGCCCGGTTACACACACTGCAGAGGTTGATGTGAACAGTGCATCCAGAAACGGCGTTACACATCCGTCTTTGTTTGACAAAGGCAGCATCAGCAGAATCGTTCCCAATAAAATGACTCCCAAAAAGCCAAGGATAATAATTTGGGAAGAGGTCAGTTTCTTTTTAGGGAGTAAAAATATATCCATATGCAAATACTCCTTTACTTCTCTTTATCAGGTATTTATGATACTCCTGATTCAGTAAAGAGGGTAAAAGAGTATTTGAGACTGTATTAAAACCGCCTAAAGATTGCTTTCTTTGCTTATTATCGATTTTCAGCTAAGTATTCAATCATGTTTTTTCGAGTAAGGATTCCGCAAAGCACGCCTCTGCCATCTACAATGGGGACAAAGTTTTGATTCAATGTTGCCGCTACCACTTGCTGGCACTCGGCATCAATGGGCAAGGCGGGACAAAGGCGGCACCACCAACTGCCGGAGCAGATATTTCAGCATTATGGAGCCTCCGTTACCGTACCTGGTCTTTGCGGTCATAGAACAGATCTCCGCGAATGACCCTGGCGTGGGACAGAATTTTGATATTCCCGCGTTCCTGGTTCTCCAACGCTTTCTGATAACCGGCGTCAGCGAGAAACAGCCTCATCCTGTCTCCCTTGAAACCAACCGGCGAATCGTGGGTCAGCACATCGAAGATAATCATGTGGCGGATGTTCTCATCGAACCGGGCCAAATCCAGGTAGTCATGGCCCTTGTAATTTTGCGCTCCGGCCTTGATACGCATTTCCTCCATCAGCTCGCCAATGGTTTTACCTACGCGGTCCAGCTCACTTTTCTTTTCCTCACACATAATGGAAAGCATCACATCTTCGGTCAAACGCCCTTCCTGGCTGAACTTCTTCATGCGCTGGGCCTGGGAAAGAGAAGGGATAGCCTGTTCATAGTCCATTGTCTCAACAAGCTGTGCTTGTTCCTCCGGCTTGAGGAAGGACAGCTCACAGGCCGGACTAAGGGCGATTTTCTTCTCATCGACCATATCCAACAGGGGGGGGAATCAGCTCGGTCAGGCGGATAAAGCGTTGGACCTGGCTTCGACTGGTACTGGCTTGCTGTGCGAGCAATTCGTCAGCCCGGAACTTCGTCCCAAGTTGGGACGAAGTTAAATCCTTCCGTTCGCCCTGATGCTTCATGGCTTCTAACTTCATCTTATAGGCAAAGGCCCGTTTACTGGGAAGCAATTCTTCACGCTGAAGATTGCTGTCAACCATGATAATCGTGGCTGCATCATCGTCCAGATCACGGATAATCACTGGCATGGTCTCTTTTCCGACAATCTCACTGGCATGGTGGCGGCGGTGTCCGGCTACCAGCTCATAGCCGCCGTTCGGGTCAGGTCGCGCTATGGCAGGAACCAAAACACCGTACTGCCGGATACTGTCCGCCGTTTCCATCATGGCCTCGTCATCCTTGACCTTAAAGGGATGGTCCTTAAACGGATGCAGTTCAGACAGCGGGATTTCTACTACTTTTTCGCGGCTGGCGTCGGCGCGGCTTTCCTCGGTGGTAAACAGATCATCTACCGATGCCAGCTTTACATTTTTCGCGCTGCTTTTCAATTTTCAGCACCTCCTTCGTCAGATTTTTGTAGGCGGTGGCCACCTTGCCCTCCGGGTCGTGGGCATAAATACTCTTACCCTCGGCGCTGATCTCCTTAGCCCGGACGGAGTGCGGAATCTCAGAACCGAATACTTTGATTTTGGAACCGTAGGTTTCCCGCAGCAGGGCGCTGATCTCTTTTGCGAAGTTGGTGCGCCCGTCCACCATCGTCAGTAGGATGCCGTCGATTTGCAGCTTAGGATTGATCTGCCTCCGCACTTTGCTGATGGTTTGCAGCAGCTGTTCCAGCCCTTTGGCGGGTAGATACTCCGCTTGGACGGGAATCAATACCCTGTTGGCGGCTGCCAATGCATTGACCGTGAGCATACCCAGGGAGGGCTGGCAGTCAATTAAAATATGGGTATAGTCCCGTTTCACCGTGTCCAGATACTGCCGCAGAATGGTTTCCCGGCTCATAGCGTTTACCAGGGACACCTCCATGCCGGAGAGCTGAATGTCCGCAGGCATCAGGTCAACACCTTCTGCATGATGCAGAATACCCTCGCCGGGCTGGATGAGCGAATCGGTCAGCACCTTGCTCATCATATCGGAGAGCGTGACCGGCAGCGTGTCCGGGCGGGAATAACCCAGGCTGATAGACAAGCTGCCCTGGGGATCCCCGTCAATCAGCAGCACCTTCTTTCCTTCCTGTGCCAGTCCGATGCCGAGATTGGCGCAGGTCGTTGTCTTGCCAACGCCGCCCTTTTGGTTGGCGATGGCGATGATCTGTGTATTCATCGTGATTACCTCCATAAAAATAAGGACACTTCACACCATGCGAAATGTCCTTACAGATTTCTGATTCAGTTGTAGACAGTTGTTTTGTTGAGCCTAGAAGTTCACCCAAAGTTTCCGGAACAATCGGTCAAATTTAGTCTTATCTTTTGATTGATGAAATGAGCGATGTATTGATTTTGGGGCCATTTATTGGTACAATAATGATAGTTTACGGATATGCGAGGATGTTATGAAAAACAAAAAGCCACCCTTTGAAATCACGAATACGATCATTGATTCTGTTGCGGAAATTGCCGAGCTGGTAGGCAGGCTCACATCAACGAACCAGCTTTCCAGCAACCCGACTCTGCGCCGGAGCAATCGTATTCGTACCATCCACGGCTCCCTTGCCATTGAACAAAATACGCTCAGCCTGGAACAGGTAACTGCGGTCCTTAACGGCAAGCACGTCCTGGCTCCACCTAAAGATATTGCAGAGGTCAAGAATGCCTATGAGATTTACGAGCGGCTGGATGAGCTGGCCCCCTACTCCGTAGATGATCTGCTGACCGCTCACGGCATCATGACACGAGAATTGGTGGATGAGTCAGGAATGTTCCGTACCCGGCCTGTGGGTGTTGTAGATCAGGAAGGGCGTGTCCTGCATTTTGGAACGTTGCCGCAGTATGTCCCGGATTTAGTCATGGAGCTGCTGGACTGGGTGAAAAACAGCGATGTGCATATGTTGATCCGCAGCTGTGTGTTCCATTATGAGTTTGAACTGATCCACCCCTTTGCGGATGGAAACGGCCGTGTGGGCCGTCTGTGGCATACGCTGTTGCTTTCCAAATGGAACCCAGCCTTTGCTTGGCTACCGGTAGAATCCATCATCCATGACCGTCAGGAGGAGTATTACGCAGCCATCAATGCTTCCAATGATGCCGGAGAATCCACAGTGTTTATTGAGTTCATGCTTTCCGCTATCAAAGCATCGCTCATTGACGCCATCAACGCGAGTGATGAAGTGAGCGATGGGCCGATGGATAAGGTAACGATGCGGTGGAAGCAGATCGAGAAGTTCCTGGAAACACATCCGTATATCATGAACGCAGATGTCCGAGTATTGTGCGGTGTATCTGCGGCAACAGCAAACCGAATTCTTGCGGGTTTAGTCGCAGAGAGTAAACTCGTGAAATACCGTGAAGGTGGGCATTGGGCATATAAGATGCATGAATTAAACGTGAGGAATAGTTATGATTCTAAAAGAAGCGTTTGAACAATTTACAGTATATAAATGCGACGTAGCAAGCTCTTTTTTATATGCACATTTTGATAACCCTGCTCTTTTTATGGATGGATTGTCAGAATATTTATTGAGCGAAAGTAATCTTCTTAACTACGCAAACACTTTAACGCCAATTGAGTTCACTCCAACTCCTGCAATATATAAAAAATTGTACAACACTTTAGGCTCTTTTTTAAACAGCGAACTTGAACTACTTGCTTTCGATGACGTATCTGACGAAGTTCGTACCACCCTCGGGAAAGAATACCGCTTTATAAATATTAACGGAAAAACTCTTATTCAAAAAGATAAAATCGGTAAGATAGGTGAATACGCCTTACATCTGCTTTTAACGAGCTATTACAAAGTTCACTGTATTATCCCAAAGTTTCGATGCACTACTGATCGTAATATGAGCGTTTTTGGCATCGATGCTCTATTTTTCAATCCCGAACAACGTACTATTTATTTCGGCGAGTCCAAAGTCTGTAATAGTATTGAGAGTGCAATTACTTTAGTAAATCGTTCTTTTGATGATTACGAGGAGCAAATAGCGGAAGAATACAAACTTGTTTTGTCCAATGATGAAGTCTTTAATTTGTCACAGGAGTTTAGAAATGCATTTCAGCAGCACACCGAAGTATGTATCTCTTTTCAGGACTTCATCAAAGCCGCATCTATGAGCAAGATTTGCGTTCCAGCATTTCTCGCACACGGAAATAGCGCTGATGCCGCTACACCCGAGAGTTTTCTTCATAAAATGAACACTTCGCTTAATCGCAAACATTTTTTTGGATTAGATACAGAATATATTTTTATTTCTCTTCCAATAATTGATAAATCTAAAATGATGGACATTATTATGAAGAAGGTGGTGAAAAAGAATAATGACTACAGAGATGCAATCTCCACAATTTGAAGATGCTCAAGTACATCGTGAAAAATACATCCGAGAGTTAGATCAACGTACTGACAAGACTGATTTCGCTAAAACTAATGCTGATTCGTTATATTCACTTGGCCTTACGATGTACTCACAAAATTTTTCATTTGAGTCACTGGTCTATAACGCATTTGCATCATCAGCCTTGGATAATAAAATCGCTTTACATCCCGAACAGAGGAAAGTATTGCAGCTCATTGAAGAAAACCGCGGACTGATTTTCAGTGCACCAACCAGTTTTGGTAAAACTTTTGTTGTATTTGAGTACATATGCCGGGCACGACCTCAAAATGTTGTAATGGTGGTTCCTACACTTGCCCTAATCGACGAATATAAACAAAAAATCATCAAACAATACCGCGATAAGTTTAAGGACTACAATATTTATTTGTCTATAGATCCAGAGAAACAGTACGACTTTAGCCAGCGTAATATTTTCATTGTGACTCATGATCGGGTTATCGATGAAAACACAGTCGCTATTTTTGGTTCAATAGACTTTCTTGTCATCGACGAAGTGTATAAGCTGCAAAAAGATTCAACGAATGAACGTGTACTTATCTTAAATATTGCATACTATAACATGGTCCGTTTAAGCAAAAAATATGTGTTGCTGGCTCCGTTTATAAGTGGCGTAGAACATCTTGAGAAACTAGATGATGTTCCAGCATTCTATGCCACAAACTACTCTCCTGTCGTAAATGATGTAAAGACTTATGATATTCTCAGCGAAGATGAGCGGGTACTGTATACTGATAAAATACTACAAACCATCCCTGAAAGAGACAATACGCTCATATATTTCCCAACGGTTGTTGAAATTGACTCTTTCATTGAAAATACAAGCATGCATTATGATGCGATAGACACAGATGCAAATTCAATGTTAAGTGAATTCATCTTATGGGGAAAAAGAGAAATACATCCTCAATGGTCTATTGTTAAAGCTCTGGAAAAAGGATTTTTAGTACATCACGGACAATTGCCCTTAGGTATTAGAATGCTTGAATTGGCTTTGTTTAACAGTAATCGCTCAAGCTTCACTCGTTTAATATGTACGTCAACCTTATTAGAGGGTGTGAACACAACCGCAAAGAATATAATTATCACAAAACCTCACCGAGGCTATAACAAAGAGTTTGATGCATTTGACTTCTATAATCTGGTAGGCCGTACTGGACGACTCTATCAACATTACTTAGGTGTTGCTCATTACATTAAAACACCAAATGACCCGACTTACGAAAAAAGTCAAGCGCTAAAATCCATTGAATTCGAACTAACTGATACTAGTGTTGATATGGATATAAACTTTGGTGACTATTCGTCTCATCCGGAGTTTATAGAGGTACTAAATCGATTAGGAATATCTTATGATGAATATAAGACTCAAATCGCCAGAAAGCACCGTTTTTCAACAGTTCAGTTCTTACTCAACCGATACGATACGTTAAAATCCAAGCTTATAGATGTCCTTTACAGACAAAATGCAGATCCTCACCAAAGCAAATTGGAATTAGTTCGTATTCTATTAGAAATCATCGAACCACCAAAGTATGACTTTAAATTAGATACTTTTATTATCAATCGACTCACATATAAATATCGGCAATCGGTTCGTGATGTTGTCGATGCTACACTGGCTTCCTATCCAACCACAAGAATTTCCAAGGTAATCAACAAAACTATTCGCTTCAAGTCAAGCTATGTCGAATTTGAGTTTTATAGCAAAATAGATCTTATTCGCTACTTTATGCGATGCGATAACGTGCCTTCTGCGCTAATAAACACTCTGTATGAAAGGTTGATGAAAAATATAGAGATGTTATATTACCTAAATTCTCCAAGTAAAAAGATGCTAAAAGACTTGGGAATTTATGAAGGTGATATCGACTCTATCGTCTCAATTATTGGTAATAATTTTACCAGTATTGCAGATCTTCAACAATTACTGTCGGTACATGCTTACAAACTAACTAACATCAGTATTGTATCTCAATACGTTATTTCTCGCTTAATTAACTGATATTTGAAATGATGAGAAGCCGCTTGTCCTAATTTTAACATCGCTTACAATAATGGCAGCACTACCCGAAAACGGCCTGTTGTCTGGAAAGTCCTTGATTCTCAGGCTTTCAGAGCATTGTTTACATTAATGTCGGTGGATAAAGCAAAAGGGCCGCTATTCTGCCTTTATAATGAACGGGAATCATCTGAGCAATGATTGATCCTGTGCGGTTATTGATCACCACTCCATAAAAATAAGGACACTTCAAATCATTAGAAATGTCCTTATTAAGTCAAGTATTCAGTTGTGATTTCACCTTAAATCGAGCGTGAAGCCCACTAGCTCATGTGAACGCAGAGCGTTCCCCGACTGCTAACGCTAATAACCGTGCTAAGAGCGCAGGTTTTTTGAGGTAATACGGGGTGTCCTTACGAGAAATTCCAGGATACTCGGATTGTTCAATTCCCTTGATTTTACGGTACTTTTTAGCATGACATGACATTGTGATGCACCCTGGGATATTGAATTTTCCAAACTCCTAAGCGAAAGGCCGCGCGTTCGAATCGCGCCGGGCGTGCCATCCTGTCAACAGTAATTGTGTGTGAACTTTGTACCTGTTGGCTGGAAAGATGGCGTAACCTACATTCACACGTGGGCGATTGTAAAGTGGGGATCGCTCCCCACCGCCATACCAAAAGCAATCAGCACTTATATGTGCTAAAAAAGCCGACAGTTCAAACTGCCGGCTTTTCATTTTGAAATGATTATAACGGAGTATATTCCGTGTTTGAAGTTAATGCTGTTATCATTTCTGATAATTCGTTTTCCGAAATAATAACATTGTCTTCATCCATAGTTTCCAAAACCTCCAGCACACTGACGATGCTATCCGCGTCTTCATCATCGAACACATAAAGCTCCGTAAACCAAACCACATTGACCCATTCTACCAAAGCATCTTTGGAAATTGCGCCGTTTTTATAAAGCTGAATGGCGTTAACAACATCACTGCGTTTGATGCAGTATGCTTTTTTGCACTCGACATTATGAAGGTCTTCACCGATCGCCTGCTGCAGCTCGGATTTGCTGATCTTCAGTTCGCAATATAAGCTAAGATCTGTTGATTGATTCTTAGTAATTTTCCGCGCGCACTTCGAAGAATGCCTGAGGATGCTTGCAGACAGGGCAGATCTCAGGAGCCTTGGTTCCTACTACGATATGTCCGCAGTTACGGCACTCCCAGATGGTAACGCCGCTCTTCTCAAACACCTGCATGGTCTCCACGTTGCTCAAAAGCTTGCGGTAGCGCTCCTCGTGCATCTTCTCAATGGCAGCTACGCCACGGAACTGTTCGGCCAGCTCATGGAATCCCTCCTCATCAGCTTCACGAGCCATGCGGTCATACATATCCGTCCACTCGGCGTTCTCACCTTCAGCAGCATGGAGCAGGTTCTCGGCAGTATCGCCCAGCTCGCCCAGAGCTTTGAACCACAACTTGGCGTGCTCCATCTCATTCTGTGCAGTATGCAGGAACAGAGCAGCAATCTGCTCGTAACCGGCTTTCTTGGCTACTGAAGCAAAGTAAGTATATTTGTTGCGTGCCTGAGATTCACCGGCAAAGGCTTCCCACAGATTTTTCTCGGTTTTGGTGCCTGCATAGGGGTTCTTTGCAGGAGCCGCAGCATCCTCAATCTTCACAAACTTGTTGGCAGGCTGCTTGCAGATGGGGCACTTAAAATCAGGTGTCATAGGGCCTTCGTGAATGTAACCGCAGACTGTGCATTTCCATTTTTCCATTTTCTTTTCCTCCATTTTTTCATTGAATTGAATGTTTTTTAACAGGGATTCCACAGCATCCACAGGAATGCCGGGATACGTTTTAATACTTTCCAGAAACGATCTGGTGTTGCTGCTCTGAGGCAGCATAAAGCCGGCTTCTCTGCACAGATCCTCAGCCATCAGGCGAGAGGATTTTTCCACAGCGACGCTCAAGACATCAGGAAGCTGCGAAGCAATGTTCTCTGCATTGGCTTTGCTTTGAACTAAGCCACGAAGTGCTTCGACAACTTTTTCTTCTTTCGGCTGCTGCGGCGGCAGTTCTTTTGGAACCATAGAGATTGCAGAGGATGGACAGGCTTCGGCACAGACACCGGTGTTTTCCAACATCTTGTCTCCCTCAGATTCATATCGAGTCAGCAGAGATTGGAGCATTCGGGTAACCTTTTCACTCCACACCTGACAGCGCAGACCACCCCGATCAGGCTTTTCACCGGCTATAGCATTGCCATAGGGATACCCTACAGACAAATCCTTTTCAATGAGTTCCAGCAGCTTGGCTGTGCTGGCCTCCTCGACGGGCGCAGCCTTGCTTCTGAAGAACTCTGCCAGTTTTCTGAAATCATCTGCCTGCTGGGGCAGATACTGCTTTTCGCAGCCACGAGCCAGATTGGAGCAGATGATGCTCATTTCCACGGGAGAGAGTTCCTTGTCACATGGGGCTTTTCAAGGACCTCCTGGGACGCTGTTTTTTCTTCTTTGGGTTTGAAAGCGTCTTTGCCTGCTTTACAGACAGGACACTTCCAATCGGCAGGTAGGTCTTCCCACTTGCCACCGACAGCTTCATCGTGAATATATCCACAAATGCCGCAAACATATTATTTCATAGGTTTTACCGCCTCCTTTATCTATATTTTATCAAATCACGACACATATTCCGTGACTTAATCACCTATTTCAGTCACAGGAGTGATGGCCGCAGCCGTGGGAACCGCAAGAGTGACCTTCCCCATGGTGGTCGTGATGATCACACCGGACATTGGGGTTGAAGTCCAGCTCGCCTGCTGCCAGTGCTTCTGCTGCTGCATCAGCGTTGCCGGAAACACCACCATAAAGCCGGATACCCACATCGCTCAGTGCCATCTGGGCACCGCCGCCAATACCGCCGCAGATCAGGGCATCCACCTTCAGTGCACTCAGGACGCCTGCCAGTGCACCATGTCCGCTGCCGCCAGCATCCACAACCTCAGACGAAATGATTTTTCCATCTTCCGCATCGTAGATTTTAAACTGTTCGGTGTGACCGAAGTGCTGAAAGATTTCTCCGTTTTCATAAGTGACTGCAATTCTCATAATATTATCTCCTTTCGGTTTTTCGTGCATCGGATAGATTTTTTGCTGATAGCAATTTTTGCACCCGTAGACTGCGCTGTTTCCGCTGCAGAGTGTAAAATCCCCTCCCTCGATTCGCAGAGGAAGTCCCTCTACCAGCGCATCGGCCAGTTTTTTGCGGGCAGCTGTATAAATCTGCTGAACCGTTGTTCTGGCAATACGCATATATTCTCCGCATTGCTCCTGAGAAAAACCTTCACGGTCAATCAGGCGAATGGATTCATACTCATCCACATTCAGGACAATGGGAGTCAGTCCCTCGCCGCCACGAACCGGAACAAAACCATCATTATCCGGCAAACAACAAACTTTTCTGCATTTTCTCGGTCTTGGCATAGATTCACTCCATATTATTTGCGGCATATGCCATTTATACGACCATTGTACATCTCCTTTTCCTATATGTCAACGGAATTATTGACATATGCCATAAATTATTTTATACTATGTGTATTCAAGGAGATGTACCCATAGATTTTTCATCCTATTTTCCAATTTGGAACAAACTGACATCGACCCAGCAGCAGATTTTGGAGCGAAATGCAGTTTTACGAAAAGTGGACAAAGGGACTGTGATTCCCAACGGAACTGTGGAGTGTACCGGTCTTCTGCTGGTAAGAAGTGGACAGCTTCGTGCCTATATTCTTTCCGATGAAGGACGGGAGATTAGCCTCTATCGTTTGTTTGATCGGGATATTTGCCTGTTTTCCGCCTCCTGTAGGATGAACAGCATTCAGTTTGAGATCACCATTGAGGCGCAGAAGGATACCACGATGTGGGTTATTTCTGCTGACACTTATCAGCGCTTAATGAAAGAGTCTGCTGTGGTAGCTAATTTTACCAACGAAATTATGGCTACCCGTTTTTCTGAGGTTATGTGGCTCATGGAGCAGATCATGTGGAAAAGCTTTGATAAAAGGCTGGCAGAATTTCTGCTGGAGGAATGCAGCTTAGAGGAAACAAACATCCTCATGATTACCCATGAAACCATTGCGGGCCACATGGGCACCGCCCGTGAGGTAGTTACCCGAATGCTTCGCTATTTCCAGAACGAGGGTATGGTGAAGCTGGCGCGGGGCACCGTGGAGATTTGTGAAGAAAGGAGATTGCAGGAACTTTCTGATACATAGAAGACCTGTATCGTTGATGATGAAAATCGTATTGCTCACCGCCCTCGGCGTGGGGGGCGCGACCATTTTTGGAAGTCTCATTGGCTTTGTCTTTCGGAATATCTCCCACAAATTCTCCGACATAGTGCTGTCCTTTGCGGCAGGTGTTATGCTGTCTGCGGCTGTACTGGGACTGATTCTGCCATCTCTCAATTATGGCGGAACCCATGGGATCCTCGTTTCCATCATCGGGATCTTTACTGGGGCGGTGTGCCTGAATCTCATTGATAAGCTGGTTCCCCACCTGCATAGGCTGGTGGGAACCGATACGGAAACACACCGCAGCACCAACCTTGACAAGGTATTGCTGTTTGTCACAGCCATCGCGATCCATAACCTGCCGGAGGGGATTGCCGCCGGTGTCAGCTTTGGAAGTGAAGACACGGCGCAGGCGATGATGATCGCCTGCGGTATCGCCCTGCAGAACATCCCCGAAGGCATGGTGATCATTGCGCCCATGCTGGCAGCAGGCGTATCCCCGGTAAAAACCTTTGTCTGCGCCATGGTGACCGGGCTGATTGAAGTCGTCGGTACGCTTCTGGGATATTGGGCCGTAAGCATTGCTTCGGCCATTCTCCCCTTTGCTCTGGCCTTTGCGGGAGGAACCATGCTCTATGTCATCAGCGATGAAATGATTCCCGAAACCCATGCCCACGGCAGCGAGACCGGAGCAACCTATGCGCTCCTGGCCGGATTCTGTGTGATGCTGGTCAGTGATTTCTTTTTGGGGTAAAGTGTGATTCAGATGTTTGAAATGTTTGCTGCAGTCAGAGGATGAAAATCCGCCGCATCTCTACCAAAATTGTTGGAGAGATGCGGCGGATGTTTATTTGTCCATGCCGCAGGCCGTAGCCGATTCAATGAGACAGCGATCATTGGTCACAGCATCATAGAACCGGAAGCCGCCGGAGAAGTTATAGCAATCAAATCCGTTTCCAGCCAGGATGCGGCAGGCAATGTAGCTGCGCAGGCCACTCTGGCAGATGACGTAGACAGGCTTACGCTTGTCCAGCTCACCCAGCCGCTCCCGCAGCTCGTCCACCGGGATGTTAACGAAGCCGTCAATGTGTCCGTGTGCGAATTCTTCCACAGTGCGGGTGTCCAACAGAGTTACGCTTCCGTCACGAGGAAGACGATCTGCATCTTCCAGATGCCACTGTTTCAGAACACCGTTTGCGATATTCTCAACCATAAAGCCAGCCATATTTACCGGGTCTTTCGCAGAGGAATAAGGCGGTGCGTAGGCCAGATCCAGATCCTTCAGTTCCGTGGCTTTCATTCCTGCCCGGATAGCGGTGGCCAGCACATCAATGCGCTTATCCACACCTTCATAGCCTACGATCTGCGCACCCAGCAGGCGATAAGTCGCCTTTTCAAAGACCACCTTCATTGTCATGACTTTCCCGCCGGGGTAGTAACCTGCATGGCTCATGGGCGACAGGATAACCGTATCAACATCCAGCCCTGCTTTTCTGGCGTTGGTCTCATTTACGCCGGTAGCAGCGGCAGTCATGCCGAAGATCTTGATGACAGAGCTTCCCTGGGAGCCGGTATAATGGCTGTCTCCACCACAGATGTTGTCCGCAGCGATTCGTCCCTGTTTGTTAGCAGGGCCCGCCAAAGAGATCAGAGCATCCTGCCCTGTGACAAAGTGCTTCACCTGCACCGCATCACCCACAGCATAGATGTCGGAAATGGAGGTTTCCATTCGGTCATTGACCACAATACTTCCTTTAATGCCCAGTTCCAACCCGGCATCCTTTGCAAGGGTGGTTTCGGGAGAAACACCAATGGCCAGGATTACCATATCCGCATGGAGAGGCTGTTCGTCTTTCAACAGCACATCCACGCCGCCGTCCCTTTCCTCAAACCCTTCTACGGTATGACCAAGTGCCAGCTTTACACCGTGCTTGCGCATTTCATTATGGATGAAAGAAGCCATATCGGCATCAAAGGGATTCATAAGCTGTTTTGGACGCTGGACAATGGTGACATCCATCCCCAGCTCTCGCAGGTTTTCTGCCAGCTCCAATCCAATGAAGCCACCACCTGCCAGTACAGCGGATTTGGGATGGTTTGCATTGATGTAATCCTTGATGCAGAAGGTATCTTCAACAGTGCGCAGGGTAAACAGCTTATCAAGACCTACACCGGGAAGCCGGGGCTGGGTAGGCTTGGCTCCGGGAGAGAGAATCAGCTTGTCATAGCTCTCCTCGAACTCCTCACCGGTTTCCAGATTTTTCACGGTAACTTCTTTTTTTTCGGGATGGATAGCCGTGACCTCATGACGCACCTTCATGTTTACATGGAACCGGGAGAAGAAGCTTTCCGGGGTCTGGAGGGTCAGATCCGACCGATCGGTAATCACATCACCGATATAGTATGGCAGACCACAGTTGGCATAGGAGATATACCCCGAGCGCTCAAAAACTACGATTTCAGCCTGCTCATTCAGTCTGCGAATACGGGCGGCAGCGGTAGCACCGCCTGCCACACCGCCTACAATGACAACTTTCATATTATCGTTCCACCTTTCCTGCATAAGTGGAAATTCCGCCTATGTTTTTCACGTTGGTATAACCCATCTGCTTCAAAATAGCAGCTGCCTGACGGCTTCTTGCACCGCTGAGACAATGAACAAAAATGGGGGTAGATTTATTGTCAATCATGTCAGCCACTTTGCTAATGGACTGCAAAGGAACATTTTTACTGCCGGGGATATGCCCCTGCCGGTATTCGTCGGGGGTGCGAACATCCAGCAGGACTGCGCTATCCGTAGTGCTATATTCTTTGACACCCTGATTGATGTCAGGGCCTTTCAGGAAATCGGAGAATCTCATCTTTGCACCTCCTTACAGCATGGCGAGAATCTGAGCCTTAGGTCTGGCACCGGTGACTTGATTGACAATCTTTCCGTTCTTCATAACCACCAGAGTGGGTATGCTCATCACACCGAAATGCATAGCCAGTTCCTGTTCCTCATCCACATTAATTTTAACAACCTTGATATCGGAGCGCTCCTTGGCAATCTCCTCTACCAGAGGAACTACCATGCGGCAAGGACCACACCAGGGAGCCCAGAAATCCATCAGGACGGGCTTGTCCGAGTTCAAAACCTCTTGATTGAAACTGTTTTTATTAACACTGATAGCAGGCATCTTTAAGTCCTCCTGTTTTCTTTTTTATGGCTTTATTATATCCAGTAGTCGTTCCTTGTTCTGTGATTTTATCACTTATCGCCGGTGACTGTTTCACCGGGCCAACTATTAATTCCGCCGATCTCAATGATATTAGTGTAGCCCAGTTTCACCAGTTTTTCAGATGCCTGCTTACTCCGATTACCGCTGCGGCAGTATACCAGAATCAGCTGATCTTTATCCGGCAGTTCAGAGATATCCTCTGTGCCAATGGATTCGTTGGCAATATTGATAGCACCGGGAATATGCTTTTCGCTATATTCCTGAGCAGTACGAACATCGAGGATGATGTATCCGGTTTCCTCTTCCATCATCGTAATAGCTTCCTCCACAAAAGAGGTTTCTTTCGTGGCATAGGCGAAGGGATTCGAATCGGATTTATCAATCTCGAACATCACAGCCACACACCTATCAAATCTTTTGCCAGCTTCTTTACGCGCAAAGGACCGGCATATTCCATCAGCTTCGGGATGCTCTTTTTCGGATCTGTGATATATTTACGAATTGCTTTGTTAAATACCTCTTTGTCCATCTTATTGCGATAGCGCAGGCAATCGCAAATGAGACGTTCCTTATCATAAATACGAATGGCATGACCGTCCATGGTTCCAGTTATCAGCCCCAGCTCCAGTACGGCAGGCTCCACGTAATACGGTTTTACGAAGGGATAGTCAATTTTAAATCGGGATTTGCCGGAGTCTTTGCTGACTGCCAGATGCCAATTGCTTGGAGTACGATCGCTATAACCGTAATAACGAAGCGCTGTATCCATGCAGAGTATGGCATCAGGAAACAGGTGAATCACAGTTCTCACTTCGCTGAAATCGTCCGGATCGATCCACTGATAATAGCCTCTGCGGATTTTTTCCACGTAACCGTCTGCGATCAGCTTTTCACGTTGCGGATAGAATATCTTTTCCTCTGCAAGCTGCGTGGTACGCATCATGCCGTCGTATTTATCGAATATGCTCTTATAATATTGGACATCGTGCATAGCTCACAGTCCTCTCTAAATTCAATCTGATCGCTCAATAAAGCGGATATTTTTGTATTATCTATTATAGTCAAAACGCTTAGAACAGTCAATTCAATTTTGATAGCAAATTTGCTTTCGAGCGGATATTTTGAAATAATATTCTTGATTTATTATGACCAATAAGGTACAATATAGGAACTAATAATTATCACTTGTGAGGTTATCTATGGTAATCATCAAGAACGCTATTCGCTGCAATCGTTGCGGCGATAAAATTGAATCGACGGGTACACACCAGTTTGTGACCTGCAGCTGTGGTGCCTGCTCGGTAGATGGTGGCCACGAGTATCTTCGCAGGTGCGCTCCGTCCGAAAACGACTTCAGCGATATTTCGATTGTAGAAACAGAAAAAGACGCGGGTAACGCGTCTTCCAAATAGTAGTTTCGTTCTGTTTTGAATAAATGGTGCCATTTTTGGCACCCTGCGTGGTGCCACGCGTTCAGGACTTGCTGTGAAATTTGCGAAAGTTACGGAAAACAGCTTGGTTTTGACCCAAAAATCACGAAAAATACGGATTTTATGCAAGAAACGGATATTGCAGACCCCTTCAAGGGGATAGGTCAGGCCTCCTAAGAATATGTTAATCACGCGCCAAATGATTTTTCCAAATCAGGTTCGTAGTTCGAATGCAGCGGGTTTTTGAAATCTCAAAACGCTGGATTTTGAAAACCCGCTGAGTTATAATAATGCAGGTAAGACGTAGTCCTAAGGGTAAAAAACCTTGAAAATACGCCATTTTTTAATACACGTCTCTGTACCTCAGTTGGATAGAGGGTCCGCCTCCTAAGCGGAACGCCGGCGGTTCGAGCCCGCCCAGGGACGCCAGTCAACAGCGCGGGAGATGAAAAATCTCCCGCTTTTTTTCTAACCGGATTAGATGTCATCCAAAATCACAGGGCATTTTGCTAATCAGAAAAAACGTCACAAAATGACTTTTGGCTAAAAATGGCGCATGTTTTCGTGTTCACCTGTGTATCTGGGTGTAAATCTGTGATAAATCGCCCCTATTGCTGCAGAAATCTGAAATACGATACCTGGAACTGCTATGACGGAAGAAAAGACTTGAGGGCTGATTTCTAAAGACGTTAGAAAATCGGGTGACGAGATTTTAGAATTCTAAAATCAACCACCAAAATTAGAGAAAGCAGCAAACCGGGATTTGGAGGATAGCGTATATGAAATACAAAGGAACGCTTATTGTTGTTAAAGACTGCAACCGTGCTCTAAAGTTTTATCGTGATATGTTTGGGCTTCAACTTCTACAAGACAATGACGGAAATATGGAACTGACGGATCATTTGTATTTGCAGGAGTTGGGTTACTGGGAAGATTTTACGGAAAAACGCATAATTTCAAACAGCAATCAGTCCGAATTATATTTTGAAGAACCCGATATAGAAAAATTTGTGGCACGACTTGAGCTGCTCTACCCCGAAACCGAATATGTCAATCGTCTGATGACACACAGTTGGGGGCAAAAGGTAGTCAGATTTTATGACCCTGACGGAAATCTGATTGAAGTAGGAACACCCGTGTAACACATCTCGACTACTTTCAGTTCGTCGTTCTCCTGAATGACTTAATATCGATATCTTACATAGCCCTGTGGTGACTAATCCTCATCACAGGGCTTTTGTCGTCTCCGGACTTCCCCGGTGACTGATCAAAACTATGGAGGATATCGTGATGAGAAAAAAAGTGAGACGCAAAACCATTCTGATCGACGGGATCAGATACTATGATGACAAGCCGGATACCTGCCGCAAGTGCTTCTTCTGGAAAAACCGCAAGGTCGGCTGTGTTCTTGGAACGCAGAACTGCTACTACCTGGCTGAGGCAGTAAAGACCGAGCAGGAAAAGAAATTTGAGGGCTGCTGTTACGCCAAAGGACATCCCTGTGTCAGTGCTGTCTGCTACAAGGAGCTGGACGTGTGGCTTATATCGCAGCGAATTCTATGTTGGCAAATATATCTCCCTGGAGGCGAAGATCGCGAAAAACAAGGATTTGTATTATGACGCCCTGAACCGTGCACAGCATGGCTGGCATGAAGGAACCGAGGATGCCGTCCCGTTTATGAAATATCTGCTTGGTACCATTCTGGCTGCGTATAAAGACTTCGGGGACAGATTTGCCATCGTGGAAGAGAAGCTTCCTGCCATTGATATGGTTCGTAAGGCTGCTCTGAATAAAATCGGTCGTTTCACGAAGCAGGATATCAGGGAGCAGTGTCCTTCGCTGAGTTTGAGTTCTGTAGAAGCTGCGCTGCGGAAAATGGTGGCATCCGGCGAACTGAAGCGTGAAGGAACCGGAAAATCAACCTGCTATATTCGCTTGAAATAGTGTATAAGAGTTATAAAAATAAGAATTTGTTTTGCTAATGCAAAAACTTTTGACCTAAATACAGATGTTGTGGTATTATGGAAACGCAATATTTGTATGCTTACAAACGGGTTTATAGTGTTGCCAATCTATATTTTTAGGAGGATAAACGATGAATCATTTACCTCTACATGTGCGTGTTCCAATCGAGGGAAATAATCCGAGTATTACTCGTTTGGAAGAAAAATGTATTAAATGTGGAATGTGTAAGGACGTATGTACAAATGCCATAGGTGTGCATGGTACATATACATTTGAGCAGACTTGTGGAGAGGCTGTGTGTATAAATTGCGGACAGTGTGCAAATGTCTGTCCTGTAGACAGTATTGTGGAAAAGTATGAATATTTGGATGTAAAGAGAGAGATTCAGAATCCGGAAAAGATTGTCATTGTAAGTACGTCACCATCCGTACGAGCTGCGCTGGGGGAAGAATTCGGTATGCTTGATGGCAGCTTTGTGCAAGGGAAAATGGTTTCGTTGCTTAGAAAATTAGGTGTAGATTATGTCCTTGATACCTGTTTTGGAGCTGACCTTACTATTGTTGAGGAAGCCAGTGAGCTTATTGAAAGAGTGACCAAAAAAAACGCTCCCTTACCTCAGTTTACCAGTTGTTGTCCTGCATGGGTTAAGTATGTGGAAACATATTATCCGGAAATGATTCCGAATCTTTCATCAGCGAAAAGCCCTATCGGAATGCAGGGACCTACAATTAAGACCTATTTTGCTGAGAAGAAGGGTATAGATCCAAAATCAATTGTAAATGTGGCACTTACTCCATGTACTGCAAAGAAATTTGAAATTCGCAGAGATGAGATGAACGCTTCTGCTCATTATCTTGGTGTAGAGGGGATGCGTGACATGGATTACGTGATCACGACCAGAGAGCTTGCAAAGTGGGCAAAAGAGGAAGGGATTGATTTTGCCAGTCTTGAAGATGGCGAATATGACAATTTTATGGGAGATGCATCTGGAGCTGGTATTATTTTCGGCAATACCGGAGGTGTTATGGAAGCTGCTCTCAGAACTGCTTACGAATTTATTACAAAAGAAAAATCACCGGAACAGTTATTCAACCTTACACCTGTAAGGGGATATGAAGGCGTCAAAGAAGCTACTTTAAAAGTTGGCGATTTAGATGTGAATATCGCTGTAGTATATGGTACAGCCAATGCCAGGAAAGTAATTGAGGGCATCAAGCAGGGAGAAAAACAGTATCATTTTGTGGAAGTTATGACTTGCCCGGGCGGATGTATCGGTGGAGGCGGCCAACCAAAGGATATCATGAAGGATAAGGACGAGGTACGTAAAGCGAGAATTGCAAGTCTCTATACAAGGGATGAGGCGATGACACTCAGACGGAGTCATGAGAATCCAGAGATTATTCATCTTTATGAGGAGTTTTATGGAAAGCCGTTAAGTGAATTGGCAGAAAAGATGTTACACACTTCTTATGAAGATAAGAGTGAAATATTAAATCGAAAAGGAGATGTAAAAATGAGTAAATGGGTATGTAGTATTTGTGGTTATGTGCATGAAGGAGAGGCAGCACCGGAGCAGTGTCCATTATGTAAGCAGCCTGCATCTGTTTTCAAGAAGGTGGAAGAGTCGCCTGCAAAGAGTAAGTATGCTGGAACAAAGACAGAGAAGAATCTTTGGGAAGCGTTCGCAGGGGAATCTCAGGCCAGAAATAAATACACTTATTTTGCTTCCGTAGCAAAGAAGGCCGGATATGAGCAAATTGCAGCATTATTCCTGCAGACAGCTGACAATGAGAAGGAGCATGCAAAACTCTGGTTTAAGGCGCTTGGTGAACTTGGAGATACCGCAGAAAATCTTCTTCACGCTGCAGAAGGCGAAAATGCAGAATGGACAGATATGTATGCTAGAATGGCTAATGAAGCGGAAGAAGAAGGTTTCCCGGAATTAGCCGCTCAGTTCAGAGGTGTTGCTGCGATTGAAAAACTTCATGAAGAAAGATATCGTGCACTTCTTAAGAATGTTGAAACTATGGAAGTGTTTAAGAAAAGTGGCGTAACTATGTGGGAATGTCGTAACTGCGGTCATGTAGTAGTCGGTCTTGAAGCACCGGAAGTTTGTCCTGTATGTAAACATCCACAGGCTTACTTTGAGGTAAGAAAAGAGAACTATTAAGATACTGTATTTATTTGATCAAAGACTATTTACAGTATACAAAAATGTAAATTTACAAAACAGTTAGACATATTCCAATTTATCAAACTGAATACATTTACATAGCCAGGACTGACTGATCATCAGTTCTGGCTATTTTTCTGCCCTTCTCCGGCTGCAGGTGCACATGCGGCTTCGAGGAGGGCTTTGTTATATCCATATTTTTTATTACTGATGGCCCGGTTATCCACCAACTATACTTCGGATCCGGGCAAAGGAGGACAAACTTATGTGAATAAAGAGCTGCAGCGTGTCGATAAGAGTGTTATGAAGGTTTTGGGAAAGAAGGACGTGCTTCGCGTCTTTCCGGAACTGCGGGAAAGCAATAAAACCGTCCTTGTGTTGAAGAAGCCGAAGACGGCAACCAGTACCCGTAAAATCTTCCTTCCGAAGACCGTCGCTGAGATGCTGGTAGAGTGGAAACGGGAGCAGGATTTCACGAAAGAAGCCCTTGGCAATGAATACGCAGATTTCGATCTGGTTATGGCCAATGGCTTAGGCATGCCGACAGAACAATCCCGCATCACGGCCCTCTTTGCAGAACTGATTGAGAAAAATGATCTGCCAAAGGTAGTTTTTCACAGTCTTCGTCATTCCAGCATCACTTACAAGCTGAAGCTGAACGGCGGCGATATCAAATCTGTTCAGGGTGATTCCGGCCATGCACAGGCACAGATGGTTACGGATCAATATTCCCACATTCTTGATGATGACCGTAAGAACAACGCAGCATTGTTTGAGAAAGCCTTTTACAGCGGGAAAGGTTCAGACAGTATTGAGTCACCGGCTGAAACCGGATCCGAAGCAAAAGCAGCCCCTTCAGGTGTGGATCCTGACTTTCTGGCAAAGATACTCAGTAATCCGGAAATGGCAGCGCTGCTGACAAGCCTGGCGAAGAGCCTGAACTAAAATAAGGGCCGGATCACCGGCCCACCACTTACATAGAGAGTATTGTAAACTCGGATCTCATTCGAACCGGGAATGCAATACTCTCTTTTTTATCATCTTCCCCAGCGAGTGCTTTTCAGGGAGACGTGATATATTTCGTTTAGGCTTGCGGTTCGACTGCAGATGGATTTTTGCTCAAAATGTGCTAAAATTGGCGGTAGATAAAAAATGTTCTTGTTCCCCTTTTTAGAAAAATCCAAAAAACTGCTAAAATGAACCGGTGAACATCTAACGACACCGGTGAACTTGGACGAACACGGAGCGACTCGGAATATGAAAAAAGTCTGACGAATAGCGACTTTCCTGTACATAGGTGAACACAGATGACAAATGTTCAATGGTTCTCCTAAGCGGCAGGCCACTGGTTCGAATCCAGCCGGGGGTGCCACGAAAAAAGGGCTTGGCGGATGCCAAGCCCTTTTTTCTATGAAATGCATTTCTGCGTCAGCGGAAATTTTCATCCCCTGACCAGCCCTGCCGCCGGCCATATTTTTGCGCCTTATCCGTGATAATCGCCGGTCGCGGAATCGACCGTGACATAGGGCACGACCTTGCCGTCGATCTTCACGTAGACCTGATAAACGCCGCCCCCGAGGTCCTCATAGTGGTCGGGCGTGACGCCGTAGTTTTCCAGCAGGCTTTTTTCAAACTCTGTTTTCCAGTCGCTGCTGCCGGTGCTTTTCCCGGCGGCGGTGGTCTGCTTCGTCCCGTCGGATGCGGATGCGGGCTTCGGCGTGGACGCGGGCGCAGCCGTGGACTGCACGGTCTGCACCACCGTCGGGGTGGGCGTGTCGGCCGGGGCGGACGCATCCGTTGTGCCGCACGCAGCCGTAAACAGCAGCAGCGTGCCTGTGAGCACCGCGGCCGAAAAAGAGCGGATTTTCATGATGTATACCTCCTGTTATGTAGGGATCGGGCTTGTCTGCTCCGGAAAACGGATGCAGATGCACAGCACACCGCCGCGGCACGACGCCGTGATGCACCCGCCCATCTTCTCCGTCAGCAGCTTGGCAATGGACAGGCCCAGCCCGGTCGCGCCGCGCAGGCTGACCGGCTCCGGCGTCAGTTCCTCGGCCGTGGCCGTGATGACGGAGTCGCGAAACAGTTCCCCGGTCAGGCTTCGCATGGCGTCGGTGCGCTCGCGGATGATGGCGAGATAGCGCTGCGACGCATCCGAATGGGGCTCCTGCTCCAGCTGGTCAAGATACCCGCAGACGGCCGTCAGCGGTGTGCGCAGGTCGTGGGAAACGTTTGTGATCGCGGCCTTGAGCAGCGCATACTCCGTGCCCGAATAGGCCCGCTGCACCGCATAGCCCGCCCGCTCCAGAACTTCCTGTTCCAGATCGCCGATGGCCGTATCGTCGTCCGCGATGAGAATGGCCTGCATAGGTTCCCCTGTCTTTCTCCCTGGCTTTACCGGGTCACTTCAAAGCGCCGTCGCCGCCCATAAGCGCAGTCATTTCCTCGATGCGCTCGAGCGGAAACGGCGGCGCGCACAGCGGCTTCATGGCGATGCTCATGAGCTTCATGGGGTTGTCGTCGGCCGCCACGCGGTTGGAGCTGAGCGCACCGCAGCGGCGGCAGCGGTGGATGATGGCCCACTCGCCGTTTTTGCGCACCCAGACCGCCACCGGGTCCATGATGCCGCCGCAGTCGGCGGCGCGGTCACCCGGCTCGATGTCGACGTGCAGGCTGCACAGGCAGTTCGGGCAGTGGTTGCGGTGGTCGCTGCCGGCAGCTTCCGGCGTTACGAGCCGGTCGCAGACCTTGCAGGTGAAGCTGTCATGGCAGGCATGGGTCTTGTAGTAACCTTTTTCAAACGATTTGCGTTTGTTTTCGCGATTCATGGTAAATCCTCCTGAAGATGTGTCGATCAAAGCCTTCGGGAGGAACGGCGTGTGTGAGATTTGCCGACCTCCCGGTCAGCCCACACGCTCCAGTGATAATGTTGTCAGTTTCAAAAAACACTCCTTAAAAATAATTGAAATTTCAGATCGTGCCTTTCCGGCCCGTGCTCACAGCGCCCGCTCGAGTGCGTCCACATCCCCCGCCTGAATGGCGCCGATGCAGCGCCGGATGGTCTCCTCGTCCCGGTCCCACCAGTGCAGCGCCTGCAGCCGGGCAATGGTGTCCGCGTCGAAGCGGGTGCGGATGGGTCTGGCCGGCACGCCGCCGACGATCGTATACGGCGGCACGTCCTTGGTCACGACGGCGCGGGTGCCGATGACGGCGCCGTCGCCGATGGTCACGCCGGCGAGGATGACGGCCTCATAGCCGATCCAGACGTCATTGCCGACGACGATGTCGCCGTGGTTGTCCCACGCGCGGGCGATGGCGTCCGTGTCCGTGGGCAGGCCCCACTCCTCGAAAAAGATCGGGAACGGATAGGTGGACAGACTGCCCAGCGCGTGGTTGGCGGCATTGAAGAGAAACTTCGCGCCGCACGCGATGGAGCAGAACTTGCCAATGCGCAGCCTGTCGTGGTTGCACGCGGGATAATGATAGAGCACGTTATTGCGCTGAAAGTCGCGCGGGTCACGCTCGAAATCGTCGTACGTCGTGTACGCGCCGACCTCGATGGACGGGTCGGTGACTACGTTTTGCAGATAGACCGTGCTGTGGCCCTGACTGCGGGGATATACTTTCCAAGGTGGGATCATGTGGTTGCCTCCGGATGTTTCATGGTTTGTTTTTCCGCCACGGGCGGCCGGTGTTGTACCCCTGCGCCGCCCAGCAATCGTCGTCCACTGGCGTCATCTTGCGGCGGCTGTGCAGCCCGCGGTAGAGGTAAAACAGCCCGCACCTGCGCCGGGGCAGCACTGCTCCCGCCCGGCGATGCAGGCATAGCACCCCGCGCAGATGTGGGGCATATCCCGCGGCAGGTGAAAGGCAAACACCTCGCCGTCGCCGCGCAGCCGCTCGATGAGCAGCCCGGCAATGCCCTGCGTGCAGGAGCGGCCCGCGCGCCCGCTGGTATAAAAAACGGTCAGATTCATTGTAGTTTCCTCCTGCATCAAAACGCCATCATTGCTCCGGCGCCGTCCGGCGCTCTGGCGGCGCGTCGTGCGCAAACGCGCACATCATCGCGACGAAGCTCAGCGCGATGAACATGGACGCAAAATAGCACCCGAACGAGGCGTCCGCCAGCATGCAAACGGCGAACGCGAGCACCGCGGCCGCGTTGACCCACGCGCTGTACAGGCCGATCTTCCGGTTCATCTGATTCCCTCCGTTCCGGGCGGCCGTGCCGCCCCGGGTCTTGCGTTTTTTGAATTCGGTTCAGTGGATGGGACGCGGCTGCGGCGGCACCGGGCAGAGCGCGCTGAACGCCGCGAACTGTTCTTCTGTCATGTCGATATCCAGCACACGAAAGGGATGCCGCGCCTCCGCACACCCAAACGGCCGTTTTTTCCAGCATATCATCCCGTTCTGCGGGCATCAATATCGTGCCTGCGCAAAATTCACATCTGAATTCATATCTGAATTTTGCACCCCCGGGGGGGTATCTGCGGCTTTTTCCGGCCGCCGCCCACGAAAAACAGCCACGCCCCTGCGCGTCAAAATGGCGCGCAGGGGCGTGGCTGTTTTTCGGCTTTCCGCGCAGTTTATCCGCGCAGGCCGACAGCCTCGAGCACGGCCTCGATGTGGCTGGGTGTCTCCAACGGCCAGCCTATGCCCATGAGCCCCTGGCAGATCGTGCCGATCAGGTCCATCTGCTGGCTGAATGCCGCCTGTACGTCGTCACTCTGATTGCCGAGCCAGTTGGCCACGACAGTCTCGATCTTGCTCTGGTTCATCGTGCTCTTCGCGCCCCATTCGAACAGCTCCTTGGCGTAAGGCTCTGCCTTGAGCGAGCTGTCGGCCACGCCAATCTGCACATTCTTTGCAATGTCGGCCAGCACAGACGTAAGCAACTGCATGTCGACGGCCGCAGACACGGTCTTGGCACGGTAGAGCGCCTGCGCCGACCAGTTATCAGGAGAAGCCTGACAACCGGTTTTATCGAGCATAGAGCGCCGCTCGTCGTCGTCCATAAGCTCCCAGCAGGCGTCGTTCACCATATTCATCGACGTGCAGAAATCCAACTGCTCGTCGACAGCCAGTCTGCTGACCCACGCAGCAACGTTGGCTTCGATTTCACTCTGGTTCATCGTGCTCGCCGCGCCCCAGTCGAGCAGTTCTATGGCATACACTATGGAGGAACGTACACACTTGAGCGAACTGCCGGCCGAGCCGCGCTCAAAACCCATTTCAACACCAACCAATACATGCCAGAGCGCCCACGGGTCATTGATGACGGTGGACGTTTCGGCGGCCGGGGCCGCAGTGGCGGCGGAGTCGTCCGTCTGCGCGCCGCAGGCGGCCAGCGCCAGCACGAGCACCAGCACGAGCGTGAGCGCCGCGAGACGCTTTGCATTGCGGAATAACCATACCTTCATATGGGAACACTCCTTTCGTTATGCCCCGATGATAACACACGCGCGTGCAGGTTTATCAAGCATATTAGACAATGAACTCGACGGGAGAAAGCCAGCGGAGCGGTCTCATGAGTAAGTTGTTGGAGCGGTGGTTGTGGATGGTGAACTGCTTTGCAAAGTCATCCGGAGCGCAAAAGGCGCGGCGGGAATAGAAGCGTTTCTGAGCCTCACGGTGACTGCGCTCCACCTTGCCGTTGTGCCGCGGAGTATACGGGCAAATGTGACAGCTCCACTTTAACGCATGAGAACCTGTTCCTCATATCTTTGTATTCACTTGTCTAAGCAGCCTGCGCCGGAGGCCCTGTCAAGCGCAAAAAATCCGCCCGCCGCGGGTGTTCTGCCCGGATGGTGTCTATCGTCCGTTTGCTCCGGCTGCCTTTTTATGCTATCATGGAACAGAATCTGCAAAAAGAGAGGAGACTCGAGACATGAAAAAAACATGGCATACCGTATTTCTGATCCTGCTGATCTGTCTGGACGCGGCGCTGCTGCTTCTGCCGCTGCTGCCCGGTTATCGCGCGCTGTTCGATATCGGCCCGTATCCCGACCGGCTGCCCGCGTTCCGCTTCCTGAAGCTGGCCGGTTATGCCCTGTTTTTCCCCCTGACGGCATACGGCTGCGGCAGGCTGCTGGCGCGCATCCGCAGGCCCCGGCTCCGCTGGCTGCCGGCGGCGGTCTTTGCGCTGATCGCCACGGCGCTGGTCTGCCTGCACAACAACTGTCTGCACATGCTCTGCCGGCTGGACAGCGGCTGGGTACACGTGCCGCACATGTATGAAAATCTGGTGCGCACGGACCTGACTTACCGCGGCGGCATCGGCATCTTCCGGTATGTGCTCCCGTGGGCCGGCACCCTTCTGCTGTGCGTTCTGGCCGGTACATACAGCCTGCAGCAGTTCCTGTCGCTCTGCCGGAAGGCATTCGCGGCGCTGCGGCGGCGCTGCCTGCTGCGCCACGCGCAAACGCGTCATGAGCTGCCCTGTTCCCTGCTGGTGCTCAGCATGGCGGACCGCGCGCAGTTCGCCGCCGAGCTTGCGGACCGGCTCGACCGCGCGCATATCGTGCGCACCAGCGGCGCACAGCTGCGCAGCCGGTGCGCCACACCGTCCGGAACGCTCGACGACGCGGCGGAATCGCTGTGTGCAAACGCCGGCTTTCTGGTCGTGGAGGACCTCGAGGCGTTTGTCTGCGGTACGGAGCAGTGGCAGAGAGCCTGCGCGTTTTTCTTCCAGAACATCATCGAGGACGGGACCGATGTCATCGCGACGGCGGACGATCCGGCAAAAACCGCGCCGGAGTTCTGGCACCGCTTGACCTGCGCCTGCCCGTTTTCCGTCCGAACGCTGAAAGAATGACCGGCGGGCGCAACATTCACATCTGAATTCACATCTGAATTTCGCACCCCAGGGGGGTATTTCTGCGAATTTTGATGTAAAATATCTGCGAAAACACCGAAAACACCATTACTAAGGAGGAAACACTCATGACCCACCGCAAACACGCAGCCGCGCTGCTGACCGCCGTGCTCCTGCTGGCGCTGACTGCCTGCGGCAGGCAGACCGCCGCCGCATCCGACCCCGCACAGACGCCTGCGGCCCCGGCCGTTGAGACGCCCGTCATCGCCGCCCCGGCCGCGACACCGACGCCCGCCGCCGGAAAAGACGCCGGCAGCGACGGCTGGAAGGCCGAGTTTGAACGGAGCCTGCTCGAAAACTACGGCGTCACGCCCGACCACTACGAGGATCTCGGAAACGGCATCTATCAGGTCTATGTGAAGATCGACGGCAAAGTCGTGCCCTACGTCACGGTCGATTCCGCGACCGGCGACTACCACGGCTAAGCACCGGCAGCAAAACAAAAACCACGCCCCTGCGCGCCAAATCGGCGCGCAGGGGCGTGGCTGTTTTTCGGCTTTCCGCGCGGTTTATCCGCGCAGGCCGACGGCCTCGAGCACGGCTTCCACGCGGTCGGACGCCTGCACCGGCCAGTCACCCTTGACGTTCTGGCAGCCGGCGGAATCGAGCAGATCGCGCGCGCCCGCTGTCAAGAACATGCACGCGCCCTCTTGACAAATACCCACCGGGGGTATATATTCAAAAATACCCCCAAGGGGTATACGGGAAACAATGAGGTATTTGACCATGGACGATGAGAAAAAAACCTGCTGCTGCGGCTGTTCGCAGCGCAAGAAGGAGCGCACGCCGGAGGAATACAAACGGCTCATCCACCGGCTCAACCGCATCGAGGGCCAGATCCGCGGCATCCGCGGCATGGTCGAGAACGACGCCTACTGCCCGGACATTCTCGTGCAGTCGGCGGCGGCGGGTGCGGCGCTCAATGCATTCAATAAGGAGCTGCTGGCCAGCCACATCCGCACCTGCGTCGTCGAGGACATCCGCGACGGCAAGGACGAGGTGATCGACGAGCTGGTGGCGACGCTGCAGAAGCTCATGAAATGAGCCGCACCGCAAAGGAGGAACCACTTTGAAGCAATACCATGTCACCGGCATGAGCTGCGCGGCCTGCTCGGCGCGCGTGGAAAAGGCGGTGTCGAACGTGCCGGGCGTGACGGCGTGCTCGGTCAGCCTGCTGACCAACGCCATGGGGGTGGAGGGCACGGCGGCCGACCAGGCCATCATCGACGCGGTGCAGGCCGCGGGCTACGGCGCGTCGGTCAAGGGCGCGCAGCAGAGCGCGAACCCCGCCGCCGGCGCCGACGCGCTGGCCGACCACGAGACGCCGAAGCTGCGGCGCCGACTCTTCTGGTCGCTGGGCTTTCTGCTCGTGCTGATGTACTTTTCCATGGGCCACATGATGTGGGGCTGGCCGCTGCCGAAGTTTTATGACGGCAACCACGTCGCCATGGGCCTGACGCAGCTGCTGCTGACGGTCATCATCATGGTCATCAACCAGAAGTTTTTCATCAGCGGCTTCCAGGCGCTCTGGCACCGCGCGCCGAACATGGACACGCTCGTGGCCCTCGGGGCGACGGCGGCGTTCGTGTACAGTACCTATGCGCTCTTCGCCATGACGGGCGCGCAGGTGCGCGGCGACGAGCAGGCCGTCATGAACTACATGATGGACTTTTACTTTGAGTCCGCCGCCATGATCCTCACACTCATCACGGTGGGCAAGACGCTCGAGGCCCGCTCGAAGGGCAAAACGACCGACGCGCTGCGCAGCCTCATGGAGCTCGCGCCCAAGACCGCCACCGTCGAGCGCGACGGCGCGGAGGTGACCGTCCCGGTCGAGCAGGTGCAGAAGGGCGACGTGTTCGTCGTCCGCCCGGGCGAGCGCATCCCGGTCGACGGCGTGGTGCTCGCCGGCACGAGCGCGGTCAACGAGGCGGCGCTCACGGGCGAGAGCATCCCGGCCGACAAGGCGCCGGGCGCGTCCGTCTCGGCCGCGACGGTGAACCAGTTGGGCTTTCTCAAGTGCCGCGCCACGCGCGTCGGCGAGGACACGACCCTCTCGCAGATCATCCAGATGGTCAGCGACGCGGCGGCCACGAAGGCGCCGATCGCGAAGATCGCGGACAAGGTGTCCGGCGTGTTCGTGCCGTCGGTCATGGGCATCGCGCTCGTGACGTTCATCGTCTGGCTGCTGCTCGGCCGCACCGTGGGCTACGCGCTCGCGCGCGGCATCTCCGTGCTCGTCATCAGCTGCCCGTGCGCGCTCGGTCTCGCCACCCCGGTGGCGATCATGGTCGGCAGCGGCATGGGCGCGAAAAACGGCATCCTCTTCAAGACGGCCGCCTCCCTTGAGGAGACCGGCCGTATCCAGATCGTCGCGCTCGACAAGACCGGCACCATCACCTCCGGCGACCCGACCGTGACGGACCTCTGCCCCGCCCCGGGCGTGACGGAGGGCGAGCTGCTGCGCCTGGCCTGCGCGCTCGAGCGCAGGAGCGAGCACCCGCTGGCCAAGGCGGTGCTGCGCCGCGCGGAGGCGGACGGGCTGACCGCCGCCGAGGTCGCGGACTTTCAGGCCCTGCCGGGCAACGGACTCAAGGCCACGCTCGACGGGCAGCCGCTCTGCGGCGGCAACGCGGACTTCGTCCGCACCGCGGCCGACATCCCCGCGCCCATGCAGGCGCAGGCACAGGCGCTGGCCGAGGCCGGCAAGACGCCGCTGTTTTTCGCCCGCGGCGGAAAGCTTCTTGGCATCATCGCCGTGGCGGACGTGCTCAAGCCCGACAGCCCGCAGGCCATCCGCGAGCTGCGCAACATGGGCATCCGCGTCGTCATGATCACGGGCGACAATGCGCGCACGGCCAAGGCCATCGGCGCGCAGGCCGGCGTGGACGAGGTGATCGCGGGCGTGCTGCCCGACGGCAAGGAGCGCGAGATCCGCCGCCTGAGCGCGCGCGGCAAGGTCGCCATGGTCGGCGACGGCATCAACGACGCGCCGGCGCTCACGCGCGCGGACATCGGCATCGCCATCGGCGCGGGCACGGACGTGGCCATCGACGCGGCCGACGTCGTGCTCGTCAACAGCCGCCTGAGCGACGTGCCGGCGGCCATCCGGCTCAGCCGCGCGACGCTGCGCAACATCCACGAGAACCTGTTCTGGGCGTTTTTCTACAACACCATCGGCATCCCCATCGCGGCGGGCGTGTTCGTCCCGCTGGGCCTGACGCTCAACCCCATGTTCGGCGCGGCGGCCATGAGCCTGTCGAGCTTCTGCGTGGTCACGAACGCCCTGCGCCTGAATCTGTTCAAACTGCGCGATACGCGCCACGATCATAAACGCGCAAACCATCTCAAAGAAGCACCAGAAATCAAGGAGGAAACCACAATGAAAAAAACCATTTCGATCGAAGGCATGATGTGCACTCACTGCGAGGCGGCCGTGAAGAAGGCGCTCGAGGCGCTGCCGGAAGTCACCGAGGCGGCCGTCAGCCACACGGCGGGCACCGCCGTCGTGACGCTCAGTGCCCCGGTGGACGACGCCGTGCTCAAGGCCGCGGTCGAGGCCAAGGACTACACCGTCACCGGCATCGCGTAATGCATCCGAAACCGCAGCAAAGGCGTCCCCTCTCGGGGACGCCTTTGCTGTTTTCTGCTCACTTTTTGTGCACGTCGATCTTCTGCGCGAACAGCCCGTGCTGCGTGCAGTACCACAGCAGCGTGCCGTGCGCGAAGTACGGCAGGCGCATCTGCGCGCCCCACTCGGGGTAGAGCCGCCGCAGCACGACCGTGTCCTCATTGACCAGCGCCGCGAACGACAGGTAGTGCTCCCGCTGCATGGGGTGGCCGGATGTGAGGTACCACTCGCCGTCGCTCAGCTCCGCCGTCAGGCAGTGGCCGGCGTCCGGCGTCTGCGGCGTCAGGGGCTGCAGCGTCTGGCCGCAACAGGTCACGTCCGCCGCGTCGCTCGCCAGCAGTAGGTTGCCGCAGTGCGGGCAGACGTAAAAGCGCACGCGCTTCATGTTTCCGTTTGTCAAATCGTTTTCCTCCAGATCGCCCCGGAGCAGCGCTTCGGCGCTCGTGCCCAGAGCCTGTGACAGTCGCGGGAGGAGGGATATGTCCGGCGCGCCGCAGCCGCGCTCCCATTTGGAGACGGCCTTGTCGCTCACGCCGATCGCGTCGGCGAGCTGCCGCTGTGTCAGGTTTTTTTGCTGCCGCAGAGCGCGGATGAGCGCCCCCGTGCGTGTCTGATCCATGTTTCGCACCTCCCGTGCAGTCCTATTGTACAGATTTTCACCCGGAATACAACCGACGCTCCGTAGAGTCCGCCGTCAGGATAGCGCCGGGACGCGCCCGTGTCAAGACACGTGCAAAAAATGTGCCGATTTCGGTTGCCGCAGCGGGAAATATTCGCTATACTGAAAAAAAGCACCCGCAAGGAGGTGTCCCGCATGAAACGATATATGCGCATGGTAGCCCTGCTGCTGGCGCTGCTGCTCGCGCTCGGCTGCACCGGCTGCGGCAAAAAGCAGGAGCCTGTGACCGTGACGATCTGGCACGTCTACGGCGGCGAGACCGAGTCCCCGCTCAACGACCTCATCGACACGTTCAACGAGACCGTCGGCCGCGCGCAGAACATCCGCGTGCAGGTCGGCAGCGTCACGAACACGAACACCATCCACGAGGCCGTGCTTGCCTCGGCTTACGGCGAGCCCGGCGCGACGGCGCTGCCGGATATGTTCGTGTCCTATCCCAAGACCGTGCTGGCACTGCCGGATGCGGACATCCTCGTCGACTACCGGGACTATTTCTCGGATGCGGAGCTGGATGATTTCATCCCCGCGTTTCTCGACGAGGGCGAGGTGAACGGACACCTGACCGTGCTGCCGGTGGCCAAGAGCACGGAGATCCTGTTTGTGGACAAGACGCTCTTTGACCGCTTCGCCGCCGCGACGGGCGCGACGCTCGATGATCTGTCCACATGGGAGGGACTCTACCGCACGGCAGAGGCCTACACCGCCTGGACGGACGCGCAGACGCCCGACACGCCGGATGACGGCAAGGTGTTTTTTGTGCACGACTACCATTTTAATTACTTTCAGGTCGGTGTCGAATCCCTCGGCGCGGAGTTTTTCGACGGCGATCGGGTGGCCTTCGGTCCGGTGTTTCGCCGCGTGTGGGAGCCGTATGCCCGCGCGACGCTTGCCGGCAGCGTCTGGCTCAAGAGCGGCTACGCCACCGAGCCCCTGCGCACGGGCGACGCGGTCGCGTCCGTGGCATCGTCGGCGAGCGTGCTGTACTACGCCAACACCGTCACCTACCCGGACAACACCTCCGAGCCGGTGGAGATCATCTCCCTGCCGTGCCCGACGTTTGCCGACGGGGAAAAGCTCGTCATGCAGCGCGGGGCCGGCATCTGCACGGTCAGGTCCACGCCCGAGCGCGAGCGCGCGTGCATGACGTTTCTCAAGTGGCTCACGGCGCCCAAGCGCAACGTCGATTTTGTGACGCGGCTTGGCTATATGCCCGTCACGCAGACGGCGTTTGCAAATGAGCTGCCCAGCGCTGTGCGCACGCTCGATGACCCCATGTACATCTCGCTCTATCAGGCGTATCTCGACACGCAGAGCAGCTACACGTTCTACACCCCGCCGCAGTGCAGGGATTATCTCGAGCTCGAGACCCGCTTTGAAGAGCAGGTGCGCCTGCAGCTCACGGCCGGGCGCGTGCTCTGCGAGCAGCAGGGCGACGGCGCGCGCGAGGGGCTGATCTGGTCCACGCTCGACCAATTTGAAAAAACCTACGTCCGCTGAGGCGGCAGAAAGGCGGTGACAGCCATGCTCCGGTTACGGGAAATGCGCTCGGTGCTGGAAAAAGCAAAGACGCAGGGCGTGAGCATGCAGCGGCGGCTCGTGCTGTACTGGTTCAGCATGGCGCTGGCGATCCTGGCCGCCGTGCTGCTGGTCGTGAGCCTGACGGGGATGTTTTCCAACACGGCGCAAAAGTTTGGCCAGTCGCTGACGATCCAGGAGCGCAACACCGCCTCGGCGCTTGCCAGGCAGATGGACCAGCTCACGGCGCAGAGCATCGCCCTGTCGGAGGAGCTCACGCGCGAGCTGGACAAGCAGCTCGCCGCCGGCGGGCGGACGTTCTCCGCGCTCAACGACGATCCCGGCGCGATCGCGGCCGTCGAGACGGCGCTCTATCCCGCGCTGAACACCTATTTGAAATCCAGCGCGTGCAGCGGCGCGGTCTTCTGTCTGGACGCGACGGCCAACACGGCGCTGCCGGGCGCGGCGACCTCGCGCGCGGGGCTGTACCTGCGCTATTCGGCGCTGCGCGCCATCGGTGCGACAGACCAGCACATCACGTGCTTTCGCGGCACGGCGGAGACGGCGCGCAGCACGCAGGTGCAGATGCACAACCGCTGGAATCCGGAGCTGAACGTGCAGGCCGTCCCCGGCTACACGCAGCTGCTGCGCGGATCGGACGGCCGTCTCGCCGAGCGCTGCCTGTGGACGGGGCGCGTCACCCTGCCCGACACATGGGAGTCGGTGACGCTGCTGTGCGTGCCGATGCTCGACAGCGCCGGCAATGTGCGCGGCATCTGCGGCGCGGAGCTCAGCGATCTGTATTTTCGCCTCACCTATCCCGCCGTGGACAGCGCCTACGGCAGCATGGTCACGGTGCTCGCCCCCATAGACGGCGACCGGCTGCTGCTCGGACAGGCCATGATCGGCAGCCCCGGCGGGTCGTATCTCACGGCCGACGGCACGCTCACGTGCAAGACCGGCCGGTATTATAATACGTATTCCGACGGCAGCCGCACCTATCTCGGTCTGCACGAACCGATCGGCGCGACCGACGCCGCAGGGCGGAAGCTCGCCGCCGTGGTGCTCGTGCCGGAGATCGGGCTGCGCACGCTCGAGGCGCGCAGCCGCATGGTGTGGATCGCGGGCTCGCTCGCGTTCCTCGCGGCGATGCTGCTGCTGTCGACATACCTGTCGCGCCGGTTCGTGACGCCGATCTCCCGCAGCCTGCAGGCCATCCGCGAGCAGGCCCCCGGCGAGCATCCGTCCGGCATCTCGGAGATTGATGAGCTGCTGGCCTTCGTCCGCTCGCGCGCGGCCGAGCAGCTCACGGCCGGAGGCCTGCCGCCGAATATCGAGGAGCTGCTCGCCGGCTTCCGCAGTCGCGTGCAGACGCTCACGCCCATGGAGCGCACCGTGCTGCAGTATTACATCGACGGCTGCTCGCTCGAGGAGGTCGCGGCGCGCGCGTACATCAGCGTCGCCACCGCCAAAAAGCACAACACGAACATCAACCGCAAGCTCGGCGTGACCTCACGCGAGGAGCTCATGCTGTATATCGACCTCTTCCGCCGCTGCGGCCGTCTCGATGAGATCGCCGCGCCGCGGGCAGAGGATACTGCAAGGTGCACAACCTGACCGTCGTCAGGCTGTGCACCTTGTCTACTACTCAGTCGTATTTTGCGGTTTCGGCGGGGTTTTTGCGCCGCAAACGTAGCATTCCCGGCCCCGATGCCTTATACTATCAGCATAGCTGAAAAATCATCAGAAACAGTTAGATATGATGAAAAACATCTGCGTAAAGGAGCATGCTTATGGGACTTATCAAAGCGATCGCCGGAGCCGCCGGCGGTGTCATGGCCGACCAGTGGAAAGAATTTTTCACCTGCGAGGCGCTGCCGGCCGACGTGCTGGCGGTCAAGGGACAGAAGAAAACCACCCGCCGTTCGAGCAACACGCACGGCGATGAGAACATCATCACCAGCGGCTCGCGCATCGCCGTCGCCGACGGTCAGTGCATGCTCATCGTCGAGCAGGGCAAGGTCGTCGAGGTCTGCGCCGAGCCGGGCGAGTACACCTACGACGCGTCCACCGAGCCGACGATCTTTGCCGGAAACCTCGGTGAGAGCATCGGTCAGGTGTTCCAGAACATCGGCAAGCGCTTCACCTTCGGCGGCGAGGCCCCGAAGGATCAGCGCATCTACTATTTCAACACCAAGGAGCTGACCGGCAACAAGTACGGCACGCCGAGCCCGGTGCCGTTCCGCGTGGTGGACCAGCGCGCCGGCATCGACATCGACATCGCCATCCGCTGCTTCGGCGAGTACAGCTACCGCATCACGAACCCGCTGCTGTTTTACACCAACGTCTGCGGCAACGTCACCGAGGCCTACACCCGCGACACGATCGACGGTCAGCTCAAGAGCGAGCTGCTCACGGCGCTGCAGCCGGCGTTCGCGCGCATCAGCGATATGGGCATCCGCTACTCGTCGCTGCCCGGCCACACGCGAGAGATCGCCGAGGCGCTCAACGAGGAGCTCTCGGCGCAGTGGCGCGACCGCCGCGGCCTTGAGATCGTGGCCTTCGGCGTCTCGTCCGTGAAGGCGAACGAGGAAGACGAGCAGATGATCAAGGAGATGCAGCGCGAGACCGCCTACATGGACCCGACGCGCGCCGCAGCGATGCTCTCGCGCTCGCAGGGCGAGGCGATGAAGGCCGCCGCGTCCAACACGGCCACGGGCCCGGCCATGGCGTTCATGGGCATGGGCATGGCCGGTCAGATGGGCGGCATCAACGCCCAGAATCTCTACGCCATGGGTCAGCAGCAGGCGGCCCAGCAGGCGGCGCAGCAGCCTGCTGCCGCACCGCAGCCCGCGCCGCAGCCCGCACCGCAGTCCGCCGCCCCGGCGGCAGCGCCGGCGGCCGATGGCTGGACGTGCGCCTGCGGTCAGACCGGCAACACCGGCAAGTTCTGCGGCAACTGCGGCCAGCCCAAACCTACGGACGAGAGCTGGACGTGTGCGTGCGGCGCGGTGAACAAGGGCAAATTCTGCGCCGAGTGCGGCAGACCGCGCCCGGCCGCCGTGAAAAGATTCAAATGCGACAAGTGCGGCTGGGAGCCGGAGGACCCGACCAACCCGCCGAAGTTCTGCCCCGAGTGCGGCGACCCGTTCAACGACGGGGACAGCGTTTCGTGACCCACAACGAAAGGAGGCACGCACATGCCCACCCAGGTAACCAACTATCAGTGCCCGACCTGTACCGGCCCCCTGCATTTTTCGGCCGAGACCGGCAAGCTCACCTGTGACTACTGCGGCTCTGCGTATGACGTCGCGGAGATCGAGGCGCTCTATGCGCAAAAGGAGGCCGAGGCCGCCGCTGCCAAGGAGGCGGCCGACGCAAAGGCGGCGGCAGCGAAGGCGGACGCCGCCGACGACGGCGGCTGGGACACCTCCGGCCTCAGCAGCGACTGGGGCGCGGATGCCGACGGTCTGCGGGTCTACGGCTGCCCGTCGTGCGGCGCGGAGCTGATCTGCGACGAGACCACCGCCGCCACCTCCTGCCCCTACTGCGGCAACCCGACGGTCGTGCCGGGGCAGTTTTCCGGCGCGCTCAAGCCGGAGTTCGTGCTCCCGTTCAAGATGACGAAGGACGACGCGGTGCGTGCGCTGCGCGCACACTACCGGGGCAAGCCCTTCCTGCCGCGCTCATTCACGGCCGGCAACCACATCGAGGAGATCCAGGGCGTGTATGTCCCGTTCTGGCTGTTTGACGGCGGCGCGGAGGGCGAGGTCGACTACAAGGCCGCCAACTCCCGCACCTATAGGGACGACGACTACGAGGTCACCGAGACCGACCATTACGACGTGCACCGCGGCGGCTCGATCGCGTTTGAGAAGATCCCGGTGGACGCCTCGAGCAAGATGCCCGACGACCACATGGACTCCATCGAGCCGTTTGACTACACGCAGATGCAGCCGTTTTCCACGGCGTACCTGCCCGGCTATCTGGCCGACAAGTACGACGTCACCGTGGACGACAGCCGCGCCCGCGCCGACCGCCGCAGCAGAGAGACGCTCGAAAACGCCCTGCGCGAGACCGTGACCGGCTACGGCACGTGCGTGACCGACCACACGGACATCCGCCTGCACCGCGGCAAGGTGCACTACGCCCTGCTGCCGGTGTGGATGCTGAGCACGAAGTGGAACGGCGAAAGCTTCCTCTTCGCCATGAACGGACAGACCGGCAAGCTCGTCGGCGACCTGCCGACCGACCGCGGCCGCTATTGGGGCACGTTCGGTGCGATCGCAGGCGTGGTCACAGTCGCGCTGACGGTCATCCTGCAGTTTATGTAAGGAGGCGGACACCATGAAACAAAAACTGACCGCGCTGCTGCTCGTGCTGCTGCTGGCTGTCACGCTCGTGCTGCCCGTCATGGCGGCAGCGCCCTATGTCGACGATGAAGCCGCGATCCTCACGCTCTCGGAGGTCGAAACGCTCGAGGCGCGCGCCGCCGAGATCTCGGAGCACTACGGCGTCGGCGTATACATCTGCATAGTCGATGACTTCGGCGACTATGGCTATCCCGACGCCGCGACCGCGTCCTATTCGATCTACCATGCGCAGTCGCTCGGCTATGGCAGCGGGCGCGACGGCATCCTCCTGCTGCTGAGTATGTCGAACCGCAAGTACGCCACCTTTGTCTACGGCGACAAGGCAGAGCCCATCTTCCCGGACGCCAAGCTCATCAAGCTCGAGAACGCCTTTCTCGACGACTTTGCGGACAACGACTGGTACGACGGTTTCTCGGACTATCTTGAGGGCTGCGCCAGTATCCTCAGCGTCGACTCCGGCGAATTCACGTGGCCGCAGTTTCTGCGCCACCTCGGCATCTCGTTCGGCATCGGGCTCTTGCTCGCGCTGATCGTGTGCCAGCTGCTGAAGATGAAGATGCGCTCCGTCTACCGCCAGGCTGAGGCCTCGGCCTACGTCACGGCCGATGGGCTGCAGCTGACCCGGCGCGAGGACGTCTTCACCCACACGACCACGGCGCGCCGCAAGATCGAGCGCAAGAGCGACTCGAGCAGCTCAAGCAATTCGAGCAGCTTTTCCGGCGGCGGCGGCCACGGACGCAGCGGCTCGTTCTGATACGAAAGCCCACCCCCCACATATTCCAAACCAAGGAGGCGGAAACAGATGAAAAAACGCATTCTCAGCATTGTCCTGTGTCTGGTCATGGTGTTCAGCCTGCTGCCGTTCACGGCAAGCGCGGCAAGCGCCATGCCGATCAACGAAGAGACCTTCCCCGACCCGGTGTTCCGGGAATACGTGCTCAAGATCGTCGGCAGCTCGGTCCTGACTGAGGAGAAGGCCCGGCAGATCGAAGTGCTCGACGTCAGCGATGATAACATCAAAGAGGTGCTCGGCGACCGCGCCCCCATCACGAGTCTCATGGGCATCCGGTACCTGAACTATGTGAAGGATCTCAATTGCAGCGGCCAGGAACTGAAGAAAACACTCAATCTGGAGCAGAACTCGAGAGTGGAAAAGCTCGACTGCTCCGGAAACCAGCTCACCGGTCTGTGGTTTCACAAGGGCAGCTCGCTCAAGTATCTGACCTGCAGCGTAAACAAGTTCACCGCGCTCGACCTGAGCAAGTGCTCAGAGCTCACCGAGCTGAACTGCAGCTGGAACCAGCTCACCGCGCTCGACCTGAGCGCCAACACAAAGCTCCAGAAAATCGTCGCGCAGACGAACGCGCTGACGACCCTCGACACCCGGAACTTGCCGGAGCTGACGCATCTCTATCTTTGGGGCAATCATGACCTCAAATCCATTGATGTCAGCAAAAACACCAAGCTGGAGATTCTGAGTGCCGCCCATGGCAAGCTGACCTCGCTCGATGTGAGCAACAACCGGAAGCTGGTTGAGCTCTATGTCTATAATAACCAGCTCACCGCGCTCGATGTGCGCAGCAACTACATGCTCAAGAAGCTGGGCTGCTATGAAAACCAGCTCACCGCGCTCGACCTGAGCAGCAACGTCTCCCTCGAGGATCTTGGTGTTAACGACAATCCGATCACCGAGCTCGACCTCCGCGCGCAGAGCAATCTGCAGAAGCTTTCGTGCAGCAAGATGAAGCTCAAGAAGCTGGATGTGAGCCGCTGCACCGAGCTCCTGAAGCTGTACTGCAACGACAACCAGATCGAGACGCTCGACCTGCGCAGCAACAAAAAGCTCCGAGCGCTCGAGTGCCAGAATAACCGCCTCTCGTGGCTGAACCTGAGCAGCAACACGGCGCTCGATCCGCGCTATGTGGACTGCTCTGGCAACGTCTACGACATCAAGGTGGATGAAAACCTCCAGTATAAGGTCTATCCCGACCTGCCGTGCTACGGCGCGACGGAGGGCACATACTTCACGGCCGCCCGCGCGAGCGACTGGACCGGCGGCACGGTCAGCAAGGTCGACGGTTGGGACGTCCTGACGCTCGATAACCGCGACGTCAAGGAGGTCACCTACAAGTACGACACTGGAAACGCCAAGATCGGCAAGGTGGCGTTTACGCTCAAGACCGAGGTTCCCGCAAAGTATATCACCATTTCCTTCGACCCCAACGGCGGCACCGGCACAATGAAGCCCATGAGGGTCAAAGCAGGTGTTGGCTACACACTCCCCGAATGTACCTTCACGCCGCCGGAGGGCAAGGAGTTTGCCGGCTGGCTCGCAGTAAACGGCAATGTGTACCCCGCCGGTCACGACGTATTCTCCACCTACGACCAAAGCCTCAAGGCGACATGGAAGGACAAGGAAGTGACAGAAGTCACCATCTCCTTTGACCCCAACGGCGGCACGGGCTCGATGCAGCCCATGAAGGTCAAGTCGGGCGAGAACTTCACGCTCCCCGAATGCACCTTTACGCCGCCGGAGGGCAAGGAGTTTGCCGGCTGGCTCGCAGTAGACGGCAAAGTGCACCCCGCCGGCGAAGTGGTAACCTCCTCCATCGACCAAAGCTTCAAGGCGACGTGGAAGGACAAGGCGGAAGTCGACGTGACGGAGATGTTCACCGACGTGACGAAAAACTGGGCGTACCCCGGCATCCAGTACTGCGTGACGCATCAGCTGATGTCCGGCGTCGGCGGCAATCTGTTCGCGCCGAAGATGACGACGACGCGCGCGCAGATCGTCCAGATCCTCTATAACCTCGAGGGCGAGCCGAAGGTGAGCGGCACCACGCCGTTTACCGACCTGACGCAAAACTGGTACAAGGACGCAGTCCTCTGGGCGTATCAGACGGGTGTTGTGGTCGGAACGTCCGCCACGACGTTCGAGCCTGACCGGCCGGTGACGCGCGAGCAGATCGCCGTCATCCTCATGGAATACGTGACGCGTGTGCTCAAGCTCGAGCGCACGTGGACGCCCGCCGATCTGAGCGGCTTCCCGGATGCGGGCAGCGTGTCCGGCTGGGCGAAGGACGCGCTGGCGGATGCCGTGGCCCTCGGCCTGATCTCCGGTGCGAGCAACGGCGGCCAGACCTATCTTGAGCCGCAGGGCAGCGCGACGCGCGAGCAGGTCGCGACGATCCTGATGGAGTTTTGCAAGAACGTAAAGAAGTAATCAACCAAATGAACAGCCCCTCAGATCCGAATGGATCTGAGGGGCTTTGCATATACATTCACTCCACGGCCCGGACGGGGATGCGGATCTCGGTCACGAATTTTTCCGGGTCGCTGGTCAGACCGTAGTCGATCATCGTGATCTCGCGCGAGAAGTCCGCCGGGGCGAGCGCGTGCGCGCGCAGGCAGTCCATCAGGCGCGCATACTGCGCCGGGGCCTCGGGGTGGCTGCCGCGAAAGCACACGGCGGCGCACGTCGTCTCGGGCAGGACGGTCACGTCGCCGTCAAAGGCGTCCTCGTCGTCGAGCACGAGAAACGCGCGGTCATACGGCGCGAACTGCCCGGCCGTGAGCCGCTCAGCCGAGAGGCCCACGCCCACCTTGCCGAGGAACACCACGGCCTCCGCCTGCGAGCGCTCGAGCATGCGGATGGACGGCTCCATGTCGAGAAAGCTGTGCAGCTCGAGCGCGCCGGACATCCACACGATGCGGCACGCGGGGCTGCGCACGAAGCGGATGGTATCGAGCTCCGCCGTCTGCGCGGCGTGCAGCTGGCGCAGGCGGTTGTCGATCTTGCGCTCGACGCGCTGCAGCTCCGCCTGCTTGCGCGCGACGGCGGCCTTCTGCTCGCGCAGCAGCTGCTCGATGCGCCCGACGTCGCGGTTGCGCAGAAAGGCGCGGATCTGCCCGAGCGGCATATCCAGCGCGCGCAGATAGCGGATGGTATTGAGCACCTCAAACTGCCGCGGGCCGTAGTAGCGGTAGCCGGTCGCGGGGTCGGTGTATTCCGGCGTGAGCAGGCCGATGGTCTCATAGTGGCGCAGGCTGCTCACGCTCAGGTGAAACAGCTGCGCCACGTCGCCGATGGAAAAGAGCTCCTGCGTGCGCGCCATGTCAGTCCTCCTCCGGCACGAGCCGGCCGCGCCGCCGCAGCACCAGAAACGCGATCACACAGATGATGACCGACAGCAGCGAGCCCGCCGCCGTGGCCAGGCCCATGGGCAGCAGCGTCGTGGGAAACCACTTGCTCGTCAGATACGCGCCCGGCACGCGCACGAGCACGACGGCCGTGATATTGTGCAGGAACGACAGCTCCGAGCGGCCGATGGCGCAGAAATACCCGCTGAAGCAAAAGTGCAGCCCGGCGAGGCAGCAGTCGAGAATATACCCGCGCAGGTACTGCCCGCCCGCGGCGGCGACGGCCGCGCTGTCCGTGAACAGCCCAACGACCGGCTCGGCCACGAACTGGATGATGACCGAGATGAGGATGCCGAAGCCGAACGCGATAGCGATGGCGTACCACAGCGTCTGCAGCGCGCGGCGGGGCTTGCCCGCGCCGATGCATTGCGCGCCGAGGGCCGACACCGTCGAGAGCATGGACGACGGCACGAGGAACAGAAAGCTGATGATCTTCTCCACGATGCCGACGGCGGCGGCGTCCGTGAGGCCGCGGCGGTTGGCGATGACGGTGATGAACAAAAACGCGATCTGGATCAGCCCGTCCTGCAGTGCGACCGGCACGCCGATGCGCAGGATGCGGCCCATGACCGCCCGCTGCGGGCGAAAATCACCCCGCGTGAGGGCGATGCCGTCGCGCTCGCGGCGGATGACGAGCAGCGACACGACAACGCTGACCGCCTGCGCGAGCGTGGTGCCGAGCGCGGCGCCCGCCGGGCCCATGTGCAGCGCGCCCATGAACAGATAGTCGAGCGCGATGTTCGCCGCGCACGCGATGGCGATGAAATACATCGGGCGCTTCGAGTCGCCCAGGCCGCGGAAGATGGACGCGATGATGTTGTACGCCGTGATCAGCGGCACGCCGAGAAAGCAGATGCGCAGATAGGCGACCGTTCCGGGCACGGCCTCGGCCGGCGTGGACATGACCGCCGCGATCGGCCGCGCGAGCGCGAGCAGCAGCCCCGTCAGCACGACGCTCAGCGCCAGAAACAGCGTCGTCGTGTTGCCGATGCAGCTGGCCGCGCCCCGGCGGTCGCGCGCGCCGACGGCCTGACCGATCGTGACCGTCGCGCCCATGGCAAGGCCGACGATCATGACCGTGAGCATGTGCATGACCTGACTGCCGATGGCCACGGCCGTCGTGCTCGCCACGCCCTCATACCAGCCGATGATGAACAGGTCGGCCATGCCGTAGAGCGTCTGCAGGAAGTACGAGAGCAGATACGGCAGTGAAAAGCGCACGATGTTGCCAAAGACGCTGCCGGTCGTGAGATTTTTCTCCATGGTGCTTGCCCCTTTGCGTGGAATGCCGTCATTCTAAACTCTACAACGGTTGTAGAGTCAAGGCTTTGTTTGCCCCGGCGCGGATTTTTTTCGCGCCGGGGCGGGAAATGCTCAGAACGTCAGGCGCATCTGATACCAGACGACGCCGCCGTGGGTAGATTCCGACACGCCCTCGCTCACGAATCCGAACTTCGCGTAGTAGTGCACGAGCCGGTCCTTGCACGTGAGCACGAGGCCGCGGCGGCCCTGCGCGCGCGCATCGGCGATGGCGCGCTCGATGAGCTGCCCCGCGTAGCCGTGCCGGCGGTAGTCGGGCAGCGTGTTCACGCCGAAGATCATCTGCCACGCGCCGTGCGCGTCGTGCAGGGACGCGTCGGCGTAGAGGTCGTCCGTGAGGTCGGCGCGGTCGGTGACCATGCCGTCCACGAACGCGATGAGCGTGCCGCCGTCAAACAGCAGCCAGAAGTGGTCGCCGTAGTGCGTCAGACGGTCTGCGAGCTCCGCGCGCGTCGCGGCCTCCGCCGCCGGGAAGCACGCCGCCTCCACCGCCGCCACGGCGTCGAGGTCGGCGAGGGTCGCCGTGCGCATGATTTTATCCATCGTTATGCCTCCGTTTCGTCCAGCAGCAGCGCGGCCAGCTCCGCCACCGTGCGGCAGTAGTGCGGGCAGATGCGCTGCATCGTTTCGATGATGTGCGGCACGGTGTGCGTCCACCCCGCCGCGATGAAGTCCACGCCCGCGCGGTCGGCCATGTCCTTGCCGGGCTTGAGATCGTCGATGACCACGAGCTGCTCCGGCCGCAGGCCGAGCTCGCGCTCGATCTGGTAAATGGGCCACGGCGCGGGCTTGCGCCGCTCGGGGTCTGAATCCCAGCCGTAGATGCGCTCCGGCGCGGGCAAGTCGTGCGCGCGATAGTCGCGCAGGATGTTTTCCGGCACGGAGTGGCTCACGACGCAGATGTGCCCGCCCGTAGCGCGAAACCGGTGCAGCAGGTCGTGCATGCCGGGGAAGGTGCCCGGCACGTGCGTGCGCACATAGTCCAGCCACGTCTGGTACTGGATGTCCATTTCCGCGTCGGAAAAGCCCAGAATGTCGCTGCACAGGGCGCCGAAGCCCGGCTCGAACGAGTAGGAAAAAAAGTCGTCGAGCGTCATGCGTACGTCCGGCCGCAGCTTTTGCAGCGTCTGCACGAAGGCCGGGTAATTGATGGTCGCAGTGCTGTTGACGACGGTGTCGTCGTGGTCGAGCACCAGGCACTGGTAGCGCATGCGCGCCGCCTCCTTTGTCTCACATTGCACAGCATTTTACCACGAACCCCGGTGGAATACCACCACCGGGCACAAAAACGCCCGGACGAAGTTTTCCCCCGTCCGGGCGGATGCCGTTGTGCACATTGCCGTCAGAAGCTGCCGGCGGCGGTGGACGCCCCCGCGCCCCAGAGCAGCACGCGCAGCACGCCGATGAGCGCGAGGTGCGCGGGATAATAGACGTAAAAGAGCTTGCCCATGCCCCGCCAGCGGCCCCGCGTGCCGTCATAGCACCGCAGCAGCGGGATGGCGAGGCACGTGCCGAGCTGCACGAGCGCATATACCTTATCTATAAAGAAGAAATACACGAGCGCGTACACGGCCGACCACACCATGAGCCAGCACATCTGCTTTCGGAAGTCTCCGCGCGCCTGCCCCATGAACAGCACGGCCATCGCGGCCACGCAGCTCCAGTCCGACGGGAAGGTGATGGCGCAGATCCCAAACGTCAGCACGATCTTGACCCAGTTTTTCAGCCGCGCATCGTCGTGGATGACGAGCAGCACGAGGCCCCACGCGAGCGACCACACGACGCCCGTCTGGTTAAACGGCCCGGTGGACAGCGGCACAAACGGGATGCCGAAGCAGAAATCATACGCGAAGTGCGAGACGGCCGCGAGCGCGAACAGGCGCGCCGCGTACTTTTTCACATCGTGCGTGTAGTGGTAGCCCTCGACGATGAAAAACCACATGATCGGCGCCGTCACGCGGCCGAGCAGGTGGCACACGAGCACCCACCAGTCGGCGGCGTAGCCGGGCCAGAGCGTCCACGTGAGGTGGTCGAGCGTCATGGCGAGGATGGCGATGCCCTTGAGCGCGTTGCCGCTCAGGGCCGGTCTGCGGGGCTGGAGCATGGGGGTACCTCCGGAAAACGAGTTTTCTCTTTTTTCAGCATAGCAAATCCGCGCCGCCGCGTCAATGCCCGCCGCGCAGAAGAAAACCGCCCGCGGCAGCGCTGGCTGCCGCGGGCGGACGTGTCCGGATGCGGTTTCAATTCTCGTCGGTCCCGGCCGTTTTGCCGAGGCCCGCGTCGTCCTTCCCGAGGATGCCGAGCTTGCCGATGGCGTGGCGGCACAGCGCCGTGTACGTCTGCTCGCTGATGTCATGCTCCATCTTGCAGGCGTCCTCCTCGGCGGTCTTGGCGTCCACGCCGAGCTCCATGAGAAACTTGGTCAGCGTGTGGTGCCGGTCGAGCATACGCGCGGCGATGTCCATCCCGCTCGGCGTGAGCGTGATGAGCCCGTCGCGATCCATGGTGATGTAGCCGTTTTCGCGCAGACGCTTGGTCGTGTAGGTCACGCTCGGCTTCGTGACACCGAGGTGCTCTGCGATGTCGATCGAGCGAATGTATCCGTGCTTCTGCTGCATCATCAGCATTGCCTCCAGATAGTCCTCCGCGGCTCTCAAGATCTGCATAGCGGATTCCACCAACCTTTTCGTAAAATTGCTTCTAGGTTAGCACACCTTAACCAAAATTGCAAGAGACGCGGCTTTTTTATATTTTTCTCTTGACAAGCGATGTTAGATGCGTTAAACTTTGGCGTGGTTAAGGAAGTTTAACTTCTGTTAAACGAATGTAACCGATCTTTTTTCATCCAGGGTTAGCACGCTCTAACCATTTACCAGTGGAGGGATATCTATGATGCCGCTGAATCTCGCCAACGTCGGCGAGGAGACACTGATTCTGAAAGTCGGCGGGAACCCGGAGACCAGAAAGCATTTGGCCGATCTGGGTTTCGTCCCCGGCGGGACGGCCACGGTCGTATCGGCGATCGGCGGGAACCTGATCGTGAAGGTCAAAGAATCCCGCGTTGCCATCAGCGATGAAATGGCACGCAAAATCATGATTTAAGGGAGGAAGCACAATGAAAACGCTGCGAGAAGCCAAGATCGGCGAAACGGTCAAGGTGGTGAAGCTGCATGGTGAGGGCGCCATCAAGCGCCGCATCATGGACATGGGCATCACGAAGGGCACCGAAGTGTATGTGCGCAAGGTCGCGCCGCTCGGTGATCCGGTGGAAGTCACGGTCCGCGGCTATGAGCTGAGCCTGCGCAAGGCCGACGCCGAGATGATCGAAGTTCAGGCATAAACATCTGTAAGCAAAAAATACTGATTACATAAGGTAGGATCCCCCAAAGCAGAGGAGAATATCACAAAGGAGCATCCGAATGGAAAAGCAAATCAAGATTGCCTTAGCCGGCAACCCGAACTGCGGCAAGACGACGCTGTTCAATGCGCTGACCGGCTCCAATCAGTTTGTGGGCAACTGGCCGGGCGTCACGGTCGAGAAAAAGGAAGGCCGCCTGAAAAAGCATGACGACGTTGTCATCATGGACCTTCCGGGCATCTACTCGCTCAGCCCGTACACGCTCGAAGAGGTCGTCGCCCGTAACTATCTGATCGATGAGCGCCCGGATGCCATCCTCAACATCGTGGACGGCACGAACCTCGAGCGCAACCTGTACCTGACCACGCAGCTGACCGAACTGGGCATCCCGGTGGTCATGGCCGTGAACATGATGGACATCGTGCGCAAGAGCGGCGACCAGATCAACATCAACCAGCTGTCGCAGCAGCTCGGCTGCAAGGTCGTGGAGATCTCGGCCCTGAAGGGCGACGGCGTCATGGCCGCGGCAGAAGCCGCCATCGACGCTGCCAAGTCCACCAAGACCGTGCCGATGCACACGTTCTCCGGCCCGGTCGAGCACGCGATCGCCCACATCGAAGAGGCGGCCGTGCACGAGCTGCCGGAAGAGCAGCAGCGCTGGTACGCCATCAAGATCTTTGAGCGCGACGACAAGGTGCTCGCCAAGCTCCGCATCCCCGAGGATGTGCACCAGCACATCGAGGCGGACATCAAGGCCGCCGAGGAGGAGCTCGACGACGACGCCGAGTCCATCATCACCAACGAGCGCTATGTCTACATCGCGGAAGTCATCCGCGCCTGCTACCGCAAGAAATCCAAGGCCACGCAGTCCACGTCCGATAAGATCGACCGCATCGTCACCAACCGCTGGCTGGGCCTGCCGATCTTCGCCGTGGTCATGTTCCTCGTCTACTGGGTCGCCATGGTCGCCGTCGGCGCGCCCGCGACCGACTGGGCCAATGACGGCGTGTTCGGCGACGGCTGGCACCTGCTGGGCATCGGCTCGAGCGCCTATAACGACGCCAACGACGAATACACCGCTGCGACCGAAGCGGTCGACGCGTTCCTGGGTCTCGACACCGAAGCCGAGGACTTTGACGCCGACGCCACCCTCGCGGACATGAAGGACTTCGTGCCGAGCGCCGACACCGCGACCGTTATGGTCGAGGACGAGGAGACCCTGGCCGAGAACGAACTGACCGCTTACTACGACGCCATCCCCGATGACGCCGACGAGGACAGCACCGTGGGCATGACGTATGTCGACGCGGTCGCCTACCTCGAAGCCAACGGCTTTGACGCGCCCGATCCGGCCGATTACGGCGTCTGGGTCCCGGGCATCCCGGTCCTGATCGGCAACGGTCTGGAGAAGGCGGGCTGCGCCGACTGGCTCAGCGGCCTGATTCTTGACGGCATTGTCGCCGGTGTCGGCGCGGTGCTCGGCTTCGTGCCGCAGATGCTGGTCCTGTTTTTGATGCTGGCCTTCCTCGAGGCCTGCGGCTACATGTCCCGTATCGCCTTCGTGCTCGACCGTATCTTCCGCAAGTTCGGCCTGAGCGGCAAGTCCTTCATCCCGATGCTCATCGGCGTCGGCTGCGGCGTGCCGGGCGTTATGGCTTCCCGTACCATTGAAAACGAGCGTGATCGCCGTATGACGATCATGACCACCACCTTCATCCCCTGCGGCGCGAAGGTGCCGTTCATCGGCATGATCACCGGTGCCCTGTTCGGCGGCAGCGCCTGGGTCTCCACCTCCGCTTACTTCATCGGCATGGCCGCGATCATCCTCTCCGGCATCATGCTCAAGAAGACCAAGATGTTCTCCGGCGATCCGGCTCCGTTCGTCATGGAGCTGCCGGCCTACCACTGGCCGACGCTGGGCAACGTGCTCCGCTCCATGTGGGAGCGCGGCTGGTCCTTCATCAAGAAGGCCGGCACGATCATCCTGCTGTCCACGATCCTCGTCTGGTTCACCACGTACTTCGGCACGGTCGACGGCACGTTCCGCATGCTGTCCGAGGACGAGATCGACTACTCCATCCTCGCTGCCATCGGCGGCGTCCTCGCCTGGATCTTCAAGCCCCTCGGCTGGGGCAACTGGCAGGCGGCAGTCGCCTCCATCACCGGCCTCGTTGCCAAGGAGAACATTGTCGGCACGCTCGGCATCCTCTACGGCGGCGGCGACGGCACCGTGTACCAGAACATCGCGGCTGCCTTCAACGGCATCAGCGGTTACAGCTTCCTGGTGTTCAACCTGCTGTGCGCTCCGTGCTTCGCGGCCATCGGCGCCATCAAGCGCGAGATGAACAGCCGGAAGTGGACGTGGTTCGCCATCGGCTATCAGTGCGGCTTCGCTTACCTGATCGCCCTGATGATCTACCAGTTCGGCTGCGCCTTCACCGGCAGCCTGAACATCATCGGCCTCATCTGCGCGATCCTGGCGCTGGCCGGCATCATCTACATGCTGGTGCGTCCCTACAAGGAAGCCACCACGCTCAAGGCCTGAGCCTTCCCCAAATTCGCAAACGCAAAGGAGTGATTTTCCATGTTCAGCTGGATTGGCGCGAACCTCTCTACGATTTTGATTTCGATTGTACTCATCGCCATTGTCACCTTCATTTCCCTTTCCCTGATCCGCCAGAAGCGGCAAGGGAAATCCTCCTGCGGCGGCAACTGTGCCCATTGCGGTGCGCAGTGCCATAGCTGCCACCCCAAAGGGCAGTGAACATTTTTGGACAGACAGAATCCCCCAGCTCTGTCTGTCCTTTTTTATGCGGCGCGCAATATCTTAACAAACAATTCAGACGATTCTTCACAGAATCGTCATCCTTTTTTCGGGAACCAATTTACAATGGGAGCGTCTCATCCTGTAAAGCACCGAGGCCCTCCGGCCGCGGGGAAAGGAAACCATCACCATGAAATTTCTCAAACGGGCCCTGCCCATTGTGCTCGCCGTGTGCCTGCTCGCAAGTCTCTGCGCCGTGTCGGCCATCGACGCCGGCGAGACGCGCACCGTCATCGGCGCCGACCTCACGGACGAGCAGATCAAGACCGTCTACAAGACCTTCGGCATCGAGCGCGGCAGCGTCAAGGAGCTGACCGTCACGAACAAGGACGAGCGGCAGTATCTCAGCGGCGTCATCAGCGACGCGCAGATCGGCACGAAGTCCATCTCCTGCATCTCTATTGAGGTGCTCGAGGCCGGCAAGGGTATGACCGTCGCCACGTCGCACATCACCTACTGCACGAGCCAGATGTACATCAGCGCGCTGGCCACGGCCGGCATCACGGACGCGAAGATCAGCGTGGCCGCGCCGTTCGACGTCTCGGGCACCGCGGCGCTGACGGGCGTGTACAAAGCGTATGAGGACATCACGGGCACGAAGCTCGACGAGACCGCCAAGGCCGTCTCCTCGCAGGAGCTGGCCACGACGGCGGAGCTCGCGCAGGCCATCGGCGACTATGACTCGGTCGAGATCGTCAACGAGCTCAAGCTCATCCTCAACGAGACGAAGGACATGACCGACGCGGAGCTGCGCGCCAAGATCAAAGAGATCGCCGCCGAATACGACGTCACGCTCACGGACGACCAGATGACCCAGCTCGTGAACCTCTGCCGCTCGCTCGAAAAGCTGGACACGAACGCCCTGCTCTCAAAGGTGCAGGCCGTGCAGGACACGCTCAAGCAGCTGGCCGGCGCGAAGGACAAGGTCGCGTCCTTCACCGGCAAGGTCAAGGACGTCATCACCGCCATCGGCGACTTCTTCGACCGCGTGATCGCGTTCTTCCGCAAGTAAATCCGGATATGCTGACCCGCCCGCAGGCAGTGCCTGCGGGCGGGTTTTTGCATACCAAAGCGCGGGCGGTGCATCAGCACCGCCCGCAGAAGCAGCTACATAAGAAACAATATGCTGCCAGCCTTAGCAAGCATCTACAATCGTCTCTCCCCATATATCCTTAAGCGTATTTCCATTGATACGTGCATTTTCAAACAACTCTCGACAAGAGCCAAATGCCTGCGTATTGTCAAAATCGTCGCTCAAATACGAACGGCCTTCCTTTGTGTGTGAAATCCAATAATCCCTTCCGCGATACGAAAAATGGATTTCTCTCCCGTGCACGGTCGCGTTATGCCTGACCGCCTCATATGTCTCCCAAACCGGGTCACTCCACTCTGGTATTGCGGCTTGTTGAATGACATTCATCAACAGTGTGCCATCAACACAAACTTGCTCGCATAATTCTTCCAACGAGTTCCGCTGCTGAGGCATCGCATCTGTGGTCACAAAACGATACCGGAAGCCGAATAAAGATTGGCGCCTTTCAAGTGTGTAGAATTCAGATCGATAACAAAACACAAGGAAAGTATGTTGCTGCAAATACATCTTAATTTCCTGTATCGTCACACACTTCACCTACAATTATGTTCTTCTACTGTTCGTCCCTGCAATGCAAATTATACGCGGATTGCAGGCAGACTTTCTGATGCTTGGGGAGTACCTGAAGCAACGCCTCATACACTTCCTCATAAAACTGGATGCGCACAAACCCAGGCTTTGTCCTGAGAGAATTGATGCGATTTGCTGGACTCTTGCCCTTATACTTCGGCAGTGGCCCGTAACTCAAGTAAATCCACCAGCGAGTTGTTCCGGTTGTCGTTGCATAATCCATGCCGACGATGCAGCGATCATAGTACAACACAAAACTTTTACGAAAGGGACACTTGCAAACCAGATGATCCGGATACAAATACATATAATGACACATGCGAAGGAACCAAATCGCACTCCATAGACAGGCGCCCCACATAAAAATCGCAAACAGCAGATAAATACCTTTGCTCCACTCGCGCCATCCACTACCGAACACCGTGATTGCCCACAGCAGAATCACAAGCATTTCTGCACCCAGTCCAGCGAACGCCGTCGGAACACATTTGTATCTTTTCATTTTCATTGGCTTCCGAGCACTTCCTTTCCTCACGGCATGCATGGCGTCATTTTTCCAGCGCGGCGAGCTTCTCGCGGCGGATGCGGTCGGCGTCCCGGCGGACGAAGTACGCGGGGATGAGGATGAACACCGCGCTCACGGCCGCGGCCAGAAACAGCTCATACGGGTAGAGGTAGCTGCCGGCATAGCTCGGGTATTTGGCGAGGATGGCCGCCGTCGGCTCGAGCGCGACGGCCCGGATGATGAGCGGGTCGATGATGCTCGCAAGCACCATGGGCAGCATGATGTAGATGACCATCTTCACGCTCTGTGACGCGCCGGCGCGCCCGGCGGGCGTATAGTCGCGCGACGAGGCGGTGAACAGCACCGCCCGCTGCGATCCATGCTTTTCTTACTTTTCTGCCTGCCGCTTTTTTCGGCGCTTTTCGCGTTCCTTTTTGCGCTTTGCTTTCCATTTCTGCCAGTCGCGCGCCCGCTTCTCCTTCGCACGTGTGTAGGCTTCTGCACGCGACTGAAACATGGGTTTGTACCGTTCCGGAAGATATTCGCTGAACACCGCCGCATCCCGCATCAGGAACTGATACTTGATCAGTCCATCACCGCTGCGGATTTTATCAATGCGGGTTTTAGGCAAGGAATCTACAGACATCAGAACGTACTCCTGACCGGTGCGATACAAATCCGCATTTCGCATCACATTTCCTTCCCGGAATTGCCGGATCTCTACGTGCCGAAGCTCCGAATACGGAATTTTGACGCTGCGTATAAAGAGTCCATGCCATTTGACATAGTTCTCTGTCAACGTCAATTTTCCAAAACATAGAGGCCAATAATGGGGGATAAAGTAAAAGAATGTTGCCGCAATTACAGCCGATGAAACAACTATACCCAAAAGATCAGCGAAGTTGAATCCGCCTAACGCCAAAGACTTTACTTCCATAAGTAAAAACCAAATGGGGAATAGAGCAAATACAACACATCCCAGTCTGCCTTCTGTTAACAAGAATATATGAGGGTATAATGTTTTCCGCTTCTTTCGCGCGGCGGTTTGGCACTTTTCTTCATGCATGGCGTCATTTTTCCAGCGCGGCGAGCTTCTCGCGGCGGATGCGGTCGGCGTCCCGGCGGACGAAGTACGCGGGGATGAGGATGAACACCGCGCTCACGGCCGCGGCCAGAAACAGCTCATACGGGTAGAGGTAGCTGCCGGCATAGCTCGGGTATTTGGCGAGGATGGCCGCCGTCGGCTCGAGCGCGACGGCCCGGATGATGAGCGGGTCGATGATGCTCGCAAGCACCATGGGCAGCATGATGTAGATGACCATCTTCACGCTCTGCGACGCGCCGGCGCGCCCGGCGGGCGTATAATCGCGCGACGAGGCGGTGAACAGCCCCGCCATGGCGAGGTTTCCGGCCATGATGCACGTGCCGCCGACGCACAGCAGCGGCATGGCGTGGCCGACGAACTTGATGCTGTAGGCGATCAGGCCGCCGAGCACCTGCAAAATCGCCACGGGGTAATAAAACTTCTCCTTGCCGAAGCGGTCCATGACCTTGCCCGCGAGCACGGACAGCACGGCCGAGGCAAGCACGACGATGCCGATGGGCAGGATGTAGTTGTCGATGCCGAGCGTGACCTCGACGAGCGAGATCATGTACGGCTGCCACAGCTGCATGGCAAGGCCGGAGAACATCATGCCGAGAAAGCAGATGTAGATCATCTTGTTGGCGCGGATGTTCACCGGGCGGAAGGCGTAGAGCACGTCGCGCAGGTACGTGTCGCCCTGCACGGGGCGCAGGGCCGGACTGTCGCGGAAGATGCACAGGCCGAGCACGCCGGCCGCGCTCGTCAGGCCGCCGAGCACGAGGAAAAACCCCGTCCAGTTGCCATGCACGGTCATGCCGTCAAAGCCCGCGAAGATGACGATGAGCGCGAGGATGGGCATGATGCTCAGCACAATGTCCACGACGCCGCGGTTCGTGACGTCGGTCACGTCCGTGACCCAGGCGGAAAAGGCCGAGTCGTTGGCCGTGCTGCCGATGGCGGACATGACGCAGTCCATGACGACGAAGAGCGTCACCGCGAGGCCGACGTCGCCGCCGACCTGCCCGTTGCCGAAGAGCGCGAACGCCGCCGTCGTGATGCCCCAGAGGATGTACCCCCAGCAGACGAAGGCGCGGCGCTTGCCCACGCGGTCCGACCACGCGGCGCTGAAGATCGTCGCGAGTGCAGCGGCGATGGCGCTGGCCGCGACGGTCGCGGACGTCGCCCAGCCGGCAGCCGTGATGTTTTTCTGAATGTAGGTGGAAAAGTAGACGTTCTCGACCATCCAGGCGATCTGCCCGATGAAGCCGAACACCAGCAGACTCGTCCAGACGCGCGCGCCGAGCGGCGTCGCCTTTTTGACGACCAGATTCTCCTGCATGAAAGTTCTCCCCTTTGCAAGGCGTTGTCACCCGATTATACCATGTTCTCCCCCCGCCCGGCAACCGGGAAACCGGCTTCCTGCCGCGCGGCGCGGCCGTGTCAAAAAATTTTCAAAATTTTTTTGCGCCCATGCATTAAAAAAAGAAGTTGGCGCATTATTATGGCAGAACGGAAATGAAACATGTTTTCGTGAGACAGAGCTTGCTTTCCTCATAAGGTTGTTTACCGGTTATTTACAACTTTACCCCACACACACACAAAACTTTTGCTTGCTCTGCAGCGCCTGCGCGACACCGCGCGGGCGCATTCTCTTTTAAAAGACGTGTTCTCTTTTTCAATCATAACACAGCACCCGGGGCTCTTTTCGGCCCCGGGCGTTTTCGCGCCATCTCCTCAAGGAGATGGCGAATGCCGCGGCACGGTCACCCCTGCTGCGCCAGCCGCGGGATATCCCCCACGCCGTCGAGCACGACGCTCGGCCGGTAGGCAAACTCGTCCAATGTTGCGCGCGTGGACACGCCGCTGAGCACGAGCACGGTGGACATGCCGCTCTCCATGCCGGAGATGACGTCGGTGTCCATGCGGTCGCCAATCATGACGGCCTCGCCCGAGTGGCAGCCGAGCATGCGCAGGCCGGTGCGCATCATGAGCGGGTTCGGCTTGCCGCAGAAATACGCCTGCTTGCCGGTGGCGATCTCCACCGGGGCGATGAGCGCGCGGCACGCGGGGGCGATGCCCTCGTCCGTCGGGCCGCAGGTGTCGGAGTTCGCGCCGATGAGCTTCGCGCCCGCGAGCACGAGATTCGTCGCCTTCGTGAGCGTGTCGAGCGAGTAGGCCCGCGCCTCGCCGATGACGACATAGTCGGGGTTGACGTCGTTCATGGTGATGCCGCGGTCATACAGCGCATTGAGCAGCCCCGCCTCGCCGAGGGCGTATACCGAGCAGCCGGGCGCCTGGTCGGCCAGAAAGGCCGCCGTAGCCAGCGCGCTGGTGTAAAAATGCTCCTCCGGCACGTCGAGCCCCATGCGCCAGAGCTTCTGGTGCAGCTCGCGCGGGGTCATGCCGCTGTTATTGGTCAAAAACAGGTATTCCTTGTGCGTGTCCTGCAGCCAGTGGATGAACTCCGCCGCGCCGGGCAGGATGTGGTTGCCGTGGTAGATGACGCCGTCCATGTCGCACAGGAAGCCTTTTTTCGCGTTGAAATCGATCATTTCCATCTCCGTTCTCCTCTCGTTGCTTCTGCTCTCAGCTTACCACGCATCCCGCCGCCGGGCAAGCGGCGGGCGCGTCAAATTTGCGTAAAGTCACAGGTCCAGCCGCAGGAAGATCGTCGTGTCCAGCGGGCTGTCGTTGTACGGCGGGATGTCGTAAAACCCGAGCGCGCGGTACATTTTGATCGCGCTCGTGAGAAACGGCAGCGTGTCGAGCAGCATGACCGTGTAGCCGATGGCGCGGGCATCATCGAGGATACGCTGCATCATCGCCCCGGCGATGCCCCGGCCGCGAAACGCCGGACGCACATACAGCCGCTTGAGCTCGCACGCCGTGTCGTCCAGCCGGCGCAGCGCAATGCACCCGGCCGGCTGCCCATCGCACCACGCGATGTAGAGCCGCCCGCCCGGCAGGCCGTACTTTTGTGTCAGGTCGGCGACCTCGGCGTCGTAATGCTGCAGGTCGAGATAGGCCTGAAAATGCGGGTCATGCGCGACGAGCATCTGCGTGTATTCCGTGAACAGTTCGCGCACCGCCCCCGGCGTATCATAGCCCAGTTTCAGCTCCATACGTGTCCCTCCCGCGTGTCTCGATGGCATTATTTTACCGCATTTGCGCCCCGCGTCAAGCCCCGCGAAAAAGAACGCGCCGGGCCATTGACGCGCGCGGGCAAAGCGGCTAAACTATACCTCAGTTTCTTCCCACGGAGGCGCCTATGCAAACGACAACTACCCCTTCCGGCACCGGCCGCGCGCGGCTGGGGCTGATCGTGTCCATGACGGTGTTCGGCACGATCGGCCTGTTCGTGCGCCGGATCGAGATCACCTCGGCCGAGCTCGCGCTCTGCCGCGCGGGGCTCGCGGCCGTGTTTCTGCTGCTGTATTTTCTCGTCACGCGCAGGCATCTGCGCCTGAGCGAAATCAAAAAGTCGCTCTGGCTGCTGCTGGCCTCAGGCGCGGCCATGGGCATCAACTGGATGCTGCTGTTTGAGGCGTATAAGTACACGACCATTTCCCTCGCCACGCTCAGTTACTATCTCGCGCCCGTGCTCGTCACGGCGCTGTGCCCGCTGCTGTTTCATGAGCGGATGACGCGCACGCAGCTTATCTGCTTTCTCATGTCCACGCTCGGCGTCGCGCTCATCATCGGCTCCGGCGGCGTGCAGGGCGGCGGGTCGGATGTGCGCGGCATCCTCTTCGGCGTGAGCGCCGCGGTGTTTTACGCCACCGTCATTCTGCTCAACAAGTACATCACCGGCGTCCCCGCCCTCGAGCGCACGTTCGTGCAGTTTCTCGCGGCCATTCTGGTGCTCACGCCGTATGTCGCGCTCACGTCGGGCTTTCACCCGGGTGTGATGTCCACGACCGGGTGGGTGAATCTGCTCATCGTCGGCCTCGTACACACGGGCCTGACGTACTGCATGTATTTCTCCGCCATCCGGGCGCTGCCGGGGCAGGAGTCGTCGCTGCTGAGCTATCTCGACCCCATCGTGTCCGTGCTCGTGTCGGTGCTGCTGCTCGGCGAGCCGCTCGCCCCGGTGCAGATCGTCGGCGTCGTGCTGTTTCTCGGCTTCGCCATCGCAAACGAGCTCACGCACAAAAACGCCGAGACCACATGAGCGCCCAAAACAGAAAAACGCCGGCCTGCGGAGCATTCCGCGGGCCGGCGGCCGTTTTTATCCGATATCACAAAACCATCAGCAGTGTCCCCGCGCCGATGAGCAGACAGCCGATCAGGGACTTGGGCGTGAAGCGCTCGTGCAGGAACACGAACGCCAGCACGAGCGTGATGACCACGCTGAGCTTATCGATCGGCACGACCTTCGACGCCTCCCCAATCTGCAGCGCGTGGTAGTAGCACAGCCACGATGCGCCTGTCGCCAGACCCGAGAGGATCAGAAACAGCCAGCTCTTCCTGCTGATGTCCGTGAGTCCGCCCTGCGTGTTGGTCACGAACACCATGCCCCACGCCATCACCAGCACGACCACCGTGCGGATGGCGGTCGCAAGGTTGGAGTTCACGCCCTCGATGCCCACCTTAGCAAGAATGGACGTCAGCGCCGCAAACACGGCCGAGAGCAGAGCAAATACAAACCACATACCGTTCCCTCCGTTTCCCGCGCGGCTCACGCGTGCAGCACCGCCGCCCGCAGGCGGTCGCGATCGTCCGCATCGGGGTGCGTGCGCGCACGGTCGAAGTTTTCGATCAGCGCGTCCAGATTCTCCGGCGGCGCCGGCAGGGCGCGCATCGCCTCATAGCGCGCACGCACCGACGGCGGCATCTTGCCCTGACACATATACGTGCCGATGACGGTGTTGCTGCCGTCCGGCACCGCCTGAACACGCGCGAGGATCGCGTCAAAGTACGCGGTGTCGACACCGAACCCCGCCGTCCCGAAGAGGAAAAGCCGCTTATTTTTCAGTGTCCGCAGCAGCGCCAGCGTGTCCGCGTCCGCGTTGCCCTTGTCCGTCCAGAAGCCGACGTAGAGCAGCTCTGACTCCGCAGCCGTCTCCCCCACCACGCCGAATGCGTCGCACAGCTCCGGCGGGAGCGCCGCGCGGATCGTGTCCGCAAGCAGGCGGGTGTTGCCGGTGGCGCTGCTGTAGAGGATGGAGTAACGTTCGTTATGCATGGGAAAGCCTCCTTTTGCGCCGCACCTCGGCCGATGCCCGGCATCGGACTGCGCGGCTCAGCAACAGGATACGCCATTTGCCGCCGCTTGTAAACCCCGCCGCCCTGCACAGATCAACCGCAGTGTGCGCTCGTCGCGCTTACAACGCGCGCAAAAACGCGCCGACGCCGTCTGCCGTGCAGCCGTGCACCACGAACACAAGCGACTGCGCATACCACGGCGGCTCCGCGCCCGGAAAGTGCAGCGTCACCGGGTCTGCAAGCCGGAACACGCGGCCGCCGACCGTCCTCGTCTTTTCCGCCGCCGAATATTGTGCATACGCGATATCCGCTGCGGTGGGATCTTGCCTTGATGCCATGCGCTCACCTCCGCCGTTTTTGCTCCATGTTACCACATTCCGCAGCCGGACGCAAAACCACCCCGCCGAAGGCGGGGTGTTTTGCTGTCAGGCGATCAGATCTTCGTGACGATCTTGATGCCGGGGCCCATGGTGGACGCCGTGACGCAGGACTTGATGTACTGGCCCTTCGCGGCGGCCGGCTTGGCCTTGATGATCGCGCCGATGAGCGCGTTGTAGTTCTCGGTGAGCTTCTCAGCGCCAAAGCTGACCTTGCCGATCGGGCAGTGGATGATGTTGGTCTTGTCGAGACGGTACTCGATCTTACCGGCTTTGGCTTCCTTGATGGCGTTGGCAATGTTCGGCGTGACGGTGCCGGCCTTCGGGGACGGCATCAGGCCCTTGGGGCCGAGCACTTTGCCGAGACGGCCGACGACGCCCATCATGTTGGGAGAGGCGATGACGGTGTCGAACTCGAACCAGTTCTCACCCTGGATCTTCGCAACGAGATCCTGGCCGCCGGCGTAATCGGCGCCGGCATCGAGCGCTTCCTGGACCTGCTCTTCCTTGCAGAAAACGAGCACGCGGGTGACTTTGCCGGTGCCGTGGGGCAGGACGATGGCGCCGCGGACCTGCTGATCGGCGTGACGGGAGTCAACGCCCAGCTTCACGTGCAGCTCGACGGTCTCGTCGAACTTGGCCTTGGCGGTCTTGGTGATGAGCTCGAAGGCTTCCTGCGGCTCGTACTGAGCCTGCTTATCAATGAGCTTAGCGCTCTCTTTATAATTTTTACCTCTGAACAATTCAGTTTCCTCCTAATAAAGTGGTTCGTCGGATGGATGATCCTCCCACGATCAGGGAGCGGAATCTGACGGCTTATTCGCCGACCAGAACACCCATGCTGCGGCAGGTGCCTGCGATCATGCTCATAGCAGACTCGATGCTCGAGCAGTTGAGATCAGGCATCTTCTGCTCTGCGATCTTGCGCAGGTCTTCCTTGCTGATGGTCGCGACCTTATCTCTCTGGGGCACGCCGGAAGCATGCTCGATGCCGCAGGCCTTCTTGATGAGCAGGGCTGCCGGGGGCGTTTTGGTAATGAACGAGAAGCTGCGGTCGGCGTACACGGTGATGACGACCGGGATCATCATGCCCATGTCGCCCTTGGTGCGCTCGTTGAAGTCCTTGGTGAACTGGCCGATGTTGATGCCATACTGGCCGAGCGCGGGGCCGACCGGGGGAGCCGGCGTTGCCTTGCCGGCGGGAACCTGGAATCTGACGTATCCAACTATTTTCTGTGCCACTTGAAAGCACCTCTTTCTTGTAAGATTTTAATCCTTGATCGCTTCGACCTGATCGAGCTCGAGGTCTATGGGCGTCTCTCTGCCGAACATGGAAACGACGACGCGGACACGGTCCTTGTCGGGCTCAAGCTCGTCCACCGTGCCGATGAAGCCCTCGAGCGGGCCGTCGGTGATCTTGACGGAGTCGCCGAGCTCATAGCCGACCACCACTTCGTGGTGCTCGACGCCGAGGTCGTAGATTTCCTGTTCTGTCAGGGGGATCGCCTTCCCGTCGGAGCCGACGAAGCCCGCGGCGCCGCGCACGTTGTGCACGAGATGCCAGCTCTCATCGGTCAGCACCATCTTCACGAGCACGTAGCCCGGGAAGACCTTGCGCTCGACGGTCTTTTCACCGGAATCGGTGATCTCCTTGACCGTCTCCATCGGGATGTTGACTTCCTGGATCAGATCCTGCATTTTGCGGTTTTCCGCCGCCTTGAGGATATTCGCGGCCACGCTGTTTTCGTAGCCGGAGTAGGTATGGACAACATACCATTTTGCAAGTTCAGACATGTTATCCACCCAGCTTCAGCAGAAGCTGCACGCCCTGATCGGCCAGCGAGTCGAAGCCCCACAGAACCAGTGCGGAGACGACCATGACCACCAGGCAGACCGCGGTGTTGTTTGCCGTCTGCTTCGGCGTCGGCCACACAACTTTTTTGAGCTCGCTCTTCATGTCGCGGAACCATTTGCCGATGCGTTTGAAAAACGGGAGTTTTTTATCGACTTTCTTGACGGCTTCGGTGGAAGTTTCTTTCTTTTCCGGTTTCTTATCAGCCATGAATCATTCCGTCCTTTCGAAAGTCTTATTTGGTTTCAACGTGCTTGGTGTGCTTGCGGCAGAAGGGGCAATACTTACTCAGTTCCAGCTTTTCGGTAGTGTTCTTCTTGTTCTTCATGGTGTTGTAGTTCCGCTGCTTGCACTCTGCGCATCTGAGCGTCACCTTGACACGGGATCCAGCTTTAGCCATATTTTTCGGCACCTCCTTATTGATTTCGTCCCTGTCGGGACGTGATTGCCTCCCTGTATGGGCCGAAAGGGCATAAAAAGGGAACCTCTCGACTGACAGGTAGATTCACTATACCACACTCCCTGTCAAAGGTCAAGCCTTTTTACGCCGTGGCAAACGGGCGAAAAAAACGCCGCCTCCGAAGTCCGGAGGCGGCGCTTACAATGATCGGTTACGGCATCCTTCAGGCGACGTCCTCGAAGCCGGGCACCGGCTTCTTGGCGGTGATGGCGCGGATGACGAACAGGGCCGCAATCACGAGCACCACACCGATGGCGAGGCAGATGTAGACGTTCTGGATAAAGCCCGCCAGGATGTAGTTGATAAAGCAGATGATACCGACGGTGCCGGCATACGGCAGCTGCGTGGACACGTGATTGACGTGGTTGCACATCGCACCGGCAGAGGCCATGATGGTCGTATCGGAGATGGGCGAGCAGTGGTCGCCGAGCACGGCGCCGGCCAGGCACGCGGACACGCCGATGATGAACAGCTCACTCGTCGGGTCGAACACGTAGGTGACGATCGGCAGCAGGATGCCGAACGTGCCCCAGCTCGTGCCGGTGGAGAAGCTCAGCACACCGGCGACGATGAAGATGATCGCCGGCAGGAAGCTGAACAGCGACCCGGCCGCGGAGTTCATGACGGAGGCGACGAAGTACTTGCCGCCGAGCAGGCCGGTCATGTTCTTGAGCGAGGTGGCGAAGGTCAGGATCGTGATGGCGGGGACCATGTTGATGAAGCCCTTCGGCAGGCAGTCCATGGCGGCCTTGAAGCTGATGAGGCGGCGGCACAGGAAGTAGATGATCGTGAACACGAGCGCGACCAGCGAGCCCCAGGGCAGGGCGGCGAAGGCGTCGGTGTTGCCGAAAGCGCCGACAAAGTCGTGGTAGTAGTCACCGGCAGCGTCCCAGTAACCGCCGACATAGACCAGACCGGCAAAGCAGGTCACGATCAGCACGGCGACGGGCAGGATCAGGTCGATGACGCGGCCGTTCTGGTTGCATTCAATGGCATCGCTGTTGGCATCGGCGCGGTCGCCGGTGGTGTAGAGGTCATTCTTGAAGCGGGCGTTCATCTCGTGCAGGCGCATCGGGCCGTAGTCGAACTTCATGAGGATGAGCGCGATGATGAACACGAACGTGAGCAGCGAGTAGAAATTGTACGGGATGGCGCGCACGAACAGGTCGAAGCCGTTGTAGTCCTCGACGACGCCGGACACGGCGGCCGCCCAGGAGGAGATCGGCGCGATCATGCACACGGGCGCGGCCGTGGCGTCGATGAGGTAGGCAAGCTTGGCGCGGGAGACCTTGTGCCGGTCGGTGACGGGCAGCATGACCGAGCCGACGGTCAGGCAGTTGAAGTAGTCATCGACGAAAATGAGGATGCCAAGCAGGAAGGTAGCGAACATGGCGCCGGCGCGGGTCTTGATGTGGGTCTCGGCCCAGCGGCCGAAGGCGGCGGAGCCGCCGGCGCGGTTGATAAGCGCGACCATGGCGCCGAGGATGACAAGGAAGAGCATGATACCGGCGTTGTCGGCAACGGCGGGCACCATGCCGTCGTTGATGATGGCGTCAAGGCCGGTGATCGGGTTGAAGTTGGAGTAAAACAGTGCGCCGAGCAGGATACCGACGAACAGCGACGAGTAAACTTCCTTCGTGATGAGCGCGAGGATGATGGCGACGATCGGCGGCACGAGGGCCCAGAACGAAAACGCCATGCGGCTGGTGGATGTGATCACGCCGGTGCCCTCGCAGGCACCGCATTCTTCACCCTGCGAGACACCGGTGCCGTTGCACGTGGTGCAGGTGATGGACTTTGCCACATCGTCCCCGTCATCGGCGGCGAGCGCGCACACGCTCAGGAGCGAGACGGCCATCACGACGAGCAGCAGTACGGCCAGGATCTTGCGTCTGGAATTCATCTTGAAATTCCTCCCATAAAAAAATGTCATGAACAGAGCATACTGTTCATGACACTTGAAACTCCTGGTCAATGACAGCGCTCCGCGTATGCGGCAGTCCGGCGGATATTCTCCGACGGCCCAGGCAATCCCGCGGCAGGAACCTGCGAGACCCTTCGGCGGCTGCCCCTTTCCCCTCCCGGTTACCTGCCGGTGAGCGAGGGTACTGATGACGTCCGCACCTCTATCATGCTTTGTTCAGCAAACTCAGTATACGGTCGTCTATACGAAATGTCAACCAGTTTTATGACCAATTTGTGAATTTTGTATATTCTTGCGCTTTTCACAGGAAATGCACATTTTGTTTGTGCGATTTCGACAAAAACACATGGGCGGTCAAACCGGACCGGCAAAATGGAACGCACCTGCCGGGTACCCGGCAGGTGCGGAATGGAACAGTCGTCTGACTCAGCGGCTGCCCTTGTCGTAGGGGATACCCTCGGCCTTGGGGGCGCGGGAGCTCTTGGACGTGAAGGCGAGCACGATGATCGTGATGAGGTACGGCAGCATCTGATAGAAATGTGCGCTGATGCCGATCTGCGCGAGCAGATACACGCCGTCGCCGTTGATGTCCAGGCTGGTGTAGGCCGCGGCGATGCATTTGAACAGGCCGAACAGCAGCGACGCGCCCGCGATGTTCAGCGGCTTCCAGTTGCCGAAGATCATGACGGCAAGGGCCAAAAAGCCGAAGCCCGCCACGTCGCCGTTGGACGAGCAGTTGGCTGTGGTCAGCGCGTAGACGAAGCCGCCCATGCCGGCCAGCGCGCCGGAGATGGTCGTGCCGGCGTAGCGCATCTTGTAGACATTGATGCCGAGCGAGTCGGCCGCCTGCGGATTTTCGCCGCACGCGCGCAGGCGCAGGCCAAAGCGCGTCTTGTACAGCAAGATCGACAGGATGATGAACAGCAGGATGCACACATAGGTGGCGAGATACACTTTATTGACAAAGGTCTCCCCGAAGAAGCCGAGGTCGGCGGACTTGTCGATGCCGAGCGTGCTCTTCTTGATCATGAACCAGCTGGCCGAGTCGCCGCTGGCCATGTTGAGGGTGTTCTGGTTGGCGATGACGCGGATGAAGAACAGCACCAGCGCGGGTGCCAGCAGGTTGAGCGCCGTGCCGCCGATGGTCTGGTCGGCGCGCAGGTTGATCGACGCGAACGACAGCAGCAGCGAAAACAGTGCGCCCATGGCCGCCGACACGAGCATGGCCAGCAGCACGAGGCCCTGCAGCGTGCCCCAGTCGCCGGCGGCTTTGGCAGCGATGAAGGTGTCCACGCCCTGCATCTGGCGCACGAAGAGCACGCCGATGAACGCGCCGAAGATCATGATGCCCTCGAGTGCGAGGTTGATGATGCCGCTGCGCTCGGCAAACACGCCGGCGAGCGCCACGATCATGAGCGGGACGGCATAGATCAGTGTCTGTTGGATGAGAAAGCTCATGCCTGCTCGCCTCCTTCCGCGACGGGCGCATCCGCGTCCGGGTCTGTGATGGCCGGGTCCGGATGCAGATCCGGGTCGCCGAGCGACTGCGCGGGCTCGACGGGCTGATCGTCCGCCGGCGTGTCGCCGGACTTGCGCTTTTTCTTCCGGCCGTCGAGCAGCATGCGGATCACGAGCGAGAACGCGCTCAGATACACGATGGCTGCGATGATGACGTCCGTGATGTATTCGTTATACGCCGTGAGGTTGGTCAGCTGCAGGCCCGCGATGTCCAGCACGGACATGAAGATGGCCGTGAAGATGACGGCGATGGGGTTGTTGACCGCGAGCAGGGCGACCGGGATGCCGTTGAAGCCCTCGGCCGGGAGCGTCTGATACGTGCTCCAGAAAAACTCCGTGTTGCCGGACAGGTAGTACAGCGCGGCGCCGCCGCCGGCGAGCCCGCCCGCGATGGCCATGGACAGGACGATGTTGCGCTTGTCGCGGATGCCGGCATAGCGGGCGCTGTGGCGGTTCATGCCGCAGGCCTTGAGCTCGTAGCCGAGCGTCGTCTTGTTCATGAGGATGTACATGCCGATGGCGAAGAGGATTGCCACGAGGATACCGGCGTTGACCTGCGAGTTCGGGAAGAGCTTGTCGAGGCCGAGCTTCGCCGTGGCCACGTCGTTATAGGTCGTCTTGTAGATGTAGCCGGACTTGGTGTTCTCGACCAGGTTCTTGAAATTGCTGATGTCGAACATCCATGTCACGAGGTTTGCCGCCAGCCAGTTGGTCATGATGCTTGCGAGCACCTCGTTGATGTTCAAAAACGCCTTGAGCGCGCCGGGGATCGCGCCCCAGACCGCGCCGGCGGCCACGCCGCCGAGAAACGCGAGGATCCAGATCAGCCACGGGGCGACGCTGCTCGACGGGATGCCGAGCGCGATGCACAGCGACACGAGCGTGCCCATGAGGTACTGGCCGGGCGCGCCGATGTTGAACAGGCCGGTCTTGAACGCCACGGCGACGGACAGGCCCGTCATAATCAGCGGCGTGGCGCGGAAGAGCATGTTGCCGAAGCTCGTGGAGTTGAAGCCCCACGTGAGCACGCCGGAGGCGGTGCGGCCGGTGCTGAACAGACCGGCGAACACGATGCGGATGCCGTCCCAGACGCTCGACGCGCCGAGCTCCGGATTCGAGAAGCCGACGGCGGCGATGATGACGCTGCCGACGACGAGACCGATGAGAATCGACAGCAGCGACGCGAGGATCTTCTTGGTCATGTCCTTTTCATAAAGGGTGCGGAGTTTGTTCTGCTTCATGCCGATTCACCGTCCTTCCCGCTGCGCTTGGCGCCGGACATATACAGGCCGAGCTCCTGCACGGTCGTCTGCTTCGGGTCGAGCTCGCCGACGATCTGCCCCTCGTACATGACGAGGATGCGGTCGGACAGGCTCATGACCTCGTCGAGCTCGAGCGACACGAGCAGCACGGCCTTGCCCGCGTCGCGCTGGGCGACGAGCTGCTTGTGGATGTATTCGATCGCGCCGACATCGAGGCCGCGCGTCGGCTGCACGGCGATGATGAGTGGCTTGTCGCGGTCGACCTCGCGGGCGATGATGGCCTTCTGCTGGTTGCCGCCGGACATGCTGCGCGCGATCGTGACGGCGCCCTGGCCGCTGCGGACGTCGAACTGCTCGATGAGCCGGTCGGCGTAGGCGCGCACGGCGTCGCGGCGGATGAAGCCGCCGTGCTGGAACTGCGGCTCCTTGTAGCGCTGGAGCACCATGTTCTGCTCGAGCGTGAAGTCGAGCACGAGGCCGTGCTTGTGCCGGTCCTCGGGGATGTGGCTCATATTCTTGCCGCGGCGGCGGATGGAGGCATGCGTGATCGTCTCGCCGCAGAGGGTAACGGAGCCGCCGGTGATCTTATCAAGGCCGGTCAGGCCGTGGATGAGCTCGGTCTGGCCGTTGCCGTCGATGCCGGCGATGCAGACGATCTCGCCCGCGCGCACGGAAAACGACACGTGGTCCACGGCGTTGCGCTTGTGCAGGTGCGACAGGACGCACAGGTCCTCCACGTGCAGGATCTCCTCGCCGGGGCGGGCCTGCGTCTTGTCGATGACGAGCTGCACGGGGCGGCCGACCATCATGTTCGACAGCTCCTGCTTGTTCGTGTCGCAGGTGTTGACGGTGCCGATGCACCTGCCCTTGCGCAGGACGGTGACGCGGTCGGCCACGGCCATGATCTCATTGAGCTTGTGCGAGATGAAGAGGATGGACTTGCCCTCGCGCGCAAACTCCTTCATCGTGGCCATGAGCTCGTCGATCTCCTGCGGGGTGAGCACGGCGGTCGGCTCGTCGAAGATGAGGATCTCGTTGTCGCGGTAGAGCATCTTGAGGATCTCGACGCGCTGCTGCATGCCGACGGTGATGTCCTCGACCTTGGCGTCGAGGTCGACCTTCAGGCCGTATTTTTCCGAGAGCTCCTCGACCTTCCTGCGCGCTTCCTTGCGCTGGATGAAGCCGAGCTTCGTCGTCTCGGCGCCGAGGATGATGTTGTCGAGCACGGTGAACACGTCGATGAGCTTGAAGTGCTGGTGCACCATGCCGATGCCGAGCGCGGTGGCATCATTGGGGTTGTCGATCTTGACGGGCTTGCCGTTTTTGCGGATCTCGCCCGCCTCCGGCTGATACAGGCCGAAGAGTACGCTCATGAGCGTGGATTTGCCGGCGCCGTTTTCACCGAGCAGGGCGTGGATCTCGCCCTTTTTGAGCTGCAGGGTGATGTCGTCGTTGGCCTTGATGCCAGGGAACTCCTTGGTGATGTGAAGCATTTCGATCACATACGGAGGAGCGTTGTCCATACCGCCACCTACTTTCCTATTTCTGTTTCTGTGCTTGCATATCGGCAGCCGCCGGACGGGGAACCGCGCTGCCCGGCGCGCGAAATGGCTCTGCTAATGTTTTGATTATACCTGTTTGATCGTCTGATTTCAAGGCATTCCGCCCCAAATGTGTACAGAATACGAACGAAAAAAGGAGAGAAAGCGTGCGCTTTCTCTCAGCCCGGGCGAAAACCCGGAGTTTTTCACCCGGGCCGAGACGCCGCTCGCCGGGCGGCAATGGATCTCATCCGAGGCGGGCCCTTCGCCCCCTCGGGCTCCCCCGCGGCGCACGGGTCTGCACACGGCGCGGCTGTTCCGGGGCAAACAAGAAAAGGAGAGAAAGCCAAAGCTTTCTCTCCTTAAAAGGGATCCGGTCAAATTACTTGACGAGATTGAGGGTGACGTGATCGGTGCTGGCGAGCTTGGTGAAGTCGTTGTCAATGCTGATCTCGCCCTTGACGATCTTCTCGAACATGGCGTTGTACTGGTCAACGGTCCAGTTCTTGAGGCTCCAGGTGTCGGTCGGCAGACCAACAGCACCCTCGGCCGCGCCCAGGGTGGTGAGCTTGCCGCCGTAGTTGGCCCAATCGCTGCCGTAAGCGGCGGTCAGAGCCTGCTGAGCAGCCGCGCCGATGCCCTTGAGGGCGGAGGTGATGACGGTGTCGGAGGTGAAGGACTGGTCGACGTCCACGCCGATGACAGCCGCGTCGTTCGCGGAAGCAGCAGCGGTGATGGAGTCGAAGATGGAGCCGCCGCAGGAGAAGATGACCTCGGTGCCGTTCTTGTACCAGCCGGAGGCCAGGGTCTGCAGCTCAGCGGAGGGCTGGAAGCTCTCGCCGTATTTCCAGGTGTAGTTCATCTCAACGTTCACGTTCTTCTCAGCAGCAGCCGCCTCGGCGCCCTGAACGTAACCGTAGCCGTAACGGCAGCAGGCATCGTTCGTGCCGCCGCCGCCGCCGCAGAAGCCGAGCTTGGTGTAGCCTTCCATGACGGCAGCATAGCCGGCCAGGTAGCCGCACTGCTCTTCACGGAAGCTGATGGCAGCGAGGTTGGTCACGCCGTCAATGGGCGAACCGTCGATGAACACGAACTTGGTGTCCGTGAATTCCTTCGCGGCCTTCTCGAGGGCAGCGCCCTGCAGGAAGCCGGCAGCCACGACCACTTCTGCGCCGTTGTCGACAGCGGCCTTCATGGCGTCGTAACGATCGTCATCGGTGGCCTTGTCGCCGTTGGCGGGCTGATAGTACTTGTAGGACTTGCTGTTGGCATTGGCGTACAGCTTCACGCCGTCGTAAGTGCCCTGGTTGAAGGACTTATCCTTCAGGGAGCCCACGTCGGTGACGAACGCGATCTGATACTTGCCATCGCTGGACGTCATTTCGTCCGGGATGTCGTCTGCCTTCATAGCCGTTTTGTTGCCGTCGTCTTTCTTGTCCGTGTCCTGGGCGTCCTTGGAGCCGCAGGCGCACAGCGCAAAGACCATGACGAGCGCGAGGAGCAGAGCAACGAGCTTCTTCATGTTCATGCTATTTTTTCCTCCATTAAAATTTTACCCGACATTCGGGCGTTTTCGGTTGCGTTTCCACAACTGCTTTCAGTATACCACGCGCAGGAATTGCAGGCAATCCCATTTGTTTCGAAAATATAAAAATTTTATAAACAAAATCGGCACCTGTCCGCGCTCGGCGGACAGGTGCCCCTGTGTTACAGATTTGCCATGTTGACGGCGGTGTCGAGCGCGATCGTGATCATCTGCACGAAGGAATTCTGCCGCTGCTCGCTCGTGAGCTCCTCGGCGCGGTAGATGTGGTCCGAGATCGTGAACAGGCCGAGCGCGCGCTTGCCGGCGCGGGCGGCGTTCATGTACAGGCCGGCGGCCTCCATCTCGACGGCGAGCACGCCCATCTTCTTCCACTGGTCGGGACCGTCGCTGCCGTCATTGTAGAAGTTGTCCGACGAGAGCACGTTGCCCACGTGCAGTGTGACGCCGCTCTCCGCCGCCGCAGCGACGGCCTGGCTGAGCAGCGTATAGTCCGCGATGGGCGCGAACGTGCCGTTGAGGCCGAACTGGTGCGCGAAGTTGGAGTCCGTGCACGCGCCCGCCCCGGCGACGACGTCCATGAGGTTCAGGTCGTCCGCGAGCGCACCGGCCGAGCCGACGCGGATGATGTTGTCAACATCGTAGAAGTTGTACAGCTCCCAGCTGTAGATGCCGATCGACGGGATGCCCATGCCGGAGGCCATCACGGTCACGGGCACGCCCTTCCACGTGCCGGTGTAGCCCTGCACGCCGCGGACGTTGTTGACGAGCACGGGATTTTCCAGAAAGGTCTCGGCGATGAATTTCGAGCGCAGCGGGTCGCCGGGCATGAGCACGGTCTTGGCGATGTCTCCGGCTTTGGCTGCGATATGCGGCGTGGGAACAGGCATGATACTACCTCCGTTTTTCTATTTTTTCAGGTTTGGCCGCACGCGGCTGCCGGTTTTATTTTAACCGCAAAAAATGCAAAAGTCAAATTGCAACGGCCCTGCGCCTGTGGTAGAATGTTGGGGAAAAAATCGACATACGGGAGGCGGCACCATGAGCGACGTCATCACCATCGGCATCGCCGGCGGCACCGGCAGCGGCAAGACCACCATCACGCGGCGCATTCTCGACGAATTTGGCGGCGATGTGAGCGTGCTGTACCACGACAATTATTATAAGCGGCACGACGACATTCCCTTCGCCGAGCGCAAAAAGCTCAACTACGACCACCCGAACGCGTTCGACACGCCGCTGCTCGTGCAGCATCTCGACGCGCTGCGCGCCGGTCAGGCGATCGAGTGCCCGATCTACGACTACACGGTGCACAACCGCGCAGCCGAGACGATCACGGTCACGCCGGCCAAGGTCATCGTCGTCGAGGGCATCCTCATCTTTGCCGAGCCGGAGCTGCGCGACCGGCTGGACATCAAGCTCTTTGTCGACACGGATGCCGATGTGCGCATCCTGCGGCGCATCGTGCGCGACGTGCGCGACCGCGGCCGCGACCTGGAGTCGATCGTCACGCAGTATCTGACCACGGTCAAGCCCATGCACGAGATGTTCGTCGAGCCGTCGAAGCGCTATGCCGATATCATTATCCCCGAAGGCGGGCATAATCAGGTCGCGCTCGATTTTGTCATGGAGCGCATCCGGGCCTATGTAAAGGAGCGGGATTAAATGGCCAAACTCTATTTTAAATACGGCGCCATGGGCTCGTCGAAGTCCGCGCAGGCGCTCATCACGCAGTTCAACTATGAGGAGCTGGGCATGACGGTGTGGCTCATCAAGCCGTCGGTCGACGACCGCGACGGAGCGAACATCATCCGCTCGCGCATCGGCCTGCAGCGCGAGGCGCAGGTCATTCATCCGGACGAGGACATCATCGCGACGTTTGCCCGCGCGGGCCATGCCGATGTCATCATCGCGGACGAGGCGCAGTTTTTCTCCCCGGAGCAGATCGACCAGCTGCGCCGCATCGTCGATGAGCAGAACATCCCCGTGCTGTGCTTCGGCCTGCGGACGGATTTTCTCACGCACTTTTTCCCCGGCGCGCGGCGGCTCATGGAGCTGGCCGATTCCATCACGGAGATCAAGACCGTGTGCGCCTGCGGCCGCAAGGCGACGGTCAACGCCCGCATCGACGGCAATGGCCGCGTCATCACCGAGGGCGGGCAGATCCTCCTCGGCGGCAACGACAGCTATGTCGCCATGTGCCACAAGTGCTGGGTGGACAAGATCCGCGCGCAGAAGGAAGCAGAGGGCAAATGAACCGCCGCGCCAGCCGCATCCTGACGGTCTGCGCTGCCGTGTGGCTGCTGGTCATCTGGGGCCACTCGTGCATGCCCGCGGTGCAGAGCGGCGCCGAGAGCGGCGCGCTGCTGACCGTGGTGCAGCGGCTCCTGCCGTGGATGACCGACCATGTGCTGCGCAAGTGCGCGCACTTTGCCGAGTACGCCGTGCTCGGCGCGCTGACGGCGGCCGCGCTGCGCACGGGCGCGCATTTTTCGTGGCCGGCCGCGCTGCTGCCCGGCACGCTTGCCGCCCTGTGCGACGAGACGATCCAGCTCTTCGTCCCCGGCCGCAGCGGCCAGATCGCGGACGTCTGGCTCGACACGGCGGGCTACCTTACCGGCGCGCTGCTGACGCTGCTGATCTTTTTCCTGTGCCGGAAACGGCCCGACGCCTGAGAAAACAAAAACCCCATGAGCCTGTGCAGTGTGCACAGACCCATGGGGTCATTTGCTATGCAAAAGCATAGCAAAATAAGAAATGTGCCATTTCCTCGCCCCTGCGAGGCAACCGGAAATGATGCACAAAAACTTCATGCACCGGCATTTGCGCTTTTTCGTAGTACAGCACGCATGCATGAAGTTTTATGCCTTATGCCTTCACGCGGCAGACGAGCGCGCCGTCCTCGGCGTCCACGACGAGCGTGTCGCCGGCGTGCAGGTCGCCGGAGAGGATGGTGCGGGCAATGAGCGTCTCGGCGTGGCTCTGCAGGTAGCGCTTGAGCGGACGCGCGCCGTAGACCGGGTCATACCCGTTGGCGATGATGAGCGCCTTGGCGGCGTCGGTCATCTCGAGGTTGAGCGTGCGGTCAGCCAGGCGGCTGCGCAGGGCGGCGACGAGGTTGTCAATGATGTGCGACAGGTTGTCGCGCGTGAGCGGACGGAACATGAGGATCTCGTCGAGCCGGTTGAGGAACTCCGGCCGGAAGGCGCGGCGCAGCTCGCCCTGCACGCGCTCGCGCGCGTCCGCGGTGATCTCGCCGTCGGGGCCGATGCCGTCGAGCAGGTACTGGCTGCCGAGGTTCGACGTGAGAATGATGATCGTGTTCTTGAAGTCCACCGTGCGGCCCTGACTGTCCGTGATGCGGCCGTCGTCGAGGATCTGCAGCAGGATGTTGAACACATCCGGGTGCGCCTTTTCGACCTCATCGAACAGCACGACGGAATACGGCTTGCGGCGCACGGCCTCGGTGAGCTGGCCGCCCTCGTCGTAGCCGACGTATCCGGGAGGCGCGCCGATCAGACGCGAGACGGAGAATTTCTCCATGTACTCGGTCATGTCGATGCGCACCATGCTGCGCTCATCGTCAAACAGGCTCTCGGCCAGCGCCTTGGCCAGCTCCGTCTTGCCGACGCCCGTGGGGCCGAGGAACAGGAACGAGCCGATCGGGCGGTTCGGGTCGCTGATGCCGGCGCGCGAGCGCTGGATGGCCTCGCAGACTTTCTTCACGGCCTCGTCCTGACCGATCAGGCGGCGGTGCAGCACTTCATCGAGGTGCAGCAGCTTCTCGCGCTCGCCCTCCATGAGCTTTGCCACCGGGATGCCGGTCCACTTGGCGACGATGCCGGCGATCTCCTCCTCGGTCACGGTGTCGTGCACGAGGGAGTTGTCGCTCTTGCGGCGCTCGGCCGCGGCTTCGGCTTCCTTGAGCTTCTTCTCGAGGTTCGGCAGGTCGGAATACTGCAGGCGCGCGGCCTTTTCGTACTCATAGTTGCGCTGGGCCTCTTCGATCTCGGCATGCAGGTGGTCGATGTCCGATTTCAGGGACTTGACCTCCTCGACGCTGTTCTTCTCGGCCTCCCAGCGGGCCTTCTGCTCGTTGAAGCGGTCCTTGAGCTCGGCGAGCTCCTGCGTGAGCTTTTCGAGCCGGTCGCGCGAGAGCTGGTCATCCTCTTTCTTGAGGGCCATCTCCTCGATCTCCATCTGCATGATGCGACGGCGCAGGTCGTCGAGCTCCGACGGCATGGAGTCAATCTCCGTGCGGATCATGGCGCAGGCCTCATCGACGAGGTCGATGGCCTTGTCGGGCAGGAAGCGGTCGGTGATATAGCGGTTGGAGAGCGTGGCCGCGGCGACGAGCGCGTTGTCGTGGATGCGCACGCCGTGGTAGATCTCGTAGCGCTCTTTCAGGCCGCGGAGGATGGAGATGGTGTCCTCCACCGTCGGCTCATCGACCTGCACGGGCTGGAAGCGGCGCTCGAGCGCGGCGTCCTTTTCGATATACTTGCGGTATTCGTCGAGCGTCGTCGCGCCGATGCAGTGCAGCTCGCCGCGGGCGAGCATCGGCTTGAGCAGGTTGCCGGCGTCCATGCTGCCCTCGGTCTTGCCGGCGCCGACGATGGTGTGCAGCTCGTCGATGAACAGCAGGATGCGGCCCTCGCTCTTGCGCACCTCCTCAAGCACGGCCTTGAGCCGTTCCTCGAATTCGCCGCGGTACTTTGCGCCCGCGACCAGCGCGCCCATGTCGAGCGAGAAAATGGTCTTGTCCTTCAGGCCCTCGGGCACGTCGCCGCGCACGATGCGCTGCGCCAGCCCTTCGGCGATGGCCGTCTTGCCGACGCCCGGCTCGCCGATGAGCACGGGGTTGTTCTTCGTCTTGCGCGAGAGGATGCGGATGACGTTGCGGATCTCCTGGTCACGGCCGATGACCGGGTCCATCTTCCCTTCGCGGGCGCGCTCGACGAGGTCCGTGCCGTACTTTTTCAGCGCGTCATAGGTGTCCTCGGGGTTGTCACTCGTGACGGGGCCGGTCTTGACCTTTTTCAGCTCCGCCACAAAGCCCGCCTTCGTGATGCCGTGGGCGCTGAAGATGCGCTTGATGGCGGCGGTCTCGTTGGCGAAGATGCCAAGCATCAGGTGCTCGACGGAGACATAGGCGTCGCCGCCGGATTTCGCCTCGCGCTCGGCGAAGCTGAAAATCTTGCTCGTTTCCGGCGAGGCGTACACCTCGCCGCTGCCGCCAGAGACCTTCGGCAGCTGGTCGACGGCGGTGTCCAGCTCGCTGAGCACGGCGTTGCAGTCCACGCCCATGCGGCCGAGCAGTGTGCCGATCAGGCCGCCGTCGGCATCAACGAGCGCATAGAGCAGGTGCTCCGGCGTGAGATACTGGTTGCCGTTTTCCTGCGCCATGCTCTGGGCGGTCTGGATGGTTTCGATTGTCTTTTGGGTGAATTTATCAGCGTTCATAGTCGGGTTGCTGCGTGTTCCGGCACGCAGCGCCTCCTTTCATGGATGGTTGCGAAATCAGATGAGGATCGCCGCGCGCTGCTGCTGCGCGCAGTAGAGCGCCTCGATCTCAGGCGGGGTGTACTTCCCGGCGAGGTATGCCTTCATGAGCCGGTCGAACAGCTGCACGTAGTCCGAGATCGCGCGGGCGATCTCCTCGCTCGTGTAGTCGTGGTCCGGCGGGAGCGAGAGTGTGCGCACGAACTTGCCGTCGTACAATGCGTAATCCGGCTCCACGCCGGCCAGGTGCGCGTCCTCGATCTGCTTCCAGAGGCGGAAAAACTGCGTCATGCTCTGCAGCAGCTGCGCCGACTGCGTGCGGAAGATGACGGCCAGTTCGCCGAGGCCCTCCTGCTTGTCGCCGTAGAGCGCAACCTCATACTTGACCGTCGGGCGGTACTTGTACTCGAGGCTGCTCTTGAGCGACATGCTCGTCGTGTGCGGCGCAAAAAACGGCACCAGGTCGCGCGCCGGCGCGACGAGCTGCTCGATCTCGTGGAAGATGTTCTCGATGCGGCGCTCCGGCGTCACGACCGAGGTGTAGTCGGCAAGGATCTGGTTGATGAGTGCCGAGCGGTTCGTGCCCATTCGGTGGGCCATGCGGTCGATCTCGCGCACGACCTCCTCGTTGAGCATGAGGCTGTATAGTGTTTTCTTCATCGGTTGGTCACCGCTTTCTTTTTTCTTACATTGTGCATTGTACACCCGCCTTATAACTTTGTCAAGCATTTTTATATAAATTTATTCGTAAATTATATAATTTATTTCAGGCACAAAAACTGCCCGGACACGTACCGTGTCCGGGCATAGCGTCTGCATTTTTATTTGGCGTGGATGTTGATAAACTCCGTTCTCAGCTTGGAATAGAGGATCTTCTGGCTGCTGTAGAGCCCGAAATAGCCCGAGAGCATGTAGGCGATGCCGCACGCGAGCGCGAAGTACACGAGCTGCCCCGCGCCGAAGAGCTCGATGCTCAGCACCATCGACGCGATCGGGCAGTTGACCGCGCCGCAGAACACGCACACGAGCCCGAGCGCCGCGGCAAAGCCGGCCGGGATGCCGAGCAGCCCGCCGAGCACGCAGCCGAGCGTGGCCCCGATGAAAAACGTCGGCACAACCTCGCCGCCCTTGAACCCGCTGCCGATGGTGACGGCGGTGAACAGCAGCTTCCAGAAAAACGCGTCCGGCGCGGCCTGCCCGCCCTCGATGGCGCGGGTGATGACGTCCATGCCGGCGCCGTTGTAGTCCCCGGTGCCGACGAGCAGCGACAGCACGACCACGATCGCGCCGCCGGCGGCGATGCGCAGCCATGTGTTCGGGATGCGGCTGGCGAAGAGCCGCTCCGTGCCATGCATGGTCACGCAAAAAAGGATGCTCATGAGCGAGCACACGGCGGCGAGCGCCGCCACGCGCAGAAGCAGCAGCTTCGGCACGGCCGTGAGCGCGAACGTGAAGTGCGTCGGCGCGATGCCGAAGGCGTTCGAGATCGCGAGCGCGGCGAGTGACGCGACGATGCACGGCACGAGCGCGGAGTAATAGAACACGCCCACGCTGATGACCTCGAGCGCGAAGATCGTCGCCGTCAGCGGTGTGCCGAACAGGGCCGAGAACACGGCGCTCATGCCGCAGAGCGTGGCGATGCGCATGTCCTTTTCGTCGAGGCGGAACAGCCGCCCGATGTAGCAGCCGAGGCTGCCGCCGATCTGCAGCGCGGCGCCCTCACGCCCGGCGCTGCCGCCGAACAGGTGCGTGATGACGGTCGACAGATAGATCGCCGGCACGAGCAGCAGCGGCACCTTGTCGCCGAAGTGGATGGCGTCGATGATGGCGTTGGTGTTCTTGTTTTCCATTTTGGTCAGGCGGTAGATGGCCGCGATGAGCAGGCCGCCCACGGGCAGCAGCCACAGCAGCCACGGGTGCGCGGCGCGAAACGCCGCCGCCCAGTTCACGCTCAGGTGAAAGGCCGAGCCGACCAGCCCGCCGATGCCGCCGGTCACGCCCGCGATGACGAGCCACTTGAGAAACGTGCGCACAAACTGCCACATGGTGCGCGCTTCCCGTTCGGCCTCTTTTTTCATATCGTCCACGGTGATGGTTTCCTTTTTGTGTGTATTTGCGCCGCAAACGGGCGCGAACAAACGTACTATACAACAGAATTTGCAGAAATTCCACCGCCATACTTGATTTTTTTCGCGGGATTGGTTATAATCATCCGTGCGTTCGTGAAACGCGTCCATGGATAGGTATCGAAGTGGTCATAACGGCCCTGACTCGAAATCAGGTAGTCGCGCAAGCGGCTCGTGGGTTCGAATCCCACCCTATCCGCCAGAAAGTTCCGCCGCGCTCCCAGCAGGAGTGCGGCGGATTTTTTCTATCTAGCCGCATGGACGATTTACTGTTATTTTTGTAAAGATGACAGGTATTTTCGATAATATCTGACAAACATTGTAACTGTTGCGGTACATGCCAGCGTATCTGTAATCGGCTCTGCAAGGTAAACGGCAACGACCGGATCCGGCAATATAAGAGGCAGCAAAAGAATCAGTGGTACTAATAAAAATACTTTACGCACAAGCGCAAGAAACAGGGATGTTTTTGCGTTTTCCAAAGCCACAAACATAAGCTGACAACAAATCTGCGCGCCCATGACCCATAACATAGCAAAGAAATATCGAATCATGGAGCTGCTGTATTTCGCAAGGGTTTCATCCTCTGCAAAAATATTGGGAAACAAGGTCGGGATTTGCTGGATCACAAGCCAAAGCAAAACAGAATAGGTCAAGCCCGTCTTCAACACCAATTTACAGCATTTTCGTACACGTTCCAATTTCCCTGCGCCAAGATTATAAAAGATATTCAGCCTCCTCAGTTTATGATAGCCGCAAGGTTTTGACTCCCTGCGGCTATCCTTGGTTATTTCATGATTTTCAGTAACAGCGCATTGACATCTTCGGTCGGTTTGCTCTGCGTGACCAGCTGTTTCGGAACCCCAGGAACGCATATTTAGCGAGCCGGCACTCTTCCGGATTTAATTCAACAATTCGCTTATCACTTTTGCGTCTGAACATACGATAAAGTTCAGATCAAGGGCGACATTTCATTCTCCGATGACTATCCCGGCTGCCCTTATTGCGGCGGCTATGGACTGACGCTGTGCGCATGCGGCCACCTGAGCTGCTCCATTTTGAGAAATCATGTTTTTACTTGTGAATGGTGCGGAACGCAGGGGCAAATTGGGGATTATTTCGGGGAAGCGATTGCCACCGGGACGGACTGCTGAATGACGAAGCACTTTGAACAAGCAAGATGTGTATAACCACAAGACTTCTTTTGAATCCATCGCCTGACGAACGATTTTCGGCATACAAAAAAAGCCTGACGCCGCAGTGTCAGGCTTTTTTCATTTCAAATCAGGCGCAAAACCCCGTCGCCGTAGTCGGTGCAGGTCGCGCCGTCCGGCCGGCCGGTGATGTCACTTTTTGTTTTTCGCGTAAATGCGCTGCGGCATCGCGTTTCTATATTATACGCAGAAACAAAATGATCTCTGTATGAATTTAAACAAAAAATCGCTATGTAATTCATGCAGGTTTGATAATTGTTTCTGCGGAAATCATATGATATATTTGAATCACCTTTTGAAGGGAGATAGAGAATATGAAAAAACAATCAAGTGCAGCAAAGTTTCTCGCTGTTCTGCTTGCTGTCATTCTGGTCTGCTGCATCGTCCAGAATGTCGTGCTGACCGACGGCGGAAACGTGCGCATAGAAGATGTAAGCTGGGTCACTGATGACGGTGCCTATCTTGCGGCGCGCATTTTCATACCTGACGGCGTGACCGCCGATGCCCCAGCGCCCGCCGTTGTCGCATGTCATGGATACAACAACACGCTGGAAGTTCAGGAAGTCAACTGCATTGAGCTGTCACGGCGCGGCTATGTTGTGATTGCTCTGGACGCATATGGTCACGGCAACTCAACCGCCGCCATCGGTCAAATGACGGATGACGATCTTGTTGACGGTGCTGCCGACGGCCAGATTGCGCTCGACGCCGAGGGCGATGCCGCTGTTCAGGACGGCGGTGTATACAGCGCGCTGCAGTATCTGGGCACGCTTCCGTTTGTCGACCCGGAAAACATCGGCCTGGTCGGACATTCCATGGGCGGATATACGATCCAAATGGCCGCAAACCGTGCGCTGTGCAAGCAGCAGGCCGGGGCAGATGTCGTCGTGCCCAAGACAGTCTTCATCATGTGCGAAGCCAAAGGCATTTCCTACGATGATTTTTCCGTGAACGTCGCCACGCTGACGCCCGAATTTGACGAATTTGCTTCCGGACACTGGGGGATCACTATCCCAAGCGAGGCAAACACATCCGCCAAGATGAAGTCTCTGTTCGGTCTGGACGAACAGGCAGCAGACATTACATATAACGAGTTTTATACCGTCGGCAGCGAGAAAACGCTGACCAGAACGGAAGCGATCGACGCCGGCAAAGAGGGAACGCTGCGCACGGCCTATTTCCTCAAGGGCCGCACGCACCCCGGTGCGCACAATTCGTTTGCCGCAGAAGAATACATTCTGGATTTTATGAATGTGACGCTCAAAGCCGGACAGCCGGACGGTATTCCGGCGTCGAGCCAGATCTGGCTGATTAAGAACATTGCCGGTCTGGTGTGCCTCATCTGTTTCTTCCTGCTGGTGATCCCGGTTGCAGAACTGCTGCTCAGACTGCGCTTTTTTGCCACGATCGTCAGAAAGCCTTACCCCGGTGTCTCTCTCCAAACCGGCAAGTGCAGATACTGGATTCTGTTCGTCATTGGCATGCTGCCAGCCGCGCTGTCCTTCTTCCCCGCCGTCGGCAACCCGATCTGCGTCAAATTCATGAATTTCAACTGTGCAATCCCATGGCAGAACACGAAGGCTTTCCCGATGCCGATCGTAAACGGATTTGCACTGTTCAACGTTATCTGCGGTGCTGCCGCCCTGCTGCTGTATGTTCTGTTTGTCCGCAGGCCGTGGAAGCGGACCGGAGATCACACAGTCGCACCTGTATCCGGGGTTTCCTTTGCGAATGTCATGAAGTCGCTTCTGCTTGCCGCGGTAACGTTCTTCTGCGTCTATATGACGCTCGTACTGGCCGCATATTTCTTCAAGGTGGATTTCCGGTTCTTCACGCTGAGCATCAAAACCATCGATCCGCTGCGGCTTAGCATGCTGCTGCGATATGCCCCCTTCTTTGCCGTGTTCTATGTGATCAACAGCCTCACATTGAACGCCTCCGTCGCCGTGTCCGGCAGGAAGGAATGGGTCAACGACCTGCTCTGTGCCCTGGAAAATGTCGGCGGCCTTCTGGTAATCCACATCGTGGACTACGCCGGAATGTATGCCAGCGGCACAAAACTGCTCAATGGCTATTCCTCCATGGGCGGGAATTCGGCGCTGGCCGGCATCCTGCTGTGGGGTCTGCTGCTTGTGCTCCCGCTCGCCGCGATCATTGCCAGACGGCTCTATAAAAAGACCGGGAACTTCTGGCTGGCCGGATTTATCAACACATTTCTGGTTACGCTGTTTGCGGTTTCCAACACGGCAATCAGCAACGCAGTATTCTGATCTGCCGGTAACGTTCAGGCAGCCCATCTTTTTGGGCTGCCTGAATGGTTATTGATTCTCCGGGAAAAATAAAGTATAATGATTTTATATTACTTTCCCAAGGAGAACATATGGCAATCAAATGGATGGGCAGATACCGCGACTTTGTCTCGGCCGTGGTCAAACACAGCAACCAATATAACCGCGTGGCAAACGTCGATTCGGTATCCTTCGAGGACAAAACCTTCAGCAGCATTGAGTGGCAGATACTTGAATATGTATACGAGCATCCGGACGACACCGGCAACATGTCCGTAATATCCGAAGCGCTCGGCCTCGCGGCCAGTTCCTTCTCGAAAAGCACCGCAAAGCTGGTTCGTCTCGGGCTGGTCGAAAAATATATGGTCGACGGAAATCGCAAAAACATCATCCTTCGCGTCAGCGAGGAGGGCCGGCACTGTTACGATTACATTGTGGAAAATCAGATGAAGGCGCTGTTTCTCGATGCCTTTGCGCAGCTCGACTGCCTGGACGACAAGCAACTGGCCGCTGTCGTTTCTGCAATATCCGCGCTCGGGTATCTCCCCGAAACACCGACGCAGAAAAAAGCCGCTCCGAAAAAACTCATCCGTATCGAATAACATCCGCGCTGCTGCACGAATGGGCAGCCAACTGGTCGGACGTGACGGACTTTGAATTCATCCCGGTCATCAGCAGCCGGGAAATGTGCGAAAAAATGACGCAGGAGGCATAACGCCCGCGCCCCATAGAAAAAGCCTGACGCCGCAGCGTCAGGCTTTTTTCATTTCAAATCAGGCGCAAAACCCCGTCGCCGTAGTCGGCGCAGGTCGCGCCGTCCGGCCGGCCGGTGATGACGGCCGGGCAGGCGTCGAGCGCCGCCTCGAGCCGGTCCGCCGCGGCCGCGCGGCCGATGTGCCGCAGGAGCATGACCTCCGCGCGCAGGATGCTCTGGGGGTTGGCATAATTGCCCATGCCGCGCTCGATCATGCGTGGGGCCGAGCCGTGGATGGCCTCGAACATGGCGTAGCGGTCGCCGATGTTGGCGCTGCCCGCCGTGCCGACGCCGCCCTGCAGCTGCGCGGCCTCGTCGGTAATGATGTCGCCGTAGAGGTTCGGCAGCAGCAGCACCTGAAACTGCCCGCGCACCCGCTCGTTGACGAGGTTCGCCGCCATGATATCGATATAGTAGTCATCGACGGTGATCTCGGGATAGTCGGCGGCCACCTCGTGGCAGAGGGCGGTGAACTTGCCGTCCGTCTTTTTGAGGATGTTCGCCTTCGTGACGACGGTCACGCGCGTCTTGCCGCTGCGCCGGGCATAGTCGAACGCCGCGCGGGCGATGCGGCGCGTGCCGGGGTCGGTCGTGACCTTGAAGTCCACGGCCATGCCGGGCAGCTCCACGCCGCGGCTGCCGAGGGCATACTCGCCCTCCGTGTTCTCGCGGAAGAACGTCCAGTCGATGCCCTGCTCGGGAATGGTCACGGGGCGGACGTTGGCGTAGAGGTCGAGCGCGCGGCGCAGCTTCACGTTCGCGCTCTCAAGCCCGCCGCCCATGGGCGTCGTCGTCGGGCCCTTGAGCAGCACGTCGCAGGCCATGATTTCGGCGAGCACATCGTCCGGCACCGCCTGATTGCAGGCCAGCCGGTTTTCGATCGTGAGGCCGCGGATGCGCCGCAGGGCGATGCTGCCGCGCGCGATCTCGTCGGCGAGCAGCGCCTCGAGCACGCGCACCGCCTGCTCCATGATGATGGGGCCGATGCCGTCGCCGTCCACGAGGCCGATGGTCACGGTCGCTTTGTTCGTATAGTCCACCCGCTCGGCGGTCATGCCCGCGACGCGGGCCTGCTGCTCGGTCAGCAGGGTGCGAAACGCCGCACAGGCGCGGTCAATGTCGTTCATAGTGCATGCTCCTTTGTGTAGTTGAGCAGTCCGCCGGCAAGCAGGATGGCCTGCTGCCGCTCGGTGAGACTGCACACGACGGGGTAGGCCTTGCCCGTGGCCGTGTCCGTGAGGGTGAGTGCACCCGCCGCCATACCGGCGCGGATGTTGTCGATGCGCAGGTGTGCGCCCTGCGCCAGCGCGTCGTAATCGGCCGGATCCGCAAACGTCAGCGGCAGGATGCCGGCGTTGATGAGGTTTGCCACGTGGATGCGCGCGAAGCTCTTGGCCACGACGCAGCGGATGCCGAGATACATCGGCACGAGCGCCGCGTGCTCGCGCGACGAGCCCTGCCCGTAGTTGCTGCCGCCGACGATAATGCCGTCCCCGGCCGCCTTGGCGCGCGCGGGGAAGGTCGGATCGCAGACTGTGAAGCAGAACTCCGACAGCTTCGGGATGTTCGAGCGGTACGGCAGGATCTTCGACCCCGCGGGCATGATATGGTCGGTCGTGATGTTGTCGCCCACCTTGAGCACGAGCTCGGCCGTGAGCGCGTCGCTGAAGGGCTTGCTCTGCGGGAAGGGCCGGATGTTCGGCCCGCGCAGGACCTCCACCGCGCCCGCCTCCGCCGCCGGCGCGGGCGGCAGCACGGCGTGGTCGTCGATGCGGAAATGCTCCGGCAGCGTAACGGCCGGCATGGGGCCGAGCACCTGCGGATCGGTGATCGTGCCGGTGAGCGCAGCGGCGACGGCCGTCTCCGGGGACACGAGGTAGACCTGCGCGTCCTTCGTGCCGCTGCGGCCGAGGAAGTTGCGGTTGAACGTGCGCAGGCTCACGCCGCCGGAGTTGGGCGAGAAGCCCATGCCGATGCACGGGCCGCACGCGCACTCGAGCAGGCGCGCGCCGCTGGCGAGGATGTCCGTGAGCGCGCCGCAGTCAGAGAGCATGGTCAGCACCTGCTTCGACCCCGGCGAGATGGACAGGCTCACGCCCGGGGCGATGGTCCTGCCCTTGAGCAGAGCTGCGACCTTGAGCATATCGAACAGGGACGAATTCGTGCACGAGCCGATGCAGATCTGGTCGACCTTCATGCCCGCGAGCGCCGCGACCGGGACGACGTTGTCCGGGCTGTGCGGGCAGGCAATCATGGGCTGCAGCGTGTTGAGATCAATGTCGATGACGCGGTCATACTGCGCGTCCGGGTCGCTCTCGAGGGGGGTGAAGTCCGCCTCGCGCCCCTCGGCGGCGAGGAAGGCGCGCGTCACGTCGTCCGACGGGAAGATGGACGTCGTCGCGCCGAGCTCGGTGCCCATGTTCGTGATCGTGGCGCGTTCGGGCACGGACAGCGCCGCGATGCCGGGGCCGCCCCACTCGATGATCGCGCCGACGCCGCCCTTGACCGACAGGATGCGCAGCAGCTCGAGGCTGATGTCCTTGGCCGTGACATAGGGCCGCAGCGCGCCGGTGAGGTTGACCTTGAACATCTTCGGCATGGTGATGTAGTACGCGCCGCCGCCCATGGCGACCGCGACGTCCATGCCCCCCGCGCCGAAGGCCAGCATGCCGATGCCGCCGCCGGTGGGCGTGTGGCTGTCGGAGCCGATGAGCGTCCTGCCCGGCTTGCCGAATCGCTCAAGCTGCACCTGGTGGCAGATGCCGTTGCCCGGGCGGGAGAACCAGACGCCGTGCTTTTTGGCCACGGTCTGGAGATAGCGGTGGTCGTCCGCGTTTTCAAAACCGGACTGCAGCGTGTTGTGGTCGACATAGGCCACGCTCAGCTCGGTCCTGACGCGCGGGATGCCCATCGTCTCAAACTCCAGATAGGCCATTGTGCCGGTGGCGTCCTGCGTGAGCGTCTGGTCGATGCGCAGGGCGATCTCGCTGCCGGGCGTCATGTCGCCGTGCAGCAGGTGGGCGCGGATGATTTTCTGAGCAAGGGTCTCACCCATGGTTTTTCAGCCTCCCCATCATACTTTCTTTTGCGTGAATGGTGTGTTCGGTCGTGAGCTCGGCGGCGCGGTCGGCGTCGCCGGCGGCGATGGCGTCGAAGATGGCGCGGTGCTCTTTGACGACCTGCGCCGTGCGCGAAGCGTCGGCGATGGACGCCTTGCGGTAGCGGCGGGTCTTGCGGTGCAGCGGGACGAGCGTGTCGCTGATGACGGCGTGGCCGCCCATGTCGCAGATGACGTCGTGGAACTGGTCGTCCATCTCGCGCAGATGCTCGGCGTCGCGCTTTTCAAAGTAGAACTCCTGCAGGTCCATGATGTGGCGCAGGCGCGCAAGGCCCTCGGGCGCGGCGTTTTTCGCCGCGTAGTAGGACGCGAGCCCCTCGATCTTGCAGCGGATGTCCATGATATCCACCAGATCCTCGGCCGTGATGCCGAGCACGACGGAGCCCTTGCCGGTGTCGGCGATGAGGTGCTCCTGCTCGAGGCGGCGCAGCGCCTCGCGGATGGGCGTGCGGCTGACGTTGAGCTGCTCGACGAGCCGCAGCTCCGTGAGCACCTCGCCGCGCGGGTACACGCCCTGAATGATATCGGATTCCAGCCGCTCAAACACCTGATCGGCCAGCGTAACGGTACGGAAATCTTTCATGCTTCCCTCCTGTCAGACCTGCGCGAAGCGGCCGGGGGCCAGCTCCGCGATCTTGGCGTTGAGTTCCTTGGCGGACATGACGGTCTGGCGGCCGTCCTCGTATTCCGCGTCCACCCAGCCCTTGAGCGCAAGCACGAGCGGGTCGTGCTTGTCGATCTGCTGCTCGCCGGTCAGGCGGTAATTCTGGTTGATCCAGTAGGCGATGCCCGCAAGGCCGGACGTCTTGGCGACCTGCACGGACGCCGGGCGGTTGAGCAGCTTCTCGGTGTCGAAGATTGTGTAGATCTCGGCGTCCTTGAGCAGGCCGTCGGCGTGGATGCCGGCGCGCGTGACATTGAAATCGCGCCCGACGAACGGCGTCATCGGCGGGATGCTGTAGCCGATCTCGTGCTGGAAGTAGTCGGCGATCTCGGTGATGACGGTCGGGTCCATGCCGTCGAGCGAGCCGCGCAGCGACGCGTACTCGAACACCATCGCCTCGAGCGGGATGTTGCCCGTGCGCTCGCCGATGCCGAGCAGCGAGCAGTTGACCGCGCACGCACCGTAGAGCCACGCGGTCGAGGCGTTGACGACCGCCTTGTAAAAGTCGTTGTGCCCGTGCCACTCGAGGCACTCGCTCGGCACGTCGGAATACTGCTGCAGGCCGTAGACGATGCCGGCCACGCTGCGCGGCAGCGCCGCCTCCGTGTAGGGGATGCCGTAGCCCATGGTGTCGCACGCACGGATCTTGACCGGGATGCCCGCCTGACGCGAGAGCTTCTGCAGCTCGTTGACAAACGGCACCACAAAGCCGTAAAAGTCGGCGCGCGTGATGTCCTCGAGATGGCAGCGCGGGACGACGCCGGCCTCAAACGCGTCGGCCACGGTGGCGAGGTAGTAGTCCATGGCCTGACGGCGGGTCATCTTCATTTTCTTGAAGATGTGGTAGTCGCTGCAGCTGACGAGGATGCCCGTCTCGCGGATGCCGAGGTCGCGCACGAGGCGAAAGTCCTCCTTCGTCGCGCGGATCCACGTCGTGATCTCCGGGAACTTCAGCCCCAGCTCCATGCACTTTTCGAGCGCCTCGCGGTCTTTCTTGCTGTAGATGAAAAACTCCGTCTGCCGGATGATGCCGTACGGCCCGCCGAGCCGCGACAGGTACTTATAAATATTGACGATCTGGTCGACCGTGTACGGCTCCACGGACTGCTGCCCGTCGCGCAGGGACGTGTCCGTGATCCAGATCTCCTCGGGCATGTTCATCGGCACGCGCCGGTGGTTGAACGGCACCTTCGGCACCGCGCCCTGCGTGTAAATGTCGCGCTGGAGGTTCGGCTCCGCCACATCCTGGAGCGAATATTTATACGCATTCTGCTCCAGCAGATTCGTCTTTCCGGATATTTCAAGCATGGCAGTGGGGCTCCTTTCCGTTGCTTTGTATTATTGTATACAATTATACACACAATCGTGCCGTTGTCAACGCGCAAATGTTCACAATTTTCCGCTTGCTTTCCGGGCGGATGCTGGTATAATACAAAATCGTTCAAAATTGAACTATTTTCGGGAGGTGACCGCCGTGCTCACCGCATCGCAGGTCTATACGTACACGCGCCGCATCCTCGACGCTTATGCCGCCGTCATGCAGCCGCTGAGCGCGGAGCTGGACATGGCACAAAACGCCGTGGACATTCTGCTCTTTCTGGCCAACAATCCGGGGCTGGACACCGCGCGCGACATCTGCACGTACCGGAAGCTCAAGCCGGGCATCGTGTCGTTCCACGTGGACAATCTCGTGCGCGGGGGCTACCTGCTGCGCACGCGCGACCCCGGCGACCGGCGCCGCTGCCGGCTCGTGTGCACGGACAAGGCGGCGCCGATCATCGCGCGCGGCCAGGCGCTGCAGGAGCAGTTCGTCGCGCAGATGTCCGCGGGCCTCGCGCCCGACGCGCTCGAAACGTTTCAGCAGTGTCTGACGGCGTTCGCGCAGAATCTCGACCGCATGGCCAACAGGGAGGAAACCTAAATGCAGCAGGACAAAACATTTCTCGGCACGGAGCCCGTCGGGCAGCTCCTGCGCCGGCTCGCGATCCCGACGGTGATCGCGCAGCTGGTGAACATGCTCTACAACATCGTCGACCGCATCTACATCGGCCACATTCCGGAGGTCGGCAGTCTCGCGCTGACGGGCGTGGGCGTGTGCCTGCCGATCATTCTGATCGTGTCGGCCTTCGCGTGCTTCACGGCCTCGGGCGGCGCGCCGCGCGCGTCGATCTACATGGGGCGCGACAATATGGACAGCGCCGAAAAGACACTCGGCGGCTGCTTCACGCTGCAGATTGGCATCTCCGTCGTGCTCACGGCGGTGCTGCTCATCTGGGGGCGCGAGGCGCTGCTCGCCTTCGGCGCGAGCGAGAACACCATTGACTACGCCGCGGACTACCTGCATATTTATGCGTTCGGCACGCTCTTTGTCGAGCTCACGCTGGGCATGAACGCATTCATCACGGCGCAGGGCTTTGCCAAGGTGGGCATGTACACGGTGCTCATCGGCGCGGCGGCGAACATCGTCCTCGACCCGATCTTCATCTTCGCGCTGGGCATGGGCGTGCGCGGCGCGGCGCTCGCGACCGTGCTCTCGCAGGGGCTCTCGTGCGCGTGGGTGCTGGCGTTTCTGTGCGGGAAGAAGGCGTTTTTGCGCCTGCGGCGGGAAAATCTCTTCGTCTCGCCAAAGCTCATCCTGCCGTGCGTGGCGCTCGGCCTCGCGACGTTTACGATGCAGGCGAGCGAGAGCGTCATCTCCGTGTGCTTCAACGCCTCGCTGCTCAAGTACGGCGGCGACATCGCCGTCGGAGCCATGACGATCCTCACGAGCGTGATGCAGTTTGCCATGCTGCCGCTGCAGGGCATCGGTCAGGGCGCGCAGCCGATCACGAGCTATAACTTCGGCGCAAAGAACACCGACCGCGTGCGCGAAACGTTCCGTCTGCTGCTGAAGGTGTGCCTGATCTACTCCGTCTCGCTCTGGCTGCTCATCGAGCTCTTCCCCGGCCTGTTCGCGCGCATCTTCACGCCGGACGCGGAGCTCATCGCCTTCACGGCGCGCGTGCTGCGCATCTACTGCGCAGGCCTGTTCCTGTTCGGCATCCAGATCGCCTGCCAGATGACGTTCGTGTCCATCGGCAACGCGGTGTGCTCGATCATCGTGGCCGTGCTGCGCAAGTTCGTGCTGCTCCTGCCGCTGATCTATCTGCTGCCGGCGCTGCTGCCCGACCGGACGACGGCCGTGTATCTGGCCGAGCCGGTCGCGGACGTGATCGCCGTCACGTGCACGGCCATCCTGTTTGCGACACAGTTTCGCAAGGCGCTGCACAAGCTCGAAGCGAACGCCTGATCTGTTTTCCATCCCCCGGCGCGCGGCCCGGCCCGCGCGCCGGGGTTTTTGCTGAATGATTCAAAAATTTGAAACTTCCTTATCAAAAATACGAAAGCATTCCGCCGTTGACAACCGCCGCACCGGCGCGTACAATGACGGTCACATCCATTTGAGAGGAGCTGCAAGCCATGCGCAACCCGTTTTTCAGCCGCAAGAACGACGCAGCCGCGACCACGTGCGCGGCCGGCTTTGCATGCTCTGACGTGAATACCAACAGCGCCCTCCTGCTTACCATCGACACTGTGCTCACAGTGTCGATTCTTGCTATACTCAACATTCTGGGCATTACGCCGCCAACAGGACGCGCCAAACCGGTATTCGCGGGATAACACGACAGCACTTGGTATACCAAGAGTCGGCCCCGACCGTTTTGGTCGGGGCCGATTTTTTGTATAAAAACGAAATGGACGGAAAGGAAACCTGTCATGGAAAAGAAAAAAGTTGGATTCGCCAGCGGTATCGGCTTCATCCTCGCCGCCGCCGGCAGCGCCGTGGGCCTCGGCAACCTCTGGGGCTTCCCGTACAAGACGTCGCAAAACGGGGGCGCCGCCTTCGTGCTCATCTACATCGCGTGCGTGCTGCTCATCGGCTTTGTCACGATGCTCAGCGAGATCTATCTCGGCCGCCGCGCGCAGGCCAACCCCATGACCGCCTACAAGATGGTCAACAAAAACCTTGGCTGGTGCGGTCTCGTGGCAATCATGATCCCCGCGTTCATCATCTGCTACTACTCCGTGCTCGGCGGCTGGACGACGAAGTACGCGCTCAACTCCTTCAGCGGCAACGCGGGCATCGTCGGCACGTTCTCCGTCAACACGGGTGAGGTCATTCTGTACACGGCGCTGTTTCTTGTGCTGAGCGTGACGATCATCATGGGCGGCGTCAAGGACGGCATCGAGAAGGCCTCCAAGGTGCTCATGCCGGTGCTGTTTCTGATTCTCGTCGCCATCGCGGTCTACGCGCTGACGCTCGGCAGCGGTGTGCGCGAGGGCCTGAAGTTCTACCTCAAGCCCGATTTCTCCGGCATCACGTTCAAGTCCGTGCTCGTGGCCATGGGCCAGGCGTTTTACTCCCTGTCGCTCGGCATGGGCATCATGATCACCTACGGCTCCTACACCGGCAAGGAGGTCAACCTCGTGCGCTCCACCGCCATGGTCTGCGTGTTCGACACGCTCGTGGCGCTCATCGCGGGCCTGGCCATCTTCCCGTCCGTCGCGCACTTTGACCCCTCCCTGCTCGGCAGCAGCAAGGGCGTCGCGCTCATGTTCATCATCCTGCCGCAGGTGTTCGAGTCCATGGGCAGCGTGGGCCAGGTCGTGTCGTTCGCGTTCTTCGTCATGGTCGACATCGCAGCCATCACATCCGTCGTGTCGCTGATCGAGGTCGTGACGCAGTTCGTCATCCAGAAATTTCACGCCCACCGCAAGCGCGCCGCGCTCATCGTCGCGGGTGTCTGCTTTCTCGTGTCGATCCCGATCGGCATCTCGCTCGGCCACGTCGCCATCCTCGAGGAAGCCAGCCCCGCGCTGTTCGGGCTCGACTGGCTGACGTTCTTTGACGAGGTGACCAACACCGTGCTCATGCCCGTGTGCGCACTGTTTTCCTGCATCGTCGTCGGCTGGTTCATCACGCCCAGGCGCGCCGTGGCCGAGATCGAGGCCGAGGGCACGCCCATGTCCGGCTGGCTCAAGAAGGTCTACGCCGTCATGATCCGCTTCGTGACGCCGGCGCTCATCCTCATCGTCGAGATCGGCGGTCTGCAATCCGAGATCGCCGCCGGAAACGTCGCCGTCGTCGTCTTTGCCTACGCGCTCGTGGCGCTGTGCGTGGCCGCGTATTTCCTCTTCTTCCGCAACACGGACACCGGCACGAACGCCGACGAGAAGCTCTCCGGCGATTACCCCGTGTAACACGCGCGATGCGCCCAATGCCCCGGCATTGTTTTTGGCAAGCTGTACACCGGTGTGGTTTTTTGACCATACCGGTGTTTTTTGTATGACAACCCCGTTAAAAAACGAGCAACTTTCAGTTGAAATACCGAAAAAAAGCAGGTATAATAACAATGTCAGTCCATCTGACAAACACAGCAGACAGGAGGCACGCCCATGTCGATGCAAGAGGTGCGGGAACAGAATATCGCCCTCGTAACGCAGACGGCACTGGCGTGCTTTGTGGAAAACGGCATTGAAAAGACGACCATCCGCGACATTGCGCACCGCGCGGGGCTGACCGAGCGCTCGGTCTACCGCTACTTCGCAACGAAGGACGAGCTCGTGGTCGCGGCGGCCTTCCTCTACTGGGACCAGGCCAAGGCGCAGGCGGCGCAGGCGCTCTCTGCGGCGCGGCAGCCGGGCATGACCGGCGTTGAGGAGATCCGCGTGCTGCTGCGCAGCTACGCGGGGCTGATCTTTACAGACCCCGCCGGCATCCGCTTCTCGCTCGACGCGGAAGTCGCGCTCTGCAACGCCGGCCGGCAGCACGCGGTCGTCAACCGCCCGCCGGAGCGCTATGAGGTCGCCCCCGGCCCGATCGCGGCGGCCATCCGCCACGGTCTCGCCGACGGAACGGTGGACCCCAACGCCAATGTCAAGATGCTCTACTACAACGCCTACGACGCGATCCTCGGCGTCATCCAGCGCATGTCCGTCGGCGTGCCGAGCGTGCACGAGCTCGACGGGTACGCGCGCATCGACGCGCTGTGCGAGCAGTTCACGCGCGCATTCGCGGCGCCTCACCCGGGAGAAAAAGGGACAGGGAATACCTTTTAAATAGTACCCAACATTGAAGGAGGAAAAGGCATGGCAAGACGACCGAATATTCTCAAGCTGGCCACGAAGATCAGCCTTGAGAGCATGACGTACCTCGGCATCACGTATGACGACCCCGAGTACAAGATCCTCGAGCCGATCATCGACGATGAGATGTGTGCGATCATGATGCATCTGCGCCTGGAGGCCAACCGCACCGTGGAGGACGTGGCCAAGCGCGCAAAGCAGAGCGTGGAATACACGCAGACGCAGCTCGACAAGCTGTGCGAGACAGGCGCCGTGCGCTACCGCTACGTCGACGGCAAGCGCTGCTACTACTACCCCATCTGGGTGCCGGGCATCATGGAGGGCATCCTTGCCAACCGTGAGCAGTGCGACAAGTATCCCGTGCTCGGCGAGAGCTTTGAGGCGTACACCCGCCGCCGCCCGGAGATGCTGCTGCCGATGCTCGACTCCGGCAAGACGGGCATGTTCTTCATGCGCGTCATGCCCGTCATGAGCGCCGTGGAAAACGACACACGCGCCGCATCCTACGACGAAGTGCGCACCCTCATCGAGAACGCAACGGCCATCAGCGTGGGCCCGTGCTCGTGCCGCCGTGCTCGCCGCCTCATGGGCGAGGGCTGCGGCCACCTCGAAGAGGATATGTGCATGTACCTCAACGACAACGCCCGCTGCTTCTCCGAGCAGGGTTATCACCGCCTCGTGAGCAAGGAAGAGGCGTATGAGATCCTCCAGCGCGCCGAGGACAACGGTCTCGTGCATGAGATCAACCAGACCCCCGGCTTCGAGGATACGACCGCCATCTGCAACTGCTGCGGCTGCTCGTGCTTCGCGCTGCGCATCGCGGAGCTGTTCCGCACGCCGCGCGCCATCCGCTCGAACTACATCGCCCGCGTGGACAAGGAAAAGTGTGTCGCCTGCGGCCAGTGCGTTGAAAACTGCCAGACCAACGCCCTCAAGCTCGGCCAGAAGCGCTGCACGACCGATCCGCACATCTCCGATACCTACGACACCGACGCCAGCGTGCCGTTCCACCGCTCGAGCTACAACCCGGAATACCGCACGAACCGCTCCGACGTCATGCCCAGTGGCACCGCCCCCTGCAAGGCCGAGTGCCCGGCGCATATCCCGGTTCAGGGCTACATCAAGCTCGCGTCCCTCGGCCGCTACACCGAGGCGCTGGAGCTCATCAAGAAAGAAAACCCGTTCCCGGCCGTCTGCGGCCGCATCTGCAACAAGCGCTGTGAGGACGCATGCACCCGCGGCAGCATTGACGACCCGATCGCCATCGACGATATCAAGAAGTTCATCGCCGAGAAGGATCTCGAGGCCGGCACCCGCTTCGTACCGAAAATGCTCAACCAGACCGGCCGCCCGTTTCCGGAGAAGATCGCCGTCATCGGTGCCGGCCCGGCAGGCCTGAGCTGCGCGTACTATCTCGCCGTCAAGGGCTATCCCGTGACCGTGTTCGAGAAAGAGGCCGTCCCCGGCGGCATGCTCACGCTCGGCATCCCGAGCTTCCGGCTCGAAAAGAACGTGGTCAACGCCGAGATCGACGTGCTCAAGGAGCTCGGCGTGGAGTTCCGCTTCGGTGTGGAGGTCGGCAAGGACACGACGCTCGACGCCCTGCGCGCGGACGGCTACAAGGCGTTCTACCTCGCCGTCGGCGCCTCGAAGGGCACGCCGGCCGGCTGCCCGGGCGACGACCTGAAGGGCGTGTTCACCGGCATCGACTTCCTGCGCGCCGTGAACCTCGGCAAGCGTCCCGCCATTGGTAAGCAGGTCGCCGTGATCGGCGGCGGCAATGTCGCCATCGACGTTGCGCGCGCCGCCGTGCGCCGCGGCGCGGACGTGACGGTGCTCTACCGCCGCAGCCGCGAGGAAATGCCCGCGGCCGACGACGAAGTCGCCGAGGCCGAGGCCGAAGGCGTGAAGTTCCGCTTCCTGAGCGCCCCGGTCGAGATCCTGGGCGAAAAGGGCAAGGCCGCGGCCATCAAGGTCGAGACCATGACCCTCGGCGAGCCCGACGAGAAGGGCCGCCGCAAGCCCGTCGGCACGGGCGAGTTCGAGACGCTTGCAGTCTCCGCCGTCATCTCGGCCATCGGCCAGCAGATCGACCTGTGCGGCATCGACGCCGGCTCGAAGCTCCGGCTCGGCAAGCGCGGCACCGTGCTTGTTGACCCCGCAACGTATCAGACCGACGAGCCCGACGTGTTCGCGGGCGGCGACCTTGTGACCGGCCCGAAGTTTGCCATCGACGCCATCGCCGCCGGCAAGGAAGCCTCCGTGTCCATCCACCGCTATGTACATCCCGGCCAGAGCCAGCTCATCGGCCGCGACCACCGCGACTATAAGCCGCTCGACCCCGAGACCGTGGCCGTGCCGCTCGAGGGCTTTGACAACACCCCGCGCCAGCGCGCGCATGACGGCTCCGCCGACGCGGCGAAAAAGACCTTCCACGACCTGCGCGGCGTGTTCACCGAAGAGCAGATGAAAAAAGAGACCGAGCGCTGCCTCGGCTGCGGCGCCGTGGTGCTCAACGAGGACCTGTGCATCGGCTGCGGCATCTGCACGACCAAGTGCAAGTTTGATGCCATCCGCCTCGAAAAGGTCAACGACACGCACGGCCGCGAATACTTCCGCACGCTGCTGACCGTGGCGGGCAACACCCCCGCCGCCATCGGCCGCCTCGTGCGCAAGACGCGCGGCAGATAAGGAGCAGCGCCATGCATGAGATCGGCGTGGTGCGCGCTATGGTCCAGACCGTCACCGACTACGCGGCCGCCAATCAGATCGATGAGATCTCCGAGATCGTGGCCGACTGCGGCGAGCTCTCGCTCGTCATTCCGGAGTACGTGGAGGAGCTCTATCCCCCCGTCGTGAAGGGCACGCCGCTGGAAAACACGAAGCTCATCGTCAACATCGTGCCCGGCATGGCCGAGTGCGACGACTGCGACGAGATCTTCAATGTGATCGAATGTAACGGCCATTGCCCGAACTGCAACAGCTTCAACAAAACGGTGCTGTCCGGCAAGGACTTCACTGTCCGGGAGATCCATGTCCCGGAGGAAACGTGACCCAGGGTCCGGAGAGACCCAAAATATAGAAGGAGCGTATTACATGAACGAAAAGTACAACGCATTGTTCACCCCCTGGAAGATCGGCAATGTGGAGATCAAAAACCGCATTGTGCAGTGCTCCATGGGCGGCACGTCCCTGTTTGGCTGGATGGAGCCGAACCACTTCGACAAGGAAGCAGCTTACTTCCTGCTCAACCGCGCACAGGACGGCGTGGGTCTGATCCTGCCCGGCATGCAGTGCATCCGCGACCCGCTGGGCATCCCCGGCCGCAAGTGGCTGTACCAGAATGACCAGATGTTCAAGCAGCTCAAAGAGTACATGGTCGAGTTCCATAAGACGGGCGCAAAGCTGTTCATCCAGCTCGCCGCCGGCATGGGCCGCTCCATGGCCATCAACGGCTGGATGACGAAGCTGGCCAAGAACAACGTCCTCAACAAGATCGCCAGCCCCATCGTGGACGTGCAGTACATCTGCGCCTCCGCGTCCGAGGTGCCGAACCGCTGGAAGGAGGACGTCATGTCCCGCCCGCTGACGGTCAAGGAGATCGAGGACATGGTCTACGCCTTCGGCCAGACCGCCAAGAAGCTGCGCGCCGCCGGCATCGACGGCGTCGAGATCCACGCCGTGCACGAGGGCTACCTGCTTGACCAGTTCACCATGGCCAACTGGAACCACCGCACCGACAAATACGGCGGCTCGTTCGAGAACCGCTTCCGCTTCCCGGTCGAGATCGTGCAGGAGATCAAGCGTCAGGCCGGCTCCGACTTCCCGGTGTCGCTGCGCTACTCCGTCGTGTCCAAGACCAAGGCGTGGGGCAAGGGCGCCATGCCGTACGAGACCGACTTCGTCGAGTTCGGCCGCGACATGGCCGAGTCCGAGAAGGCCGTCAAGTACCTCGAGGACGCGGGCTACGACATGTTCAACTGCGACAACGGCACCTACGACGCCTGGTACTGGGCACATCCGCCGCAGTACATGCCCGATAACTGCAACCTCGAGTATGTCGAGCACATCAAGAAATTCACGAGCCGCCCGGTCGTCTGCGCCGGCCGCATGGATCCCGTGAAGGCCGCCGAAGAGATCGCCGCCGGCCGTCTCGACGCCGTGGCCATCGCACGCCAGAACCTCGTCGACCATGAGTGGATCCACAAGATCCTCAGCGGCCACGAGGATGAGATCAAGCCCTGCATCCGCTGCCACAACGGCTGCTTCAACATGGCGAAGTTCAAAGGCACCGCGAACCTCCAGAGCATGGACGACTCCCTGCACCTGGCCCGCTGCGCCCTGAACCCGACGACCATGCAGCACAACAAGTACAAGATCGTTCCGACCCGCCATCCGAAGAAGGTCGCCATCATCGGCGGCGGCATCGGCGGCATGGAGTGCGCGCTCGTGCTCAAGCAGCGCGGCCACACCCCGGTCATCTTTGAAAAGACCGGCGAGCTCGGCGGCCTGTTCCTCACCGCGTCCGCGATGAGCTTTAAGGAAAACGACAAGGAGCTCATCCGCTGGTACCTCAACGAGGTCGCCAAGGAGGGCATCGACGTGCGCCTGAACACCGAGGTCACCGACCTTGGCACCCTGCGCGGCTTTGACGAGATCATCGTTGCCAGCGGCTCCATCCCGCGCACCATGCCGTCCATCCCCGGCTTTGAGAAGACGCTCACGTTCACCGAGCTGCTCAAGGACAAGAAGGAAGTCGGCGACAAGGTCCTGTTCATCGGCGGCGGCCAGTCGTCCTGCGAAGCGGCGTATGACCTTGTCCTCCAGGGCAAGCACCCCATCATCGTCGAGTACGCGAACGACCTCATCGCGGCACAGGCCACCTGCCTTGCCAACACGTCCTTCCTGCGTGACGCGATGGAGTACCACAAGGTCCCGACCTATCTCGAGTCCACCGTCACCGAGATCACGGACACCGGCTGCACCGTCAAGAACGTCAAGACCGGCGAGAGCACCTTCGTCGCGTGCGACAACGTGGTCAACGGCGTCGGCTTCATCCCGACTCCGGTCGGCGGCAAGGACAACAAGCAGGTCCACCGCGTGGGCGACTGCGTTGCCATCGGCAACCTGCGCACCGTCATCTGGCGCGCGTGGGATGTCTGCATGAAGATCTGATCCCGTAAATGAGAATCCCTCCGGCTATGCGGTTGCCGGAGGGATTTTTTCATGGTATGACGCTGCAAAGCGCCCCCGGAGCGAATGCTCCGGGGGCGCCTGCCTTTTTTATCTGTCTTTTTGTTTCCGCCGCGTCCGGCTCACTCGCCCTGCGCGCGCAGCCAGCCGCTCGCCACGCCGGGGAAATTCGTGATGATGCCCTCGCAGCCCCAGCGGTGCAGCTGCTCCAGACCCGCCATGTCGTTGACGGTCCAGACGTTCATCTTCACGCCGTGCTCCTTGCAGTCGCGCACGTTTTCGTCCGTGAGCAGCTCGATCGGCGGGTGGTAGCAGGCGAAGCCCGCCTGCTCACAGTAGTAACCGGGGAAGCCGCCGATGCTGTCCTCGAGCACAAGCGCACCGACCTCGACCGCATTGCCGCTGATCTCGAGGATGCGGCGCAGCGAGAAGTGGTTGAACGACGAGAACATGACCTTCTTCTCCAGGCCGTAGCGCTCGATGGTCGCCCAGATCTTGCGCTCGATGTCGGGATAGTAGATCTTGTCGGTCTTGATCTCGATGTTGTGGCCGACAGACTCGCCGGAGGCCCACTCGCAATACTCGTCGAACGACGGGATGTGCTCGGGCGCGTACTTGCCCTTGTAGCGGGCGGCGGCGTTGACCTGCTGCAGCTCGGCGAACGAGTGATCGCAGATGCGGCCGGAGCCGTCGGTCGTGCGGTCGAGCCGCTCGTCATGGATGACGACGAGGCGCCCGTCGCGCGTTTCATGCACGTCCATCTCGATCGCGTCACAGCCGACCTTGACCGCCTCGCGGAACGAGAGCATCGTGTTTTCCGGATATACACCGCTGTAGCCGCGGTGTGCCATAACTTTCATGCAATTGTCTCCCTTAATAAATAAGATTCGGTATCAGCATCGTGATGCCCGGAATGTACGTCAGCAGCAGCAGCGCAAGGAGCAGCGCGATGATAAACGGCACACATTCCTTGATAAACTCCTGCATCTTGCAGTCCGTGATCGACACGCACGTGAACATCATAGAGCCGAACGGCGGGGTCAGGCCGCCGATCATGATGTTGACGTTGCACACAATGCCGAAGTGCACCAGGTCGATGCCGGCCGCCTTCACGATCGGCACCATGAGCGGGGCGAGGATAATGAGCGCCGCGCCGCCCTCGAGGAACATGCCGACGATGAGCAGCACAACGTTCATGACCAGCAGCACGAGGAACTTGTTGCTGGCAAAGCTCGTCACGGCGTTGAGCAGCATGGTCGGGATGTTCTCCCAGTTGAGGTAGTAGCCGAACACGGTCGCCGACACGATGATGAGCATGACGGTGGCGGTGCCGGAGATGGTCTCGCGCAGGATGGGGACGAAGTGCTCCTTTTTCAGGCCCTTGTAGACGAACTTGCCCACGATCAGGCAGTAGAGCACGCCCACACCGCCGGCTTCCGTCGGCGTGAAGATGCCGAAGCGCATGCCCATGATGATGCCCAGCGGGAAAAACAGCGCCCAGAAAGACTTGAGCGCCTGCCGGCCGATCTCGCCGAGCGTTGCGCGGCGGGGGCGGGACGGCGCGTAGCCGCGCTTTTTGGAGATGATCGTCACGGCGATCATCAGCGTCACAGCCATAAGCAGACCGGGGATGTAGCCGGCAGCAAAGAGCTGACCGACAGATGCGCCGGCGATCAGGCCGTAGACGATGAGGTTGATCCCAGGCGGGATGATGGGCGTGACGCACGAGGACGCCGCCGTGATCGCGGCGGAAAAGCCCTTGCCGTAGCCGCGCTTTTCCATCTCGGGCACGAGCAGCTTGCACTCCATGGCGGCGTCGGCATTAGCCGAGCCGGAGCAGCCGCCCATGAGCATGCTCAGCAGGACGTTGATCTGCGCAAGGCCGCCGGGCAGATGCCCGGTGAGCGCGTCGGCAAAGTCCATGAGCCGCGCGCTGATGCCGCCGTAGTTCATGATCGAGCCGCACATGATGAAAAACGGGATCGCGAGGAACGGGAATGACTGCGTAGCCGTGACGAATTTCTGCATCAGCAGGTACGGCACGGTCGTCGTGTCAATGAAGCCGAAGTAGGTCAGCGCCGCGGCAAAGAGCGCGTAGGCGATCGGGATGCCCGTGAAATACAGCACGAGCGCGATGATGATCGGCAGGATGGAGAGGAACGTGCTCATGCGTCCACCTCCCCGCCAAGGCTGCTGCTGCGCCTGAGGTCTTTGACGAAAAAGACGAGCGAGTAGATCGTCATCAGGCCGAAGCCAATGACCAGCGCCGTGCTGACCGCGGAGGACGGCAGCTTTGTGATCGGCATGCGCTTGATCCAGGACGACTGGATAAACTGCACGCTGAGCACCGTGATGTAGCCGTTGATGATCACGAGCAGGGCGTTGGTGATCAGATGCACGACCCTGCGCGCGCCGGCCGGCAGCCGCTCCACGAGCAGATCGACGCCGACGTGCTGGTGCTTGCGGTAGGCATAGGCCGCGCCGATGAACACCGAGTACACAAAGCAGGAGGTGGCGATCTCCTCGCTCCAGATGATGATATAGTTAAACAGTTTTCGCGTGATCACGTTGACGATGACGAGCAGGATCGTTACGATCATCATCGCGCCCGCGATGACCCCGTCAAAATTTTTCAGTGCATTTTTCAAATTTGTTTTCCTCTGCTTTCTGTGGCTTTGCTTAGCAATGCCGGGTGTCCGGCAGCATGTGCAGGACACCCGGCACAAAAAGCCGGTATGGGGCTTCCGGCCGTCCGTCAGCGCGCAGCGCTCACTTGTTGGCCTGGCGGTACTCGGCGAGGATGGCCTGCGCCTGCTCGTAGAAGGTGGCGGTCACGCCGTCCTCCTTGACCATGCGGTCAAACTCCGGCTGCACGGCAGCGCGGAACGCATCGACATCGACCTCGTTGAACGAGCAGCCCTGCTCCTTCTCGAGCTTGGCCTTCGTCTCCTCGAAGGAAGCGTTGGTGAAATCGGTCAGTTCCTTAGCGCCCTTGGTGAACTCTTCCTGGATGATGGTGCGGTACTCTTCCGGGATGCTGTTCCAGACCTTGGTGCTGATGTAGGCGCCGCAGGTGCCGACAAGGTGGTTGGTCAGGGACATGTTCTTGCACACCTCGGCGCTGCCGTTGGTGGAGTAAGCGTTCATGTTGCCCTCCAGACCGTCAATAACGCCCTGCTGCACGGCAGAGATTGTCTCGGAGAACGGCATGCCGGTGGGCGTGGCGCCCATGGCCGTGAGGCAGTTGATGTACATGGAGCTGTTGGGCACGCGGATCTTCATGCCCTTGAGGTCAGCGGGGGTCTTGATGACCTTGTTGGTCTGCATGCAGCGCATGCCGACGTTGAAGTCGAGCGCGAGCACGTGGATGCCGTAGTTATCTTCGAGCTTCTGGCACATACCCTTTACCAGATCGGACTGGCAGACGTAGGAGTACTCGTCGATGCTGTTGTACATCATGGGGCCGATGAGTGCTTCAAAGTCGATGTCGTAGTCGGCGAGGTAGGAGGGGTCTTCGCAGGCGATCCAGTCGGCGCCGTTGACGACCTGCTCGATGTTGTCCTTATAGACGGCGAGCTGGCTGGAGTCGTAGCACTGGATCTCGATGGCGCCGTTGGTGCGCTCCTTGATGCGCTGGGCGACCTGCTGCATCTCGATCGTGAGCTGCTCAGTCGGAGCGAACACGTGGCTGAGTTTGAGCGTGAGGTGGTAATCCCCGTTGTTGTCGGCAGCGGCCTTATCGCCGTTGCTGCCGCAGGCACACAGTGCGAACACCATGACCAGCGCAAGAAGCATAGCAACAAATTTCTTCAAGGTAGTTCCTTTCTGCTTAAAAAGCGTTGAATTTTTCTCCGTCATTTTAACGGCTCTCTGTGAAAAATGGTAACATTTTTGTGCGATGCCGTCAACATGAACGGAAATTATCCTTGCCATTTTTCTGTTTTCGCTATATACTCCTCTTGGAAATTGGTGAAACTGCAAAGGCAAAAGCGCGATTTTTCACCGAAAAATGCTTAATTTTTCAACACAAAGGTCTCCCTTCTCGTGTTGTCACCGGAGGTGCCTATGAGCAGCAAACCCACCCTGCGCGACATCGCGGAGGCGACCGGCGTTTCGACCGCGAGCGTCTCCATGATCCTCAATGGCAAGTCGCTCGAGCGCTTTTCCTCGCAGCGCGTGGCCAGCGTCCTCACCGAGGCCGAGCGCATCGGCTACCGCACGCCGTCCGCCCGCTGCTCCGGCAAGCAGATTGCCGTCCTCTCGCCATCGGTCTCCAACCCCTACCACACCAAGATGATCACCGGCATCGACGCGGCAGCGCACGCCGCCGGATATCACACCGCGATCTACAACACCTATTGGAATCCCCGCACGGAGAGCCACCTGCTCGACACGCTCGACTATTCGCGCGTGGCCGGCATCATCTTCGCCATGACGCCGATCCAGACGGCCAAGGTGCGCGAGCTGAGCCGCCGCGTGCCCATCGTCGCCGTCGGCGACCGCGTCGCGGACTGCGGCATCGACACCGTGGACGTGGACAACTTCGGCGCGGCGCAGCTCGTAGCCAAGCACCTCATCGACCTCGGCCACAAGCGCATCGCCTACCTGTCCACGGCGCTCAACGAGCACCACATCTCCCGTATGCGCCGCGGCGAAGGACTGCAGGATGCCTACCGCCGCTGGTGTCCGGAGGGCAGCGTGACCATCTGCTCGCACGTCAACTCCCTCGAGGCGGAGATCACCACGCCCGACCTGGAGTACCGCTCGGGCATGGAGCTGGCCTATAAATGTCTGCGCAACGACAAGATCACCGGCATCGTCGCCATCAATGACATGGTGGCCTTCGGCGTGCTCGACGCGCTGCAGCGCGAGGGCTACCGCGTGCCGGAGGATTTCAGCCTCTGCGGGTTTGACAACGTCACGACCTCGGGCTATCAGCGCATCCAGCTCACGACCGTGGACAACAACACCTTCAGCCACGGCAAGAGCGCCTTCAACCTGCTGCTCGAGCGCATTGAGGGCGGGCCGAACGATCGGGAGGACCAGCCGATCAACCGCGTGGAATACCGCAGCCGCCTGATCGTGCGCGGCAGCACCGGCAAGCCGCGCAGCGGCGGCCTGTGAACAACTCAGAAAGGAACCGCATCCATGGCGTCCGTACTCTCCTACCTGCGTGAACTGAATATCGTCACGATGATGCTGCGCATCGTGCTCGCCGTGCTCTGCGGCGGGCTGATCGGGCTTGAGCGCGAGCGTAAAAACCGCCCCGCCGGCTTTCGCACCTATATGCTCACGGCGCTCGGCGCGACGCTCACCGTGCTGCTGAGCCTGCAGCTCGACCAGATGCTCCACGGACCGTGGTGCGCGCTCGCCGAGAGCATCGGCGCGACGCAGGACGTGTCGCGCTTCGGCGCCGAGGCCGCAAAGGGCATCGGCTTTCTCGGCGCGGGCACGATCATCATCACCGCCCGCCAGCAGGTCAAGGGCCTGACCACCGCCGCCGGACTCTGGGCGAGCGCGTGTCTGGGCCTTGCCATCGGCGCGGGGTTTTATGCCTGCGCGCTCATCAGCATGCTCTTCATGCTCGTGTGCATGTACGCGCTGCCGCCGCTCGAGCGGCGCATGACCCGCCGCGCGCACCACATGAACATCAGCCTCGAGATCGAGAGCATGGAAAAGCTCGGCACCGTCGTCGGGCACCTGCGCGCGCAGGGCGTGCGCATTTTTGACTTCGAGGTCAACCGCAGCGGTTCGGCCGCGCTGCCGAACTTCCTGTGTCAGTTCAGCGCCGTGCTGCCCGACCGGCGCGACCACCCCGAGCTGCTGGCGGAGCTGTCGGCGCTCGACGGCGTGATCCTCATCGAAGAAATCTGAGAAAGGAGGCTGTGCCATGCTGCATTGTTTTGACCCCATCCGCACCCTGAGCTTCTGGGCCATTCTCGTCCGGCTGACGCTGGCCGTCGTCTGCGGCGGCGTGATCGGCGCCGAGCGCGAGACGAAGCGCCGCCCCGCAGGCTTCCGCACGCACATCCTCATCTGCCTCGGTGCTGCCATCACCACGCTCACAAGCCAGTACCTGCTGCTCTCCCTGCACCTGTTTACCGACGTCGCGCGTCTCGGCGCGCAGGTCATCTCCGGCATCGGCTTCATCGGCGCGGGCACGATCATCGTCACGCGCGACAAGCGCGTCAAGGGCCTGACCACGGCCGCCGGGCTCTGGGCCGCAGCCATCATCGGCCTCGTCTGCGGCGCAGGCTATGTCGAGTGCGCGGTCTTTGCCACGCTCGTCGTGCTCGTGGTCGAGCTGGTGCTCATCCGGCTGGAGTTCAAGCTCACGAGCAAGAGCACCGACCTCACGCTCTACATCGAGTATGCGCACGCCGTGTGCATGGAGTCCGTGCTCGCCCTGCTGCGTGAGCGCCGCGTCCAGGTCGAGAATCTCGAGATCAGCCGCATCGCGGACACCGACGCCCCCGACGCGCCGCACCACTACTGCGCACTCATCCCCATCCACAGCCGCGCCCCGCTCCGGCCCGGCGACCTGCGCAACGATCTGACCGCGCTGCCGGACATTCTGACCGTCGAGGAGATGTGAAGCGAATAGAAAACAAGGGCGGATGCCGTTTGGCGTCCGCCCTTGCTACATGTTCAATATCCGCTGCTGACCACGTGCCAGCCGCTGCCGCGCCGCTCGAGCACGAAGGGCCAGTCGGCATAGGTCTCGCCGGCGGTCAGGCCGCTGCGCCGTCCCGGGTCGCGCGCATACACGCTCGCAAGCAGCACGATCGTGCCGCCGTCGTCCTCCGCGCCCGCGCCGGCCAGCCAGCACGTCTGGTACGCCTCGTTGTACGCCAGACGCACCATGGCGCAGCCGCTGTGCCCGCGGTGAAATGCGCGCATGGCCGCGTCCATCGCGCCGCGGATGTCCTCGTCCGAAAACCGCTCCGACGTGCCGGCGACGATCTCCACGCCCGACGTGTCGCCCCGCTGCGCGCAGCCGGTCAGGCCCGTGAGCAGCAGTGCCGCGAACAGCAGCACCGCGATGTTTCTCTTTCGCATCGTCTCGCCTCCCACCTCAGCGCAGCGTGCCGAGGTAGCCCTCCAGGATCAGGCTCGCCGCCACGGCGTCGACCGTCTGGCGGTGCTTTTTCTCCTTGCGGCCGTTGGCGTGCAGGATGCCGTGCGCCTCGATGGAGCTGCGCCGCTCGTCCCAGAGCACGACCTCGCGCCCCGTCGCATCGGTGAGCCGCTGCGCGACCATGCGGCTCTTTTCCGCGCGCGGGCCCTCGGTGCCGTCCATGTTTTTCGGCAGGCCGAGCACAATGCGCTCCACGCCCTCGGCGCGCACGACGTCCGCGATCGCCTCGACCGCCCGGTCGAGGTTCCACTCCGTGAGCGTCCATGCCCGGCCGCACAGCGTGGCCGAGGCGTCCGAGAGCGCGAGCCCGATGCGCGCGTCGCCGTAATCAATGCCCAGAATTCTCATCGTTCTCCCTCCGCAGATACGTGCGGATCGCGCCCGCCATGTACAGCGAGCCGACCGCGCAGATGACTTCCTCCGGCGCCGCGTGTGCCAGCGCCAGCTCTGCCGCCTGCGCGGGGTCCGCGCAGACCGTAACCGGTTTTCCGAATCGTTTCAGATAGTCCCCCAGCTCCGCCGCCGGCAGCGCGCGGGGCGAGAGCGGCGTCGCGGCGATGTACGCCGCCGCCTGCGCGTCGAGTGCGGCGAGCATGGCGGGGTAGTCCTTGTCCGCCAGCACGCCCACGAGCAGCGTGATGCGCCGGCCGGGAAAATAGCGCGCGAGATTGTCCGCGACCGTCTGCGCGCACTGCGGATTGTGCCCGCCGTCGAGCACGAACCACGGCGCGCGCCGCAGCAGTTCAAACCGCGCCGGCCAGCGCACCTGCGCCAGCCCCGCGTGCACAGCCGCGTCCGGGATGCGCCAGCCGCGCGCGCGCAGCGCCGCCACCGTCTCGAGCGCGACGGCCGCGTTGCGCAGCTGGTGCGCACCGAGCAGCGGCAGCGCATATTCCGCGCCGCGGTAGGTGAAGGTCTGCCCGTCCACGCTGTCGGTCAGCGGCACGATGGCGGACGCGTCCGCCTCCGTGAGCGGGATGCCCCGCTGCGCGCAGATCTCGCGCAGGACGCTGCGCACCTCCGGCGCCTGCGGATAGCTGACGGCGCACGTGCCCGGCTTGAGGATGCCCGCCTTCTCGCGCGCGATCTGCGCGAGCGTATCACCGAGGATCTCCGTGTGGTCAAGGCCGATGTTCGTGATGACGGCGCACGCCGGCGCGGCGATGACGTTCGTCGCGTCGAGCCGGCCGCCGAGACCGACCTCCAGCACCACAACATCGCACCCCCGCCGCCGGAACCACAGCATGGCCGCCGCCGTCACGAGCTCGAACTCCGTCGGCGGGTCGTCCATGGCGGTGATGCACGGCTTCAGCGTCTCGCACACGGCGGCAAACTCCGCGTCCGGTACCGGCACACCGTTGACCTGCATGCGCTCAGCGAAGCGCTCTAGATACGGTGACGTGAACAGGCCCGTCGTATAGCCCGCCGCGCGCAGGATCGATGCGAGCATCGCCGCCGTGCTGCCCTTGCCGTTCGTGCCCGCGATGTGTACGAATTGCAGCCCGTCCTGCGGGTCGCCCAGGCGGTGCAGCAGCTCGCGCACGCGCGTCAGCCCCGGGCGGGAGCCGCGCCACTCCACGCCATGGATCAGCTCCATGGCCTCCTCGATCGTCATATCGCTGCACCTCCCGCGTCAAATTTCATCAAGATGCTGCGATTATACCACGTTCCGCGCGGCGCGGCAACGGGGCACTTGCGTTTTCGCGCCGCATGGGGTAAACTGTTGTCTTAGCGACTTCTTGACGAACGGGGGCGAGGTATGGAAAACCTGATGATCTCGGCAGACGCCGTGCTGCCCATGTGCCTGATCATGGCGCTCGGCTACGGCACGCGCCGCCTCGGCTGGATCCGCCGCGAGGAGATCTCCGCCATCAACAAGATCGCATTCCGTATTTTTCTGCCGTGTTTGCTTTATTATAATGTATATTGCTCCGACCTGTCCGGCTCGTTTGACCCGCTGCTGATGGCCTATGCCGTGGGCGGCGTGCTGCTGACGTTCGGCCTCTCGCTCGGCTACACGCTGCTGACCGAAAAGCTGCCGGAGCGCCGCGGCGTGATGATCCAGGGCATGTTCCGCAGCAACTACGTCATTATGGGCATCCCCGTGGCGACGGCGCTGCTCGGCGCCGACCAGCTCGGCACCGTCTCGATCCTGATTGCGGTCGTCGTGCCGCTGTTCAATATGCTGGCCGTCGTCGTGCTGGAGGTGTTCCGCGGGCAGAAGCCGAAACCGCTGCACATCCTTGGCCAGATTGTGAAAAACCCGCTCGTGATCGCGTCCGCGCTCGGCATCCTGACGCTGGCTGCCGGCATCCGTCTGCCGCACATTCTCGAGCAGACCATCCAGAACGTCAGCGCTATCGCATCGCCGCTGCAGCTGTTCCTGCTCGGCGCGTTTTTCCAGTTCTCCGGCCTGAAAACCTACCGCCGCGAACTGGTGACCGTGTCGGCCGCCAAATTGATCGTCTCGCCGGGCCTGTTTCTCGGCCTGGGCGCGCTGCTCGGGTTTCGCGGCGTGGCATTCGTGTCGCTCATCGGCATTTTCGCCTCGCCAACCGCCGTCAACTCCTTCACCATGGCGCAGCAGATGGGCGGCGATGCCGAGCTCGCCGGCGACATCGTCGTCACCACCTCGGCCGTGAGTATTCTGACCATGTTTTTGTGGATCTTTCTGTTCAAATCTCTTGGCGTGTTCTGAGCGCTGGGGGCTTCCCAAATTGGGCAAACCGGCGTATAATACCGTATTCGGATAATGAAAGCATAAAGAGGGCAAAACCATGAATTTTCGAATGATCGGGCAGGTCGTCGGCCGCGTGCTGTGCATCGAGGCCGCGCTGATGCTCCTGCCGATGATTGCAGCCTTGGTCTATGATGAATCTCCGGTCCCGTTTCTGATCACGATTGCCGTCACCGGCGGCATCGGGCTGGTCATGTGGCGCGTGCGCGCCAAGTCCGGCGGCATCACCGCGCGCGACGGTTTTCTGATCGTCGGCCTGTCATGGATCGCCATGTCGCTGTTCGGCGCCCTGCTGTTCGTGCTCACCGGTGACATTCCGAACTACATCGACGCCCTGTTCGAGACGATCTCGGGCCTGACCACGACCGGTGCCAGCGTCGTCACATCGCCGGAGAGCATGACGCGCGGCGGTATGTTCTGGCGGCTGTTCACACACTGGATCGGCGGCATGGGCATTCTCGTGTTCGTGCTGGCCGTGCTGCCCATGAGCGGCAACCGGTCGATGCACATCATGCGCGCCGAGGTCCCCGGCCCGACGGTCGGCAAGCTCGTGCCGCGCATCCGCAAGACTGCCTCCATCCTCTACCTGCTGTACATCGCGCTCACGCTCGTGGAGATGGTTCTGCTCATCGCCGGCGGCATGAGCTTTTACGATGCGCTGCTGCACGCGTTCGCCACCGCCGGCACCGGCGGCCTGTCCACGCGCGCGCTGAGCATCGGCTACTACAACAGCGCCTATATCGACATCGTCGTGGGCGTGTTCATGATACTCTTCGGCGTCAACTTCAGCCTGTATTACCTCATTCTGCTCGGCAACATCCGCACCGCGCTGCGCAACGAGGAGCTGCGCTGGTTCCTCGGCATCATCGCCTTCGCCGTCCTCACGATCGCATTCGACATCCGCAATCTCTACGGCGGCGTCGGCCACGCCCTGCGCTATTCCTTCTTCCAGGTCACATCCATCATCTCCACAACCGGCTTTGTGACTGCCGACTTCAACCTCTGGCCGGAGAATTCCAAATTCCTGCTCGTGCTGCTGATGTTTGTCGGCGGCTGCGCCGGCAGCACTGCCGGCGGCCTGAAGCTCTCGCGCGTGATGCTGCTGTTCAAATCCTGCACGATCGAGGTCAAGAAGATGCTGCGCCCGCGCTGCGTGGAAAACGTCCGTCTCGACGGCAAGCCGGTCGACGGGCAGACCGTCTACAACGCCCTGACGTATTTCACGTTCTACATCATCATCCTGCTCATCGCAGGGCTGATCGTGTCGCTCGACGGGCTGGACTTCACGACGAATTTCACCGCCGCACTCTCGTGCCTGTCCAACGTCGGGCCGGGGCTCTCCCTTGTCGGACCGACCGGAAGCTTTGCCATCTTCTCGCCGCTGAGCAAGATCGTGCTCATGATCTGCATGCTGCTCGGCCGTCTGGAGATTTTCCCGCTGCTGCTACTGTTCGTGCCGTTCACGTGGCGCTGGAAATAAACGCTGTCTGCATCACCGCCCCGCAAGTTTTCGGACTTGCGGGGCGGTTTTTTCAAAGCTGCTCCGTGCCGAACAAGTGATGCAGCATTTCAAAGTCTTTGCGCAGCAGGAGAGCCTGAAGGGCGGGCCTTGCCCCCTCGGGCTCCCCTGCTGCTCTGTCTCACCACGCAG